>Ga0209933_1002439_pt1 | contig 10475 bp, 6 predicted proteins | sample ThiBiot_300_biof_FD_183944 | JGI IMG/M metagenome (GOLD analysis project Ga0209933, IMG submission 183944) | Wastewater bioreactor microbial communities from Cape Town, South Africa - Thiocy_cont_300_biof (SPAdes) | ecosystem: Engineered > Bioremediation > Thiocyanate > Unclassified | place...
GCGTCGAAGTAGACTTCCTCGCCCCACGTCCTCGCGGCGGCTTCGATCGGCAGCGCGGCCCATATACGCTCTGCAGTCGGCGTATCGAGCAATTTCGCGCGAATTGATACGCCTCCGGCCCGGATCACAATCTTCCGCATACGCCTCAACCCCTTAAGGCCTGCGCGACCGGGACGAGACGCGGCCGCAAGGGTCGAGCTTCTCATTGCAGCGCGAAGTCTTCAAGGGTCTCGGCGGCACATGCGGCAACAATTTCGCAGGATCGAAAACGAGCGCATCGGCCGCGCGTGGGCACGCGATCCCGTCCAAAGGGTCGCACGGCGGAGCACAAAGCGGATTTGCGTTCTAAGACTGGTGTGCTCCGGCGGCGCACTTTTCGCCGGAGCATCAGGAAGGGCCGAGGATTTTCCTCAGGCCGGCGGCGGTCCGAAAATCATCACCGCGTTGAGGCCACCGAATGCGAACGAGTTCGACATCGTGTAGGTGACTTTCTTTTCGCGGCCGACGTTCGGGATGTAGTCGAGGTCGCAACCGTCGCCCGGCTCGTCGAGACCGATCGTCGGCGGCACCCAGCCTTCCTGCATCGCCTTGATGCAGGCGACCGCCTCGATACCGCCACCGGCGCCGAGCGGGTGCCCGTGCATCGACTTGGTCGAGGAAATCGGAAGCTTGTAGGCGTAGTCGCCAAAGACGTTCTTGATCGCCTTGGTCTCGTTGATGTCGTTGTCCATCGTCGCGGTGCCGTGCGCGTTCAGGTAGTCGATCTGCTCCGGCTTCAGCCCAGCGTCGTCGAGCGCACCCTGCATGGCGACGCTCGGACCTTCAACGGTCGGCTTCACCATATCCTGGCTGTCGGAGGCCATGCCATATCCGCACAGCTCTGCAAGGATCGTCGCGCCGCGCGCCTGCGCGTGTTCCAGGCTTTCGAGCACGAGGATGCCCGCGCCTTCCGCCAGCACCGTTCCGTTGCGCTTTTTCGCGAACGGGAAGCAGCCTTCCGGCGAGAGAACGTGCAGCGCCTGCCAGGCCTTCATCGTTCCGTAGTTGATGACCGATTCCGAAGCGCCCGCGATCGCGACGTCGACGACGTTGTCGCGGATGTAGTCGCGGGCGATGCCGATGGCGTGCGTCGCCGTCGAACAGGCCGAGCAGGTCGCGAAGGTCGGGCCTTTGACGCCGAACTCGATGCCGACGTGGGCCGCAGCCGACGAACCGATGATGCGCAGCAGCGTCAGCGGATGGGTCGCGCGCTTGTTGAGAATGAAGAGGTCGCGATAGGCGGTTTCAAATGTGACGAGACCGCCGGCGCCCGAACCGATGATGCACGCCGAGCGACAGGGATCGGCTTCCGGCAATTCGAGGCCCGACATGCGAACGGCTTCGTCGGCGGCAGCGGCCGCGAACCAGGAGTAGCGGTCGGCGAGCGTGATGATGCGGTCGCGCTTGAAATGCTTCAGGCGCTGCTTCGGATCGAAATCCTTGATCTGCGCCGCGATCAGAATCTTGAGATCGTCGAGAGGAAAGCCACCAAGCGCGCTGACGCCGGATTTGCCTGCTTTCAATCCGGCCCAGAATTCATCGACCGTCGTTCCGATCGGCGTCACGACGCCGAAACCCGTTACGACGACACGGCGGCCTGCTTTACTCTTCGACATTCATCAGCTCTTTCTCATCTCACGAGTCAGCGGACGCTCGACCGTAGCCGACGTCCGCTTCATCGCATTCGTGGGAAGATCGCCGCAGAAACGTTAGGCTTTTGCGGCGGAAGCCTGTTTGGCTGCAATCAATGATTTGACGCGATCGACAACTGAGCCGACCGTCTTAAATGCCTCGACTTCCTCGTTGGCATTGTAGGGAATTTCAATTCCGAACCCATCTTCGATGTCGAACACGATCATCGCAAGATCAAGCGACTCGATCTTCAGATCGGTGAGCTGGGTGTCGAGCGAGATATCGTCGCGCGGCTCCTTCATATGCTTCTTTAGGATATCGATAACCTTCGTCGCGACTTCGTCCATTGGCCTCTCCCACCCTCGCAGACCTCTGCGATGGGCCAGTTTTGCTTGGCATCTACCTAAATCAAGACCACTACATCAGCAAGCGGGGGGGTCACTTATCCTTAAACGTCCGCCAAGTCCAGCCACGGACGGTCGCGGGCGGCCTCCTCCTTGTCTGAGATCAACTGAACTCCCTGTTCAAATGCCGATTTTCCACGCGCTGCAATAACGGCAGCGGCTAGCCTTTACTCAACAAAAGTAGTTCACTCCATGTTGCGACTCTTAGGCCGGAATCGGCCGAAGGCGACCTGTTCCAGCACTGAACGATCGGACGACCATGACGCCCGAAGCAGCCCAGCCGTCTGGGTCTCCCAATCCGCCCTGGATTGCCTCGTATCCGCCGGAAATCGACTGGTTCATGCCAATTCCGACAGGTCCGGTCCCGGAACTGCTGGAACGCGCCGTCCGCCGCTTCCCTCATAACCCGGCCATCAGCTTTCTGGGCCGCACGACATCCTACGCAGAACTCGCTGCCGAGGTCGACCGCGTCACGGCCGGATTGCAGAAATCCGGGATCGGCCGTGGCACCAAAGTCGGTCTATTTCTTCCGAACACACCGACCTTCATCGTTTATTATTACGCAATACTCAAGGCCGGCGGCACGGTTGTTAATTTCAACCCGCTTTATACTCTGGAAGAGCTTACATTTCAGGCGCAGGACAGCGAAACCGAGGTGATGGTGACGCATGACCTCGCCGCGCTTTTCCCGAAGCTCGAAGAGCTCATGCTGCGGGGTGTCGTCGCACGCACCATCGTCGTGCCGTTTCGGAGCGTTTTGTCGCCGCTCAAGGGGCTCTTGTTCTCAATCTTCAAGCGCGGTGACATCGCCAACGTCGCTGGGTCGCGGGCCGCGGACATGGTGATCGACGGGGCGAAGCTTTCCGCCACCAGCGAGCCGCCGACGCCGGTCGCCATCAATGCCGACGAGGACGTCGCGGTGCTGCAGTACACCGGCGGCACCACCGGCACGCCCAAGGGCGCGATGCTGACGCACGCCAACCTCACCGCCAACACGGCTCAGATCATGGCCTGGGGCGTCAACCTCAAGCCGGGCGAGGAAAGCATTCTCGGCGCGCTGCCGCTGTTCCACGTCTTCGCGATGACGGTCGTGATGAACATGGCGGTCGAGCTTGCCGCCAAGATCATCCTCATCCCGCGCTTCAAGCTCATCGAGGCGCTGAAGCTGATCGACCGCGAGAAGCCGACCGTGCTCCCCGCCGTGCCGACCATTCTGACGGCGATGCTGCATTATCCGAAGTTCAAGTCCTACGACGTCTCGTCGTTGCGTTTCTGCCTATCGGGCGGCGCACCGCTCCCGATCGAGGTGAAGCTGCAGTTCGAGGATGTTTCGGGATCGAAGGTGGTCGAAGGCTATGGGCTTTCGGAGGCGTCGCCCGTGCTGACCTGTAACCCGGTGCATATGGAGCCGGTCGCGGGCTCCATCGGGCCGCCGCTACCGGGCACGATCATTTCCCTGCGCGATCTCGACGATCCGACGAAAGAGGTTCCGCACGGCGAGCGCGGCGAACTCTGCGCCAAGGGTCCGCAGGTGATGAAGGGCTACTGGAAGAAGCCCGAGGAAACGGCGAAGCAGTTCGTCGGCGATTTCCTCCGCACCGGCGACGTCGCGATCATGGACAAGAACGGCTATTTCTCGATCGTCGACCGGATCAAGGATCTGATCATCTGCTCGGGCTACAATGTCTACCCGCGCCGCATCGAGGATGCGATCTACCAGCATCCGGCTGTCGAGGAAGTAACGGTGATCGGCATTCCCGACGATTACCGCGGCGAAGCGCCGAAGGCCTTCATCAAACTGAAGGCCGGCATGACAGCGACGGCCGCCGACATTCTGAAGCATCTCGAAACCAAGATTTCGAAGATCGAGCTGCCGGCTCAGATCGAGTTCCGCGACGCCCTGCCGAAGACAATGATCGGCAAGCTGTCGAAGAAGGAGCTTGTCGCGGAAGAACGGAAGAAGAGGGAATAGGGATTGGGGATTGGGTGGGAATAGGGATTAGGGAATAGAGATTAGGGATTAGGGATTAGAAAAACATGGGTGATGCCCGTGTTCTCTTGGCCCTTGCGCGAGACAACTACCGTAGGTCCAACTTCCCTTCACCCCAGGAAGCTCGCTCTTCTGGTCCCTGGAATATCCTCTGCTTGGAATGAGAAGCGCCAAACGCGGCCCTCTCTCAATTCCCCTCCCCCTTGCGGGGAGGGGTTAGGGGTGGGGGATATCTAGGCAAGATATTCGCGGTGTGACCGATGCGATCCGAAGCGCGCCGATTGAACATTGCCTCTGAGAATTCGCCAAGCCCTTCACCCCACCCCCGACCCCTCCCCGTCAAGGGGAGGGGAGAAGTGGCGCGGCCGCAAATTCCTGAATGTGAGGCTGGGCTCTAGGTTTTAGGTTTTAGGTTTTAGGTTTTAGGTTTTAGGTTAGGGGCGAGATCAGGAATTGGGACGTCAATCCACCCTCTTCCCGTCATGGCCGCGAAGGCGGCCATCTACGCCAGGTTCGGGCTACGCACATAGCGGCCTACTGATCATCTGTCGCGAACCGTTCCCTGCGCTGTTGCTGCAGACCGCTTACCGCCAGCAGAGATATTCTCCAGATTGTCGGGGATGGCCGCCTTCGCGGCCATGACGTTATTGCAGTGAATTCAAAACAAGTTCCGAAGCTATTCCCTAAAACCTATTCCCTCTTCCCTACCGAGAAACTTCCCAGGTTGTTTCGATTTCACCGGTTTCCTTGTTCTTTGTGTCTTTCAGCGAAATGCCCATTTTTGCGAGTTCGTCGCGGATGCGGTCCGACTCGGCAAAGTCCTTGCGCTTGCGAGCGTCGAGGCGTGCGATGATCAACGGTTCGACTTTGGAGGCGACGGACTGCGCAGTTTCTGCGGCACGTGCGTCCGCCTTCTTAAGTGTTGCACCATCGAAGCCTAGGAAGCCCAACGCAGCGCCAAGTTTCGTCGTGTCTTTCGCCGTCGCAAATCCGTGAAGCTCGGCGATGGCTTTCGGCGTGTTGAGATCGTCCGCAAGCGCATCGAGAAACGCGGGCGAAAGCTCCGCCCGATCATCCGTGCTCAAACCGTTTTGCGAGAACCAGCCGGACAGGATTTTCTGGCTTTCTTCCAGCCCCTTCTTCGTCCAGTCGATCGGCTGGCGATAGTGCGTGCGCAGCATGTTGAAGCGCAATACCTCACCCGGCCAGCCGTCGCTCAGCAGCTCATTGATCGTGACGAAGTTGCCGAGGGATTTCGACATCTTCTCGCCTTCGACCTGCAGGAAGCCGTTGTGCATCCAGACATTCGCCATGAACGGCGTGCCGTGGGCGCAGCGCGATTGCGCGATTTCGTTCTCGTGGTGCGGAAACGTCAAATCGATGCCGCCGCCGTGAATGTCGAACTCCGGGCCGAGCAGTGCGCCCGCCATCGCCGAGCATTCGATGTGCCATCCCGGACGGCCCGGCGTCGCAATTCCGCACGGGCTCGGCCACGCCGGCTCGCCGGGCTTCGACGGCTTCCAGAGGACGAAATCCATCGGGCCTTTTTTGTACGGCGCGACTTCGACGCGTGCGCCCGCTTCCATCTCGTCCAGCGAGCGGTTTGAAAGGCGGCCATAGTCCGGCATCGACGCGACGTCGAACAGCACGTGATCTTCCGCGACGTAGGCGTTGCCGCGCTGAACAAGAGCTTCGATCAGTGAGACCATCGTCTCGCGGCCGTCGTCGCGGCGGATGTATTCGGTCGCGCGCGGCTCGAACGTCGGCGGCAGAACGCCAAGGGCGGCGATGTCGTCGTGGAACTGCTTTTCGGTCGCCTCGGTGACTTTGCGGATCGCGTCGTTCAGAGGCAGGTCCGGATAGTCTCGCGCCGCCCGCGCGTTGATCTTGTCGTCGACGTCGGTGATGTTGCGGACGTAGGTGACGTGATCCGGCCCGTAGATGTGGCGCAGCAAGCGGAACAGCACGTCGAAGACGATGACGGGCCGGGCGTTGCCGATGTGGGCATAATCGTAGACCGTCGGGCCGCACACATACATGCGCACGTTACTGGGATCGATGGGCGCGAATTCGGCCTTCTGCCGTGTCAACGTGTTGTAGAGCTTCAGAGCCAAGTCTCGACCTCGTCCGTCTTTTTCGTCTGCGTCAGACCGCGCCGGGCGATCCGGCGCAAAGTATGGCACAGGGCGGTGGCGTGGGGATATCTTCCGCCCTGCGCCTTAGCGATTTGCCCGCTCGCGTCAAGGTTCTGAATGCGTTTGGAAAAATGGCGCGGTCGCAATTGCTCCGCATTGACCGGGTAGCAAATCGGCGTTTAAGGCTTCAAAACTGCGCCTTATCTTGGGATTAGGCACGATCAGCTGTGCGCAGATTCGATTCACTCAGGTTCGAGAGGCTGGCGTGAGCCAAGCGGGATCCATCGGAATTGTCGGCCGGCGCCTGATGCTGGCGCTCACGGCGCTGGCGCTCGTGTCGGTGGCCGCTCCTGGCCCGGCTTCGGCGCAAGGCTGGTGGCCGTTCGGCGGTGGTGACGACGAACGTCCCGAGCGCCCGCCGATGCCGCGCGAACCAGTTTATCGCCAGCCCGACGCCGTCCCCGCACCTGTGCCGCAGGATGCGCCGCCGCCGATGGCGCCGCCTCAGCCCGGCGCGCCGCGATCGCCGTCGAGCCCTGCTCCGGCTCCTGCACCGTCGGCCGGTAACTGGCCGCAAAAGAATCCGATCTGCTTCCAGCTCGAGCAACGCCTCGTGCAAGAGGGTCAGAAGAACGGACAGTCGCGCGATGCGCTGCCGGGCATCGAGAACGAAATCCGGGCGATGGAGCGCGCCGTCGACAGCGGCAAGGCGCAACTCGACCGCGGCTGCTACGAATATTTCCTGTTCACGAAATCGCTGCGCAACACGGCTCAGTGCAAGGATCTCTCGCGGCAGGTCGATGCGTCGAAGCGCAAGCTCTCCGAACTCGATGCGCGGCGGCAGGACATTCTCGGCTCGTCGGGGCATTCGTATCAGGACGACATCATCCGCGAGCTCGCGCGCAACAACTGCGGCGCGAACTACGTCGACATGGCGCGCCGGCGCAGCGACGGCATGTGGGAGGATGAAGAATCGAGCGGCGGCAGCACGTGGTCGCCGCGCGCATCGAACGGCGCGCAGACGTACCGGACGGTATGCGTGCGCCTCTGCGACGGCTATTATTTTCCGATGAGTTTTTCGACGCTTCCGAGCCACTTCCCGCAGGATGCGGACGCCTGCTCGTCGAAGTGCGCGGCACCGGCCGAGCTTTACTATTATCCGAACCCGGGCGGCTCGATCGACCAGGCGGTCGCGCTCCGCTCGCAGGAAGCTTATAACAAGCTCAAATTCGCATTCCGCTATCGCAAGGAAGTCGTCAAAGGCTGCTCGTGCAAACTAGCGGAGTATGTTCCGGCCGATGGTTCGGCGCCCAAGAAAGCCGAGATCGCGCCGGGCCAGTCATCACCACAACAGCGCGCAGGTGCTGCGTCAGGATATGACGCTCGCGCGATGGCGGCACAGTCGGCAGCAGCGGCAGCCCCGGCCCCGGCCGACAGCGGCGGCTGGCAAACGGAAGCGCAGCACTAGCCGCGCCGCCGGGATCGTCAGGAGTTCTGGCTAGGCGCGCTTGCCTTCGAGGCGCGCCAGGACGCGGTCCCGTCCGATCAGCGGCAGCAGCGATTTCAGCTCGGGACCTGACTCGCGTCCCGTCAGCGCAAGCCGCAGCGGATGAAACAACGCCTTGCCCTTCGCGCCAGTCCGCGATTTGACGGCGGCCGTCCACTCCGACCAGGTGTTCTCGCTCCACGGTTCCGGCGGCAATGCGTCGGCGGCCGCGACCGTCATTTTCGAGTCTTCGATGACGGGTTCAATGTCGCCGGTGACGACGTCCCACCAGAGTCGCGCGTCGCTCAGCACCTCGAGATTTCCGCGCACGGCATTCCAGAACGTCTCGCCGCCCGTGACGCCGAGCGCGTGAAGCCGTTCTGCAACGTCGCCGTAATCGAGCATGTGAAGCAGCTTGCCGTTGAGGGATTTCAGCTCTTCGACGTCGAAGCGGCCGGGGGCCGTTGAAATCTTATCGAAGTCGAGCTTTTCGGCGAGCGCATCACGCGAGGCGAGCGGCTCGATGGCGTCGGAGGTTCCGACGAGCGCGGCATGGCACAGCACCGCCATCGGTTCTAGTCCGAGATCGCGGAAGCTCTGCACCGACAGCGCGCCGAGACGCTTCGACAACGCCTGACCGTCGGCGCCGATGAGCAGCGAGTGATGCCCGAAGGCTGGCGGAGTAGCGCCCGCCGCTTCGAACAGCGCCAGCTGTACGCCGGTATTCGTGACGTGATCCTCGCCGCGCACGATGTGCGTGATGCCGAAGTCGATGTCGTCGATGACGCTGGTGAACGTGTAGAGATACGTTCCATCCTCGCGGATGAGAACCGGATCGGACAGCGAGCCGAGATCGACCGTCTGGTCGCCGCGGATCAAATCGTTCCAGGAGACAAGCGTCGGCTGCGGCGCGAGCCCGGTGCCGTTCGCGGTATTCGGCAGACGAAAGCGCCAGTGCGGCTTTCGACCCTCGGCGATTTTTTCCGCGATCTCTGACTCGGACAGTTTCAGTGCGGCGCGATCGTAGATCGGGGGCCGGTGCATCGCGAGCTGACGCTTGCGCCGCCGGTCGAGTTCTTCCTCGGTCTCGAAGGCAGGATAAAGCACGCCGCTGGCCTTGAACGCCGCGGCCATCGAGTCATAGCGCGCGGTCCGGTCCTGCTGACGGGCTTCCGCGTCCCACGTCAGGCCGAGCCATTCGAGATCGTCGCGGATGGCCTGCGCGAACTCGTCGGTCGAGCGCGCGGTGTCGGTATCATCGAGACGGAGCAGAAAATGCCCGCCGTGCTTTCTCGCATAGAGCCAGTTCAGCGCCGCAGTCCGGATGTTGCCGATGTGCAGGCGGCCGGTGGGGCTCGGAGCGAAGCGGACGCGCGGTTTCATTCGATTGTCTCAGGTTTCAACGCGCTGCACCCTACCGGCCGGCCGCCAGATGGCAAGGGCGGGCCGATTATTTTGCGACGTTTGGATGTGTCCGTGCGCCGTCCCTTGTCCCGGGTTCGGCGGAAGCCGTCTTTTCCGGCTTCTCAGAGGGAACGTCCTCCCGGAACCGGTTGGTGATCGGATAGCGGCGGTCGCGGCCGAAGTTGCGCGAGGAGATCTTGACGCCGGGCGCGGCCTGGCGGCGCTTGTATTCAGCGAGATAAAGCAGCCGCTCGACCTTCTTGACGGTTTCGAGAGTGTGGCCGCGCGCGATCACTGCGGCGACCGGCATTTCCTTTTCGACGAGGCTGACGAGAATATCGTCGAGAGCATCATAGGGAGGCAGCGAGTCCTGGTCGGTCTGGTTGGCGCGCAATTCAGCGGTCGGCGCCTTGGTCAGGATGCGTTCCGGAATGACGATGCCCTGCGGCCCGAACGCGCCATCGGGGCGCTGCTCATTGCGCCAACGTGACAGCGCATAGACCTCCGTCTTGTAGAGATCCTTGATCGGATTGAAGCCGCCGTTCATGTCGCCGTAGAGCGTCGCGTAGCCGACGGACATTTCGCTCTTGTTGCCGGTCGTGACGAGCATGGCGCCGAACTTATTCGAGATCGCCATCAGGATCGTACCGCGCACGCGGCTTTGCAGGTTTTCTTCCGTGATGTCGGAGTTTGTGCCTGCGAAGAGATCCTTGAGGCTCCACGTCAGCCCGGCGACCGCCGGCTCGATCGAAACCTTGTCGTAGCGGATGCCGAGCGCCTTGGCGCATTCGGCCGCGTCCTGCAGGCTGTCATCGGACGTGAATTTCGACGGCAGCATCACCGCGTGAACGCGATCCGGACCGAGCGCATCAACCGCGATCGCCGCAACGAGGGCGGAATCGATGCCGCCCGACAATCCGAGCACGACACCGGGGAATGCATTCTTGTCGACGTAATCGCGGAGCCCGAGAACGCAGGCGTCATATGCCGCGGCCGAGCCATCGGCGAGCTTCGCCACTTCACCCGACTGACACCGCCATCCCGACGGGGTGTGCTGCCATTCCGTCACCACGAGAGCTTCGCGCCAAGCCGGAAGCTGCAAGGCGAGACTGCGATCGCCATTCAACACGAACGAGGCGCCGTCGAAGACGAGTTCGTCCTGACCGCCGACCTGATTCAAATACGCGAGCGGCAAACCGCTTTCCGTTACCCGCGCGACGGCGATATTCATGCGCGTGTCGGGCTTATGCCAGTCGAACGGCGAGCCGTTCGGCGAGATGATGATCTCGGCTCCGGTCTCGGCCAGCGTCTCGACGGCTTCCGGCGTCCAGATGTCCTCGCAGATCGGAACACCGATGCGCACCCCGCGCACGTTGAGCGGCCCC
>Ga0209933_1002441_pt1 | contig 10471 bp, 10 predicted proteins | sample ThiBiot_300_biof_FD_183944 | JGI IMG/M metagenome (GOLD analysis project Ga0209933, IMG submission 183944) | Wastewater bioreactor microbial communities from Cape Town, South Africa - Thiocy_cont_300_biof (SPAdes) | ecosystem: Engineered > Bioremediation > Thiocyanate > Unclassified | place...
CGTTGCCAAAACTGTCTCAAGAATCGTCTCGGCGTTGATGTAGAGCAACGAGGCTTCAGGACGGAACGCAATAACGCCAACCAACGGTTTCACGCCCTCATGCCGGAGGCTGTCGGAATAGCGACCCGAGCCAGGAAGCCGTCCAAGAAACGCTATATTGGGCCGCGACGCTCGGATAAGAAGCAGGAGGATGGATGCAAGGGCAGCAAGCAAAATACCCTGGAGAATCCCAAGCAACAACACCGATACGAGGGCGATAGCCGCGGCATGGAAGTCGATGCGGCTTACTTTCCACATACGGACTAGCGCGCGAATATCAACAAGTTTGTAAACTGCGGCAATGACAACTCCAGCCAACACGGCCCGCGGCAGGTTGGTTAGCAACTCAGTAAAGAACAGCAGGCAGAGCGCGAGGGTAAGTGAGCAAAACACCAATGCCAGGGGCGTGCGCGCCCCCGCCGTGTCATTGACGGCGGACTGCGACAACCCGCCCGCGACGGGATAGCCATGGCCGAATGCAACTGCGAGGTTGGCAACCCCCAGCGCCAAGAATTCTTGACGGACATCGATGCTATATCCATGTTTTGCTGCAAAACTCCGCGCCGCAGAAACGCCTTCTATATACGCCAGCAACAGACATCCGGCTGCTATTGGAAATAGCTCTTCGAAATCCAGCATTCCGAAAGTCGGCACCTCGAAGGCAGGCAATCCTTCTGGTATCTTTCCGGTGACGGGCACACCCAGCGCTGAAAATCCGAACAACGTTGCCACGAGAATCGACAATGCCAGCACCATGAGTCCGACAGGTCTGCCTGTCAGGAAGCGTTCGCCGAGGGAAAGGAGCGCGATCGCCACAATTCCTATGCCCAATACAAGTGGATTGATGTTGCCGATCTGACCCGCGAGTCGAATTGCGCGGTCAAGGAAGTTATGGCCGCCACTAGCCACGCCGAACAGGCTCGGCAACTGACTCATGATGATTGTAAGTCCAGCGCCCGCCTTGAAGCCGACGAGAATGCTGTCGCTAACCAAGCGCACAATAATGCTCAGCCTGAAGACCCAGGCGACCAGGCAAAGCAGCGCCACAGCGAATGCCGAAAGACTCGCAATCTGTGCGAATCGTACGGCGTCTCCTCCTGCCAATGCCCCGAGGTTGCCAGCGATCATGAGCGATATTGCGGAGGTAGGACCGACAGCAAGCTGGCGAGACGATCCGATAAGAGCATAGCCCAAGCCGCCAAGAAGATAACCATAGATGCCGACTTGCGGCGGCAATCCGGCAAGGCCCGCATAGGCCAGCGACACCGGGATGGCGTAGGCGGCGAGCGTCACCCCCGCGATCGCATCACGATGAAACCAAGACGGTTTATATCCGGCAAGCCACGTCAGCGGCGGAAAAATCCCTGTCCAACTCACTCCCTGAAGCGCGTACAGCTTCATAGACGTTCCTAACGTATGTCGCAGAGAAGCAAGACGACCGGCAAGATTCACAGATCCTGATAGCATAGGCGGCGCGTCGCGCCGGACGCGGATTGATCTAGATCAAACCATCGACGAATTTCTAAGGACCGAAGATGATCAAGAAAAATGGGCTCTGCGATTTCGCTGCACGCGATCGGGTTCGCTCTCTCCACGAGAGCGCAACGCAGACGTTCGAACAGGACTTCACAAACGGACCGACCGGTCGCGCTGGAGTGACGCTCGATGAACTTCTCGACCGGCTCAATTAGCGATCTTGCTGGAAACGGCTTTGTTAGATATGCGGAACATCCCGACTCGATTGCGGCCGAGCGTTTCGCGTCACTATCGTTGCCGCATTACTGGCGGATCGACTACAACATCGTCAAACCCCATTCGAGCCTCGGCGGCCTGCCACCGTCGGTGTTCGCAAACCGGCCCCTGCAAAAGGGCCAAATTGAAGCCGGGCCTACCTTATTGACCGGCAGGAAATTGGGGAGCACGTCACCATCGCCTACTGCGCATCCATTTAGACGCCTAGCCTATCAATATCCATATTGTCCTTCGTCCATGATACCGCGGAGAAAATTGCGGGGAACACAAAGACTAGCTGCCTGAATTTTCGTTGGAATTGATCAGGCCAAGTCGCTCCGCGATCGAAACCAGTTCTGCAAGCGAATGCACCCGCATCTTCTCCATAACCTCGTGGCGATGTGCTTTCACGGTCCGCTCCGTTGTTCCTAGCTCCCTGCCAACTTGCTTGTTAATCTTGCCGCGCACGATCAAATCGAAGACCTGTCGCTCGCGAGGCGTCAATGTCTCAAGAAGCGCAAGTTTGGTATGGAGCTTGCTTCGTTGGATGCTGATTAACTCGTGGCGTGCCAGGGCGCGTTCGATCGCGTCGATCAGTTGCTCTGATAATACTGGCTTGATCAGAAAATCTTCGGCACCTGCCCTGATAGCTCGCACGATCGTCGGGGTGTCAGCATGGCCAGTAACGAAGATGATCGGTAGGATCGACTGGAGCTCGATGAGACGGCTTTGTAATTCCAGCCCCGTCAGTCCGGGCATTCGTATGTCGAGCAGAACGCATCCCGGCCTTTCGGGGCCCCGCAGACTGTCCAGCAATGCCTGGGCCGACGAATGCTTCTCGACTTCATAACCAGCCAGCTTCAGACGACGTTCGACCGCTGTCCGAAACGAAGCATCGTCGTCGACAATATAGACAAGGCCAGGCAAGTCCGCCTCCCAGCCGTCACTCTAGCTTATATCTCGTCCCAGGGTCACCGAGGGGCACTGGCCAAATCCCTGGCCTCCCCACGGGCTGATCCTCACGCGGCGACCGATACCGTTCAAACAAAGGCATCCGAAGCTGGACCCTGTACTTTCTGACACTCTAATACAAACCTGTCCCTTGGTACAATGACCCTAAAGACAATGGTCAAAAAACGTGTCTTAGCGGAAGCTTCAAAGGCTTCCTTCCACGGACATACTTCATTGAGGCAGACCATATCCAACAATCGATACTGTACAGGAGTTGGCCATGTTTGTCCGCGTTACCACCGATTTGGCATATCGCGCCACCTCTCTCGGCGAACTCGGAATAACTAATAATTCAAATCGAAAAATTCGATTAAACGAATTCACCTATAAGAAGGGTACTGAAATATACGGAGAAAATGAGCCTGCTGACTATGTTTATCAAGTCAAGGCGGGCGCGGTGCGAAGCTACAAGTTGCTTTCAGACGGTCGTCGCCAGATCGGCGCATTCCACCTCGTGGGCGACATTTTTGGCCTGGAAAACGGAAGCGAGCATCGGTTTACGGCAGAAGCGATCCAGAACACCACGGTTCGCTTGATCAAACGGCAGAGCCTTGAGATGGTGGCCGAGAGCGATGCCATGGTCACGCGAAATCTGCTCAGCATGACCACGGACAATCTGCAGCATGCGGAAAATCACATGTTGCTGCTCGGTCGCAAGACGTCTCTGGAACGGGTCGTCGCCTTCCTGATTGAGATGGACCGACGGCTCACGGCGGCCGGCGTCATACCACTGCCGATGTCGCGGCGCGATATTGCCGACTATCTGGGGCTGACTCTGGAAACGGTGTCTCGCGCATTATCGCGGCTGCATGAATTGGATATCATCGGCTTTGTCGGCAGCAATCAGCGCCAGATCGTTCTCTTGAACCGAGGGCAGCTCGCTAATCTTGATCAGCAGACCTGAACCCGGACGCGTCGGGGCGAGGTGGCCGAGCATCTACTCGCCTATGTATGAGCGCGAGCGCAACGTTCGCTGACGACTGATATAAGCAGCACCAACGTGCTAATCGATAATATGATAGCCGCCATCAATATAGAGGACGCCCCCGGTGATGAGCTTGGCGCCATCGAGAGCCAGAAACGCAGTTGCGTTGCCGACGTCGTCGATACTGACGAGACTGCGCGATGGAGCCTTTGACTGTGCCTTGTCCATGAGTTCGTCGAAGTCCGGAATGCCGGAAGCCGCGCGCGTAGCGAGTGGTCCTGGCGAGATTGCGTGAACGCGGATGCCTTTCGGGCCCAGTTCCGCAGCGATGTAGCGAACGGCGGCTTCAAGCGCCGCCTTTGCCACGCCCATCACATTATAGTTCTCCACCACCATCTGGCTGCCGTAGTAGGTCATGGTGAAAATGGATCCGCCCCGTTTCATCAATGGTTCGGCCAAATGAGCCATTCGCATAAATGACCAGCACGAGACATCCATCGTTTTAAGGAAGCCGTCGCGATCTACGTCTGTCACTCGTCCGTGGAGGGCATCCTTTGGAGAGAAGGCGATCGAATGCAGCAGAAAATCCAGCTGCCCCCAGTCCGCTGCGATCCGTTCAAATACCCGCTCCGTCTGCCCCTCGACCATGACGTCGAGCGGCATGAAGATCGACGCCTGCAATGCTTGTGCAAGCGGCTCGACGTGCTTTTTCGCACGCTCGTTCAGATAGGTCACGGCAAGTTCGGCACCGAGCGCACGAAATGCCTTGGCGCACCCCCAAGCGATCGATTGATCGTTGGCGATACCTACGATCAGGCCCTTCTTGCCTTTCAGAGCGACCTTGGTATCCGGAAATTCGGGAATTATGGCACTCTCTCCTGCCTGGCACTCGAGGTTGGTGCACCCATCAGCAACGCCAATGTGTGCTGCGCGATCATCAATTCCTCGTCGGTTGGTATGACGTAGACCGGAACGAGGCTGTCGGAGCCGGATATCAGGCGCGCGTGGCGAGAATTCGCGGTCGGATCCAGCGTCACGCCAAGCCAACCCAGTTGATCGGCGACGCGCGCCCGAATGCCTGTCGAGTTTTCCCCGATGCCGGCTGTAAAGACAAAAGCGTCCAGCCCCTGCAACGCGGCCGCAAGCATGCCGGCGTTGAGGCAAATCCGATGGACGAAATACTCGACGGCCAGTTTTGCCCTTTTATCCTCACTTGCCTCTAGTTCGCGCATATCATTGCTGACGCCTGAGAGTCCCTTCAATCCGCAATCGCCGTAGAGGAATTTCTGTACGTCCGAGGCCGACATTTTTAGTTCCGATATGAGATAGAGCACGACACCGGGGTCGAGTTGTCCCGGACGCGTTCCCATGGGTAGCCCGTCGAGTGCCGTGAACCCCATGGTACTCTCGACGCTGCGTCCTCCCTTCAATGCGCACATGGAGGCTCCGCTCCCGAGATGAGCGACAATCACCAGCCCCTTGGCAATTTCAGGGGCGATATGCGCTAACGTTTTCGCGACATATTCATATGAAAGACCATGAAAGCCGTAACGCCGGACGCCCTCGGCATATAATTGGTATGGAATTGCATAGTAGTCAGAGACAGCGTCATGCGTGCGGTGAAACGCAGTATCAAAACAAGCCACCTGTGGGAGTTTTGGAAAATTGGCGAGAAGCGACCGGATCGGAGCCAGGTTATGCGGCTGATGAAGCGGGGCAAGCGCCACGAACCGCTCCAGTCGGGCTACGACACCGTGGTCGATCAGCACTGGCTCGCTGAAATCCGGTCCACCGTGAACGACGCGATGACCGACTGCGATCGGGCTAACGCGGATTTCATTGCGCAGCCATCCGCCGACGACGCTCATTGCGGCTGGGACGTCCGAAACCGATTCGATCGGATAGGCGCGGTCGGCCAGTGGTTCGCCTTCCACGCCGCTCGCCCGCAGACGAGGACGACGGCCAATGCCATCCATCTGGCCCTTGATCTGCCGCCGCAATCTCCCTTCCCCTTCGATCGAAAAGATCTGGAACTTGACGCTCGAGGAGCCTGCATTGACGACGAAGATGGTATCCATGGCGATCACGCAGCAACTGTTGGAGCCTGCTGGCGCCTTGCATTCGCATAGAGAGCCCCGACTGCGCAGGAAGCCATCCGAGCGCGCGCCGAGTCTGCACGTGACGTCAGAACGACAGGTACCCGGGCACCGAGCACGATGCCGGCGCTATCCGCCTTGGCGAAATAGGCGAGATTTTTCGCCAGCATATTGCCGGCCTCGAGGTCGGGCACGAGCAGGATCTGCGCTCGTCCGGCAACCTCGGACCTGATTCCCTTGATCCGTGCCGCTTCCGCATCGATAGCGTTATCGAAGGCGAGAGGTCCATCGAGCACGCCGCCAGTGATCTGCCCACGATCGGCCATTTTACAGAGCGCCGCAGCTTCGATCGTAGACGGAATACTGGAAGTAACGGTTTCAACCGCCGACAGGATCGCCACGCGAGGCGATTTTCCAAAGCCGGTTTGCGTATAGAGATCAATGGCGTTCTGAATGATGTCGCGCTTGGCATCGAGATCGGGAAAAATGTTGATGGCCGCGTCCGTCACAAATAGCGTTTCGGCATAGGCCGGCACGTCCATTACGAACACGTGGCTGATCCGCCGGTTCGTTCGCAGCCCGCCCACCTTCGCCGTAATGCTGCGCATGAGTTCGTCGGTATGCAGGCTGCCCTTCATCAACATCTCGCCCGCGGCAGCATGGATGAGTTCAACGCCCTTTGCAGCCGCAGCCTCGCTGTGCGCCGCATCCACAATCTTGAAGCCGGAGATGTCTAGGCCACACTTGCCGGCCGTATCCCTGATTTTTGCTTCAGGCCCGACCAGCGTCGGCCGGATGATGCCTGCCGACGCACTGTCGATGACACCACGCAGCGAGGTTTCATCGCAGGGATACACGACGATGGTCGGTGTTGGCGGCGCCGCCTTGGCCGCGGCGATCAGACGGTCATACTTGCTGGGAGAACGCGCTTTTACTGTATCAACTGGCATGGCGTTCATGTTCCCTCCGGATCTTTCCGATTGACGCTACGATGCCTTCGCCTGATCGAAGCGAGCGAGGTTCGACACCTTGTCCGAGACCTCGTCTGCGTTGACGCCGAAAAGTTCCGCAACACGCTTCAGGCGCTTTGCGGCTTCACCCGAAACTGCCGCACTGGCGGACAGCACTTCGCCGATTGTCAGGAAAGTCGCTTGACGCATGCTTGCATCGTCGGGCAACAGTTTCGGTATCGCGGTCAACGCCCCTTCCTGATCGAGCAGAAGCATAAAGAACTGCTCCCGGACCAGCATTTTGAACTCGGTCAACGTCAGCCGCGCACCGGCGTTGCTCCGGCGGACGTTACGCATCGCTTCCAGGCTACGCTCATCCACCATTCCTCTCGCCGACCCGACATATAGCAGACTGCGAATGGCCGCTTCGCGAAGTCCACCTTCACCGATTTTGGATTTCAGCTCGACGATACGCCTATTGAGCATTTCTCGGTGTGCAGCAGACATCTCCTGCCGGCGTGACGGAACGGATTGCAGATCGATTCCGACTGCCGCTTGCAATGCCGGCGAGCCATAGACTGCAAGAAAAGTCGCCTCGCTCAGGGCCTCCTGCGAATCCCGCCAAATGTCCAAAGCATGCACGATTTGCTTGGAGACCTGCTCCTGAAAGGCAACGAAGGGATTGTCCGTCGAGACCTGTTTCCGATCCTCTTTTGTCTGCTCCGCCACCGCCTTTATCGCAGACATGAACGGATTGTGGCTGCCGAACGCTTCATATTGAAGCCGCAATGGGTGCAGATTGCGCATCAATTCCGCCACCTGCGGAGTCACCGCGCCTTTAATCCAAGGCTGCATAAATCTCCGGTAAGCGGCCAGATTGATTTCCGATACGCGTTTGGCAGTGGCAAACCGACGTTCATCCTCGAACGAATTGCCGCCCATGGCACGGATGTCATCAAGCGTCCGCGCCTCGCAACGCATGACCCACTGACCGACAGCAAGGTCGGCATTCGTCGTGTCGGCGTCTTTGGCTTCGAAAACCGCTTCGTAGAGACCGGGTGGCAAAATATCGATCAAATCGATATTGCTGGAAAATTCCGCGTGTTCTTTCTTGGCAATGCCGCCGGAAACGAAAATGCCGAGATGGCCGACGCTCTCGTGAATCGTGTAGACGATCGTTTGACCGTAGGCCCTGATTTCGTCCACGTCCGCATAGAGATCGAGAATCCAGTCCAACGCCTGCTGCGGCGGGGTAATATTATCTCCCTTGGAGCAGAACACCACGATCGGTGATCTGATATTACGCAGGTCGACCGCTTGACCATCAGACATCCTGATACGACCGGCAGCGAGGTTGTTGCCAACGAACAGTTCGTCGACGATGAATTGGATTTCCTCAGCGTTCAGATTGACGTGCCCGCCCCACCAGCGTTCGAAGTCGAGATATCGCTCGGCCTCAGTATCGACCTTTGAGTAGACGTTGTATTGTTTGGTCCACAGTGTATTCGATGGGTTCTGGCTTTCGAAGTTTTGTACGAGCCACGCGCCGTCGAATTTTCCGGCCCCGAGATCGCTCGTCAGCGCAGTCAGCCAGCTTCCTCCCAGCAGACCACCCAGGTAGCGCATCGGGTATTTGCCATGCACGCCCGCCCAATAGGCAAGCGGCGCGCCAGCGATGATGACGGGACCGAACAGTTCGGGTCGCAGCGACGCCAGGATCACGACGGCCCAGCCGGCCTGGCAATTCCCGATAACACACGGTTTGCCGTCGGCTTTCGGATGAAGGCTGATGACTTTCTCGATAAACAGGGCTTCGGCGCGCGCGATTTTCTCGATTGTTTGTGCGGGCATCGGCTGAGGCAGGAAGCCGATGAAATAGCACGGATGCCCCGCTTTCATCGCAACGCCGATTTCGCTGTCTGCCTTGAATCCTCCGATTCCGGGACCATGTCCGGCACGGGGATCGACCACGATGAATGGTCGCCGATCGGAATCAATTTCAATGTCTTTGGGCGGAATAATGCGCACGAGCACATAATTTACCGGCTCATCCAGTTCACGGCCATCGATGATCAGTTCGGCGGCATATTGCAGAACATGCGGCGCGGCTTGCGCGGCGTGTTCTCGATACTGATCTCCGCGTCGCCGCAAGACGTCCAGGAACAGAACGCTGCGTTGACCCGCGTCCATCATGTACTCTATCGCCGAGGCGACAAATCCAGACATGGGACCGCGCCGCGGCGTTGCGCTATCCATCGGCATGTTTTGACCCTCGCGGATTCAGTCAACCAACTCCGCGACGAGGAGCATTGATCTAAGTCAACGTTCGACAATCAGTCTGGCGAGGACGCGGTATCGGCGCGTCCGCTATGTATCCAGGCCACCGTCAATTCCCAGGCCAGAGAGAGAATGATCGGTCCCACGAAAAGGCCGACAATTCCATGCGCGAGCGTTCCTCCGATCACCCCGACTAAAATGACAAGTGTGGGGGTCGTCAGGCCGCGCTTCATCACGAGCGGCTTCAAGATGTTGTCAAGTACGCCGACAAAACCAAGTAAAACCGTCAGCAGTAGCGCCGTGGTGAAATCCTTGTCCGTCCAGATCCAAATGATCACGGGAACCAGGACGATTGCGGCGCCGACTTGAATGATCGACAGGATCATAACCGCGAAGGCCAACAAGCCGGCGCTTGAAATACCCGCCAGCTTGAAACCGATGCCGGCCAATAGGGATTGGATGATTGCGACGCCGATGACACCCTGAGACACCGCACGGATGGTCCCGCCAGTTCGAGGAAATGTTCACTCTGCTCAGGCACGATGCGATAGAGGAAATGCTTGCCAGCATCTACAAGCTGTGAGCCGTAGGGGAAGAGAAACCCGGCCAGCGCTACGGACAGAATGAACTTCAGCATGCCCACGCCGGCGTTGCCGGCAAGAGCCAGCAAAACCCCTGCCAATGGCTTCAGATAAGGAGCCACTTCGCGCACAGCGGCTCGAATATTGCCGGACGCCTGGTTCCAGAATTCGTAAAGATTTGGGCCGATGAGCGGCCAGGTGTTAACGATCTCCGGCGGGGATGGAATCACCAGGTTACCAGCACCCAGATTTCCAGCGAACTCTTTCACCCCGTTCAAGGCACTTAAGCCAAGCCATGCTGCTGGTCCGACGACAATTGCGAGATTGATAAGAGTGAGAATTGTCGCTGCGAGCTTTGGACGGCCGCCGAGAAGCCTGGAAAGGAAATTGAAAACGGGATAAAGCGCGACGGCGAGTACGATGCTCCAGGCCAGGATAGGCACGAAGGGACGGATCAGAATAAACGTCCAGTAAATGAGGAAAGCGAGCAACCCGAGGCGGATCACGAGCTGAATGACGTCGTCTCCGGGCAGGTACTGGCGAAAGGTTTTCAAGGAAGCACCTTTCATCTGGGGCGGGCATATCGTCGCCAAACTACCCGCGGCTCTCACATCATAGGCTTGATCCAAATCAAACGGCCGCGGGTTGGCTTAAGGCTCCAATTGGCGATTCCGATCGAATACCGCCCTTGTTTGCCGGCACCAATGACTAAAGCCATCAACTACACTGCACGCGAATTTCTGCGCGACGGCAGCCCGGTCGAAATCCGCGCCCTTTGGCAGGAAGACGAAGCCGCCATGCTCGCCGCTATTGAAAGGACCAGTGCGCAATCGCTCCAGCGTCGCTTCTTCGTTACGAAGC
>Ga0209933_1002446_pt1 | contig 10439 bp, 8 predicted proteins | sample ThiBiot_300_biof_FD_183944 | JGI IMG/M metagenome (GOLD analysis project Ga0209933, IMG submission 183944) | Wastewater bioreactor microbial communities from Cape Town, South Africa - Thiocy_cont_300_biof (SPAdes) | ecosystem: Engineered > Bioremediation > Thiocyanate > Unclassified | place...
CCAGCGAGGCGCAGCCGATCATGACGTCGATGCGGTGGCTGAGCACATAGCTCCAGATGCCGTGCCAGAGCAGCTCGACGGTGCGCTTGCTGCGATAGGGCGCGAGCACGCAGGACCGCCCGAGCTCGAGGAAGCGCAGGCCGCGATGGCGCTCGAGGAGCGGCGCCAAGTCGAATTCGCTCGCCGTATAGAAGCCGGAATAGCGCTCGGCGACATCCTGGCGCAGCAGGCGATAGGTGCCCACGATCGCCGGCTCGCCCGATTTGGTGATCGTGTCGTGGTCGAGCACGAGGAGATGGTCGCAGATGGCGTCGAAGGCGTCGCGGTCGCGGCGCGAGACCTGCGCCTGAATGTCGGGGATCGCCGACATCTCCTCGTAGAACACCTTGTAGCGCAGCCGCTGCGCCATCTTGACCTCGCGCGGCGTCGTGGCGAGGCGCACTTCGAGGGCGCCCATGCGCCCGAGGGGCGGGGCGACCGAATGCGGAGCCGGCAACAGAACCCGCGGCATCGACTGTCTCAAACCATGCAGCATGCGCCGGGAAAGATCCGGCAGCGCGGCCAGCGGCTCCGGGAACGGCCCGATCCGCTTCCGTGGCCCTTCTTCCGCGCGCTTCAGCATAGCATGATCCCTCGATGCGCCCACGCCGCCGTCTCGATTCGGGGCGGGTATCGGAGCATCAGATCACGCATTTCATGCAGTTTGGTGACGGCCGTCCGCGGCGTTGCTTCGCCGGTTCAGCGCCTCCTCGAAGGCGCGGCAGAGCCGTTCGGCCGAAACCGGCTTCTCGAGGAAGAGATCGGCGCCGGCCGAGAGCGCAGCCTGTCGCGCGGCCGGATCGGCGCTGCCCGAGGTGGCGATCAGTGCCGGCCGGTGATCGGCCGGGAGAGCTGCGAGGTCGCGGATGAGCGCGAGCGCGTCGCCATCGGCGAGCCGCAGATCAATCAACGCCGCTTCGGGCGGCGCTTCCATTCGCAGCCTCGCGGCGGCCTGGCTGCGCACCTCGTCGACCTCGTGGCCCATCCGCTCCAGCACGGCGCGGGCGAGAAGAGCCGAGACCGGATCATCCTCGACCACGAGCACCGTCGCGGGTCGTGTGCCGCGGCGGGGCGGCGGCAGCCGTTCCTCCGCGGAGGCAGGATCGGCGACGAAGCGGTCGGGCCGGCGGATCGCCTCGCCGATCACCGCGGTGAGCGAGCGGCGGCGCACCGGCCGGATCAGATAGGCGTCGAAGCCGTCCGCCTTCAGCGCCTCGGCGGCGCGGCGTTCGCGCGTATCGACGAGGATGCCGACGGCGATCGGCCGGCCGCTCGCCTCGCGCAGGCGGCGCAGCGCGGCGCGGGCGTCGCTGGCGAGCCGCCCGTCGGCGAGCACCATCCTGTAAGGCTGACCGGCCGCCGCTGCGGCGCCGACAAGGCCCGCCGCCTCGGCAAGGCTGCCCGCGCGCCGCGTTTCGGAGCCAGCCTCTTCGAGGGTCGCGACCAGCGCCTCCGCCTCGAGCCCGGCCGGTGCGGCGACGAGCACCGTGACGCCGTCGAGCGGGCGCGCGGCGCGCGGCGCGGGGCCGATCTGGGGCAGGGGCAGCGTGAAATGGAAGACGGTGCCGCCGCCCGCCCGCGGCTCGGCTTCGATGGCGCCGCCCATGCGGCCGACGATCTGCTGCGAGATGGCGAGGCCGAGGCCGAGGCCGGAGCTGCCAGCCTGCCCGCGCTCGAAGCTGGCGAAGATGCGCTCGCGATCGGCCTCGGCGATGCCGCGGCCGCTGTCATGCACGGCGAAGGCGAGGGCGAGCCCCGCCTCGCGGCCATCGTCGACCGGATCGACCGCCAGCAGCACCGAGCCCTGCTCGGTTGCCTCGATCGCATTGGCGACGAGATTGATGAGCACCTGCCTGAGCCGTCCGGCATCGGCGACGACCGGCGGAAGGCCGGCCGCGATCCGCGTCCCGATCCCGACGCCGCGCTCATGCGCGATCGGCGCCAGCAATTCGGCGACGCTTTCGGCGAGCGTCTCGATCTCGAGCGGCCCCGGCGCCAGGGAGAACTGGCCGGTCGCGATGCGCGAGGCGTCGAGGAGGTCGTCCACCAGCCGCGCCAGCGCCCCGGCCGATTGGTTGAGCGCCGCGAGATAGGCTGCCTGCTCCTCGGTGAGCGATGTCGCGGCGAGGAGGTCGGTCAGCGCCAGCATACCATGCAGCGGCGCGCGCATCTCGTGGCTGACGGTTGCGATCGGCACCACGGCATCGGCCGTCTTGCGGCTCTCGATGTCGCTGAGTTCCCAGGAATGGTCCTGCAGAGCCTCGATGCGCTCGGCGAGGAGGGCGGCCTTGGCCCGCTCGTAGCGAAGCCTGAGCGCGAGGCCGAGGCTGCATCCGATGGCGAGGAAGAGCCCGGCGAGCGCGAAATCGAGCTTGCCGCTCGGCGGATCGGCAAGGCCCGAGATCAAGGCGGCGACAGCCGGCAACCCGGTGCCGAGCGCCAGCATCGCGGCGGCGATGCGGGGCGGCGCGATCGTGTCGCGGCTCGTCTCGCGGGTTTCGGGCGGCATAAGGGTCCGGTCTCGGCCGCGGCATGCGGCAGCACGACCCTAGCGCCGCTTGATTGCGAAACCCTTGCCGAAAGCCAATCCCGCGAGCAGCCGTGCTCGACCGAAAAGGGGGATGGATGCGTGATGAGAGTCTTGCAATCTATAGGCGCAAATGGTACATAGGGTGTGACGAACGATCAAAAGCGCAATCACGACGACAACAAAAGAAATTTAGTAAATGATATAACTTGTTTTCGCTGATCGTCGTCGAGACGTTTAAAGTCCTCTACGAGCTCCAGTATCTCTGGGTCCTGTTGGGGAGAAGAATCCAGCAAAAGAACGACGGAGACATCAAGGGCGCGAGAAATTGCTTCGAGAATCGGCTGTGAATAAGGCTGTTCGCCCCTTTCAATGCGTCCGAGGCTCGCGTGGGAGATAAGTGGGGGCGCCGTCGCTGTAACGGCGGTAAGTGCTGCCAATTTGCGCAGCGACAGGCCTCGCCGAAGCCGCCAGTCGCGGATGTTTGTCCTACCGAAATTGCTGTTCTGCATTGTCAACGCGATGGTCGGGGCGGTGGCCGGACACCGGCTTCCCACGTCCATTTATATGTAGATGCCCGTGTCTCGTGGGATGTTCCTGACCGATCAAGGTCCGACCTAGGATCGCACATGGCTGACACTGCCTCCGCTTCGGCTCCAACCACTCCAGACGACGCCCCCGCCGCTGAACCCGACACGACAAAACCCAGACTCTACGAAGAGCCCGCAAAAACGTGGGCCATGAGCGACGCCGACAAAAAAATCGCCGCCGTACGGTTGGCCGCCGCTGAAGATATCATGCGAAGGTACCCAGAAGAACTCGAGCAACAGGGTTCTTCACGGCTGCTTGGCCTATTCTTTTTGACGGTGGGCTTGGCCGCAGCGATTTCAATCCTGGTCAAAATCGCCCAAATGGTCGAATTCTACGCCTATTGACCAACTTAGCCAGTCGGTCAGGCGCCCCTCACGCCGCGGCGGCGAGGCGGTCGCCGACGGCCCGGTAGCTGAGCGCCTCGGCGAGATGGGCGCGGCCGACGGCGGCGGCGCCGTCGAGATCGGCGATGGTCCGCGCCACCTTGAGCACGCGGTGATAGCCGCGCGCCGAGAGCTTCATCGCCGCGGCCGCTTCGGCCAGGAGCGCCCGCCCGGCGGCGTCGGAGGTGGCGAGGCCTTCCATGATCGAGACCGGGCAGCGGGCATTGGTGCCGATATCGGGTTGGCCGAGCGCCTCGAACCGCGCCGCCTGCAGCGCCCGCGCGGCGCCGACCCGGGCCGCGACGGTCGCGCTCGCCTCGCCGCGGCCGGGCGCTATGAGGTCGGCCGCCGTGACGGACGGGACTTCGATGCGAAGGTCGATGCGGTCGAGGAACGGCCCCGAGAGGCGCGCCTGATAGTCCGCAACGCAGCGCGGCCCGCGCGCGCAGGTGTGGCCCGGCTCGCCGGCCATGCCGCAGCGGCAGGGATTCATCGCGGCGACGAGCTGGAAGCGGGCGGGGTAGCTGACGCGGTGATTGGCGCGGGCGATCACCGCCTCGCCCGATTCCAGCGGCTGGCGTAGCGAATCCAGCACCTGCGGCTGGAATTCGGGCAGTTCGTCGAGGAAGAGGACGCCGTGATGAGCGAGCGAAACCTCGCCCGGCTTGACGCGGAGCCCGCCGCCGACCAGCGCTGCCATCGAGGCGGAATGATGCGGCGCGCGGAACGGCCGCCGGTCGGTCAGGCGGCCGCCCGAGAGCTCGCCGCCGAGCGAGGTGATCATAGAGACTTCGAGCAATTCGCGCGGCGTCAGCGGCGGCAGGATTGACGGCAGGCGGCTTGCCAGCATCGACTTGCCGGCGCCGGGTGGACCGACGAGCAGGATATTGTGTCCGCCGGCCGCCGCGATCTCCAGCGCGCGCTTGGCGAGCTCCTGGCCGCGGATATCGGCGAGATCGGCCAGCTGCGGCGCGTCGCGCATCAGCGCCGGCTCCGGCCGCGTCAGCACCTGCGTGCCCTTGAAATGGTTGGCGAGCGCGATGAGGCTGAGCGGCGCCAGAATGTCGAGATCTCGGCTCGCCCAGGCGGCTTCCGGCCCGGTCGCGGCCGGGCAGATGAGGCCGCGTCCGAGCACATTGGCGCCGATCGCCGCCGGCAATACGCCGGCGACGGGCGCGATCGTGCCGTCGAGCGCCAGTTCGCCGAGTGCGACATAGGAGGTCAGCCGGTCGCCCGGCAGGGCGCCGATCGCCGCCATCAGCGCCATCGCGATGGGGAGATCGTAATGGCTGCCTTCCTTCGGGAGATCGGCCGGCGCGAGATTGACGATGACCCGCTTCGGCGGGAGAGCGAGGCCGGAGGCATGCAGCGCCGAGCGGACGCGCTCGCGGCTCTCGGCGACGGTCTTGTCAGGCAGGCCGACGACGATGAAGGCCGGCAGCCCGGGCACGATCTGCACCTGGACATCGACCGGCACGGCCTCGACGCCCTGGAACGACACGGTCGTGACATGCGAGACCATCGGAACCCCCTTCAGCCTCAGCCAAGACTAGGGGAAGCGCCGCCGACGCGCAAGAACAGGAAGTGAACAAAAATCACGCGGGAGTTGCGGCGCGCGCATGCTTACGGCGACCACTCGTCGAACGGCAGTGCGAAGCAGTCGCGGAAGCCGAGCTGGATGTCGTCCGCTTCCTGCCGCTCACCGCTTCGCTTCGATCGCGTCCCAGACCAGCGCGGCGATATCGGCGCCGCCGAAGCGCTTGACCTCGCGGATGCCGGTCGGCGAGGTGACGTTGATCTCGGTGAGATAGTCGCCGATGACGTCGATGCCGACGAAGAGAAAGCCGCGCCGCTTCAGTTCCGGCCCGATCGCCTCGCAGATCTCGCGGTCGCGCCGGGTCAGCTCGATCGGTTCGGGCCGGCCGCCGACATGCATGTTGGAGCGCGCCTCGCCATCGGCCGGCACGCGGTTGATGGCGCCGACCGCGACGCCGTCGACGAGGATGATGCGCTTGTCACCTGCCCTGACCGCCGGCAGATAGCGCTGCACGACATAGGGCTGCGCCGGGAAGGCGGTCGAGAAGATCTCGAGCAGCGAGGCGAGGTTCTGGTCGCCCTCCGAGATGCGGAAGACGCCGGCGCCGCCATTGCCATAGAGCGGCTTCACGATGATGTCGCCATGCGCGAGGCGGAAATCGCGGATCTCCTCGGCGTCGCGCGACAAGAGCGTCGGCGGCATCAGGTCCGGATATTCGGTGACGAAGATCTTCTCCGGCGCATTGCGCACCTCGGCCGGGTCGTTGACCACCAGCGTCTTCGGATGGACGCGCTCGAGGAGATGCGTCGTCGTGATGTAGCCCATGTCGAAGGGCGGATCCTGGCGCAGCAGCACGACGTCGAAAGCGGAGAGATCGGCGCGCTCGGTCTCGCCGAGCGTGAAATGGTCACCGGGCGTGTCGCGCACCGTGACCGTCTCGAGCCGGGCCTCGACGCGGCCATTGTTCAGCGAGAGGCGGTTGGGCGTGTAGTGGAAGAGGCGGTGGCCACGGCGCTGCGCCTCCAGCATCAGGGCGAAGGTCGAGTCGCCGCGGATGTTGATGCGGGCGATATGATCCATCTGGACGGCGACGGAAAGCGACATGGCGATCTCGGATCATGCGGGGCTGGATGGGCCTTGCTTATCGCGCGGCAAGGGGCGTCATGGCAATCGGCCTGATGGCAGCCGCCCTTATCGATCCGCGCCGAAGGAGTCCGGCAGGTGTTGCGGCAGCCGGCCGGGGACCATGAGGACGAGATCGAAGCGGAGCGTCAGCGCCAGCGCCTCGGGATGGCGCGCGATATAGGATTCGGCGGCCCGGACGATTCGCTGGCGCCCCTGCGGCGTCACCGCATAGGCGGCGCTCGTCGCGTCATTGCGGCTTTTCACCTCGACGAAGGCGAGCACGCTTCCGCGCTTCATGATGAGGTCGATCTCGCCGACCGGGCTCTTGTAGCGGCGCGCCACCACGCGGTAGCCCTTGAGGCCGAGCCAGAGCGCGGCGAGCGTCTCGGCGAGCCGGCCGCGCTGCTCGGCGGCGCGGCGGCCCTCAGTCGGCGCCGCCACGATCATCCCCATCCTTCGTCGCGTCACCCGCCTTCAGCGCCAGCGCCCGCTGGTAGAGATCGCGGCGCGGCAGGCCGGTCGCCGCAGCGGCGCGCTGCGCCGCCTCCTTGACCGACAGCTCGGCGAGGAGATCTTCCAGCAGTGCGTCGACATCGGAGGCGTCGGGAACGGTTTCCTCCGGCGGCCCGACCAGGATCACGATCTCCCCCTTCGGCGTCGGCTCGGATGCGAGTTCGGCGGCGAGCGAGCCGAGCGTGCCGCGCCGCACCGTCTCGAACAGCTTGGTGAGCTCGCGCGCCAGCACCGCCGGCCGCTCCGCGCCGAGCGTTTCGGCGAGGTCGCTGAGCGCATCGGCGGTGCGGTGCGGCGATTCGTAGAAAACGAGAGTCGCCGGGACGGCGGCCAGCGCGGCGATGCGCTTCTTGCGCGCCACGGTTTTCGTCGGCAGGAAGCCGGCGAAGAGGAAGGCGTCGGTCGGCAGGCCGGCGGTGACGAGGCCGGAGAGGATGGCCGAGGCGCCGGGGATCGGCACCACCCTATGGCCCGCGTCCGCGACGGCGCCGACGAGGCGGAAGCCGGGATCGGAGATGAGCGGCGTCCCGGCGTCGGAGACGAGCGCGACGCTCTTGCCGTCTTCCAGCGCCGCCAGCAGGCGCGGCCGCTGCTCCTCGGCATTGTGCTCGTGATAGGCGAGCAGCGACGCGGAAATGCCGTAGTGATTGAGGAGAACGCGCGTCACGCGCGTATCCTCGCAGGCGACGAGATCGGCGGCGGCGAGCACCTGCAGCGCGCGCAGCGTCACGTCACGGAGATTGCCGATCGGGGTTGAGACGATGTAGAGCCCGGTCTCGAGCGGCGGCGCCTCGAAGGAATGGCCGTCGATCGCATAGCGCCTGTTGGGAGTTTCGCTGCCGGTCATCGGTGACGGTTCGGAAACGGCGTTGCGAAATCATCCATGGGCGGCATCGGCTCCCTCACTCGCGCGGCGGGGCCGCGATCCGCTATCAATAGCGGCAGGACGAGGCCGGGAGAAGGCGGATGCGAACGGGCTCAAGGCGAGGCGTGATCGGGAGACTGGGCGTCGCGGCGCTGGCGCTCGCCATGCTCGCCGCCTGCGCGCCGACGATGGAGCAGTCCGGACCCGGCGTGCCGACGCCGCCGCAGCCGGCGATGGGCGAGCGGATCGGCAACGGATCGGTCAAGGTGGCGCTGCTTCTGCCCCGCTCGGCGCCCGGCAATGCCGGCATCGTCGCGGCGAGCCTTCGCAACGCCGCCGAGATGGCGGTGCGCGAGACGCCAGGGGCCGACATCACCCTCATCGTCGAGGACGACAAGGGTACGCGCGAAGGCGCCCGCGCTGCGGCGGTCGCGGCGCTCGATGCCGGCGCGGAACTCATCATCGGGCCGCTGCTCGCGCCGGCCGTGCGCGGCGTCGCCGAGGTGACGCGGCCCGCCGGCGTGCCGGTGCTGGCGCTCTCCAGCGACGCGACGGTGGCGGCACGCGGCGTCTATGTGCTCGGCTTCCTCCCCGAGGGCGACGCCGAGCGCATCGCGAGCTTCGCCGAGGCGCGCGGCCGCCGTTCGCTGGCGGCACTCCTCCCGGAAAACGGCTATGGCGGGGTGTTCGGCGCGGCGCTGCAGAAGACCGTTTCGGCGGGCGGCGGCTCGGGCCTCGTCACGGTCGCGCGCTATCCGGCCGATGGCGGCGCGATCGCGGCGCGGGTCGCCGGGCTGGTGCAACTGGCAGGCAGCGGCGGCATCGATGCCGTGGCGGCGCCGGCGGCCGACGAGGCGCCGCTCCGGCTCGGCGCCGCGCTGGCGAGCGCCCGGCTCTCCGGCCGCGTCCAGCTTCTCGGCTCCGGCCAATGGGACGACGCCCGCATCCTCTCGGCGCCGGGCCTCGAGGGCGGCTGGTTTCCGGCCCCCGACAAGAGCGGCTTCACCGGCTTCGCCGCGCGCTACGCCGCCGCCTATGGCAGCGCGCCGCCGCGCCCGGCCGCGCTCGCCTTCGATGCGACGCGGCTCGCCGCCGGTCTCACCTCCCGCTTCGGCACCCGCCGCTTCGCCTTCGAGACGCTGACCAATGCCAATGGCTTTTCGGGCGTCGACGGCGCCTTCCGCCTGCTGCCGAACGGCCTCAGCCAGCGCAGCCTCGCGATCTACGAGATCCGCGGCGGACGGGCGGAGATCATCGATCCGGCGCCGAAGCGCTTTCCGCCGCCACCGCAGTAGCCTTCACGCCGCGAGGTCGGCGACCACCGCGTCGAGCACGAAGGCGCCTTCGCGGGTGGCGCGGACGCGGTGCGGGCCGAGCCGCTCGACCATGCCATGCGCGATGAGATCGGCGAGGCGGCTCGGATCGAGCGGCCGGCCGGCGATGGCGCGGTAGCGGCGAAGATCGATGCCCTCGACGAGGCGCAGCCCCATCAGCAGCATCTCATCGGCCGATTCGTCGGGCGTCAGAACGTCGTCGGTGTCGATGCCGTCGCCCCAGGATTCGACGCGTGCCAGCCATTTCTCCGGCTCGCGCGCCGTTGCGGTCGCATGGCGGCGGCCGTCGACGATCAGCCGGCCATGCGCGCCGGGTCCGATGCCGGCATATTCGCCATAGCGCCAATAGACGAGATTGTGCCGGCATTCCGCGCCGGGCGCGGCGTGGTTGGAGATCTCGTAGGCCGGGCGGCCCGCCTCGTCGCAGACGGCCTGCGTCACCGCGAACAATTCGGCGGCGACGTCCTCGTCGGGGATCTGCAGCTTGCCGGCCTCGTAGAGTTTCTCGAACATCGTGCCCGGCTCGATGGTGAGCTGGTAGAGCGAAAGATGGTCGGAGGCGCGGGCGAGCGCGGCGCGGAGCTCGGCTTCCCAGAGCGCCGGCGTCTGGCCGGGCCGGGCATAGATGAGATCGAAGGAAAGGCGCGGGAAGGTCGCGCGGGCGATCTCGACGGCGGCGAGCGCCTCGTCGGCGCTATGCAGGCGGCCGAGCGCGCGGAGGTCCGTATCGTTGAGCGCCTGGACCCCGAGCGAGACGCGATTGACGCCGGCGGCGCGATAGCCGCGGAAACGCTCGGCCTCGACGCTGGAGGGGTTGGCCTCCATCGTGATCTCGGCGTCGGGCGCCAGCGTCCACTCCGAGGCGATGGCGTCGAGTACGGTTCCGACCGTCGCCGGGTCCATCAGCGACGGCGTGCCGCCGCCGAGGAAGATGGAATCGACGCGCCGCTTGCCGATGCGCGCCGCGGTCTGCTTCAGCTCGGCGACCAGCGCGCCGGCGAAGCGGACCTGGTCGACGCCCTCGCGCCGCACATGCGAGTTGAAGTCGCAATAGGGGCATTTCGAGGCGCAGAACGGCCAGTGCACATAGACGCCAAAGCCCGGATCGATCGGCTCGTCCGGGGCATGGTCCTGTGCGGCGTCGGCGGGTGTGACCAAGCGGATCAATCCTGAAGCTCGGCGGCGGCGAACAGCGCGAAGGCGCGGGCGCGGTGAGACAGCGCATCGGTGCGCCCGGCCGACCAGCCATGCTTCTCCTCGGCGCTCATCTCGCCGAAGGTGCGCTCATGGCCCTCCGGCAGGAACATCGGGTCATAGCCGAAGCCGATCGTGCCGCGCGGCGGCCAGACCATCGTCCCCTCGACCTCGCCGCGGTAATAGCGGCGCTCGCCGCCGGGGAAGGCGAGGCAGAGCACGGCGACGAAGCGGCCGGTGCGCGCCTCGGGCGACACCGCCTTCGCCAGCTGCAGCTTCTCCTCGACATTGCGCATGGCGCGCGAGAAATCCTTGTCGGAGCCAGCCCAGT
>Ga0209933_1002448_pt1 | contig 10434 bp, 11 predicted proteins | sample ThiBiot_300_biof_FD_183944 | JGI IMG/M metagenome (GOLD analysis project Ga0209933, IMG submission 183944) | Wastewater bioreactor microbial communities from Cape Town, South Africa - Thiocy_cont_300_biof (SPAdes) | ecosystem: Engineered > Bioremediation > Thiocyanate > Unclassified | place...
TTGAACAGCCAATCGGAGAGCGTGACCTTGATTTCCGACATTTGGCCGGAGCGGGTTTGTCGCACGATCCGCCATTCGTTGATGAGGCCGAAACCTTCGGTGATTTCCTCGCCATCGGCCTTGATGTTCGTGGTGATCCGCGTCCCCGACAGCCGCTCGAACGCGCTCCGCAGCCGGTCATAGCCGTCGCCATCGGTTTGCCGGTTGGTCCACACCAGCAGATCGCGGGCGGTCAGGTGCAAGGTGCGGCTCGGCCGCTCGCCCTGGTTCATCTTCCCGATGAGCTGGGAGATGCAATAGATCAGAATATCCTTGTCGTGGATCGTCGCCAGCCCTTTGACGCTGGGGACGATTTCGAGCTTGTTGCCGTTATGCTCGTAGCGGAACACGCGCCGATCGGGCTTGGTCGCGAGCGAGAAAATCGGATGCTCCATCGAGGCCATGTCATCCTTGGGGATAGCGTCGAGAACATCGCAAATGAACAGATCGGGATCGGGGTAGCGAACAGGCAGCAGGGGAGGGCGTCCCTCCGCGCCGTTCGGGGTTTCGTTGACGGCAAGCGGTAATTCGGGGTTTCGTTGACGGTCAGGCTTGATTCGGGGTTTCATTGACGGGTAACTTAGATTCGGGGTTTCATTGACGCAACGGAAAAGTTCGGGGTTTCATTGACGCAGATTCGGGGTTCTGGAGTCAGTCGATTCGGGGTTCCGTTGACGGCAGAGATCAAAAAACGCCCGATTCTATCTGCATTTTCAATAGATTACGGAACCGCCAAAATTCCGTAACACGACTCTTTAACCCATATATTAACACTAGACCGACCTGTGGATAACTTTGGCCGCAGAGCAAGCCTGATGCCCCAGCATCGTGGTTTCACCCACCAGCGTCCCGCCAGACCGAACAGCTTGTCCCGAAAATCGGGACAGAGGCAGCGCGACTCACCGGCACCGCGCTTCAGACACGATCAGAAAGAAGAAAAGCACCGCCTCTTGGGGCTTCGCCCCGCCGGCTCGCGGCCTTCGGCCGCCCCGGATCGCTAAAGCGATCCTCCCACCCGGCATCCCCGTGATGAGCCGGCTGCGTCGGCACGCTATTTGTTGGAATGGGGACCGTTTAAACGCTGCGCTCCTATCGCAAACACAGCGCCAGCGGCACCGTCGCAATTGGCTTTCCAGAAAAGCCAAGCGGATAGGGCAGCGATCAATCCGAGAGGACAGGGCAGGCGGAAACGTCCCCACAGGCGCGATTTCCGGGCCGCTGGGCCTCATTTTAGACGTTTGGTAAGGCCGGCAGGGTTCAGCCGGGCATCACGCTCTACGGGCTTCCCAGGCGACCGATTTTTGGAAAGCTATATCCTCGCACGATCGCGCGCGACGACACGAAAGAGCGTTTTACGGACGCTAAAGCCGAACAGATCGGCAACATTATGTTCGAGCGGCGGCGATCGGCGCGGCGAGTTTCAAGGTTTGTGCGCCAGACAACGATTTCGCGGGCCTGTATATTTGTATACACCTATACATGGCACGGTCCTAATGGCGCGTCCGCTTCGGCGGCGTCGGCGCTGACAGAAGTTCATCAAAGGCGGAGTCATCGCCCAATGCGTAGCGGCGCAGCGGATCATCCTCCGTCATGCGACCGGCCTGGACCTCGCGCCAGGTCACATACCGTAGGCGGTTCCGGAACATCCATATCTGGCCATGGCGGTGCTGGGCGAAGGCTTCAAGATCGCCGTTCGTCTCTTGGAGATGCACCGCCACCAAATCGCAGACGAGATTGAATATCCGCATGAGGCCAAGCCGGCTTTCCTCATCGGTGATCGCTTCGTGCAGCTCCAACACTTCGTCGCGGATCGCCGGAAGGGGAGCGGAACCGCTTTCTCCATAGGCCATGAGCCGGTCCCAAAGATCAATGACGCGCTGGTCCATATTCTATCCTTCCGCCATTGGCGGCGGTTGTGACACTATACAGCAATCGGCCTCTTTTCACTTGTCCGAGAGTGTCCGTTCACGCCTTGTCGAACTTTCCTGCGAACTCGCCATCGGCATAGTAGCGCAGCTTGGCGGCGACGATCGGCCGTTGCCCCGCGAGGAACAGGAGTTGCAAATCTTCCCGAAGGGTGCGGACCTCATCGGGGGTCAGCAGGGCGCGGCCGACATGCTGCGCGCCGAAGGAAATGCTGGTTTCCTCCGCGTCGATCGCGCGGCTCATCGTCTCGAACACGACCGTCTCCTGGCCGAGCAGATCGGAGACGAGTTTGGCGCTGTCGTGATCGTTGACCCCGAACACCTGTAGGACGCCGGCGTTGGACAGGAAGGTGCCGGCGCGGCGCTCATAGAGCGCGCGGAGCTGATGCACGTCCTGCAAGATCGGCCAGAGCTGGATGCCGTAGCCGGCCATCAGGCCCATTGCGCGCTCGACGGGTTCGAGGCGGCCGAGCGCCGCGAACTCATCGAGCAGGAACAGGACGGAGCGGGCAGGGGAGGCCGGCGCGCGCGCCAGATCGGTTAGCCCCTGCGCGACCATCAGCCGCAGCCATCGGGCATAGGTAGCGAGCCGATCGGGCGGCAGCACCAGATAGAGGCTGGTAGGCTGCGCCTTCACATCGGCGAACGTAAAATCGGAATGTCCCAGCACGGCCGTCATTCGCGGGGAATCGAGGAAATGGGTATGGCGCTGCGCGGCCGACAGCACGCCGGCGGCTTCGCGATCGGATTTGCCGAGATGGCGATTGGCGGCGCGCGCGACCAAGCCGCCTTGCGCCTGCATCGCTTCCAGCATGGCAGCGAAGGCTTGCGGCGCGAGGGTGAGCCGGTCGCGCAAAGTGGCAAGGGTCCGCGTGCCCACCGGCTCGCTGGCGACGATATGCAGGATCAGGCCGGCGATCAACGCCTTGGCTTCCTCGTTCCAGTGCGCCTCGCCGGCTTCGCCGGGAGCGTCGTAGACCAGTGCATCGGCGAGCGTCATGCAGTCGTCGGCCAGATCGAGGCCGGCAGGGTCGATGCGATCCAATGGATTGAACGCGGCCGAGGGAATGCCCGTCACTCCGAACGGATCGAGGACATGGACCGGGCCGAATGTCCCGCGCTGGCGCGCGGTGACGCGGGCATTCTCGCCCTTGGGGTCGATGCAGACCACGGAGCCGGGATAGTCGATCAGATTGGGAATGATGGTGCCCACGCCCTTGCCGGTGCGTGTCGGCGCGATCGTCAGCAGATGGGCGGGGCCGGCATAGCGCAGCGGCTTGCCCGATTTGCGGTCGCGGCCGATCAGCAGGCCGTCGCCATTTTGGGCGAGGGGGCGCGTCTCGCGATCGGTGGCGAAGCGGGCCGAGCCGTGGGTGTCGTTGCCGTCAGGGCCGCCATATTTGAGGATCAGCGGTTGGAACAGCGCGCGCAGCGTGACGAGGAAGATGACCAGGCCCGTCAGCATCATTACGATCTGGTAGATATTGGAATCGCGGGGCAGGCCGAGGAGCTTGCCGAGGATGAGCGGCACCCCAAGCCCCAGCACCAGGGCGGTGATGAGGAACAGGACCACGACGCCGAACAGGTGGCGGATGAGGGCGACCGGGCTGGTGACGAGGGCCGTGACTGCCCATATCGGCTGCGCGCGCGCCATACGGGCGAGGTTGCGGATCGCGCGGCCGAACTGGCGGAACCATTCCATCATCAGGATTCCCTCCCATTGTCGTTTTCGAGATGTTCGGCGCAGATCGCGGCGGCGATCGTGTGAAGTTGCTTCACGCGGTCAACGAGCCAGGCCAGTTCGTCGGCGGTGATTTCATAGGCATGGGAATAGCGGGCCTCGACATAGGCGCGCTGCAATTGCGCGAAGTGGCGGCGGGCGGCGCGGGTATCGCGCGGCCAGGCTTCGATCAGCCGGGGATCGAGATTTTCGGCGAGCGAGCGCAGGATGCCGAGGCGGTGCGATTTGGGCGCGTAGAGCGTCAGGACGAGCAGCACGGCGTTATAGGCCCGCTCGAGGGCCTGGTGGAGCATGAACGCGGCATCGCGCGGCACTCCATCGGCAATGCTGTCCTGGGCGAGCTTGAGCGCATGCGCGGCGAGCGGGAACCAGTGGTCGCGATGGCGCAGGGCTTCGGCGTGGCGTTCCTGCGCGTCGAGCTGGCGCGGCACGGCGAGGGCTTGGCCTGGCGCTTCGTAGAGGGCGATTCCGTCGCGGGCTATGTCGGCGAAGAAGGTACGGCCGCGCGCGAGCTGGTCGTTCACGTCCATCAGCGAATGAACGATGAAATTGACGGGGGTGGCGAGGTGCCTGGTAACGGTCGGCTCGCGCACCAGATGATCGTCGGCGACCGCCCTCCATGTTTGCAGATCGGTGAAGGTGTCGGAGTTGACGACGACGAGCAGGTCATAGTCGGAGATATAGCCGCTGGCGCGATCCTCGACCCAATCGCCGCGCGCATAGGAGCCGAACAGGATCAGCTTGAGGATGCGGCCGCCCTTGCGCTTGTCGGAGAGCTTGGTTTTGACGGCATCCTCGAACTCATCGAACAGGACGCGGGCGACCCGTTCCAGCTCGCGGCGCTTGGCGGCAGGAAGATGATCGAGGCCGGCGCGCATGGTCAGGGCACCGAGATATGGGTTATGCCCGGAGCGTCGGCGATTTCGTCCACGAGGCTATCGACGGTTTCCATGCGGTGGCTGGGCCAGTCGCGGGACACATCGACATAGCCGGCATCGGTCTGGACGTTGATGGTCGCGGTGGCGGGCAGCATGTCGAGCAAGGCCGCGAGCTTGTCCTGAATGTCGGGGGTGATATGGTCGATTCCAGGTCCAACCATCAGGAGCTGCCAGGAGAGGCGCGAGGTGTCAGTCATGGGCATTTCCTTCCGCGTTGTCCTGTCCCTGCGCATCGGCATCGAAGGCACGTTTGCCGCGCCGCTTCCAGAGCGCGAGCGCGTTGCCCTCTTCGCGCGCCCTGGCGACAAGATCGAGCATCGCGCCGTAGAGGGTGGCGCGATCGTCGTCGGTCAGATCGACGAGCCCGGCTTTGTGGACGAGGCCGCCAAGTTCGATCAGGTGCCGGGTTCGTTCACGCCGGGCCACAACCCACTCCCTGGTATCGGTGCGCCGTTGTCCGGACTCAGCCCTGCGGATTGCCTGCGCCAGCTTCGCTCGCGCCGCCAGTGTCCGCTGCAGGGCCGCGCCCACCTTTGCGCCCGCGCCGCTGAAAGAAGGCAGCGCCTTTCGTGCGCCACGCCTCCTTGGTGTCTGCATTGGCGGCCAGAGCTTCGATAAGCGCGCCGGCAAGGATGTTGAGATCGAGCGCATCGGCGCCGGTCGCGGTGACCAGTTCGCCGAGCTGCTGAACCTTGCGGGCTTTGAGCGCAGTTACCTTGTCGCCGAGCGCTTTCAATTCCGCATCGTAATCCCGCACCTTGCGCATCTTACTCTCCTCAGCCCTGATCCATCGGCGCATCGTAGCACGAACTAACGTGCAGAAAACAGCAGATCATATTCCAGGCAAGCAGTCAGTCACGCGAACGGCAGAGAGTGTGAGTGCGCGCTTATACGTCGTTGCCGACATATGCTCAAAAAGGTAGGTTATAGGCTATCATGGCGATCTACCATTTCTCGGCCAAGGTGATTAGTCGCAGCAGCGGATCAAGCTCGGTTGCAAGCGCGGCCTATCGTTCCGCGTCCGAGCTACACGATCAGCGGCTTGGGCGCGACCATGACTTCTCGAACAAGGCCGGCGTCGTCCATTCCGAAGTGATGCTACCGGAAGGCGCACCGGAGCGGCTTCGCGACCGCGAAACCCTGTGGAACGAGGTCGAGGCCCGCGAGGTTCGCAAGGACGCGCAACTGGCGCGGGAGGTGGAGTTTTCCATCCCGCGCGAGATGAGCCAGGTGCAGGGCGTTGCGCTCGCTCGCGATTTCGTCGAAAAGCAGTTTGTCGAGCGCGGCATGGTTGCGGACCTCAACGTGCATTGGGACAAGGGCAAGGACGGGGAGCCCAAGCCGCACGCGCATGTCATGCTGTCGATGCGCGAGGTAGGGCCGGAGGGCTTCGGTCAGAAGGTGCGCGAGTGGAACTCGACGCAGCTCTTGCAGGGGTGGCGCGAGGCGTGGGCCGATCATGTCAACGAGCGCCTGGCCGAGCTGGATATTGACGCCCGGATAGATCACCGGACCTTGCAGGCGCAGGGCATCGAGCTGGAGCCGCAGCACAAGATCGGGCCGGCGGCGATGCGGCGCGAAGGCGAGGGGCTTGAGGGCGAGCGCATCGAGGACCACACGCGGATCGCGCGCGAGAATGGCGAGAAGATCATCGCCAATCCTGCCATTGCGCTCGATGCGATCACGCGGGGACAGGCGACATTCACGCTGCGCAAGGACCAGTTCGATGCGGTGATGGGGGCAGTGCGTTCCAGCCCGGAGCTGGTGGCGCTGGGACGGGACGGGAAGGGGGAGGACCGCTTTACCTCGCGCGACATGATCGACACCGAGCAGCGGTTGGAACGCTCCGGCGATCGGCTTGCCGATCGGAGCGGGCATGGTCTCCCGGCGATGGAGCAGTCCTTGCGGGCCACCGCCGGGAGTGAGGGCCTGAAGCTGGGGAGCCAGCAACAAGCCGCATTAATCCATATAATAGGCACGCAGGATATTGCCATCGTGGTCGGCTATGCCGGCACCGGTAAATCGACCATGCTGGGGGTTGCGCGCGAAGAATGGGAGCGGGCGGGCTATCAGGTGCGCGGCGCGGCCCTGTCAGGGATCGCAGCCGAGGGGCTTGAGGGCGGTTCGGGCATCGCCTCGCGCACGATCGCCAGCATGGAATATCAGTGGGAGCAGGGCCGCGAGCAGCTCAGTGCCCGCGACGTGCTGGTGATCGACGAGGCCGGCATGATCGGCACGCGCCAGATGGAGCGGGTGCTGTCGGAAGCCGAGCGGGCAGGGGCGAAGGTCGTTCTTGTCGGTGACGCCGAGCAGTTGCAGGCGATCGAGGCCGGTGCGGCGTTCCGCGCGCTTGCCGAGCGCCACGGCGCGGCCGAGATCAACGAGGTTCGCCGGCAGCATGAGGACTGGCAGAAGGACGCCACGCGGGCGCTGGCGACGGGCCGGACCGGCGAGGCTGTCCATGTCTATGCCGAGCATGGCATGGTCCACGCGGCCGAGACGCGCGAGGCTGCGCGGGAAAGCCTAGTGGAGGGCTGGGATCGCGCTCGCATCGCCGATCCCGACAAGACGCGGATCATCCTCACCCATACCAATGCCGAGGTGCGCGACCTGAATCTGGCCGCGCGCGATCGGCTGCGCGACGCCGGCGAGCTGGGCCAGGACATGCGCGTGTCGGCCGAGCGGGGCGCGCGGGACTTCGCGACCGGCGACCGCATCATGTTCCTCAAGAACGATCGCGGCCTTGGGGTGAAGAACGGCACGCTGGGCAAGATCGAGCGCGTGTCGCCCGACAGCATGGCGGTGAAGCTGGACGATGGCCGTCAAGTCGCGTTCGACCTGAAGGACTATGCCCATGTCGATCATGGCTATGCCGCGACCATCCATAAATCGCAGGGCGTGACGGTCGATCAGGGGCACGTCCTCGCCACCCCCGGCATGGATCGCCATTCGGCCTATGTGGCGCTGTCGCGGCACCGTGACGAGGTGCAGCTCCATTACGGTCGCGACGACTTCGCCGACGTGTCCCGGCTTGTCCGCACGCTGTCGCGCGAGCGGGCGAAGGATATGGCGTCGGACTATCCGATGTTCCGGGACCGCGACGGCAAGGTTCGGGCCTTTGCCGAGCGGCGCGGGCTTTCTGGTGAGGCCAAGGCCGTGGCTGAGCGACAGCCGCGGCGCGGCATGTTCGACGGGCTGAAACTGCCCCAGCGCACGCCAACGCCGGCGAAGGAAGCGCCTGCGCGTGCCGGGCAGGGCCAGGACCGTGCTTTCACGCGCGCGGTCGAGCGGGCCTCGCGTTCGGCCGAGGCGGTGTTGCAGGCGCGCGCGTCGGGTGGGCCTGTTCTCGAGCATCAGAAGGTCGCGCTCGAGCGCGCGACGGAGGCGCTGGACCAGATCAGGCCGTCCGCCTCGCGCGATATGGCGTCGGCGATGCAGCGCGACCCCACCTTGTTGCGCGAGGCGGCGGCGGGGCGCAGCGGCCCGATGGTCGAGGCGATACGCCAAGAGGCGCGGGTGCGTGCCGATCCGAACTTGCGGGCCGATCGCTTCGTGGAACGCTGGCAACAGCTCTCCCAGGACCGCGACCGGCTGTATCGCGCCGGCGACATCACGGGCCGCGAGAAGGCGGGCAAGGAAATGGCAGGCATGGCGAAAAGTCTTGAGCGCGATCCCCAGGTGGAATCGATCCTGCGCGGGCGCACCCGCGAGCTGGGGCTTGAAATAGGTATGGAGCGCGATCGCGACCTTGGCCGCCAGTTGACGCAGGATTTGGGGATTGGCCGTGATCGTGGCCTTGGTCGCTGATGCTTTTGCGGATAAGCGCCTATCATGCTAAGATGGTATGTGTTAATCCGGAGGTGAACCATGAACGATATGACCCGATGGACCGTCTCGGTATCGAAGAACACCGATATCGCAGTGCGTAGCTTCCTCGCGCAGCGCGGCATGAAGAAAGGCGATCTTTCCCGTTTCATCGAGGAGGCGGTCAAATGGCGCGTTCTCGATCAGACCATCATCGAGGCGAGAGCCAAGTTCGAGGATATGGCCCCCGAAGATTTGGACGCGGTGATAGGGGAGGCGGTGGCCGCCGCGCGTCAGCCCGCAGGCTGACCCGTGCGCGTCGTTGTCGATACCAATGTCCTCATTAGTGCGCTGCTTTCGGACAGATCGCCGCCCGCGCAGATCGTCACGCTCTGGCGCGAAGGGCGGTTCGAGTTGCTGACTTCCCAGGAGCAACTGGACGAACTGGCGCGGGTGACGCGCTATCCCAAAATCCGCGAGCGGCTTTCGCCCGCGCTGGCGGGGCGGCTTGTCAACGAGCTGCGCGACGTGGCTGTGATGGTGGCGGACCTGCCGGAAGTGACGGCCTGCGCCGATCCTTACGATAATTTTCTGTTGGCCATGATCGTCGCGGGCAGGGCCGATCATCTTGTGCCCGGCGACAAGCGGGATCTTCTGACGATGGTCCGTTATGAGGGCGCACGGATCATCGCCGTGCGGGATTGTCTGGCGATGTTCGGGCGGGTGCCCAGGGATGAGTGGACATGAGCGGGCAGCACCAGGATAGCCAGGAGCGCGACGACCCGGCGCTGGCGTTCGAGCGGTTGCGCGGCGAGGTGTCGTTGCTGCGCCATGCGGTCGAGGCGCTGACCACGGCGCGCGAGTCCATCGACATTCCCGACTATGAGCCGACGTTAGAGCGCACCGAAAAGGTGCTGGGTATCCTGGTGCAGCAGATCGACGGTGTGCGAAAAAGCCCCGCCATGAGGCTCACCCCGGAGAATATGGGAGGTCGTTTAGACGCTTCCGTCGCCGAGGCGACCCGCGAGCTGCGCGCCCAGGTGCAGGCAACCGACATGGTGCTCAGAGGGGCAGCGCGCGACTTGTCCGATATGGTCGCATCGGCTCGGCGGGGCGACGAGCAGAACCGTTGGCTGTATATCGTGGGCGGCGTCGGTCTGGTGCTGGGGCTGTTGCTCTATACGCTGCTCGCCGGTCCGATCGCGCGGATGATGCCGGCGAGCTGGCTTTGGCCCGAGCGCATGGCGACGCGGGCGCTTGGCGAAAAGTCGGCATGGGATGCGGGGCAACGTTTGATGCAGACGGCCGCGCCGGAGAGCTGGGGATTGATCGTCGCGGCGGCCCCGCTCGCCGATGGCAACCGCGAGGCGGTGCAGGCGTGCCGCAAACAGGCCGAAAAAGCGAAAAGACCGGTGCGCTGCACAATCGAGGTAAAAGGCGCACCGGAATCATCGGTTCCGTGAATCAGTGCAGCATGACTGATTCAGATAAGTCGTCGGACATCGACAGGCAAATCCTGTAGGCTTTGCGACATGAATGGTGCAGGTCTTCTCCCTAATCCCGTTGAGCTGATCGCGCTTGATCCGGCGCGTAATATTCGGCGACGCTACAGTATCACCGTGAGCATTGACCTGTTCGGCATGATCGTCGTCGAAAGCTGCTGGGGCCGGATCGGCGCGCGCGGCCAAGCCCAGCGCCATGCCTTCGCCGATCATGCCGCAGCCAATCGTTATATTGCAGCGCTTCTGCAAAAGCGTGGTACGGCTGAAAGGCGGATCGGTGCCGCCTATCGGCCTGTCTGACACCGGACACAGAGCTCGCGTGTCGAAGCTGATCGACCCCATTATCCTTATGTCAATCTGGAGTATAGCCTAACCGGACGTCAGGGCGCTACCGCGGTTTCTGTCAGATTAGGGTACTAAACGGAATTTGTTGACGAATGTCGTTGCGTATCATAGATTTCAACCTGACATTTTGATGGAGAGAG
>Ga0209933_1002450_pt1 | contig 10424 bp, 8 predicted proteins | sample ThiBiot_300_biof_FD_183944 | JGI IMG/M metagenome (GOLD analysis project Ga0209933, IMG submission 183944) | Wastewater bioreactor microbial communities from Cape Town, South Africa - Thiocy_cont_300_biof (SPAdes) | ecosystem: Engineered > Bioremediation > Thiocyanate > Unclassified | place...
TCGGCCGAGATGCGGTCGAACTTCGTCATCTCGAAGGCCTGGGCCGAGAAGGCGCGGACGACGCGGATGCCGCCGAGATTCTCGTCCATGACGCGGGTCAGCACCGCGAGCTTCTCCTGGACGGTCAGCCAGGTCGAGCGCAGCAGCAACTGTGTCACCGACGAGCGCCAGGCGACGAAGGGCACGAAGGAGAGGCTGAGCAGGCCGAGGAGCGGGTCGGTCGAGATCAGCATGAAGGCGCCGAAGCCGATCAGGATCGTCAGCAGCACCATGCGCACGAGGCCGGTGTTGAAGAACATCCTGACGCCCTCGATGTCGAGGATGCCGAGCGTGATCAGATCGCCCGTATGGACGCGGTCGTGGAAGGAAAAAGAGAGCTGCTGCAGCTTCTCATAGGTGGCGAGGCGCAGCTCGTAGCCGAGATTGTGGCCGACGGCGTCGCCGTAATAATTCTGCGCCATGGTGAAGACGCCTCGCAGGATGCTGACGGCGAGCAGCGTTCCCGCCGTGACCAGCAGCGCGTGCTGCGCCGCCGCCGCTGTGTCGGCGCTGAGGATGCCCTGCGCCTCATCGACGGCGCGACCGAGCAGCCGCGGGATGATGAGCTGGAAGGTGCAGGCGATGATGGTCGACAGAATGGCGATGCCGGCCTGCCAGGGATGACGCATCGTCAGCCGGGTGATCCGGTAGAGCGTCCCGAGGCCCTTCCCCCATTCCGCCGCCTTCACATGGGCGAACGGATTATCGCGCCGTTCTGCGCGCGTTGCAGCACTGAGTGTCACCGGAGTCTGTCCAGACTGACGTTTCGGATGGTCCCCACGAGACGGGCGGAGGACGGAGACGTCGGCTTCGAACCGCTGGCGCGGTCCGGGGTCGGCGGGTTGGATTCTGCGCCCTTCGATCGCTCAATCCAAGATCGCTAAGGCTCACGATTGAAATCGTGAGCGCGATTCGTGTCAGCTTGAGGGCAGGCGTGTCATCGATGCCACAAAACGTGCGCGGGCGAGCGGATCAGGCGATTTGGCGAAGGGACTCCAGCGCGGCAGAGGGGGAACGGCCGGGTTGGAGCACATGCTTCCGAAAAAGTCGCTCAATGTCATACACAAAGAAGTCCCGACCATATCGAGCGCGCAGGATCGCCGTAGCGCTTCTCATCGCGCTTATACGCGACTCGTCCCTTGCGATACGCGTCAACTGTCTTGGCAACTGCCGTATCGATTCGCGATCCGTGTCGAGTGTCAGCATTGCGTCGGACCAAAGTCTTCCGTCGCCGGGCGGCTGATAGTGAGGGGAAAGGACGACGGGGAGCGAGCCTCCCTCGATCGCCTCCCAAAGACGAATGCTGTTCGGACCCGTCCCGCTCGGACAAAGAGTGAATAGGCTCTCGGCCATCGTCGTGCGATACTCAACGGCTTCGGGGTTCTCGAGCGGGTCCTCGATGCACTGGGCGTTGCGATAGATTTGTTGGCCATACACCGCACGGAAGAAGTGCCAGTCATCCCGCTCCCGAATATAGGCCTCCGGAACGCCGCTCAATTCGTCGAAAATGAGCTGCCGGGCGTTGTCGAGATAGAGATCGTTCGGACGCGCGCCTACAAAACTCATCAAAAACCGGCGGCTCGGCCCGCTGGCCGGTGCCACTGGAGGATTGACCGGATAGAGCGGAAAGGGTGCGATCGTAATCTGGGAGAAGTCGTCAGGCGAACCGTCGTTCCGCGCATGTGACCAGAATATGTCCGTAACGCCGGAATCATGGAACAAGTCGGCGAAATCTCCCAGGAAGATATGTTGGCAAGTAGTGACAACGCGGTCGAAGCCACGAGCCTCATGGGCGATTTTCTTTAGGGCTGTCCGAAGATCGGAGCTGTCCTGCTTGTGTACGATCAGGTCGATTAGTGTCGCCCAAGGAAATGCCAAGTAAACAAAATCTCGCGCTGGTGGCAGGACGAGTTTAGCTTGACGAAAAGCGTGCTGCTCGGTGATCGCCGGAAATTGCCAATCGGCATCATGCGCTACAAACGACGCGCCAAGCCTACCCTTCGTCAGCATGCCAGTCCTCCAACCTGAGGGCGCATCTGGCGAAATGGTCACGACGGCCCACGTGCCCCCGAGCACGCCGAATCACTTTAGCCGACGTTGGATCGGACTCAAGGAACTTTAGACCGTGTCCAGTTTTAACGCATTGCGATCACCGCATCATTTGCGTTTCGCGGGGTTTTGTTCGGAAATCCCGGCGATGTCGGGCGCCGGCAGATCGCCTTCCAGGATTGCTTCCTCGCGGGCCTTGCGCTCTTTGGCGGCTCGCTCGCTGTCCGGCTGCGGCGCGTTGACCTCTTCGGCGTCGTTGTCGTGGGGAATGACGACGGGCGGAATGACGGGGTTCGACATGGTGGGCCTCCTTGGCTGACCGCGTGGGATGCGGCGCTTCGAAGAGAACGGGCTGCGGAGGCCGGGGTTCCCCGCCGGGGGCCGCGGCATGCTTAACCGCTTCTCAACTGCTGCCGTGTCATTGTCGCCTTGTGGACGCGTTCCGTGTGTTTTTCCGGCTGTCCATGATGATCAAGGCAGCCATCCCGGCGAAGGTCGGGATGGCTGTCCTGTTTTCAGGCGACGAAGCCGGGACCTGCCGTCAGCCGGCGAGGCGCACAATCACAGGCACATGGTCCGAGGGGCGGTTCCAGCCGCGGGCCTCGCGCTTGACCTCGATGCCGAGCAGCCGGCCGCCGAGCGGCGGCGTCACCCAGACATGATCGAGCCGTCGGCCGCGGTCGGAGGCTTGCCAGTCCTGCGCGCGGTAGCTCCACCAGGTGTAGAGCTTCCGGTCCTCGGGGACGAAGTGGCGCATGGCATCGATCCAGCCGCCCGAGGCGATCACCGCCTTGAGGAGATCGGTCTCGACGGGCGTATGACTGACGACGCCGAGCATCTGCTTGTGCGACCAGACATCGTTTTCCAGCGGCGCCACATTGAGATCGCCGACGAGTACGGACGGCCCCAGCGTCTCGGCGCCGGTCAGCCAGTCGCGCATCTCGCCGAGAAAGGCGAGCTTGTGCGCGAACTTCTCGTTCACCGCCGGATCGGGCTCGTCGCCGCCGGCGGGAACGTAGAAATTGTGCAGCGTCAGCGGCAGCCCGCCCGCCTCGAGGCTGACCGCGACATGGCGCGCATCATCCTTGCCGCAGAACCCGCGCCGCACATGCTCGCGGATCGGCACCCGCGAGACCGTGGCGACGCCGTGATAGCCCTTCTGCCCGTGCACGATCTGGTGGTGGTAGCCGAGCTTGCGGAACGCGGCCGCCGGGAAATTGGCCTCGATGCACTTGATTTCCTGCAGGCACAGGATGTCCGGCCGCTCAGCCTCGAGAAAGGCGGCGACGAGATCGATCCTGAGGCGGACGGAGTTGATGTTCCAGGTGGCGATGGAGAGAGGCATGGGGGCTTCCGGAGGCGGGACGGCCAAGCAGTAAGCCGAACGCCGCCCGGTGCCAACCATCGCTCATGACGGAAAGGAAACGCCCAGCCCCGGGGGGAGGCTGGGCGTTGCGCTTCTCAGCGCCTGCGCCGTCGCGGCGTGAACCTGCGGCGCTCGGGCGGGGCCATCTCGGCGAGACGGGGGGCACTGCCGGGACGATGGCTTGCCGCTCGCCCCATGAAATGGCCATTGCCGATCGCGATTCAAGGCCCTCGTCAGGCTGCCTTAGCGTTGCTCCTTCACAAGCGCGCGAGCGACGCCGGTGCTCACTTCGAGTTGGGCAGGTAGTAGTCGATCTTGAAGTTCTTCGGATTGGCGGGCTTGCCGGTCTCGACCTCGTAGATGGCGACCGACGTGTCGAGCCCCTGCGAATCGGTGACGATCCACTGCTTCAGCGCCAGGCTCTGGCGGTCGAAGATCAGCTTCAGGCTGCCGTCGCCGAAGGCGGAGCTCTGCGTCAAGAGCAGCGTGACGAGATCGGGCTCGACGCCGAGCCCACGCACGATATTGGCCGAGGTCAGGTCGATCTGGTCGGCGAGCAGGTAGCGCAGCGGCGTCTTCGACAGCGGATAGAGGTCCTGCGTCATCACCTTGGCATCGACGATGGCCACCTGGTTGCCGTCGCAGATCACGTCCATCTTCACCGGCGGGCTATAGTGGAAACGCAGCTTGCCGGGCCGGCTGATGAAGAAGACGCCTTCCGACTGCTCGCCATTCGGCCCGTACTGGATGAAGCGCCCCTGCATGGTGCGGATGGCGTTGAAGCTGGCGCTGATCTTTGAGAGCAGCGCCGCCTGCTCGGCCGTGAAGGCGGCAAGCGCGGGCCGCGTCAGCGCTCCGGTGGCGAGCGCCGCGGCACCGGCGAGGAAGAGGCGTCGGGAAAGGCGATGGGGCCTGGCGAGCATCACGTCGTCATGTCCTTCTTGTGGGGCCGCTGAGAGCGGCCAGCTTCCCGTCCTCACCCGCAGCTAGGGGCGCAGCATGGCGATTTCGCGGCGCGGCCGGCGGAGATGGCCCTAGAAGCGCTCGTCCGCGCCCTCAACCAGGATCTCGCGCTTGCCGGCGTGGTTGGCCGGCCCGACGAGCCCCTCCTTCTCCATCCGCTCGATGAGCGAGGCGGCACGATTGTAGCCGATGGCGAGCCGCCGCTGGATGTAGGAGGTCGAGGCCTTCTTGTCGCGCAGCACCACGGCGACGGCCTTGTCGTAGAGATCATTCGATTCCTCGCCGCCGAAGCCGCCCGCGCCGGCGTCGCCGCCCGCCTCGCCATCCTCGCCATCGTCCTCGGTGATCGAATCGAGATAGTCCGGCCGGCCCTGCGCCTTCAGGTGGGCGACGATCTTCTCGACCTCCTCATCGGAAACGAAGGGACCGTGCACGCGCTGGATGCGGCCGCCGCCGGCCATGTAGAGCATGTCGCCCTGGCCGAGCAGCTGCTCGGCGCCCTGCTCGCCGAGAATGGTGCGGCTGTCGATCTTCGACGTGACCTGGAAGGAGATGCGCGTCGGGAAATTGGCCTTGATCGTGCCGGTGATGACATCGACCGAGGGGCGCTGGGTCGCCATGATGACATGGATGCCGGCGGCGCGCGCCATCTGGGCGAGGCGCTGCACGGCGCCCTCGATATCCTTGCCGGCGACCATCATCAGGTCGGCCATTTCGTCGATGATGACGACGATGGTCGGGATCGGATCGAGCGGCAGCGTCTCCTGCTCGTAGATCGCCTCGCCGGTCTGCTTGTCGAAGCCGGTCTGGATGGTGCGCGTCAGCACCTCGCCCTCGGCGCGGGCCTGGCCGACACGCGCATTGTAGCCGTCGATGTTGCGCACGCCGAGCTTCGACATCTTGCGGTAGCGGTCTTCCATCTCGCGCACGGTCCATTTGAGCGCGACGACCGCCTTTTTCGGGTCGGTGACGACCGGCGTCAAAAGATGCGGGATGCCGTCATAGATCGAGAGTTCCAGCATCTTCGGGTCGATCATGATCAACCGGCACTCCTGCGGCGTGAGCCGGTAGAGCAGCGACAGGATCATGGTGTTGATGGCGACCGACTTGCCCGAGCCGGTGGTGCCGGCGACGAGGAGATGCGGCATACGGGCGAGATCGACGATGACGGGTTCGCCGCCGATCGTCTTGCCGAGACCGATCGGCAGCCGCGCCTTGGAAGCGACGAAATCCTCAGAGGCCAGCATCTCGCGGAGCGCGACAAGCTCGCGGCGCTGGTTGGGCAGCTCGATGCCGATGGCATTCTTGCCGGGGATCACCGCGACGCGGGCGGCGACGGCGCTCATCGAGCGGGCGATGTCGTCGGCGAGGCCGATGACGCGCGACGACTTGATGCCAGGCGCCGGCTCCAGCTCGTAAAGCGTCACCACCGGGCCGGGGCGGACATTCACGATCTCGCCGCGGATGCCGAAATCGTCGAGCACGCCTTCGAGGACGCGTGCGTTCTGGTCGAGCGCCTCGGTGTTGAGCTTGGTGCGCGGATCGGGAAGGCGGGGCTCGCTGAGAAGGGCGAGCGGCGGCAGCTCGAAGCCGCCATCGCGCAAGGCTGCAGCCGGCGCCGCGGCGCGGCGGCCGCCGCGTCCGCGCGGCGAGCGGGCGGTCGGGCCCGGCGCGATGTCGATGTCGTCATCCTCCACGCCGGCGTCGAGATCGGCCGGATCGAGATCGCGGTCCGCGGCAAGGCGTGGCTCGACGCGGCGGCGCCTCGTGGGCGCGGAGGCGGCGGGTGTGGGCTCGGCCGGGCCGCGGCCGACGAGCCGCGCGAGGCTGGCGCGGGCCGAGAAGCCGAAATGAGCCAGAGCGCCGAGCGGCACCGCCAGGAAGCCGCCGCCCTCGTCGGCGTCCGCGGCGAAGGCATCGACCGCGGGCGCGGCGCGGCGGCCGCGCGGCGGCGCTTCCGCTTCGATCTCCTCGGGACGGCGCCGCCGGCGCAGGAATCCGGCGGCGTGAACGAGAAGCAGCCCGGCGAGGATCACATAGCCCGTCTGCGCAATGGTCGCGGCGCGGTCCTTGGGCGGTGCGCCGAGGATCTCGGCCGGCAGGCGCGCGACGATATCGCCGAGGACGCCGCCCATGCCGGAGGGCAGCGGCCAATGCGCGGTGACCGGGACGAAGGCAAGCGCGCCGGAGACGGCCAGCGCTCCGAACAGCCAGCTCGCCAGCATGGTCTTGGCAAACCGGCGGCCGCCGAAGACGAGCCGCCAGCCCCAGAACACGACCGGCAGCAGCAGCGCGATGGCGCCGAGCCCGAAGAATTGCATCAGGAGGTCGGCGACGATCGCGCCGGGGAAGCCGAGGATATTGGCGACGGGCTTCGCGGCGGAATAGGAGAGCGACGGATCGTCGACCGTCCAGGTCGCGAGGCTGGCCGCAACTGCCGCGACGGCCGCGAGCAGCGCCAGCCCGAGAACCACGCCGATCTGGCGCCCGACGAGGCGGTGCATCGCGCTGCCTTCGGAAGCGGGCATCGGCAGGGTGGCGGTTCGGTTGGCACGCATGCGGATCAGTCTTCCTCGATGTCAGCCGAGCACGCGCGCCATGCGGCGCAACGCCTCGGTGGTGGTCTCGATGTCCTGCACCATGGCGACGCGCAGATAGGGCCGGCCGGGATTGTCGCCCCCCGCCGAGGGGAGGCAGAGATAGGCGCCGGGAATGGTGCGCACGCCCGCCTCGCGCCAGAGTCGGACCGCCGCCTCTTCGCCGTCGCCCACATTCAGCCAGAGGAAGAAGCCGCCTTCCGGCTCCTCCGCGCCGAGCATCTCGCGCGCGAGCGCGAATTTCGCGTTGTAGAGCGCCCGGTTCTCCGCGACATGCGCCTCGTCGCCATAGGCCGCCACCGCCACGGCCTGGATCGGCCCCGGCACCTGCGGCGCCGCCATGTTGCGCAGCCGCGTCCAGGCGGCGATGAAGGCGGGATCGCCGGCGACGAAGCCGGCGCGGAGGCCCGGCAGGTTCGACCGCTTCGACAGCGAATGGAAGGTCAGGATATTGGCGAAGCCGGCCCCGATCGCGGCGGCAGCCTCCAGCACGCCCGGCGGCGGTACCGAGCGGTAGATTTCGCTGTAGCACTCGTCGGCGAAGATCATGAAGTCGTGACGCCGGGCCGCCTGGATGAGCGCCGTCCAGTCGGCAAGCCTTGCCACACCGCCCTGCGGATTGGTCGGCGAGGCGACATAGAGCGCAACTGTCCGGGCAAGGATCTCCGGCGCGACCAGACCGAGATCCGGCATGAAGCGCGTTTCCGGCCCCGCATCGAGCAGCACGATCTCGAGCCCCGCGGCTTCGGCGCCGGCCGCATAGGCCTGGTAGAACGGATTGGGCAGGAGCACCACCGGCCGCTCGATCCCGGTCGCGCGTTCCCTCGCGCCAAATCGTTCCCGCGCACCGAGCGCGGCGAAGAACAGCCCCTCGCGCGAGCCGTTGAGCGGCAGGACCATGGTCTCCGGGTCGATCGGCGAGGCCGCGAGGCCGTAGCGGCGGTCGAGCCAGGCCGCGACCGTGCTACGGAAGGCGTCCGTGCCGCGAATGGCCGGGTAGCGCCCGAAGAGATCGAGATTGGCGGCGATGACCGGCCCGACGAAGGACGGGATCGGATGCTGCGGCTCGCCGAGGCCGAGATTGACCGGCGCCGCGCCCGGCGCGATCCCGGCGAGTCGGTCATTCAGCTTCTGAAACGGCGAGATCGCCTTGGCGGCGCTCGTCGGCGCACCCATGCGGCGCCCTTCCCTTTGATTGATCGTTCGGCAGCGAGCCTAGGCCGGGGCTGGTTAAAGGCGCTTTAACCATCCGTCCACGCCGCCGGCTCCGGCAAAGACAGACAAAAAAGAAGGGCCCCGAAGGGCCCCGCAGTCTTGGGAGGAAGAAACAATGCCTCGGAGGAGAACCCCGTCCGCGGAGGCGCCCTGCCTTCGCAGGTCGAGGGCGGAGAGAGGCCGGCGCCCGCGGGGGCGCCGGCCAACCGGATCAGCTGTGATAGGCGCGCTCGCCATGCTCCACGATGTCGAGACCTTCGCTCTCGACTTCCGGACGCACCCGGAGGCCGACGATGATGTCGACGATCTTGTAGAGGATCAGCGAGCCGACGCCCGACCAGACCAGCGTGGTCAGCACGGCCTGGATCTGCACCCAGACCTGGTGGCCCATCGCATAGTCCGCGACGCCGACGCCGCCGAGGGCCGGCGCGACGAGCACGCCGGTGCCGATGGCACCGACGATGCCGCCGACGCCATGGACGCCGAACACGTCGAGGCTGTCGTCATAGCCGAACGCGCTCTTCACCGTGGTCACGAAGAAGAAGCAGATGATCGCCGCGATGAAGCCGAGAACGATCGCACCGACCGGCCCGATCAGGCCGGCGGCCGGCGTCACGGCGACGAGGCCGGCGACGACGCCCGAGATCGCGCCGAGCATCGAGGGCTTGCCGCGAGAGATCCACTCGACGAGCGACCAGCCGATCGCCGCGGCGGCGGTGGCGACGAAGGTGTTCATCATGGCGAGCGCAGCGCCGCCATTGGCCTCGAGCGCCGAACCGGCGTTGAAGCCGAACCAGCCGACCCACAGCAGCGAGGCGCCGATCATGGAGTTGGTCAGCGAGTGGGGCGGCATCAGGTCCTTGCCGAGGCCCTGGCGCTTGCCGAGCATGATGGCGCCGACGAGGCCCGCCACACCGGCGTTGATATGGACCACGGTGCCGCCGGCGAAATCGAGCGCGCCAGCCGCGAACAGCCAGCCGGTCGACTGCCAGACCATGTGAGCGATCGGGAAATAGACGAACGTGACCCAGAGGATCATGAACAGCAGCACGGCCGAGAACTTCATGCGCTCGGCGAAGGCGCCGACGATCAGCGCCGGCGTGATGGCCGCGAAGGTCATCTGGAAGGCGATGAACACATATTCCGGGATCTCGTAGCCGGCCGAGAACGTCGCGGCGCGGCTGTCCGGCGTCACGCCGGCGAGGAAGGCCTTGGAGAGGCCGCCGATGATGCCCGAGCCGTCGGTGAAGGCGAGCGAATAGCCGTAGAACACCCAGATGATCATGACCACCGAAGCGGTCATCAGCACCTGCATCAGCACCGACAGCATGTTCTTGGCGCGCACGAGGCCGCCATAGAAGAGCGCGAGGCCCGGCACGATCATGAGCATGACGAGCACGGTCGAGATCATCATCCAGGCCGTGTCGCCCTTGTCGACCACGGCGGTGGACGCGGCGGCCGCTGCATGCATCCAGGCCGTGTCGCCCTTGTCGACGACGGCGGTGGACGCGGCGGCCGCTGCATCCGCCGCGGGGGCGGCGGCATCCTGGGCGTAAGCGAACGCCGTCAGCGAGAACAGCGCGGCGGCTGCCCCCAGAAGAGAGTATTTGGCACTACGCAGATTCATCAGACCTCTCCTGTCGGACCGCCCATCCGGTCGACCCTTCCCGTCGGCGATGGGTCGACCCATCCCGCTGCTCGATGCTGGAAACTGGCTTGCGTTCGTCATCGTTCGCTCCGCCCCGTGATCCTGACCCGCGCGCTCAGAGCGCATCGGTGTCGGTTTCGCCCGTGCGGATGCGGACCGCCTGGTCGATCGAATAGACGAAGATCTTGCCGTCGCCGATCTGGCCGGTCTTGGCGGCGCCGGAAATGGCGTCCACGACCTTCTCGACCGTCTCGGACGGCACGGCGACCTCGATCTTGAGCTTCGGCAGGAAGCTCACGGCATATTCGGTGCCGCGATAGATCTCGGTATGGCCCTTCTGCCGGCCGTAGCCCTTGACCTCGGTGACGGTCAGTCCCTGCACGCCGATCGCCGTCAGTGCGTCGCGGACCTCGTCGAGTTTGAATGGCTTGATGATCGCCATCACGATTTTCATGTCTCAGATCCCGTCTCTTGCCGCGGCCGGGGGAGACCGAGGCGAACGATAGGTCGACCGGCAAGCCGCCCGATTGACGCCATTGCGCCGGGC
>Ga0209933_1002451_pt1 | contig 10396 bp, 10 predicted proteins | sample ThiBiot_300_biof_FD_183944 | JGI IMG/M metagenome (GOLD analysis project Ga0209933, IMG submission 183944) | Wastewater bioreactor microbial communities from Cape Town, South Africa - Thiocy_cont_300_biof (SPAdes) | ecosystem: Engineered > Bioremediation > Thiocyanate > Unclassified | place...
ATGCCGTTCGCGTAATCAAATTTCATACTTACCCCTTAGTTAACGGGTTTTATGAAATTTGGTAGTGCTATTATCAGCCTATGAGGAATTATGTACGATTCTGCAAACGTACCCTACGTTGCTGCCTATATCCCTTCGCATTAGTGTTCACTAAACTTAATCGGTAAGTTATACTTGACATTCACCGCATGGCCCGCCTGCTTACCGGGGTTCCAAGCGGGCATGCTCTGCACCAACCGTACCGCTTCTGTTGCCTCCCAGGATCCCTGACGATTCAAGGCCATTGCCTCTTCAATTGCCCCTTGATCCGTGACCGTAAAGCTAACAAACACTTTACCGGTCAGCTTCCGGCTCGAGGTGTCCTTTAGCTGGCGCACCTTGGCTTTCATAAACGACTCATAGGCTCTCATGCCACCCACAAATTCGGGGGGCTGTTCGACAATCGTAAATAGCTCGCGCTGGTGAGCCGACTCGGTTTGTGCCTGAGCTGAGCCCAAGAGCGTACTCAACAATATAACCAGCAGCGCATTGGCTGCCAGCCGATTCCGATGAAAAAGTGATTTGTTGTTCATAAGTAAAGAGTTTGGTAAATCTATCTCAGTTTAGCAGGTAGAGCTATGGATCATGACTTGTGCTCCTCTTCTGATACCGTACGTTCGTTCCTTGAGCTGCGGTGAGCGGTAGGCCATGGGCCGGCATTCCGGAGCAGGACCAATGGACTGATAGTAAAATCAACAAAAACACTCATTTGACTACACGGATCGGATGTTCTTTCTCATCTGAAGTAGGATAGTTTTTGTGAGACGGTTGGCAATAACCTAAAAAAAGGCGGCTGACCTCTACTGACAACTTTCGAATCACTTCGATTTTGATAGTAGGGTTGTTGAGTTTGGCCATACGGCTCAAAAGCAACCGCTTCTAAGACTATTTACAAAGATAGCTGTCTCAACCCAGGCAGGCCAATGCCCGACTCATTTTAGAAGTTGGCCAGCGTTGACTATAAGTCAGCATTACCACAAAAACTGGTTAGTTACGCCAAATGCCGACTCGTTTAATACCTCAGGTTGCACACTGGTCAGCCTTGCATAAACCCAGTTAGTATGTGAGGTTGGATTGATCCACTGGTTGTAGGGTAGCTTATACAACTGGCGCGAGCTAACTCGGCAGATATAGGCTGTTTCCAGCAACCATTCAGGACCTACTTCATCGGCTTTCTTGACGCGTAGCTCCAAACCGGTGATGTCTCCAAATGAATCATCAAACTCCAGCCTGTAATAGTCTTGGCTACCTTGTTCCCGGTCATCGACATTGGGTAAGTCTAAAACTCGCCAGGCACTGGCCCCGTGCGTGCCTAAAATTCGTGCTTCAACATCGGCATTGGTACCCGCCTTGGGCTTGCGGGGAGTTTGCAACATGATTGTGTATTTGGCCATAAGCGTAAAGGTGAAAAAGTTAGTAGTCGTCTGTTTCCTGTCTGGAATCCTGCTGCCGGGAAACAGGGCAATACTACTTAACCTATAGCTTATGTTCAATCGGATAAAGATATGAGCCACATTAAGAATGGCTCGAAGGTCTGCTGGTTCGGCAGTATATACAAACGTAGGCTACTGACTAAAACCACTGTATCACAAAATGCTCCTAATTGAGACGAAGAACCAGTAGTTGTAAACTGTAAATCTAGTTTGGAATCGATAATTTACGCCCCGGTGCGATAAGAATCCCGGTTAAAGTTAAGTAATAGACTAGCGCAGATTACCGCCTATCAAATTATGTTCGTTCTCTGGCTGAATTAGTCCTTTTACAATGGCTTCGCACTCAACCCGTATGCGTTCAAAATTTAAATCAGCATCGACGTCCGTATAAAAAACGGGTAGCTTACGGTTCGTCCCTTCGGCAAAGGTATAAGTAGGCAGCTTTAACCGAGTATGAAAAACGGGCTCAACCGCTTCGGCTGTAATGCCCACAAATTCGCCGGTTTCCATTCGGTTAACTTCATGAGGTTTAAACAATGCTTTGTCCTGAAGAGAAAAACTTACGCCTTGGCTGTGGGAGCCAGACTTTGAATCTATACCGTTGGGATTACTTCGGTTCTGGCTTTCATTCCGTTGAAGCATTTCCTCTTTCCCAAACAGCTTACTCACATACTCGCCCGTTTCGATATTGGGATTCTTACCAAATAACTGGGTGTTTAAGTTGGATATAATCGCATAAGCTTCTTCCTTCCCGTATGCTTTAATCATTTGACTTATATCCTGTGCCATATAAATAGTAGCTACTTTATTGCTTCTCGCCGTTGCGGGTAGATCGGATAAATTCGGTATGTAGCACTGAGGCCCCTCATCCAGCAGAACCATACTATGTAATTTATCCGGATTATTTAGCTGTTTTAGCGAAGCCGTAATGAGTAAGGAAACAACCGGTGAAAGAGCTTCAATAATATCCTGTTTGGTACCGATGCAAAGCAGCTTAGGGTATTGGGGATCATTCAAGTTGATGTCAAAATCATCGCCCGACAGTACCCAGGCTATTTCCTTGGTATTCATTCGCCCCAGCGCATTTTGTAAGGTACCATATTGACCCGCTAACTGAGGTTCTGCTTTAGTTCGAATGGCTGTACTGACGCTAGCCACAATCGTTTTGGTCTCATAGTTGGTTTCTAATAACCCGATCAACTGGTATACATCATGACCCAGGATCATATTGAGTACGTGCGGGAGTGTGCAGTAATTCGGATAATGAATCTTCATGTACCAGATGACGCCCGCAAGTATGGAAATAGCAGAAGTATCCCAAAAGTCTTTTTCTCGAATAGCTTTTCGGTTAAGTGTACAATAGAACGCAGCTGCAAATTCATAGGCGTACGCCTGAAAGTATAACAGTTCGGGTAGGAGTGGATTAATCCGGTGGCTTCTGGAAAGGTCGACAAAATTGACGATGGCTAGATCGACCTGACATTCAGAACGGCTGTAGTGATTATAGGCATACTCGGTGAGAGAGGGAAACTTAAAATCAAAAAGCACACCCGTGTAATTCTTATAGGCAGCTTGAGCGATAATCTGGTGTGCGACCGAAGCCGTTTTGCCTGAGCCATTGGAACCAATAATTCCCACGCCCCGAGCCGGATTCGGAATGTTTACCCATGTTCCATTGGCTCCCCGAAAACTGAATGAATCTGGGTTATCGATCTGCTTTTTATCCGTTGGTATTTTATACTTCGTTTGATCACCTTTTATGGAGTGAGTTAAAAATGGGGTTGAGAGAATCACCAAAAGCAGCCCCACCAATTCCGCGTAATAGCTATAGTGAAAGAGCTCAAATGTAAACAGCAGTAGACAACCTAATAAAAAACAACCTCCTAAAAGCAGTAAGACAATCCGGCCTACACTAAATAAGCTCTTTTGCTTTTTTCGATCTAGTTCGGCCTGTAAAGAGGTTTCAGGCAGTAAGAAGCAGCAGGCGTACAGGAAAATAAACCCTACACGGAGAACAAAGCCAGTTTTAAAAACCTGTTGCAATACAAAAGGGATAAATAGGAGCGGGTTATATTGAACCATCCCCTCCAGGCCAAGCAAAGCCAGTAGTAGAAGAGTTAGACTCCAGACTCCAATTTTAAGTTGATTAATATGCATAACCGGAGGGAAATGTAAACTAGTCTGTAATAAGATTACCTGAATGGCGATTTACAGGGACAGATCCTAAATGGGTCAGTTAATGTCACGTCCGTATGACAGGCCTAATTTCCACTGGCCATTCTCTTTGACGAATAGCTGATTAAATGTCTTGGAAAAGCCATCGCTATAGAATGCTCTTGCACTGACCATCGCTGAATCGACACCTTGATTGTGCTGCGATATCACCTCGACCTTTTTTAATCTTCCAATGCGCGTTTCCCTGGCAAACGTCTGTTCCATAATACCCGGCGTTTTACTGAATTCATGGATAAGCGGTTTAGAACAGTATTTAAAGACAGCCTGATTCAATACTGTTTTATCGCCAAGAAAGTATTTATTAGCCTCCTGGTAAACCGTCAGTAACACCTGCTTTGGCTCCATTGAGGTTGGGCTTAAGGTAGGCAACATGGCTTTATGTTTCTTAGCTGAAACATGTACGATGAGTTCAGCCACCATGACCGAAAACCCCAGTAATGCCAATGCAATAAACGTAATGAGGGGTAACCTGCTCTTTAGAGTGATTTTATTTTCCATGCATTTGGTGTTTGGGTTGAGTCTTTTTCTAACAAAAAAACAGAATCTAAATACGTCTCATCGGCATAGATGAGCACACCCTTAACTCGTACCCGACTCGAATCTTTTCCGTAGTCAGCCCGGTAAAAGTTGAACTTCCTGTACTGATAATTTTTGGTCAGCAGGGGTGACAGTTGCAGAAGTGAAGGCGTCGCATCGAATACATACCTGGACGCCAGCTCCCATTTTTGCGCATTAATGCAGCTCAGGTAAACTTCACAAATATGCTCAGGTGTATTCGGATTAGACGAGCACCCCATACTCATTAAACTGATGAGCAGAATAGACAGACAGGGTTTCATAACTTAATGGCTGCTAAGGCATACCGTTGGAAACTTCGTTCTCGCGCCCCATCGACATATTTTTGTTCAGCAGTCCGCTGAACCGCTTCAAACATTAATTCGTCGCCCTTCTGACGGAGCTCAGCCGCTTTTACGTAAAGATCGATGGCCCCTTTTTGATTGGCGATCCGTTCACCGGTCGTCATGCGAAGACTGGTTGCGGCCGAAGATGTACCAAAGGCCGCAGCGCCGGTCGATGGATCTTGCGAAAAAGCTCCATAATTCACGCCTGAACTTCCTTGAAAGGAAGCCATCGCCGTTTTAAGAGCATCAGCCTGCGCACGGGCAATCATATTCTGGACCTGGAGTTCCATCATTTTTTGGTCAGGTCCTTTAAACAAATCGCCAATCGCCTGTAGAAGCCCCCCCGTTCCTGTCCCTCCTGATTGAAGTTGTAGCATATTCTGCATCGCACCATCATTCCAGGTATTGTCAAATGAAAAAGGATCATTGAAGACATCGCCATTCGCTAAGGAGCCGGTGCTAAAAAGGCCTTTATTGGCGACCATCAGGGGCGTACCTTTGATGTCACCTTTTACGGCCAGATTCATAGCGAAAGCTTTTTTCTCGATCTCCTCGGCCATTTTATAATAGACGAGCGCCTGCTGGATCTTGCGTTTCTGCATAACGGTCTGTAGGCCATAGGTCCGATTCAGCGTATTCCGCTTTACTTCAAAATATTCCCCCAAATCCGCGACCTCAGCCTGACTTTCGGCGGTTCTACCCGTTTGGATGTAATCGTACAATTTCATGCCATCTGTTTCCTTCAAGTCCTGATTACTTTGAACAATACTGAAAATATAGGCCTGATCCCATAAAAGCGGCTGGATGTATTCATTGTAAGGAACCTTTGAATACCCACCGAAGGTATCCAGTTTGCCAACGTCCGAAAATTTATTGAATCGGGCAGCAATGTTGAGAAACTCGTCTGCTGTCCGTAACAGGTTTTCAATTTCAATCTCTGTTTCAAGCAAGGCACTGGTATTCTGTCGGGTACCATTGTTAATGGTATTCCCTTTTTGTAATTCACCAAGTTGTTTTTTTGCCTTATCAACCAGATTCTTAAGTTCAATTAATCGTTGAATGGCTGTCACGTCGATGGCGATTTGCGCGTTGACGGATCTGGTGATCAACATGCAGAAAGAAAGTACACCTGCTAAAATGATTTTCCGTTTCATGATCTTGATTTCTATTTAGTTGATTTGAAAAAAACCTGGTAGCCATCCTGAATTTCTACCTGTTGTATTGAGCGTTGGCGGCTGCCAGATGTAACGGCGTTGGCAATTCCACGAGCTGCTGAAGACCCAAGCGAACCTACTACACCCAACGCCGAACTATAGGGTATATACGTCGAAGCGCTACTGACAGCATCGTTAACAGTTGAGCCGCCGACCTGACGCATATTGTCATTGACATAATCATAATTGTAGGTAATACCTGTCTGATAATCGGTATCAACACACATCAAATCAACGGGTAACTTCTGACCCGCTATCATACGGGCCGGTACCTGAAATTGAATTCGCCCGGAGCCTAAGTAAGCCACCGCCGTTAAAATGGTATTACGGGGTATATATACACTTTGAAAGGTTACAGCTTCCGTGGTACGAAAGCGAACTTTTCCGCCCGTTCGTATCATTTGCTTGCCGTAAACAGCCGCAGGAATATAGCGTACTCCGTCAACCTCTTTGCTGGAGCTGACCACCGATGGTGTAGCTGAAGGACGCGATTCAGAAGCAGTAACTGATTCTGCCGAGGTGACATGAACTGTATTAAACGGATCGTCATTCAGGGCAACATCCCTTGACTGTTGGCGCTTAGGATAATGTTTTCGAGCAGCTATTCTTACTTTAGAAGGAGTGGCTACTGATGAATCTTTTTTGATTGCCTGAACAGGGATGGGCAGAGTTGTCTTTAGTTGAGCTGTATCAAGGAGTTTTTTCGACGGGAGTTGACCGACCGGTTTGTAATTCCATTTACGGGCTATATAGTTTACATCAGGATTTGCTGATTGCCCATTCAGGTTGTTGTTATTGATTTCAGCCTCAACGGAACTAACCATACTCGATTTTCCTGTACTGGTTTTTACGGTTTTATACAGATTTGGGTCATCTGGAGTTACTCGCAGTCCTCTTAGCCCCAAACTGACCGTTCGTAAACCGAACAAAGCACCGGCGATTAAAACGAGTGCCAACAGGATAAGCAAGGTCATCTTGTTTTTTGCCGCTATTGCGCGGGCCTTTTGAACCCGTTGGTCCGGATAATCCCCTAACGAGCTATCTGCCGTTGGAGGATTCGGTTTCATCTCGGGTCGTTTTCGAATCCCCAGAATGCCTAATAGTTTGGCTTGGAGTGTCATATTGGAAACAGGTTGGAGTTACAACAAGGGGGCTTTCATGATTTTTTGAGCAGGTACTTCCAGAGTGACGACCCTGGCACCTACTTTTTCCCGGAAGATGATTTCCAGATAGCCATCTTCCGTGGTGGAGTAGAGCGGAAGGGAATAATAAAACGCTTCCGTCCGCCCCGCTTCAATTCGGGCGGGTTCTAGCCGATCATCCGGTTTCATTTCCTCAAATTGTGGAGCGACCTTGTTGCGCAGTCGACGGGGTAATTTTTCCTTGTAGGTGAACGAAACGATGTCCAGTACGTAGGCAACTGTGGTCGTATTGTGAAAAGCAATCTTTAAATAGGTGCGTTCGGCATCGTTAAAAAGCTGTACACATTCCAGATCAATCCCGTCCTTCTCTTCCCGAATATGGGTATTTGGCTTGATTACCTTCATCCGGGTAAGCTTCGAACTCGCCGGAGCTACCGTTGATGAAAGCTGATTAGACCTGGTATTTCCCTCATCCAATACCCGGTAATCATAAAAGCTTTTTGATGGGTTTCGCTCGTATCGAATGTAACCGGTAAACAGCTTGGACCCCGCTTGAATTAATAAGGTAGTCGGTGTCGCATTGGGCGCTAACGCTTTTAAAAAAAGCATACGTTCGTTTTCCACCTTACCCACGTAGGCTTTCGTTCCCAGGTTTACCAAGCTAATTGGCTCGTCAAAAATGACGTAGCTCGTTCCTTCGACAGAGACAGTGATCGTGTCTAAATGCTGCGCTGTGGCCGGAAGCAGGATGGACCAAAACGCCAGTGTCCATAGGATATTCATCAGGGTTCTCGTTTTGGGTTGTATTCAATGAAATTGAACTCTTTAATCTGTAATCCGAATGGATTATCCTCGGAGCGGTACGTCTGAATCAGATTGAACTTGGCTGCGATCGGGACGTATTGAACTTCGTCGGGATAAAGTACCTTCTGCTGCGTGTAGACAATACCCGTATACGGTTGGGAGGACACATTGACTGTGACGCTATCAATTTGCAGTTCCGTTCGAATCGAATAACGGTTATAATTCTCCAGGACTTTGCCTTCCCGAAACGTCTGATAAATGGCTAATCCATCCTGCCGGTTAATTAGCTTAAAGGCCAGATCGATGCGGTCTTTAAAGGTTTCCGCATCATGGCTGAACATCAGGCGCATAAAGTTTTTTATGTGATTTCGGGCTTCATACACCGAAGGAGTAGCGGTGGGCGATTCAACCGCAGCCGTCGTACCTTTATCTGAAACGACGTATACTGTTTGGCGAGCTTCCTTTAAACTAGTCGAATAGGTCCATCCCCAAAAGGCATTGGAAATAAATAAAAGTAAGACTGTAACGATTGTAATCCATTTCAGAGCCGTAAATGCCTTACTAAAATTGACGGCCACACCGAGTTTATTCGTTTCTGTTACCATGATTGCTCGTTTAGGCTGTTTGATCACTGCTTTCTAGCATTTTTTGGCGTTCACGCTGCTGCTGTTTTCGTTTGTCACGATCCTGACGATAATCATTCAGAGCTTTGTTGGCCGCTCCACCCGCCATCATGGCCGCTGAACCCGCAGCACCCTGTGCTGCACGTAGAAATGACGCTGATGCCGCACTGCCAATAAAGAAGGAGGTTAACAGGGGGACACTTAAGTACATGAGAATAACAGCTCCATTAATGACTAAGACGTCAAGGACGGCTGAGGCTTCGGAGAGCGTTGTTCCTGTTGGAATATCGAATTCCTGAATAAAACCGGCCATGATGGCATCCAGAATGGACAGGGTTAAACCCCAAAGTGATGTAGAGATAAAGATGCGCAGCCAGTGGCCAATGGTTCCACCAAAGCCTGGAATAGTGGCTATGGTAAAGGCAACCGGCCCACAGGCTAAGGTAAAGGCCAAGAGCATACTTTTTATCCGCTCAACAAACAGCCGGACTATCATCGCTAAGCCATTTTCAACGGCCAGAATCAACCAGGTAAAAAACGACGTGGCATCGTCGAAGGGCACTTTGACGTTCGGAAAGGAAAATTCAGACGTATGTTTCTTTAAATAACCCGTCTCTGAGAGTGTGTTTAAAGACTTTAAAATATCTGTACTGCTATCAATTCCTGTTAAGCTTGTGAACCACAGGGTAGCGTCATAAATGGCATAAACTAAAGGGGAGTAAGCGGCCAGGCAAATCCATATGGCTATCACTTTGATGATAGCTGATGGATCAAACCGCATATCGCCAAAATACATTTTGGCCAGCGAAATCACCACGTGTAGAAAGAGCATGAGTGGAATGAACGTAAGGCATTTCGTAGCCATCCCGTCAATAATTTTCTGAGCCGCGCGAAAGAAAATTTCGCCTATGTTGTAGGAAGCCTGAAGCAGAATTAATCCGGCCATGTTCATAGTTTTCCCGTTTTTTTAAGTTCGACAAATTGTTGGATAGCCGCGTAAATGTCCCCGTATTCAGCTGTGAGCTGTCGCAATGTTTCTCGTTCCTGGGGCTTTGAGGTGGAAACGGCCTGGACGGCAAATGGAGCTTCTAAGCGGAATACCTTACCGTATTCACCTTGCTTTAAAAAGATTTCCCGGTAGTGCTTGTCAAGTTGTAGCGAGAGCACTTTATCTTTTTCGTGCTGGGTGAAGGCCAGCTCTTTGGAAAGCACATCAATTTCTTCCGTATCGGTGTGGCGTAGAATGTATTTGGTCGATGCATTTACTTTGATGGCCTTACCGATCGGAGAGGTGATGATTTCATTAATACCCTGGGTAATAATGGTCATACTGCCGTTGTTCTTCCGAATCGTGCGGTACATCAATTCAATAAAGTCGGTCATGGTGTCCGAAAGCATTGACCAAGCTTCGTCCATATAGATCCATTTATTGATTTTGGGATAGCGTGCTAGCTGATCGGCAGCTAATTCGGTAATGAGCATGCCCACAACGGGGTAAAGAATAGGGTTCGTTTTGATTTTTTTCATGTCGAAAATAATCAGCTTCTGTTCCGCTAAATCCTCGTACTCATCCGAGTTTAAGACCTCCTTATAGTGCCCGATGGCGAAGGGTTTTAGGCACAATAAGAACTCGTCAAAATGAAAAGATCCGGCCTGCTTCTGATACTCCCGATCCGCACTGCTTGAATCCATATAGTCTATTATGTATTCATAAAAGCCTGCTAAAGAAGGTACCGTAATCGCTGAATCTGTAGCTAAGGACTGCTTGTTGTAGTGTACGTAATAGAGTAAAAGCAACTCGTTTAGGACAGACCGTTCTGACTGCCGAACGGTGCCGTTCTGCCCTTTCCAAATAACAGTTAATAAATTCGTTAGAAAATTATTTTTATCGCCATTCAGAACGAACGTTCCATCTGGATTTCGCTCCACTAAAAAGGGGTTGAATTTTAGCGGTCGCTCGGGGTCGTACTCAAAATATTTGCCGCCGAGCGCAATAGATGCACT
>Ga0209933_1002454_pt1 | contig 10384 bp, 13 predicted proteins | sample ThiBiot_300_biof_FD_183944 | JGI IMG/M metagenome (GOLD analysis project Ga0209933, IMG submission 183944) | Wastewater bioreactor microbial communities from Cape Town, South Africa - Thiocy_cont_300_biof (SPAdes) | ecosystem: Engineered > Bioremediation > Thiocyanate > Unclassified | place...
GCGCGGCTTAGTTGACGTCGCCGTCACGCTGGGCCGGATGGGGATCGAAGGCGCCGATGCCCTGGGTGCCGTTGGCGGTCACGCCGACTTCCTGGCCCGGAAGCAGACCGTAAAGAACGGTGCCGTTGGCGAACTGGAAGCTCTGACCGGACTTCAGGGTGAGCGTGCCGGCGGCCGGGTTAACCGTCTCGACGGTGCCCTGATACTGCTCGGCAGCGAAAGCGGCGGCGCCCGAAGCGAGGAAGGCGACCGAAGCGGCGGCGATTGCAAACTTGCGCATGATGTTTAGTCCCGTATGTCTCTATGTCCTGGCGGCGCTCGTCGGGTTCTTCTCGAAGCCCGTCGGCTCGTCGCCGGTGACGCTGATATGGGGCTGGCAGCGGTCGTCGCAATTCACGCGATTGTGTGACGGCGCCATCTTGAAGCGTGATGGCGCACGATCTTTCTAACGAAGGCGCGAACGGCTGCCATTAGTCGCGCATTTTGTGCGGCATGATAGATCGAATTGCTCCCGCGATGCGGGATTGTTCACCGTTTTCGCGTCGTCTGTTTATGAAATAGCGACGCTTATCATAAGCCTTAGATATTTTCTGTCATCAGATGTCTCGCGCGACCGCTTCCGCACGCGCCGCAATGACCCTTGCGCGCGCGAGAAGCCGGCCTGCCGCCTCCGCATGCAGCCGTTCGACCATCCGCCCCTCATGCGCGACGACACCGCGATCGCGATTCTCGGGCCTGTCGAAGAGGCCGGCGATCGCCTCCGCCGCCGCAATCTCGGCGTCGGACGGCGCGAAGGCGCGATTGGCGGCCTCGATCTGCGCCGGATGGATGACCGTCTTGCCATCGAACCCACACTCGGCCGCGAGCAGGCACTCGGCCGCGAACCCCTCCGTGTCGGCAATGTCGTTGTAGACGGCATCGATGACGTCGAGCCCGCCGGCCCTTGCCGCCGCGAGCACGCCCATCATCAGCGGCAGGAAAGCCGCCCTCCCCGGCCGCAGCCGCGTGCCGAGCGCGACCGAGAGATCGTTGAGGCCGAGCACGAACGCGGCGAGCGGCAGGACATCGTCCTGGGCAAGCGCGATGGCGAGCGGATCAGCGACGGCGCGGGCCGTCTCGATCATCGCCCAGAGCGCCGTGCCGGTCCTTGGGCTCAGCGCCCGCGCAAGGGCTCGGATCGCCGCGAGATCGTCCGGTACGGCCACCTTCGGCAGCAAGATGCCGTCTGGCGCCGCCGGCAGCACCGCGGCGAGATCGGCAGCGCCCTCGCCGTCGGCGAGCGCATTGATCCGCACCACGAGTTCGGGCCCGCCTTCGCGCCTCGGCATGGCGAGGAGGGCCGCCACCCGCTCGCGCGCCGCCGCCTTCATCTGTGGCGCGACCGAATCTTCGAGGTCGAGGATGACCACATCGGCGGCGATGCCCGGCAGCTTGGCCAGCGCCCGCTCGTTGACGCCGGGAACATAGAGCACCGAACGACGGGGACGGCTGGACGGCACGGCATCACCTCGCGAAGGGCGCGGCCCTGTTCAAGCAAGGGGTCTCACAGTAGGGTCCGCACCGCCTAGGAAGGGTAGCAGCCGATGCCGACCGAACAGAAGCCCGCGATGCTCGTCGCAACCTCCGAAGTCGTGCGCGGCGCCGTCGGCGGCCGCGCGGCGGGCTTCGCGCTGGAACGGCTGGGTTTCCCGCTCTGGACGATCCACACGGTCACGCTGCCCTGGCATCCGGGCCATGGCCGCGCCAGCCGCATCGTGCCCGACGAAGCCGCCTTCGAGGCGCTGGTCGACGACCTGATCCGCGCGCCATGGCTCGGCGAGATCGGCGGCGTCCTGACCGGCTATCTCGGCGCCGCATCGCAGGCGCCGGCGCTCGCGCGTCTCATCGACGCGATCAGGGCCGTGCGGCCGGACATGGTTTATCTCTGCGATCCGGTCATGGGCGACAATGGCGCGCTCTATGTGCCCGAAGCGACGGCGGCGGCGATCCGCGATCATCTCGCTCCCCGCGCCGATATCCTGACGCCCAACCTCACCGAACTCGGCTATCTCGCCGGCTCGGCGCCGACGACCCGCGACGGGATTATCGCCACGGCCCGCGCCCTTTCAGCCCGAAGGGTTGCCGTGACCTCGGCCCTTCGCGCCGGCGGCGAAACCGAAACGCTGCTGGTGACGGCGGAGCGCGTGCTCGCGGCCCGGCATCTCCTGGTCGACGGGCGGGTGCCGAACGGAACGGGCGATCTCTTCGCCGCGCTGCTGCTCGGCCACCTCGCCGGCGGCGCCGGCGACGGAGAGGCGCTGCAGCGTGCAACGGCGACGCTGGTCGACCTTCTCGGCGCCGCGCGGCGGCTCGGCAGCGACGAACTGCCGATCGCCGCCCTGCAGGCGAGCATCGTGGCAGCGCAGGCGAGCGTGGCGCTTCTAGACGAGGCGAGCCTCGAACCGTGACGGTGCTCCTCGGCATCGATGGCTGCCGAGCCGGCTGGATCGGCGTCCTGCTGGCCGAGACAGGAGCACCGATCGTCCTCGTGACGCCCGCCCTCGAGGCGCTGCTGGACCATCCGGCGAAGCCCACGGTCATCGCTATCGACATGCCGATCGGCCTGCCGGAGCGTGTCGGGCCTGGCGGCCGGGGGCCGGAGCGGCATGCCCGCGCCGTCCTCGGCGCCCGCCAGTCCTCCGTCTTCTCCATCCCCGCGCGCGCAGCGGTCATGGCCGAGGACTATGGCGAAGCCTGCCGGCTGGCGCTCCAGACCTCCGAGCCGCCGCGCAAGGTCTCGCGCCAGGCCTTCGGTCTCTTCCCGAAGATCCGCGCCCTCGACGCGTTGATGACGCCCGATCGCGAAGACCGGATCTTCGAGAGCCATCCCGAACTCGCCTTTCGGCAATTGAACGGCGGCGCGCCGATGAGCCTGCCGAAGAAGGTGAAGAACGTCGGCCACCCTCCAGGTCTCGACGAGCGGCGCGCGCTGCTCGTGCGCCATGGCTATCCGCCCGCCTTCCTCGAACGCCCGCCGCGCGGCGCCGGCATGGACGATCTTCTCGACGCCGCCGTCCTGGCACTGGTCGCCCGGCGCATCGCGCGCGGCGAAGTGGAGTGCTTTCCGCCGGCTCCGGGCCGCGATGGACGCGGACTGCGCATGGCGATCTTCGCCTGAGCCTTTGACGGCTTGACCGCGACCCCGCCGCCGCGCCAATGATCGTCGCCGGAGCGGACGGCAGCGCATGCTCCTCCGCCAGCGCCATCAGCCAGAGGACGTCAGCATCGCCATGAGCAGAGTGAAGATCACCGCCGGTCCCTACACCTTCTTCGGCCGTTTCGAGGAAGAGGCTGCGCCGAAGACCGTCGCGGTGTTCAAGAAGCTGCTGCCCTATCGCGAGAAGATCATCCATGTCCGCTGGAGCGGCGAAGGCTGCTGGATCCCGCTCGGCGACCTCGATCTCGGCCTCTCCTACGAGAACCACACCTCCTATCCGGCGCCGGGTCAGTTCATCCTCTATCCGGGCGGCATCAGCGAGACCGAGATCCTGCTCGCCTATGGCGGCGTTCACTTCGCCTCCAAGCTCGGCCAGCTCGCAGGCAACCACTTCCTGACTATCACCGAGGGGCTGGAGAATCTCGTTCCGCTCGGCAAGGCGACGCTCTGGAAGGGCGCGCAGGACATCCTGTTCGAGATGGTCGACTGATCGGGAAGCGGGAGGAGACGGCCATGACCGATGATGCAACGCTGCTCGAGACACTGCTCGAGCAGGAGCGGCGGCTCGTCTTCGACCGCTTCGACAACGACACCGCCATCGTGCTCGGCCAGAAGATCCTGGAGCGGGCGCGCGCGAACCGCCAGCAGATCGTCGTCGACATCTCGCGCGGCGATCAGCGGCTCTTCTACGCCGCGCTGGCCGGAACCTCGGCGGACAACGAGTTCTGGGTGGCCGGCAAGATCGCAGTGGTCAAGCGCTTCGGCCACTCCTCCTTCTATGTCGGCCAGAAGGCGCGCCTGAAGGGCGTCGATTTCGCCGACGGCGCGCTGGTCGACCGCACGACCTTCCGTGCGCATGGCGGCTCGTTCCCGATCATCGTCGCCGGTGTCGGCATGGTCGGAACGGCGACCGTCTCCGGTCTGCCACAGGCCGAAGACCACGCGCTGGTCGTGGCCGTGATCGAGGAGTTCCTGGCCGAGACCGGCATGGGCGGGGGGCGGCCCGAAGTCTGGACCGCCTGAAAGCGTCCACTCAGTCAGAGACGATCTTGACCTTCTGGCCGGCGGCCGGCAGCGGCCCGTTGGCCGGGATATCGTTCAGGATGCGGAAGAGATCCTCCGGCCGGTCGACGCCGCGCATGCGGGCCGACATCGAGGCGACCGTGTCGCCCGCCCCCACCGTCACGATGCGGATGCGCAGCGGCTGCAGCGAGGCGGCCTCCTGCGGCGTCAGACGGCGGAAGCTGGTGATCGTCGCCTCGGCAGCGCGCTGCAGGCCGGGCGTGTCGCTCTCATTGGCGAATATGAAGCGATAGGTGGCGTTGTCGCCCGCCCGCACCACGGCGATCCGGAACACCCAGCCCTTGGCCTCGGCGCGCGCCGAGGCTGCCTCGAGGCCATTGATCGAGAAGGTCTTGATCGACGACGTGTCGAGGCCGTTCACCCAGCCGGAATCGAGATAGGCGGCGAGCGAGGAACCCGACGGCAGATTGGCGCCGTCGAAGCGCAGCGCCGTGCCGTCCGGCCCCGTCGCCAGCACCGCGTCCGACGTGTTGTCGAGCACGAAGCCATCCGGCACCGTGAAGGCGACCCCAAGGCTCGGATGCAGGAAGGTGCGGCCGCGCACGAAGCCCTGCGAGGGATCATCGCCATAGACGATGCCGTTGATGCCGGCGAGATAGCGGTCGCGGTCGACCTCGCCGATACCCGGCGCGCCGAACTGGCGCGCGGCGCGAATCGCGAATTCGACGCGCTGCGGCGTCGCGGGATGGCTGGCGAGGAAATCGGGGCGCTTGTCCTGCACGCTGCCGGCCGACTTGTAAGCGGCGTAGCGGCCCATCAGCTGCAGGAACCGGGCGGCAGCGAAGGGGTCGTAGCCGGCCTTGCCGATGGTGCGCACGCCGATGGCATCGGCTTCCAGCTCCTGCTGCTGCGAGAAGGCGGCGAGCGTCCGCTGGCTGGAGGCGAGCGCCAGCTTGCCGGCCTCGCCATCCTGCAACACGTCGCTCACGACGCGGCTGACCAGCACGGCTGTCTGCGCCTTGTTCTGGCGCTGCATGGCGTGATTGGCGGTCACATGGCCCATCTCATGGGCGATGACGGCGGCGACCTCGGACGAGTCGTTCGCGAGCGCCAGGAGGCCGCGCGTCACATAGAGATAGCCGCCCGGCAGCGCGAAGGCATTCACCGAGGGGCTGTTGAGGATCGTGATCCGGTAGGACTGCGACGGGTCGTCGGAAGCGGCGACAATCCGGCCGACGATGCGGGCCAGCGTCTGCTCCAGCTTGTCGTCATGATAGACGCCGCCATAACTGGCGACAATGCGCGGATGCTGCTCCGCGCCGATGCGCGCCTGCTCCGGATCGACCGGCGGCGGCGCCGCGGCGCCGGCCACGGTGGGCGTCGGGCCATAGGTGCCCTCGAGCGAAGAGGTCGTGCAGCCGGCGAGCAGAAGCGCGGCGACAAGCGCCGCAGCGATGCCGCGCGTCCGTCCGCCTCCCGCCGATGCCGCTCCCGCCTTGATCTCAGCCATCAACCACCGTCGTCCAACAATTCGAGCTGGCCGGGATCGGTGATCCTGAGGCTCGGCCCGTTATTCTGCTCGATCCATCCGCGCAGCCGCACGCGCCGGCCCTCGAGCGAGGAAACCGGAATGCCGCGCGCGGCGAGCGCCTCGCCCGCCGGACCGCTGACCACCGCCGTGAAGTCGGTGCGCCAGTCGCGGCCGAAATCGAGATAGGCGGTCGGCCCGCGTTCACCGACGGAAAGGATGCGTCCCTCCACCAGATCGTAGGCGTCTTCGCGTTCGGCAAGGGCGGGATCGCGCGCGGCGCGGATGGCGTAATACGGTTCGGCCCAAAGGCCAAGCCGCTTTTCGCGCGCCTCGCGTTCCCGTGAGAAGAGTGCCGCGAGGCAGGATGGCGCCTCTCCGGCCGGCATCGCCCGCGCGAGACCGATCGCGACCATCGCTTCGGAGAGCGATTTGGGACCGTCCACAACCCCGACAAAGGCGACGCCGCGGCCATAGCGATCGGCGCCGGCCGGTATCGGGGCGACGTCGATAACCCGCCCGAGCGCCAGCGCTTCCAGCGCCGTCCGCGCGGCCGTCGCGAGCGGCCAGTCCTTGGCATCGCGGCCGAGCGGCGGCTCCGGCGCCAAAATTCCGGCGAGGCGCACGATGCAGCCGCCTTCAAGCACCAGCGTCGCGCCATCGGCGACGGCAGTGACCGTGCCCTGCTCTACAAGAGTCCCGGCGCAGGCCTCGGCGGCCGCGGCGCCATGCGGCATCGCGGCGACGAGCGCCAGCCGGGCACAGAGGCCGAGAATGCGGCGAGGAAGAACGATTTCGCGCATAGCGGAAGTCTCGCATGTGCCCCGCGCGAATTGAACCGCGGCCGCCGCGCTGCGGCATTGCGCGCAACGCAGGGCGGGAGCCGGGCTGGCGACGAAAGGGGTGCACGAGCCGCCGCGAGCATGATAGAGAATCGCGCCGCTTCAACGCGCCGGCCCGCGTCCCGGTAGCTCAGCAGGATAGAGCAACGGTTTCCTAAACCGTAGGTCAGGGGTTCGAATCCCTTCCGGGACGCCATTTTCTGCGCTTAATGCGCCTGATTTCATTGGTCTTTTGGGCGTTGCGGCGCCTTCGGTACCTGCATCGATACCAGTTTGCCTTTCCGGCTAACCTGATACCTGTCCTCCAGCCGCTCCAGCGCCCGCCGGTAGAGCCATCGGCCGAGGCGCATTTGCCAGACATCAAAGAGCGTCACGCGGAACGTCCTTGCTGAGAGCGCCGAACAGGAAGCGGCACATTCCATCCGGCTCGCCGTCCCCTGGCGCCTTGACGTGCTCCAGATTGGTGACGTGCCAATCGGCAATGCTCGGGTCGATCGCCACCAGCGCCGCCTTCAACTCGTCAATGGCCGCGCTGAGGCGATCCATGGGGGCGACGGGACGATCGACCGTGATGCCGGGGCAAGCCGCCTCGGCCGTGCATGAGATGGCCTTTGCCACTACCATGACGCCAGCGACACCAGCCGCCGAGCCGATGGCCGAGCCGCCGGCCCGATAGAGAAGCTCACGACGATTCATGCTGCCACCTCTGCCATGCGGTGCAACTCGTCCAGCAAGCCGCGCTCTACCACAGTGACCTTGGACAGGGTTTCCGGCCCCATGGCGTGATCGGCGAGGAAATACGCCACCGCCTTATCCGCAGTCTGCCAAACGACAGGCGTGAAGCCCTCGGGGCAGTTTTCGATGAAGGCAATCATCTGCGGGATCGTGAGGCCCGCCTTGAAGAGAGGATGATCGGTCATGCCGCCGCCTCCTCCCGCAGCGCCTCGACAAGCGCGACGGCTTCGTCGATGAACTCACCCACGAAACCGCAGCCCATGACGAGCGGCGATTCCTTTTCGTTCGACACGGCCCGCTCCAGGAGCGCCAGCGCGTCGGTTGCCTCGGACAGCTTGTCCAGAATTTCGAGGATCCGGTCTGCGCTCATAGATGCACCCATTCGAGCGCGTCTTCCTCGCGATCATCGCCGCAGCCGTGGCCGCCGCCGATCGCAATAGCAAGCCAAGGCTCGCCATCACTGTCCGGCTCGAAATCCGGGTCGCCGTCGATCGCGTCGAGAATGGCGATAAGCCGCTCGATTGCCGCTTCCGCGCGCCAGCGGAGGCCGCTGAGCCGTTCGGCCCGGTTTCTGGCATGATAGGCTGCAAAACTGGAAACGCCTTCAGCGCCCACGTTAGGCGATCTTAGGGGCATGTGCCCGGTATGAATGGTCATTGTGCTGTGCTCTGTCGAAAGGGCTTCTCACGGCCCTGCGCCGGTGACAGACCGGCAGCCGGGGGGTGAGAACTCGCCAGAGCGACGAGCCGGAAGCTTTTACGGTTTCCCGCTGGACAGCACTCCCGACCCCGGCCATATAGGCAGGGTTCGGAGCCGCGCCGCCAAGCGCGTCCGTTCAAGTCGCAGGGGTTGCGACTCGATTCAGCCGTAGACCCCCGACGCCAATCGGGAGCATCCTGACCAAGGATGTGCGGCTATAGCTCTAGTCCGGGTTCTCACGCCCACGGACAGGCTGCTCTCAATCGCAAGAATCGTCAAGCGCCTCCCCTCGCGGGGGGGGGCTTCTGTTCTGCTGACGCTACTCCGGCTTTTCCACCGGGCTTCGGAGATTACGAACGCGCCGTACCAGGCGCGCATCATCCGCTCTGGTTCGCGGAGTGCGTACCACCGCGACGACTGCCGGTTTCGGCTGCGACGATCCTGCGACGCCGCCTTCGTGCGCCTTCACAACTGAAGCTCGGATCCGGATTATCTTGGCGCCCACCCGAAAGGCCTCGAGTTTGCCGGAGGCAATGAGGTCGCGGATGTGCTGGTCGGAACAGCCCCACCGCTCTGCGAGCATGCGGGTTGAGTACGCCTGATGCGGGTTACCTTCTGGCTGGGGTGGCCTAAGGGCTCTCAGTGCGTCTATCTCAACCGACGCCGCGGCCAAAATGGCATGCAGAGCTTTGAGATCGAGCCGCCGCGCCCTCTCAGAAAGTTGCCCGACGCCTTCTGCAATCTCGGCCAACTCTTGCGCATAATCTGCCATCGGGTCCCCCAGGGTCAGCGACAGCAAGACCCTCTCACCTCCGCGGAGGCGCATCGTGAAAGCCGATCAACTACCCTATTGGCCGGCGGCACTGCCGCTTCACCTTGCGGCGGCATATTGCGGCCTGTCCGTGGACACGTTCAAGGCAGCCTGCCCAGTTCTCCCGATCAGGTTCACAGGCTCTTCGCGGGGTGATCGCTGGCTCCGACTCCGATTGGATGATTGGCTGCTTTCGAAGGACCCTAACCCGGTCCGGCCGGTGCGCCGCTTTGGGGACGGGCTGGCCAGCCGAGAGGCGTAGTAAAGGCCTCAATCGTGGAGCTTACGCAGCTCTTCCAAGGCCGCGGCGCGGCGCTCGTCGAGATACGCGGCCAAATCCGCAAGGTGGACGCCCTTGGCGCACTTCTGGCTGGCTTCCATGCGCACGACGGGGATCTTGATCTCGCCCGTCCCGACCTTGCGCATGAACATCTCGGCCGTCAGGTGGCTGAAATAGTCCTTGCATACCGTCGAGACGGGGATGATCGCTGCCCCATGGTATTGGGCCATGAGCAGGAAGGCCGTGTTCAGAGCGGGATTGGCGCCGTAGTTCATCTTAGCCTCTGTTGGTTCGGCTATCGCTCTGCCACCGCACAGGGCAGTTCTCATGGCCAATGGCGAAGAAATCCTCGCCACGTCTGACTGTTATTGGTGCGCCACGTGTCCGCGACGATGCGGAAAGAAGGATGTGTTGGCGAGGTCGCTTCCGCCGCGAGGCCCGTCACGCGTCGAAGCGGCGTCGGAAGCCTATCTAGGAAAGTTCGCTGCGCCCGTCTGCCCTGTGGGGCCAGCTCTCAACTCTCAGTATTGCGAAGCCTGCGGCGCCGTGCCAGTCATGCTGGCGTCGGCGTCGGGAGCTTCAAATGACGGCTGCAGCCAAGTCCACGTACCTGTCGATCCGGCGGCGCCTTGTTGAGGAGCAGAGGGCCGCTATCTCGGCGGCAGCCGAGAGTGACGAAACACCCGTAGCAGTCGAACTGATGATCGATCAGATTCGCCCCTAGCCAAGTGCTGACGAGGTCTGGTCACCGCTCCCCCTACACGTCCTGGCAAAGTCACGGATAAGCCCCGCAGGTTCGTCGCCGGCGATGCCGGGCCGGCGTGGACCGTCGTGCAGAGTGCGATGCTGCGAGACATCATGCATCGGCCGCGGCGATATGCATCAGGTGCGTGCAAGCGGCATCGCGCGGGCATTAGCAATAGCGCTGGATACAACACCCCTGTTGCTCGACGAGGCTCGCGTTCGTTGAACTGGTCGCGCTAGAGTGTTTGTGGCGATCCCGAATGGTTCGACAAGAGTAGGTACGGGGGGATAAGCGTCTTTGCGTCGATTTGTTGCTTACATTGATGAGGCTGGGGACGAGGGATTCGGCAAACTCGCGTCCGGCACAAAAGGCGGCCAGTCGCGGTGGTTAGTACTTGGCGCTTGCCTCGTTTCTGCCGAGAATGACCGACTAATGGCAGGATGGAAGGACGCGATCGTTGCAAGATTTCCGGGGAGACAGACCCGGGATCTGCACTTCCGCAATCTGAAGCACGATCAAAAGGTC
>Ga0209933_1002458_pt1 | contig 10364 bp, 7 predicted proteins | sample ThiBiot_300_biof_FD_183944 | JGI IMG/M metagenome (GOLD analysis project Ga0209933, IMG submission 183944) | Wastewater bioreactor microbial communities from Cape Town, South Africa - Thiocy_cont_300_biof (SPAdes) | ecosystem: Engineered > Bioremediation > Thiocyanate > Unclassified | place...
AACCGCCAGCGGGAAATAGGACTTATAATCGCGCTCGAAGGAAAGAAATTCGTGGGTGCGCTGCTGGAACCATTTGCCACACAACAGGAAGAAAACCAGGCCCGTCAGCGAGTCGAAATATCCCGCTCCATCAAGCCACAACACTTCGTAGGCTCCCCGGAAAAAAGCGACCAGAATACCCAGCAGAATCGGTAAGTCGATGTTGATAAGCCCTTTACGGAGGCTCGACCAAACCGATTCGAAATACCCCGATGCCGAGTAGAAAACGACCGGAATGGCCAGTAGTAAGTTAAGAATGCCGAAAACGTGTTTGAACGATACATCGTCGAGGCCGAGGTATTCCGGGAAACTGAACAGCATGATGTTGCCTGCACAGAATCCGGCCACACCCAGTCGGTACAGAAACGGTCTGTTGGAGGTTTTCTGCCCTTCTTTCACCACATCGTTCAGGCTGATCAGGGGTTCGTAGCCAATCGAACTTAGTAATTCGACCACCTGCCGAAGCGTAATTTCCGACGGGTTATACGTAATAAAAACCTGTTTCTTCAGAAAATCGACCCGCGACTGCTGGATAGCCGGGTTAATCCGGTATAAATGCTCCAGCAGCCACAGGCACGAACTACAGTGTATGGTGGGTACGTAAAACGTGACCTTCGCAACAGAATCGCCCGAAAACTCCAGTAATTGAGCAACGATGTCGGGGTGGTCTAAAAATTCCAGACGGGTTTGTTGGGCAACAGTAGCGGTTTGCGTAGTTCCCGGACGGTCAGTTCCTGGTTCAATGGCATAATACTGGCAAAGCTGGTGCTGGCTCAAAATGGAGTATACCGTTTTACAACCGTCGCAGCAGAAGTGCTTATCATCGAAAATAAGGTCTTCGTCCAGACATTCATTGCCACAGTGGTAGCAGACCGTTGGGGAAATCGTTGCCGTATTCATCGTTCAGAATTTGGACGCAAATTGGCACAGGTATTGGCTGCATACCCTGATAATCATCAGCAGATGGCCTGATACGGCTCAGTATTTGGAAGTTAGTGAGGAGGGAAATTTGCAAAAAATACGAGGAGTGAGGGCGGGGTGCAGGGAGCGGGGGTGAGTTATTCATCTTTGAAATCTGTATACTAACTCCCCGCACCTTGCACCCCGCTCCTCGCCCCTGCGGCTATGCAACTGATTCAGAAATACAACGTTCCCGGTCCGCGTTATACGAGCTACCCGACTGTGCCCTTCTGGGATGAAACCACCTTTAGCGAAACTGCCTGGATACGCAACCTGCGTCGGGCCTTTGCAGTAAGTAATGGCAAAACGGGAATCAGTCTTTATATCCACTTACCCTATTGCGAAAGCCTTTGCACGTTTTGCGGCTGCAACAAGCGGATCACTAAAAACCACGGTGTAGAAAGTCCATATATCGATGCCCTGCTGGCCGAATGGAATAGCTACTGCGATCTGCTGCCTGAAAAATCGCGAATTGCGGAGCTGCATCTGGGTGGTGGAACACCGAGCTTTTTTACGCCCGATCAGTTGAAACGACTGCTTACGGGTATTTTTAGCCGGGCTGTACCTACCGACTCGCCCGATTATGGCTGGGAAGGCCACCCCAACAACACGACCCGCGAACACTTACAGGTATTATACGACTTCGGATTTCGGCGCGTAAGTTTTGGTATTCAGGATTACGACCCGGTTGTGCAGAAAGCCATTCACCGGATTCAGCCCGTCGAGAACGTAAAACGCGTAACGGACTGGGCTCGCGAAATTGGCTATACATCAGTCAGTCATGATCTGGTGTTTGGATTACCGTTCCAGACCACCAATTCGATCATCGACATGATTTACCAGACGCTGATTCTTCGCCCCGACCGGATTGCGTTTTACTCGTATGCACACGTGCCCTGGATCAAGGGAAACGGCCAGCGGGGCTTTCGGGACGACGATTTGCCATCAGGTGAACAGAAACGTATTCTCTACGAAACGGGACGGGCATTACTGGAAGATGGCGGCTATGTCGAAATTGGGATGGACCATTTTGCCCGCCCACACGATGCCCTTTATAAGTCGATGGAAGCCGGTACGCTGCATCGGAATTTTATGGGCTATACAACCGCACAAACTCAGGTATTGATTGGCCTGGGTGCATCGTCTATTGGTGATGTGTGGACGGCTTTTGCCCAGAACGAGAAAGATGTCGACCTGTATATGAATCGGGTGTTAGCCGGAGAATTGCCCCTATTACGTGGGCATGTACTGGATGATCAAGACCAGTTTCTGCGTCGGCAGATTCTGAACATCATGTGTAAAGGAAAAACCAACTGGCACCTGGGCAACTGGTCGAAACGGGAGTGGGAGGCCTTGGAAGCGCGGCTGGAAGCGTTCTGGCTCGACGGCCTGATCGATTACACGGCCGAAGGTTTACAAGTCCGGCCGGAAGGGCGCCCGTTTCTACGAAACATCTGTATGGCGTTTGATGAGCGCTTGAACTACGCTAACCCACAAACCCGGCTCTTTTCGCAGACGGTGTAAGTATACCCTCTTCTGTTTTCCGTTGTTAATACGAATCCTTTCCGTGGCCTGTGAGGACACAGGCTACGGAAGGAAAACGGTCAAACATTGACAATCTACAACAATGCTTGACTATTCCTTAACAATCCTGACCAGCCTTGACAAAATTTATTCCCACTTATCCAGCCCCAGCAGTTTACGGCCCAGTGGGCTTAGCTCGGCGGTTTTATAGCGGGTTTTCTCCCAGCCGCGCGGATCACCGGGGAAAGCGTAGCCTTCGGGAGCGACACGGTCGCGCCAGGAGGTGATTCGCCATTGACGTAGCGCTTCGTTATCTTCTTCGGCAGGCATCATCGAGATGTATTGGGCTATCCGCACCTTGTCGGCCGACCGATTGGGCCGGATACCGTGCGGTTGTGTACTGTTGAAAATGAGCAGGTCGCCCGCTTCCATCTTTACCTTTACCAGCTCGAAACCTGTTGTGTCGGGTTTAAAATGGTCTCGGTCGGCAGGTTGGGTAAGTTTCCAGGTATCGTAGGTTCGATACAGTTCAGGAATGCATTGGAAGCCACCCATGTTTTCGTCCGTCTGATCGGCCAGTGCTAGTACGCCCTGTACGTTTTGGGGTCGGGTTTCGGGGTCGTAATCCCAATGAATAAAGCCTTTGAACGTATCCTGGGGGCGTAGCGGAAAGTTCAGGTTAGCCCGGTCGATGGTGACCCAAAGTTTTTCGGTGCCCCAAATATCCACAAAAGCATCGTACACGCGCTGGTATTGCCGATTGTCCCACTCGTACTGATGGTTGTAGAGTTCAACCATGCCGCTACCCGTCAGTTCTTTCATCTTCATTTCGGCGCGGGGTGGGGCATACCAGGTGCTGGAGTCGGTAGGGTCTTTTTCTTCAAACTCCCACAGAAGCGCTGCCAGCCGCTCGGCGTTTTCTTTCGGCACTGCCTGTTTGATAATTACGTAGCCGTTGGTAATCCAGAATTGCCAGTCTTCTTCCGATAGTACACGGAGTGGTTTCCCATTTGAGCGGTCGCTCAGTTTGAGTTTGCTGCTGGTAGCCGTCGACGGGTTGCCCGGAATCTCTTTATGGGCGTTGTTCGGAATCATCGTCGGGGCCATTGTTTGCGTCGCTTCCATAGCTGGTTTGTATTTTTGGTGTTTTTAGTTGTAACAAAGTTAGTCGGACTGCTTAGCGACGTGTTAGGACAGAAATTGCCAGTTTTTGCACTATATTGCTCTTGGTTCCCCATTTTTTAGATAAGTGAGGTAGTTATTGGCAAAAAGAAAGCACATTGAAGGTCGTTTTAGAGGAAATTAACCCCGATGCCAACAGTTCATTTCATCTGTTGCTGACGCCCCATCTGAGTGAGGTGTTTCTCTGGCATTATCACCCTGAGTACGAAATCGTGTATATCGAAGGAGCGAGTGGCACTCGGCATGTGGGTGATCATATTTCGCGATACGAAGGCAGCGACCTGGTGTTTATTGGCCCCAATATTCCGCACCTCAATTTCGATTATGGCGTTCAAACGGAACATCAGAAAGTAGTTGTGCAGTTGAAACAGAATTTTCTGGGCGATACACTTTGGCAGGCCCCGGAGTTCAATGCGATTACAGGTCTATTCGAACGGGCGCGGTCGGGGGTTTCGTTTTACGGGCAGACCAAGCAGGAAGTGGGTGAACAGTTGAAGCAGTTGGCTCAGTTACCGCCCTTCGAGCGACTGATGAAACTGCTGGCTATTTTTCAACAACTGGCTACCAGTACCGAATGGACATCGCTACAGGGTGAGGCCGTCACGAATGCATACAATCTGACGGAGCAACTCCGGCTGAAAAAGGTCAATCAATTTATTGCCGAACAATATGGCCGCAAAATCGAGGTCGATGAAGCAGCAGCTGTGGCTAATCTGACTAAAGCCGCTTTTTGTCGATACTTCAAACGCATGACTCACCTGACTTTTACGCAGTTTTTGAATCAATACCGGGTCAATCAGGCGCAGAAATTATTGCTGGTTGACCGAACGGTATCGGAAGCCTGTTTTGCCTGTGGTTTTGACAGCCTGTCGTATTTTACTAAAATTTTCCGGCGCGTAACCGGCGAAAACCCGCTACAGTTCAAAAAGCGGCATCGGAGTTAGTTTGATGTTTTTTAGCTGGCAAGCGTCCTCTTTGTAGTGTCTCGTGATGTCGGTTACTAATAACCGACAAGCTAGGTTTCTCAAAACCTATTGCGTTAGATTAGGTTTTGAGAAACCTGGCTTGTCAGATGAAAGCATCTGACACCACAACAGAAAACGGCATCGGGTGTAGTCAGGATTCTGCCTTTTGATGGAAAATCATTAGGGAAATGTGCGAATAAAGCGTCATGATCCTGGTCATGCTTTTGCCAAAGAGCTTTTCGGGTAAACTGCGTTGGTGAGCCGACATGACCAGCAAATCCACTTTGTTTTCGTCCAGATACTGCTCCAGTGTTTTTTCGACGCTCGTTCCTTTGACAAGTCGGAAGCGGATGTTGGAAGGACCAACTTCGGCGTTCACCTGCTGTTCAAAATCTGCCAGTGTTTTCACAGCTTCATCCGATTCGTCTCTGGTAATGTGGATAACTGTGATGTTGCTGTTGAATGCCTGCGCAATCGGTACCAGTTTTTGAAGATTGTCGATATCCCCTGGTAGATAATCGCTGGCATAGACAATGGTTCGCAGGGGTTCCAATGGCTGGTTGTCCGGCATGGCGATTACTGTACATTTCACATGTTCGACTATCCAGGAGGTATTGGTGCCAAACAACTTGCCCTCTAGTCGGCTGCCCGAACCCTGAGTACCCATCACAATGAGGTCAACGCCTTTTTCAGCCACCAGACGAAGCATTTCTTCATGAAAAGCCGTATCGCTACTGATAAATTCAGGACTTGGAAAGGTGTCGCTAGTGCCGACACGGGCGTACAAGTCTTTTAACTTCTGATCGGTATGCTCTTTTACCGCCTGTATTTCGTGGTCAAACGAGTTGGCCGATACATAAGCGCTGGTGTGGTGGCTGTGGAACGAATTAAAAACAATAAGCCGAGCCTGTAGCTTTTGCGACAGATTACTGGCGAAATGCAGCGCATTTTCTGAGTTCTTCGAAAAATCGACCGGTACCAGAATGGTTTCCATGATAATAGTATAACGCTTTTTGGGCGCTGATTAGTCAACCATAAAAGTACCGGGAAGCAATTTTTTCAACGATGACTTCAGTCATGCACCAACATGAGAATCACCTTCACAGTAATGCGGGTGGAAACCCGCAATTTGATTAAAAACTACGGGTTTCCACCCGCATTACCGAATCTTTTTCGACGAAATGTATAACGTCATGATGCCAGCGAAGATGGTAGGAACAGCATAAATCAGAAAGTTCGTGACCATCGATAACCCCATGCCAATCAGCACACCCCCAACAGCGGGACCAATAATGCCTCCTAACCGACCGATACCGATTGACCAGCCCACCCCCGTTGTCCGAAACTCTGTTGGATAGAGCCGGGCGGCTACGGCATACAAACCAACAAAGCCACCCTGGATGCCGAAACCCAATAGCCCAAATAAAACCAACAACAACGATGATCCCACAAATAACCCGAACATGGCCATCAGCACGCCCGTCATAATCAGGAAGATACCAATGGTTTTTTTGAGGCCAATCCGGCTTGAAAAATAGCCCTGTGTAACAATGCCAAAAAAGGCCCCTACGTTGAACACCGTTCCGGCATAAATGGCTAATTCAATGGAAAGACCCGCGTTGGAGGCTAGTTTCGGAATCCAGCTTGTCAGGAAATACAGCGTCGCAAAGGCTAGAAATAGAGCAATCCACAACTGAATCGTCGGGGTTTTGTATTCGCCATCCAGAACTGCCGTAAGCGGGATGCCCTGCCGTCGGGTGGGTTTGGGAGGCAGCACCGATAGGGTATTCATCCGCATCCGGTCCAGAATCACATTGGCCTTTACCAGCGCATCGGTTGGTTGCGACTTCAGATAAAATTCCAGCGATTCGGTCAGGAAAAACTGAATGATGGGAAGAGCTACAAGCGTAGCCATACCTGCCAGTTGGAACATCGTTTGCCAACCCGATTCCGGAATGACACGAGCTGCTACTAACCCCGACAGAACCGCCCCAACCGGATAGCCGCCAATGGCGAAACTTACCCAGAAATCTTTGGTTTTGTCGGGCGTGTACTCAGCCGCCAGAGCCGCCGTACTGGCCAGCATACTGCCAATGCCCAAGCCACTCACAAAGCGAAATCCAATCAAATGAAGCACCGAAGTAGACTGGGCCGTCAGGTAGATGCTAAAACCCATAATGACAGCACTAATCAGGATCATGGTTTTCCGGCCGAGGGTATCGGCAAACGGAGCCAGCATCAACGCACCGAAGGTCATCCCGAACAGTCCCGAACTGAACACGATGCCTAGGGCTTCGGGACTCGACTTCCAGCCTTTGGCAATGGCTGGTGCCGCATACGAAATCACCATTACGTCCATGCCGTCGAGCATGTTCATCAGAAAACAGATCAATACCGTTGTGTATTGTAGCCGCGTGATGGGTTGCTGGTCAATCAGAGTTTTGGGGCTAACTTCCATTGGTCAAAGGAGATTGGGTTTAGGATCTAGGCGCTCAGGTTAAGCCTAATAGCTTTATGGCATTCTCTTTCAGGATCAGGGGCTTTACTTCGTCGCGAAAACCGGCTTCGTGAAAATCTTTTATCCAGCGTTCGGGTGTGATCAGCGGGAAATCTGTACCGAACAGCATTCGGTCTTTCAGCAACGTATTGGCGTACTGCACCAACTGCTTCGGGAAATATTTAGGCGACCAGCCACTCAGATCGATGTAAATATTGGGCTTGTGCATGGCTACCGAAAGGGCTTCATCCTGCCAGGGCCAGCTTGGGTGGGCGATGATGATGGGGTTGTCGGGAAAGTCGATGGCTACGTCGTCCAGGTGAATCGGGTTCGAGTATTCCAGCCGAAGCCCACCACCTCCGCGTACTCCCGAACCAAACCCCGAATGTCCCGAATGAAACAGCATCGGCAATTTATATTCGGCAATAACCTCGTAGAGATGATAAGCCATGCGGTCGTTTGGGTAAAATCCCTGCACCGTCGGGTGAAATTTGAAGCCTTTAATGCCATGATTTTCGATCAGATCTCTGGCTTCGCGGGCACCCATACGCCCTTTATGCGGGTCGATGCTGGCAAAGGCAATCATCACATCGGGATTGTTGCGGGCCCCTTCGGCTACTTCTTCATTCGGAATCCGGCGCTTCCCAACATTAAACTCCGAATCGACCGTGAACATGACGAAGGCCATATTCTGCGCCCGGTAATAATCGGCCGTTTCCTGAATGGTCGGTCGTTTATCCGACTTGAAGTATTTGGCAAAGGCTTCGTCGAGTTCAGGCCGAAAGTCATCGTGCGGATGCCAGCAGGAAGCTTCGGCATGGGTATGAACGTCGATGGCGACGATTTTACGGGTATCGATCATTTTTTAAAGAGTAAATGAGCGATTGAGTGATTGAGCGATTGAGTGAATAGCTGACGCCTGATTTTTTATTCACTCAATCGCTCAATCACTCATTCACTCAATTTATAAAGCCTGCGGTTGGTTTTTTACCTCTTTTGACCCAGTTTCTCAGCGCATCGAACGCTTGGGCGGTTTGTTGCGGGGTGAACTGACAATGCCCTCGCCCGTTGGTGTACTTGACGGTAAAGTAGGCGTCTTTTTGCTGCTGATGCACCATATTCTCGAAGTTGACAACGCCATAAGTGGGAGGGATCAACTGGTCGTAGAGGGTGTGCATCAGCAGTACAGGTTTATTGATGTTGCCCGTTCGGTCGTACTTAGCAAAGATCGCATTGGGATTAGCCGTTGCCGCCAGTCGTTCGGCTTTCTGGTTGACTTCCAGATTGTTTGGGAAACCGCTGTAAACGGTATTGGTATTATCGAACGGGTTGCCTTTTGCTTTCTGGGCCAGGTCGCGCAGAACATTTTCATTGAAAAACAGCGAAAACGCTAGGTCGTCGAGTTGCAGATCAAAGCGTTTGGCAAAGGCAACGGCCAGCACCGAATCTTTAGCCAGAATCGCCGTTCGTATGGCCTTGGCTTTTGTTACCATAGCCTGAATCGGTTGGGCCTGATACGGTTTCGACAGATCGAAAATGTCGGTCAGCGAGGTTACAATACCCGGAAACAACCCATTGAACGTAGCATACATATCGAATTCTTTCCGGCACTGCAAATACGGTCGGCTCGAAAGTGGGCAGAGGGGTAGCCCACCGTTGTAGTTGGCGCCAAAGTTTTCGATGGTAGCCACACTAACGCCACCGCCCATCGAATGCCCAACCATAAACGTCGAATCGGGTTTGCCGTAGGTTTTAACAAAGAGCTTGCGTAAGGCTTCCGTATCATCCACACCTTGCGGTAGCGCAAACCCCTGGTACTGGTAATCGGACGCAGCCACGGCAAAACCGCGTTCCAGAAAGGGCTTCATGTTATTGGAAAAGCCAGGATTCTGACTCTGCAACGGACGTGCGCCCATAAACTCATAGCCATGTGCATACATAACCAGCTTCCCTTTCCAGTTTTGCGGAAACAGAATCACATACCGCGCCCCATCGATACGGCCCGAATCGATTTTTGCTACCAGACTTTGTGCGAACGACTGGCTGATGAGGGATAAGGTAACGAGTAAACTCAGCAGTGCTTTCATGAGGTGTAGTATCTTGATTTACGCTGTTCCCCAGACTTTCCGGGCGGTATTGACGACCAGTTCAATTTTGCGCCATTGGTCGTCATACGTCAGATCGTTGCCGTGGTGCGTTGACGAGAAGCCGCATTGCGGGCTTACACAAAGGTTATCCAAAGGCATATAATGAGCGGCCTCGTCAATGCGTTTGCAGAGGTCATCAATATCTTCCAGTTCACGCACTTTCGACGAAATGATTCCTAAAACCACCATCTTGTCTTTCGGCACAAATCGTAACGGTGCAAAATCGCCAGATCGTTCGTCGTCGTATTCAAGGAAATACGCATCGACATTGATTTCGTTGAACAGAACTTCGGCTACGGGTTCGTACCCTCCTTCGGCAAACCAGGTGCTGCGGTAATTGCCCCGGCACAGGTGAATGCCTACGGTCAGGTCGTCGGGCCGCCCATCGATTACGGAATTGATCAGGGCTGCGTAGGTTTTAGGAAGCAGGTTCGGGTCTTCGCCCCGTTCAATAGCAGCCGCTCGCATCTTGGGGTCGCAGAGGTACGCCAGATTCGTATCGTCCAGTTGTAGATACCGTAAACCCGCCTGATACAGATGGTCGATTTCTTCCCGATAGGCCGCAGAGAGATCATGGAAAAACTCATCCATATCGGGATACGATTCAATGTCGATGGATTTCCGGCCTCCCCGGAAGTGAATCATGGTGGGCGACGGAATCGAGACTTTGGGCGTTTGCGTCGTAACGGATTTCAGGAAGTTGAAATCGGCGACCTGAATATCTTTAACGTGTTTGAGCTTGCCCGTTACACTGAGCACAGGCGGTTTAAATCCATCTGAGGCTACTTTCGCGTTTGGATTCGCTTCAATGCCACCCGTTACCGAAACTCCAGCCAGTTCTTTCAGGAAATCGAGGTGAAAATAATCCCGGCGGAACTCGCCATCGGTAATCGAGCGCATCCCGGTCGATTCCAGTTTTTTAACGGTTTCGGCAATCGCGGCATCTTCAATGGCTCGTAGCTCATCGGCCGTAATCTCGCCTTTTTTCCATTTCAGGCGGTTTTCTTTTACTTCCGGGGTGCGCAGGAGGCTACCCACATGGTCGGCACG
>Ga0209933_1002460_pt1 | contig 10359 bp, 9 predicted proteins | sample ThiBiot_300_biof_FD_183944 | JGI IMG/M metagenome (GOLD analysis project Ga0209933, IMG submission 183944) | Wastewater bioreactor microbial communities from Cape Town, South Africa - Thiocy_cont_300_biof (SPAdes) | ecosystem: Engineered > Bioremediation > Thiocyanate > Unclassified | place...
AGAATCTTGACAATAAAATTACGATGCAGAAAGGTGATGCGGAACAACTTCCGTTTGAGGACAATAAATTTGATGGAGTTACCGTTGCATTTGGAGTAAGAAATTTTGAAAACCTGGAAAAAGGATTAGCAGAACTGAGAAGAGTAGTGAAAGAGAACAAAAGTATTTATATATTAGAGTTTTCAAAAGTTGAAGGATTTTTAGGACCTTTCTACATGTTCTATTTCAAGAACATTTTGCCTGCAATCGGGCGTTTGGTTTCTAAAGATAACAGAGCCTACTCTTATCTTCCGGATTCTGTAAACGCTTTTCCTTTTGGAGAAAAAATGAAAACCATTCTTCTGAATACAGGTTTCAAAAAAGTAGAATACAAAAAACTAAGTTTAGGGATAGCCACCATTTATAAAGCTACGAAATAGAATGAAGCAGCGTTTTATCAAAATTTTATCATTTGCAGTACTTTTGAGCAGTAATTTTAATGCTCAGACTTTCAATAATCTTTTCAGGACAAAGGACAGACCAGATAATTTGGAAGACTTTGATCTGCAAAAATTTAGCTGGGGATTTTTCCTGGCTGGTAATAATTTTGATTATAAAATGGTCCTTAATCCTACTTATGGGATGGATGGCAATCAGAGTCTTGTCGAATCCAAATCCACTTACAGTTTTGGAGCAGGATTAATTGGAAAAATGAGACTTAATGAATTCCTTGATCTCAGGATAGAGCCGGGTTTGCATTTTGTACAGAGAGATTTGACCTTTAAGACTTTTGATCACATCAATGAATTATATCCTGGAGGTTTTCCTTTACCAGATGGAAGTTCTACAACAGTCATAACTGAACCAACCGATGTTGATATTAAGAAAATTGTAAAATCTACTTATGTAGATATTCCTATCATGTTAGAAATTCATGGAGATCGTTGGTATAATTCCCGCCCTTACGCTGCTGCGGGTATCAATTATCTGGTAAATTTACAATCCAACCAAACATCAGAAAACGACAACCAATTAAATACCTTTCGGTCAACAACGCACAACTTTGGCTGGTCTGCAGAATTGGGAATTCAGTTTTACTTCAGCAGATTTAAGTTGACACCGGCCATCCGTGGAACATTTTTCACAAACAATGAGATCGTCCAGGACAAATCAACAACCTCTCCGTATTGGACACCTGCTATTTCTATGTTGCAATCCAGAGCATTCATGTTTGTCCTGAAATTTGAATAAAAAATAACAGAGCTTTCCAAGGAAGCTCTATTTTCAGCAATCTACCTAACACCCGCTCTGTTAGGCGACAAACTTTTTTTTACAACTATGTAAAAGTAGATGGTTTTACCCTAAAACATAGCATTATCCTAACGTAAAAAATAATTGGTAAAACTTTAATTCCTTATAAATCAAACAAAAACCGCTAGTTTTTCAGAAAACAATAATATCCTGTTAATTAATTTTTCCTATTTTTGTAAAAGTTAGAATTTAACTCTGGTTATGTTAAGTGAATTAGAAAATAATTTTTCTGTTTTGGAAAAAAAGATTCTCAGTCTTTACAAGAAGCACAAGAATCTTTCGGAAAAACACGCAGAATTATCTGATGAGCTACAAAAGCTGAAGGCAGATTATGATGAGGAAAAACGCAGAAACCAGATTTTAGTAGAAGAAAATAAAGAATTAAAGCTCTATTCAGCAATATCCGGAAACGCAGAACACAACCGGCTGATGAAGAATCACATCAACAGATTGGTAAAAGAAATTGATATGTGCGTGTCCGAACTACAAAACAGCGGTTTATAAAGATGGATTTTAGAAGAATAACAATCAATATTGCCGGACGAAATTATCCGCTGAATGTACCTGCTGCCGAAGAAGAAACGCTTCGTAAAGTAGGAAAACAGATAGAAAGTATGATCAAGGATTTCGAAGCCAGCTTTGATGTAAGAGACAAACAGGATGCTCTTGCGATGTGCGCTTTGAAACTGGGAACCAATGCAGAGGTATATTCTTTAAACAACGATAAAAATATTAAAAATACAAACGAGCGTATCAATAAGATTAATGCGCTTTTGGAACAGCTGGAAAAGTAATTTTCCGGTTACAAGTTGCCTACAATAGTTCTAACACAAAGAAGTAAACTCAACAATTAAAAATTACCGGACGAAAGTTCATTTGATGGCGTGCTGCCCTGCGCAGATTACAGAAAATGAAAATAAGTTCAAATCGTGTTTTTATGGAGTTTACTCTATAACTGAACTGTTGTAGGTTTTTTTATGCTTTGTAAAAAATAAATGCATAAAGTATTAAGATTAAATTGAAAAGTCATTGTACATATTACATTGTACTTTTTACAAATGAAAGAAGAGACAATTAAAACTCAATATATATAAATTTATGGACACAATTACCATTATTATCGGTGTTGTAGCACTTCTTATAGGAGCTGTTGGCGGACTTTTCTTCGGGAAAAGCTCTATCAATTCAAAAGCGAAGTATATGATCGAAGATGCTAAGAAAAGCGCCGAAAACATTATAGAAAAAGCCAATGTACAGGCAGAAGCCGTTAAAAAAGAAAAGCAACTTCAGGCGAAAGAAAAATTTCTGGAACTGAAATCCCAGCATGATGCAGATATCCAATCTAGAGAGAAAAAAATGCAGGAGGCTGAAAAGCGTACAAAAGATAAGGAAAATAAGCTTAATGATGAGCTTAGCAAAGCCGGAAAATTAGAAAAAGATCTTGAAAAACAGATTAATGATTATAACAAAAAGCTGGAAGTTCTTCAGAAAAAACAACACGATCTGGATGTTGCTACCGCTCAGAAAGTAGAAATGCTTGAAAAAATTTCCAACTACTCTGCGGAAGAAGCCAAGAACGAGCTGGTAGAATCTTTGAAAGCTGAAGCTAAAACCAAAGCTCAGGCCCACGTTCAGAGCATCATGGAAGAAGCACAACTGAATGCGAAGAATGAAGCCAGAAAAATCGTTATCCAGACCATTCAGAGAATTGGAACGGAACAAGCGGTAGAAAACTCTGTATCTGTATTTAATATAGAATCTGACGAGATCAAAGGTAGAATCATCCGTGCGCTGGAAGCTGCAACTGGGGTTGAAATTATTGTTGATGATACGCCGGAAGCGATTCTTTTATCTTGCTTTGATCCTGTAAGAAGGGAAATCGCAAGATTATCTCTTCATAGATTGGTAACCGATGGCAGAATTCACCCGGCGAGAATCGAAGAAGTGGTTGAAAAAACAAGAAAACAAATCGAGGAAGAGATCATAGAAGTTGGTAAGAGAACAATTATTGATCTTGGCATTCACGGTCTGCATCCAGAATTGGTTAAGATTGTTGGTAGAATGAAATTCCGTTCTTCATATGGTCAGAATCTATTGCAACACTCTCGTGAGGTTGCTAACATCGCTGCAACCATGGCTGCAGAATTAGGATTGAATGTTAAACTAGCTAAGAGAGCTGGTTTATTACACGATATCGGTAAAGTTCCTGAACAGGAATCTGAATTGCCACACGCACTTCTTGGTATGCAATGGGCTGAGAAATATGGTGAAAATGCTGAAGTAATTAACGCCATTGGTGCTCACCACGATGAGATCGAAATGACTTCTCTCCTATCACCAATTATCCAGGTTGCGGATGCTATTTCCGGAGCAAGACCAGGTGCAAGAAGACAAGTTTTGGAATCTTATATCCAAAGACTAAAAGATCTGGAAGCTGCTGCTTTAAGTTTTGAAGGCGTTTCGAGTGCGTATGCAATCCAAGCCGGCAGAGAATTAAGAGTAATGGTAGAAAGCGGAAAAGTGAATGACGAAAATGCTTATCAATTGTCTTATGATATCTCTGAAAAGATCCAGAATGAATTGACTTACCCTGGTCAGGTTAAAGTAACTGTGATCAGAGAAACTAGAGCTGTGAATATCGCGAGATAACTCATACTTTATAATAAAATATTAAAGGCTTCCAGAGATTTGGAAGCCTTTTGTCTTGGTCTATATTGGTTATTTTATTCTACCCCAACAGAATCATCGCCTCTTCCGTCTGCAACGGCATGGATATTTTGATTATCATCAACCAAGATTAGTTCCGTTCTTCCAATCTGTTTGATTTTATCAAATTTGTAATTCTTTTTTTCCAAAGCTTTGATTGTGGTCTCAGGGAAATTATTCTCAACTTTCACAACTTCCGGTAACCATTGGTGATGAAACTTTGGTGCATTAACTGAGAAATTAGCATCCTGTTTAAAATCAACGACATCAACAATGGCTTGAAAAACAGATGTTGGAATTGTAGTTCCACCGGGTGTTCCCACAACCATTTTGATTTTGTTATCTTTAAGAACGATTGTAGGCGTCATAGACGACAGCATTCTTTTGCCGGCCTGGATCTTATTCGCTTCACCTCCAACCGCACCAAACATATTGGGCACGCCGGGTTTTATAGAAAAATCATCCATCTCATTGTTCAGTAAAAATCCAGCTCCGGAAACGACCGTTTTACTTCCATATAATCCATTGAGAGTCGTCGTTACAGAGACTGCATTTCCAAATTTATCCAAAACTGAAATGTGGGTAGTTTCCGTACTTTCTTTTTGAGCATTAATGATTTTGCCTACATCTTTACTTGGTGTTGCTAAATTAGGATTATAAGACTTCCAACGATTTTTAAGGTAGTCATCCGAAATCAACATTGTAGTTTTATCTTCAATAAAATCGGGATCACCCATATATTCTGCTCTATCTGCATAAGCTCTTCTCTCTGCTTCTACCATAATCTGAACCGCTTCTTCGGAATTGAGCTGGTATTTTGAAAGATCCTCATACGAAGCCATTTTCAGCATCTGAGCCAGTAAAGTTCCTCCGCTTGAAGGCATTGGCATGGATACAATCTGATGTCCTTTGTAATCAAACACTAGAGGTTTTCTTTCTTTTGCTTTATAATTTTTAAGATCCTGAGACTGGATGATTCCGTTTCCGTTTTTCATTTCAGAAACAATTAACTGAGATGTTCTTCCTTCATAGAATTCCTTCTCTCCCACTTTCTGAATCCTTTTTAGTGTTTCTGCAAGTTCCGGCTGAATCAAAAGATCTCCCGCTTTCCAATTCTGATCTTTCACAAAAGCAATCTTATTTTTATTATGCTTAAGAAAATCCTGTTTGTGAGAATTGAGTAATCCTGCTTCCTGTTCTGTGATTGCAAAACCTTTTGCCGCTAGATCTATAGCAGGTTCTATCAGTTTTGAAAAAGGAAGTTTCGCATATTTTATAGTTTCGAACATACCTGATATACTTCCAGGGACGCCAACCGCTAATCTTCCGTTTTGAGATAAATCGGTATTCGCATTTCCGTTCTTGTCCCAATACATATCAAATGATGCTTTGGAAGGTGCGGTTTCGCGGTAATCCAAAGCCAACTTTTTCCCGTCAGAGGTTGTAGCCACAAGAAAACCGCCTCCTCCGATATTACCCGCCTGAGGATAAACCACAGCTAAAGCCAATTGTGTTGCAATTACAGCATCAAAGGAATTTCCACCCTGTTTAAGCATTTTTGCCCCAGCCTCGCTGGCCAATGGATGTGCCGAGACGACAACACCTTTGTTCTTAACTTTTATTTCTTTTAAGATATTGAAGTCGGTATACTGTGCAGAAAGTGTTACTGATAAAAGTAAACTTGCATAAAATATTTTTTTCATTATTCTATTGTAATTTGAAATCCTGATAATAATCCCGCAAGATTGTTTCTGGAGAATTTTGCTTTCTTAAGTTGGTTGTGATTTGGATTAATGGAAAAATTACTGGCATTTCTAAAATCCGAGCTTTCTAAAATTGTTCTGTCAAAAACAGCACTTGTCAAATCACAGCCTTGAAAAACCGAATTTGAAAGATCAGTTTCTGTGAAATCGACTTCATTCAGACTGCAATTTTTGAAAACCGTTTTCCTAATATCCAGCTTATAAAATGACGAATGGTTCAGAATGCAATCTTCGAATCTGAATGACAAATTGAATGGATGTGCATCTTCAAAATTAATTCCGATTAACTTACAATTTTTGAATACAATTTCCCGCAAGGCCGCTTTATGGATTTTGACGTTGCTGAGATCACAGTCCTTAAAGTCACAACTGGAAAATCTGTAATCCGAAAAGTTGTACCCGGAAAAATTGATGCCCATGAACATGCAATCTTCATAATCACCATGCTCTATTTGCTCTGGTTTATAATTTTTTGAGGAAAAATTTTTCCCTGTTTCATACATCATTGTAATAGTTTTGAGCATATAAAATTACAGAATAGTTGGAGTATGCAGAAATTATGTATTGGAAATTTTAAAAATAATGATAGATTATTTAAAATCAAAAAACCTCAAAAGAAAATTGAGGTTTTTATCTTATTTATGCTTGTTTGGTCCTCCCTTATGATGTTTATTTTGTCTAAAATGGTTTTTCTGATGAAAGCTTTTTTTTGATGGCGGACCAACTTTCGCAAAATTGTAATGCTTATCTTTTATTGGTTTAGATTTGTAGTGATGACCATAGTTACTTACAATCAATCCGTGAGGATTATTCCTATATCTGGCATATTGTTTATAATGAATTTTATGTTTCTTGAAAGGATATCTATCAACCAATACAATTTTGTGAGTCTGATAAAGATTGATATGGCGATATCTGACTGGTAAAGCTGTTGAGTACAACCATCTATTACCGGAAAAATAATAATACCTGCGTTTTGGGACGTTATAGTAAATATCATATTCTGGTAAATAATAAGACTCAACATAATTATAACCTCTTGGACCCCATTCCGGCTGGCTATTTATATTAATATTTACATTAACCTGTGCCTTAAAAAGATTCGTAGTGAAACTTGTAGTTGTCAATACGAATAAAAATATCAACCTTTTCATATTTTATATTTTAAAAACAATAAGCCTCAACAAAGATAATACCACTAGAGAATCTGACCAGAAATGGATATTTCATTTTAAGTTTAGAATCATTTTGAAATCGCTTTAAAAACAAATAAATTTACAGGACCGTTAAGTTTAAAAATGGAAAAAACAAAGAAAGTTTTAATTGTTACTTATTATTGGCCGCCCGCTGGTGGACCCGGCGTTCAACGCTGGCTGAAGTTTGCCAAATACCTGCCGGAATTTGGTTGGGAACCCATTATATATACTCCAGAAAATCCGAGTTATCCTTTAATTGATAAGACACTCAATAATGAAGTTCCGAAGAAACTCAAGGTTGTTAAAACCAATATTTGGGAACCTTATCAGATTGCGGAAAAATTTAGCAAGAGTAATCAAAAATTCAAAGGAGGGCAGTTTGATGTAGGCAAGAATCAATCATTTTTATCTAAGCTTTCGATTTTTATCCGGGGGAATTTTTTCATTCCTGATGCAAGGAAATTCTGGATCAAGCCCTCTGTAAAGTTTTTGAAGCAATATCTCAAGGAAAACAATATTAACGTCCTGATTACAACCGGACCACCACACAGCTTACACCTAATTGGATTGGCCTTAAAAAAAGAATTACCAAATCTGAAATGGATTGCTGATTTCCGTGATCCGTGGACAGAAATATCCTATTATAAACATTTGAAATTAACTTCAGCCGCTGATAAAAAACACAGGCAACTGGAGCAATCAGTTTTTCAAACGTCCGATATTACTTTGGCAACGAGTTATACTGATGCAGATAACTTCAAAAAAAATGGTGCGAATTCTTTTTGTATCACGAATGGATTTGACGTGTCAGAGAATTCAAAAGCTGGAGAATTGGAAGGTCTGAACGCCGGAAGCTCTGAAAGCATAAGAACGCCAGAAGAATACCATCAAACTTTAAAACATTCAAACTCTAAAACCAATAAACTCAAGTTCACATTAAGTTATGTCGGGGTTTTGGAACAATTACGAAATCCTGAAAATCTTTGGAAAGCTTTAACTGAATTGTGTGAAAAGTATCCTGACTTTGCGAAAGAATTTGAGCTAAAATTAGTTGGAAGAATTGATGATAAGATTCTGAGTGAGATTGACACCTCGGTTTTAAAAAATAATATTAAAAATCTGGGCTATTTGGCTCACCAAGATTCTGTGAATGAAATGCAGAATTCTCATTTGCTTTTGATTACTAATTTCCCGGAAGAAAGCTCAAAAGGCATTATTCCCGGAAAGCTGTTTGAATACTTGGCGACAGGTAAAAAGATTATTTCATTTGGTCCAAAAGATGCTGATGTTGAGACGATTCTTCATAAAACCAATGCGGGAAAACATTTTGATTATTCGGAAGTGGTGGGGATCAAAGATTATATCTTATCGCTTTATGAGGATTGGAAAAGCGGAAAATCTATTGAGAATTCTGCCGATATTAATGAGTTCAGCAGACGAGAACTTACGTATAAGCTTTCTGAGATTTTGGAACAATTGATTTAAGAATAATTATTGTTTCCACTTGTTTAACCGTTTCATGATGAAAACTTATTGGGAATGAATCTTTTTATGAAATGTCGTCAATTTTCTAATTGGCGCAGCGCGTGAGCGATGGTAGCGGCTATCCTTTTGTCTGGAAAGGAAAGCAATGGCGACAAAAGATAATAGTGGACAGCGCGACCCGAGCGTAGGAAAAGCTTTGGAAAGGGGCACGTCTCAAAAATATTTTTCGTTAAAATTAATCTGTGGCATAAATTTTTCTACTAACTTAGTAATCAAATATTAATATAAAAAATTATATCATGGGAAACAAAACAAATGGCCTGTTGGCTTTGTTAGGATTAGGAGCGCTTGCTTGGTGGAAGTACAAAAAATCTTCTCCTGAAGATCAGCAAAAGGTGAAAGACACGATCAATAACGCAAAAGATAATCTGACGAAATTCGGAAATGATCTGAAGGATAAAGCGACACAAACAGTAGATCAGCTGAAAAATAAAGCTGAAGATTTTAAAAACGAAGCTCAGCAATCGGCTGAATAAAGCTGAATAAAAACGAAAACCGGAAATTAATTTCCGGTTTTTTATTTGAATCTGATTTTTGATTATTTATTGATAATCATTTTAGAACTATAGTTAAGTCCAATCCCAGATGCTTTTACAACATAAGCTCCATTTGGTAACTTCTGTGTATTGATAGCTTCTCTGGCAGACGGATCAATCTGTTGGTTGGAAACCAATTTTCCAGATGCGTCATAGATTTCAACATTTACTTTACCCAAAATATTGTTTTTGAAGTTTAAGTAAAATTCGTTTTTAGCAGGATTAGGATAAATACTGAATCCTTTTGCAGCTGTCACCTCATTTGTTGCTAAAGCACATTCTGCTGGTACTGTAAAATCCTCAACCTGATCATTGATATTGGTTTTTGAGCCTGCACTTGCATTAACTCCAACCCCTCGCTTAGCAAAAGTATTCCAGATAAGGCATTTGTTACTTCCGCCTGTTGAAGCCTGATCAGCCGCAATAATAGCATCTCTTCCCATGATAAAGGTCGGATAGCATCCTTGTAACTTAAGTCCGTCAACAACAGCTTGGAAAACCCTTGCAGATCCGGAATTAGCATCTGCAGTGATATCATTGTTGAAACCATATTTTTCTACGTACTTCCAATGAAGATCCCAAAGAATCGTAGCCCAAACAAAACCAATTGAGTGTACATCCGGAACCAATGCACCACTAGAGTTTGTATATTCCATACCATTGGTATCTCCATAAGTGTAACTGTTGATTGATGTATCAGGAGAATACTTAGCTGGCCTGATACCATCACCGGTTGTTGGCTCATCCGTAGCATAAGTTCCTATACCTCTCGCAACGGAAGCATTATCTGTAGGTTTCATTGTCAGCATTAATGCCAAGAAATCTGACCATCCTTCTCCCATTTGTTCTTTATCTGCACTGGAGCTTAAACAACTAACGGAAGTACCTGTTAATCTTGTCGATAATCCGTGACCATATTCGTGGCTGATAATACCGTTATCAAGACTTCCATCTTTTACCGGAATCTTAAGTGTCACGTTTACATTTTGTCCTCCATTAATTAATGCATTAATCGCTTCGCCTCTAGATTGCGGAAGGAAAACAGAAGGGATAGTAACCGGAGTAGTCCCATCTCCTGACATGTTACTGATGGCTTCTCCAGGATTGGTTGCTGCATCTGGTGAATTATAAATAATAGCTCCAATTGCTCCGGCATCCTGAATATTTTTTACTTTTAAAATAAAGTTACAAGTCCCTCTTTGCGCAATACCTATTTTACCCGTAAGCGATCCTGCAGGAAGCGCTGTACAAGCATCCAAAATTGGAGAGATTGCCACATCTCCAGTTACAGACTGTTTCCACAACGGTGTTCCGAAATAACCT
>Ga0209933_1002464_pt1 | contig 10327 bp, 10 predicted proteins | sample ThiBiot_300_biof_FD_183944 | JGI IMG/M metagenome (GOLD analysis project Ga0209933, IMG submission 183944) | Wastewater bioreactor microbial communities from Cape Town, South Africa - Thiocy_cont_300_biof (SPAdes) | ecosystem: Engineered > Bioremediation > Thiocyanate > Unclassified | place...
GGCGCGGCACCGGCGGCGCCCCCCGCCGCGCTGTTATCCTGCGCCTTGCCCGGCACGGTGCTGCGCTGGAACCGCGAGACGTCAGCGCCGACCGAATAGGTCGAATCGCCCGTCTGCGGCAGGCTGGCGAATTGCGTCATCAACGCCTTTTCGGCCTTGGGATCGCCATTGGTCGGCAGCTTCACCGCGCCCGAGGCGATCGCGCGATCGAATTCCCCCTGATTGTCGGCGATCGAACGCAGCGAGAGCGACAGCGTGCCGAGCGTCTGCGCCACCGCAATCTCCTCCGCGATCTTGGGAGTTGCCTCGATCGTGACGGTGGAGAAGGTGTGAACGATCGTATTGCCCTTTTCGTCCTTCTCGTCCGAGGTGCGCTGATCGGTGGCGAGCACGCGCAGGTTGCGCATGATCGTCTCGGACGCCTTGAGCGGCGGGCCTTCGCCGCCGCCGGCGACCGACTGGGTCAGCAGCAGATCGACGCGGTCGCCGGGAAAGATAAAGCCGGCGACCGACGATTGCGTCGAAACCGGCACCGTCACCGCGCGCATCCCCGGGCCGAGCGCGGCGGCGAGGAAGCCGCGGTCACCCGGCTTGACCAGCGCGCCTTGCGTGATCGGCTGTCCGGCGGTCATCGCGGTGCGCACCACCGTGCCGACGACATTCTTCATGTCGAAGCCGGCGCCCTCCTGGAAATAGGCGCCCTCGACCAGCTCCTTCGGCCACGGCTGAAACTTCACCGACGCCGGATCGATGATCGTTCCGACCGGCAGCGCACGCGTCGCGACCAGCACCTTGGGCCCCTCCGCCGGGGGCGCGACGGCGGCCACCGCCTGCGCTTGCGGCGCGGCGTTTCCTGCGATCAGGGTTCGCGCGAAGAATGCCGTAACAGCCGCGACGAACAGCGCCCCGACCAGCAATACGACCTTGCGAGTATCCATGACAAAACGTGCCTTTCAAGCGTCCGCCCGGCCGGATTTCGCGCCGGCTATGATTACGCAAACTGGTTAAGAAGGGGTTCGCGAAGCGCGGCGAGGCCGGCTATCGCGATCGCAACACCGTAGGGAATCTCCAGAGTCCGCTGGCTTTTCCGAAAATGGTGGTCGGCCAGCATCACCAGCGTCAGCACCCCGCCGGCCAGCGACATGAGGACGAGCATCTGCAGCACCGCGATCGGCTGCAGCCACAAGGCGAGCGCGCCGATCAGCTTGACGTCGCCGCCGCCCATCTGCCCGAAGTGAAACGCGACGCAGAATAATGCGAACACCGCCAGCGCCACGCCGATGCGCAGCGCGACGCCGGGCCACAGCGGCAGCCCGATCGCCAGCCACCACAAGGGCGCGAGCAACGCGATCGCGGCATTCTTCCAATTAGCGATCTCACGCGTGCGCACGTCCTCGATTCCCGCCGACAACAGCAGAAGCAGAAGCGCCACAGGCAGCGCGCCGGAAAGAAGAACCCACCCCATTGATGCAACTGACTAGACGGAATGGCTTTCCAAACCGTAACCATCCCCGATGACCATCGCAGCGCCCCTCCGCCGCGCGATTCCGGCCGGCGCGACGATCACCCAATGGTCGGCGCCCGACGGCTGGACGATCCGCCGTTTCGACTGGCCGGCGGAAGGCACCCCGCGCGGCGCGATCCTGTTTCAGGGCGGGCGCGGCGACGTGTTCGAGAAATATTTCGAAGCCTTCGGGCATTGGCACGCCGCGGGGTGGACGATCGCGTCGTTCGACTGGCGCGGGCAGGGCGGATCGGGGCGGCTGTCGCCCGATCCGCATGTCGGCCATGTGGACGATTTCGCACCGTGGATCGCCGATATCGCGGCTTTCTGGCACGCCTGGGATGCGCCCGGCCCGCGAGTCGTGATGGGGCATTCGATGGGGGGCTATCTCGTGCTCCGTGCGCTGCTCGATCGCGCGGTGACCCCGGCGGCGGCGGTGCTTGTCGCGCCGATGCTCGGGCTGCGCGCGCCGGTCGGGCCGTGGCTCGGCGCGACGGTCGCCCGGCTGATGACCCACATCGGCAACCCCGCGCGCGCGGCGTGGAAGGGCCATGAGCGTCCCGGCGCGCGACTCGAACGCCGCGCGCTGCTGACGCATGACGCGTCGCGCTACGACGACGAGCAATATTGGTATCGCGAAAAGCCCGAGATCCAGCTCGGCCCGCCGAGCTGGGCGTGGCTCGCGCACGCCTTCGCCGGGACGCGCGCGCTCCAGGCGGACCGGCGGATCGAATCGCTCGCGGTGCCGATCATGCTGCTGGTGGCGGAGGCCGATGCGCTGGTCGATCCGGCGGCGGCGCTGCGCGTCGCCGATCGGCTGCCCGATGCGACGGTCGTCCGCTTCGGCGCGGAGGCCGCGCATGAATTGTTGCGCGAGGCGGATCCGGTGCGCGATCGCGCGCTTGCGGCGATCGACCAATTCCTCGAAACGCGCGCGCGATGACCTACGATATCGCGATCGTCGGCGCGGGCATTGCCGGCGCCACCCTTGCTGCCGCGATCGGCGACCGCGCCCGCGTGGTGATGCTCGAGGCGGAGGATATCGCGGGTTATCACGCCACCGGGCGCTCGGCGGCTTTCTGGTCCGAAACCTATGGCGGGCCGGGCGTCCAGCCGCTCACCACTTTATCGGGGCCGGCGCTGCAGGCGGGCGGGTTCCTCGATCCGCTTGGGTCGCTGCATATCGGGCAGGCGGAGGATGCGGCGCGCGCCGAGGCGTTTCTCGCCGCGTTCGAGGAATCCGGGGTGACGCTCGAACGCGTCGACCCCGCGGCCTATATTCCCGGGCTGCGCCCCGGCTGGACGATCGGAATATGGGAGCCGAGCTGCACCTATATCGACGTCGCCGCGCTCCACGCCGATGCACTGGCGCGCGCGCGCAAGGCGGGGGCGGAGCTCGCATTGCGCAGCGCGGTGACCAGCGCGGCGCGCGTCGACGGCCGCTGGCGGATCGAGACCGACTCGGGCCGCTATGAGGCGACGGTGCTGGTCAACGCCGCCGGGGCCCTATCGCCGGACGCTGGCGCAACTGCGCGTCGATCCGCCGGTGGCGGCGGGGGTCCCGCATGTCGTCCATCTCGGCGGCGCTTTCTATTTCAAGCCCGAAGCGGGCGGGCGGTTGTGGCTTTCGCCGCACGACGAGACCCCGGTCGCGCCGGGCGATGTCCAGCCCGAGGAACTCGACGTCGCGATCGCGATCGACCGGATGGAGCAGGCGGTCGACTGGCGGGTGATGCAGGTCGAGCGCAAATGGGCCGGGCTGCGCAGCTTCACGCCGGATCGGTTGCCGGTCTACGGCTTCGCGCCCGATAGGCCGGGGTTCTTCTGGTTCGCGGGGCAGGGCGGGTTCGGCATCCAGACCGCGCCTGCCGCCGCGGCGATCGGCGCGGCGCTGCTGCTGGGCGAGGCACCGCCGTCGGGGATCGACATCGCGATGTATCTGCCCGATCGGTTTGCCGAATAAGGGAAGGCGCGCGCAAATAAAGCCGTTCGCCCTGAGCTTGTGAGGGCGCCCATGAAAGTAATACTTTCATGGGACCCGCCGGAGGGCTGCTTTCTTCTTCGCGAGGAAGAAAAGTGCAGGGCTTCGACAAGCTCAGCCCGAACGGGGAGGGGTGATTGCGGCGCAATCGGCCTGGCTAATTAAACCCGCCCGGCTCGCCCCGCCGCGATCGCGGCATCGCTTGCCAATTTATCGGCACGCTCGTTTTCCGGGTGGCCGGCGTGGCCCTTCACCCATTGCCATTCGATCCGGTGACGCTTCGCCGCGGCGAGCAATGCCTGCCACAATTCGGCATTCTTGACCGGCTTCTTGTCCGCGGTCTTCCAGCCGTTGCGCTGCCAGCCGTGGATCCATTTGGTCAGCCCGTCCATCACATAGCGGCTGTCGGTATACAGTCGGACGCGGCACGGCCGGCTCAGCGCGTTGAGCGCCTCGATCGCCGCGGTCAGTTCCATGCGATTGTTGGTGGTGGAAGGATCGCCCCCCGACAATTCCTTCTCATGCACCCCCATGCGCAGCACGACCCCCCAGCCGCCGGGGCCGGGATTGCCCTTGCACGCACCGTCGGTGAACGCCTCGACCTCGGACAATTCGTTCATGCGACGCGCATCGCCAGCGCGGGATGATAATGGCCGAGGCGGCGCATATAGGCGAGCGGGTCCTTGCGCATCACGAGCGCATCGGGCGGCGTATTGAGCCAGTCCCACGCGCGCGACAGCGCGAAGCGGATGCACGCGCCGCTGGCGAGCGTGGCGAACAGGCCGCGCTCCTCGGCGCTCAGCGGGAAATGCCGCTCATAGCCGCGGATCAGCGCCTCGCCGACCGCGGCGTCGTAATTCCGCCCGGCGCCGTCGAACGCCCAGGCGCCGTGCATCACCGCCAGATCGTAGACTCGGATATCGGTGCAGGCGAAATAGAAGTCGATCAGGCTGGTCACCGTGTCGCCGAGCATCAGCACATTGTCGGGGAACAGATCGGCGTGGATCGCAACGCGGTCGAGCGTGTCGCGCGGCCAGCGCGCCTCGACATGATCGAGCGCGGCGGCGAGATCGTCGTACAGCCCCGGCGCGATCTGATCGAGGCTGCGCCCGCAGCGATCGAGCAGCGGGCGCCATGTGTCGACCCCCATCGAATTTTCGCGGGTCGGCGCGAAATCGGCGACCGCGCGGTGCATCTCGCCCATCGCACTGCCCGCGGCGAGCGCCTGCGCCGGGGTGGGGTGCGACAGCGAGACGCCGGGCATGAAGCGGATCAGGCACGCCGGGCGCCCCTCCAGCTCCTGAATCTCGATGCCGTCGCGATCCTTGATCGCAGGCGGCACCGGCAGGCCCTTGGCGTCGAGATGATCGAGCAACGCCATGAAGAACGGCAGGTCCGCCGCCGCGACACGCTTTTCGTAGAGCGTCAGGATGAAGCGATCGCGCGTCGTCTCGACGAGGAAGTTCGAATTCTCGACCCCCTCGGCGATCCCCTTGGCCGAGACGAGTTCGCCCACGTCATAGCGCGTCAGAAACGCTGCCAGCACCTCAGCCGACACCTGCGTATAGACCGCCATTCTAACCCCTTGATTATATTTGCGGTGCTGGCCCGCTACCCACCCGCCGTCATGCCGGGCTCGACCCGGCACCCAGAGCCACAAAGGCTTTCGCTCGTTGCTCTGGATGCCGGATCAAGTCCGGCATGACGATGGAAAAGGCAAGATTGAAAACCGCCTCAGGCGACGGCTTCGAGCCCGCGCGGCAGCTTGAACGCGATCGATTCGCGCGTCGTTTCCACTTCGCGTTCGTTGATCGCGTAGCGGGTGGCGAGCAGGTCGATCAGCTCGCGCACCAGCAATTCGGGCGCCGATGCTCCCGCGGTCAGCCCGAGCGTGCGCACCCCGTCGAGGAACGACCAGTCGAGCTCGGCGGCGCGCTGGATCAGCCGCGCGCGCGTACCCTCGCGCTCGGCGACCTCCACCAGCCGCAGCGAGTTGGAGGAATTGGGCGCACCGATCACCAGCATCGCGTCGCACGAGGCGGCGATCGCCTTGACCGCGCTCTGCCGGTTCGAGGTGGCGTAGCAAATATCCTCGCCGCGCGGCCCCTGGATCGTCGGGAAGCGCCGCTGGAGCGCATCCACCACCTCCGAGGTATCGTCGACCGACAATGTGGTCTGGGTGAGGAAGGCGAGATTGTCGGGATCGGCCGGGGTCAGTGCCTCGACGTCGGCCAGGTCCTGCACCAAAGTCATCGCCCCCGCGGGCACCTGGCCGAAGGTGCCGATCACCTCGGGGTGGCCGGCATGGCCGATGAAAACGATATGGCGCCCGGCGGCGACCAGCCGCTCCGCCTGGCGATGCACCTTGCTGACCAGCGGGCAGGTCGCGTCGAGATAGTCGAGCCCGCGCGCATCGGCATCGGCCGGCACCGATTTGGGCACGCCATGCGCCGAAAAGACCACCGGGGCGCCATCGGGCACTTCGTCCAATTCCTCGACGAAGATCGCGCCGCGTTTCCGAAGGCTGTCGACGACGAATTTGTTGTGGACGATCTCGTGGCGGACATAGACCGGAGCGCCGTGCTTCTCGATCGCCAGCTCGACGATGCGGATCGCGCGGTCGACCCCGGCGCAAAAGCCCCGCGGGGCGGCGATCAGCAGGTCGAGCGCTGGCTTGTCGGTCGGCTTGTCGGGCATGGCGCGCCTTTACGGGCTGGGAGGACGGTGGGCAACCTCACGCAGGCCGGAAAGCGAGCGCGAGGCCGTTCATGCAATAACGCTTGCCGGTCTGTCTCGGTCCATCGTCGAAAACATGGCCGAGATGCCCGCCGCAGCGCCGGCATAGTACCTCGGTGCGGATCATCCCCAACGTCTTGTCGGTGCGCGTCCGCACCGCATCGGGCAAGGGCGCCCAGAAGCTCGGCCACCCCGTCCCGCTGTCGAATTTGGTGCGCGAGGCGAACAGCGGCAACGCGCAGCCGGCGCAGACGAAGGTGCCCGTGCGATGCTCGCTGTTGAGCGGGCTGCTGAACGGCCGCTCGGTCGCGGCCTGGCGCAGCACGCGATAGGCCGCGGGGGAGAGCCGGGCGCGCCATTGCGCGTCGGTGAGGGAGACTTCGAACCGTTCCGGCGCCGCCAGCGCCGCGCTGGCGATTCCGCCGGCGAGCATGCCGAGCAGAAAATTGCGTCGGTTGGCGTTGGTCATGCCGTTAATCTAGCGCATCGCGTGCCAAATATGAACCGTTCGCCCTGAGCCTGTCGAAGGGCGGCCCCACCCCTCGGATGGCAGGACGCCCTTCGACAGGCGCAGGGCGAACGGTAGAGGCGACAATCGTGATTGATGCGTGCCGCCATTCCCACTCGCACCCCGGCATGATAGGCGCAGGCCCGATGCTCGACAGCCAGTCCCCTTCCGCCCTGATCGCGACGATGGCCGGCGAGGCGCGCGCCGCCGCGCAGGCGCTCGCGCTTCTTTCCACCGAGCAGCGCCGCGCCGGGCTGCGCGCCGCCGCCGAAGCGCTGCGTGCCGCGCGCGCCGAGATCATCGCCGCCAATGCGCTGGATATGGAACGCGGCGCGGCGAACGGCCTCTCGCCGGCGATGCTCGATCGGCTGCGGCTCGACGACGCGCGCGTCGCGGCGATGGCCGACGGGGTGGCGCTGCGCCGCGTCCGCGTGCCGATCGGGGTGATCGGGATCATCTACGAAAGCCGCCCCAACGTTACCGCCGATGCCGCTGCGTTATGCGTGATGTCGGGCAATGCGGCGGTGCTGCGCGGCGGATCGGAGGCGGTGGAGAGCAATGCCGCGATCCACCGCGCCTTCGTCGCCGGGCTGGCGCAGGCCGGCGTGCCCGCGGGGGCGGTGCAGCGCGTCGCGACCACCGATCGCGCCGCGGTCGGCGCGATGCTCACCGCCGACGGGCTGATCGACCTCATCGTGCCGCGCGGCGGCAAGAGCCTCGTCGCCCGCGTGCAGGCCGAGGCGCGGGTGCCGGTGCTGGCGCATCTCGACGGGATCAATCACGTCTTCGTCCACGCCGCCGCCGATCGCGCGATGGCCGAGCGGATCGTGGTCGATGCGAAGATGCGGCGCACCGGGATCTGCGGGGCGATGGAAACCCTGTTGATCGATATCGCCTATCCCGATCCGGCGGCGCTGATCGCCGCGCTGGTAGCGACCGGCTGCGAGGTGCGCGGCGACGGCCGCGCGCGTGCGGTGGCGCCCGGGATCGCGGCGGCGGACGATGCCGATTGGGACACCGAATATCTCGACGCGATCGCCTCGGTCGCGCTGGTCGACGGGCTGGAGGGCGCGCTGGCGCATATCGCGCGGCACGCCTCGCACCATACCGACGCGATCGTCACCGCCGATGAAGGCGTGGCGCAGCGCTTCCTCGCGCAGGTCGATTCGGCGATCGTGCTGTGGAACGCCTCGACGCAATTCGCCGACGGCGGCGAATTCGGGCTGGGCGCGGAGATCGGCATCGCCACCGGGCGGCTCCACGCGCGCGGGCCGGTCGCGCTGGAGGGGCTGACGACGTACAAATGGCTCGGGCTGGGGACGGGGCAGGTGCGGGGGTGATCGGCGCAAGTTGACCCGCCGCCCGGACAATGCCGGGTGGGGCAGCCGTCCGCGGTTTCGCCGGGGCGATCGTCTTGGTCAGGCGAAAATGTCACCCAGCCGATCGGTGTCCGGTCCGTCCTTCCATTCGCGCAACTCGACGAACAGCGCCGTGAACATCGTTGTCGTCCAGGTCAGGACGATCGTGTTGAGCAGCGACATGACGATCTGTGCAGGTAGGGCGGCCGGTTGCGTTTCCGGTCGAAGCCCGGCGGTGAGGACGACGAATCCCCCGAGCAAATTGACGATCAGGGCGATCGCGACGGTCAGCAGGAGTATCCCCAATATCTTCCACCGCGCGCCATTGGTCAGCGCGGCGCTGCGCTTGAACGCACCAAATACGCCGGGTTCTTCTGCGACCATCGCGACCATCGCCATCGACCAGATCACCGCAAGAAAGATGCCCGGCACCAACAACAGCGTGAAGCCGATCCCGGTCGCTATCGCGTAGAGCAGGTAGACCGCCAGCATCGGCAGGCTGCGCATTCCGCCAGTGTATAGAATTTCGCCGAGGTCGGGCCGCCGTCCCTCGACATAGGCCAGCCCCGCCTGAATCACCGCCGCGACCGCGACGGCCCAGAAAAACAACTGGACCACCCAGCCCATCATCATCTTGAGAAAGAAACTGTCGGTCAGCGCGCCATAATAAGCGCCGGTTATTGCCTCGCTCAGGCTCGTTTCACTGAACAGCAGGCTGGGGATCATCGTCATCGCGAATGTCGTGCCGATGGTCAGCAATGGATGAGCACGGATTATCGCAAAAGCCCGTGCGAACGCCCTGCCCACCGACATTCTATGATGATCATCGCCAAGAGCATATGCGACCATCGTGCTTTCCTCCCCCGTTGTTATTCACTCAGATCTGCATCTGCCCTCAAACTGCAATCGCCCCGGGCGTCATTCGCTTCGGTAGTTCGCGGGATTTTCCAGGCCTTAGCATCGAGTGCGCGGTTCGCTAAGTAAATAGCATTGTGTTTTCGTATATCCGTAGAATGTGGGGATAGCTTTATCGAACAAGACGCGGGTGGCCGGATCGATAGGTGTCTAATCCGCGCCAGCCCTCGGCATCATCGCTCCGGCGCGCGCTTTTCCGCTCAGCGCCGATGCACGGCGCGCTCGGTTCTCGCCCTCCAGCACCTTGCGCTCCCCCCGCTTGCCCCAATGATATCCGTGCCTTATCCTCCCGTTATTACGTGGGAGAATGAAGAACGATCGTCACAAAGTCGCAAAGGAGGACAAGGGGATATGGTGCCAATACACAAGCGTTGTGCCGCCGAAGCATTCGGCACCTTCTGGCTGGTCTTGGGGGGATGCGGCAGCGCCGTGCTCTCCGCGGCTTTTCCGGGCGTCGGGATCGGGCTCCTCGGGGTCGCGCTCGCCTTCGGGCTGACCGTGCTGACGATGGCCTATTCGATCGGCCATATCTCCGGCTGCCACCTCAACCCCGCGGTCACCTTCGGGCTGTGGGCGGGCAAACGCTTTCCGGCGAAGGACATCATTCCCTATGTCGTCGCGCAGGTGGTCGGCGCGATCGTTGCGGCGGCGCTCCTGTGGTGCATCGCCAGCGGCAAGCCGGGGTTCGAACTCGCGCCCAACGGGCTGGCGGTCAATGGCTTCGGTTCGCAATCGCCGGGCGGCTACGGCCTCCATTCGGCGTTGATCATCGAGGTGGTGATGACCTTCGCCTTCCTCGCGATCATCATGGGATCGACCGATACCCGCGCGCCCTCCGGCTTCGCGCCGATCGCGATCGGGCTGGGGCTGACGCTGATCCACCTCATCAGCATCCCGGTGACCAACACCTCGGTCAATCCGGCGCGCAGCACCGGGCCGGCGCTGATGGTCGGAGGGCTCGCGCTCCAGCAGCTCTGGCTGTTCTGGGTCGCGCCGATCGTCGGCGGGATCCTCGCGGGCTTCGGCTATCGCGCGCTGGTCGGCGATCCGCCGTCGGCACCCCCGGTGGTCGGCGAACCGATCTGATGACACGAGGCCGGTCGCGGTGCGGAATCTGACCCGCACCGGTCTCCTTGGCGGGTCGTTCAACCCGGCGCATCGTGGTCACCGCGGGGTCAGCCTCGCGGCGATCCGCGCGCTGGGGCTGGACGACATGTGGTGGCTCGTATCGCCGGGCAACCCGCTCAAGCCCAAAGCAGGGATGGCCCCGCTGCCGCAACGGCTCGCCTCGGCGCGGGCGATGGCGCGCCGCGCGCCGATCCGCG
>Ga0209933_1002468_pt1 | contig 10308 bp, 9 predicted proteins | sample ThiBiot_300_biof_FD_183944 | JGI IMG/M metagenome (GOLD analysis project Ga0209933, IMG submission 183944) | Wastewater bioreactor microbial communities from Cape Town, South Africa - Thiocy_cont_300_biof (SPAdes) | ecosystem: Engineered > Bioremediation > Thiocyanate > Unclassified | place...
GACGGGGCGCAATTTCTATACGGTCGATACCCGCGCCGTGCCGACCGAGGCGGCGTGGCGGATCGGGCGCAAGGCGGCCGAGGCGCTGGTGACGCGCTATCTGCAGGACGAAGGCGAGTGGCCGCGTTCGGTGGCGCTGACGGTCTGGGGCACGTCGAACATGCGCACCGGCGGCGACGACATCGCCGAGGTGCTGGCGCTGATCGGCGCCGAACCGGTCTGGGAAGCGGGAACCGGCCGCGTCACCGGCTTCCGCGTCCTGACGCTCGCCGAGCTCAAGCGGCCCCGGGTCGATGTCACGCTGCGCATTTCGGGTCTTTTCCGCGATGCGTTCCCGGAGCAGATCGACCTCATCGATTCCGCGATCCGCGCCGTGGCGGCGCGCGACGAGCCCGACGACGCAAACCCGATCGCCGCAGCCCGCAGAAGCGGTGAGGCCGCGGCGCGCATCTTCGGCGCCGCGCCTGGCGCTTACGGCTCGGGCATCGAGGCAATGATGGCGCTCGGCGCCTGGGAGAGCCGCGGGGATCTCGCGGAAGCGTTTCTCGGTGCCAGCAGCCATGCCTATGGCGGCGGCCAGGAGGGCGCCGACGCCTCCGATGCGCTGCGCGCGCGGCTCGCCGGCATCGATCTCGTGGTGCAGAACCAGGACAATCGCGAGCACGACATCCTCGACAGCGACGAATATCACCAGCATCAGGGCGGTCTGGCGCTCGCGGCCGAGCATCTCTCTGGGGCTGCGCCGCGCCTCTATCACGGCGACCACGCGCTGCCCGAGCAGCCGGTCATCCGGCCGCTGACGGAGGAGATCGGCCGTGTCGTGCGCGGACGGGCGACCAATCCGAAATGGATTGCCGGCGTTATGCGGCATGGCTTCCGCGGCGCGGCCGAGATGGCGGCGACGGTCGACTATCTCGCAGGCTATGCGGCGACCACCAATGCCGTCGGCGACCACCATTTTGATGCGCTGTTCGACGCCTATCTGGCGGACGACACCGTCGCGGCCTTCATCGCCGAGGCGAACCCCGCCGCCTTCGCGGCGATGCTCCGCCGTTTCGAGGATTGCCTCGCGCGCGGCCTCTGGTCGCCGCGCAGGAACAGCACGGCGCGCCGTCTGGCCGAGCTTTCGGGGAGCGCCGGCTTGTCCATAAGGGAGGATGCATGACCGAGGACAACGTCGAATCCGGAGCCGAAGCTGCGGCTGGCGCTCCGCTGGACCCGGATGTCCGCCATGCCGAGAAGATGCGCAAGAAGAAGGCGGTGCGCGACAAGATCCTCGCGACCAAGACGGTCGAGAAGGGTCTCATCATCGTCCACACCGGCAAGGGCAAGGGCAAGTCGACCGCCGCCTTCGGCATGGTGTTCCGCAGCCTCGGCTACGGGCTCCCGGTCGCCGTGATCCAGTTCGTCAAGGGTGCCTGGGAGACCGGCGAGCGTTTCGCGCTGGAGCGCTTCGGCGATCTCGTCTCGATCAATGCGATGGGCGAGGGCTTCACCTGGGAGACGCAGGACCGCCAGCGCGACATCGCCGCCGCCCGTCATGCCTGGGAAACGGCCAAGAACCTCGTCCGCGCCGGCGAGCACCATCTTGTGCTGCTCGACGAACTCAACATCGTGCTGCGCTACGATTATCTGCCGCTTGCGGAGGTACTCGACTTCCTCGCGACCGAGAAGCCGCCGCATGTCCATGTGGTCATCACCGGCCGTAACGCGCCCGACGCGTTGATCGAGATCGCCGATCTCGTCACCGAGATGGAGATGATCAAGCATCCCTTCCGCTCCGGCGTGAAGGCGCAGAAGGGCATCGAGTTTTGAGGGACGGCGTAGCCCGGAGCCTTCCATGACTCCCGCCGTGATGTTCCAGGGCACCGGCTCCAATGTCGGCAAGTCGACCATCGTCGCCGGTCTGGCGCGGCTGCTGGTCCGGCGCGGCCTCAGCGTCGCGCCGTTCAAGCCGCAGAACATGTCGAACAATGCCGCCGTTACCGCGGATGGCGGCGAGATCGGCCGCGCGCAGGCGCTGCAGGCGCGCGCCGCCCGTCGGCTGGCCAGCGTGCATATGAACCCCGTCCTGCTGAAGCCGGAAAGCGAGACCGGCGCGCAGGTCATCGTCCAGGGTCGGCGGATCGGCACGATGCGGGCGCGCGAATTCGGCAGCCGCAAGCAGGAACTGCTGCCGAAGGTTGTGGAGAGCTACGGGCTCGTCGCCGCCGATGTTGATATTGTCCTCGTCGAGGGCGCCGGCAGCCCGGCCGAGATCAACCTCCGCGCTGGCGACATCGCGAATATGGGCTTCGCGGAAGCGGTCGGCCTGCCGGTGATAATCGTGGGCGACATCGATCGCGGCGGGGTGATCGCCAGCCTTGTCGGGACGCACGCCGTGCTGCAACGCGCCGACCGTGACCGAATCGAGGGCTTCATCGTCAACCGCTTCCGCGGCGATCCTTCCCTCTTTGATGAAGGAGAGCGCGCGATCGCGGCCGCCACAGGCTGGGCCGCGCTCGGCGTCGTTCCCTGGTTCTCCGATGCGGGCAAGCTGCCCGCCGAGGACATCCTCGATCTCGCGCGGCATGAGCGCAGGACCGGCGGCCGTGTCGTCATCGCCGTGCCGCGCCTGCCGCGCATCGCCAATTTCGACGATCTCGACCCGCTGGCCCAGGAAGAGGGCGTCGAGCTCGTGCTGGTGGCGCCGGGCGAGGCCATTCCCGTCGCCGATTGCGTGTTGCTGCCGGGTTCAAAATCGACCATTGCCGATCTCGCCTTTCTACGGCGTCAGGGCTGGGATATCGACATCCTCGCCCACCGCCGGCGGGGCGGCCGGGTAATCGGGCTTTGCGGCGGCTATCAGATGCTCGGTCGCAGCATCGCTGATCCCGAGGGCGTGGAAGGCCCGGCAGGATGCGTCGACAAGGCGGTGCGACCGTTCACGGGGCGCGACGTCGAGGAGGGGCATGCCGTCGAGGGCTATGAGATCCATCTCGGCCGCAGCGACGGACCGGACCGTGTTCGGCCATGGCTCTTCGGGAACGATGGTCCGGAGGGCGCGATCTCGGCCGACGGGCGTGTCATGGGCTCCTATGTCCATGGCCTCTTCGCCGCCGACGGCTTCCGACACGCCTTCCTCGCCGGGCTCGGGGCCCCCGCCTCGGCATTCGGCTACGAGGATGGCGTCGAATCGGCGCTCGATGCGCTCGCGGACCATCTCGAGGCGCATCTCAACATCGATGCGATCATGAGGATCGCAGCCAGAGGGCGATGATCACGACAAGGATGCCGGTCAGCCCCGTCGCAATCCTGAGGACCTTCAGCGCCTTGGCGATGTCGCCCGGCGCCGCGTCGCGCCGGCCGGCGGGGTTGAGGAATGGGTCATCGACAACGTGGCCGGCATAGCGGCGCGGTCCGGCCAAAGCGAGGCCGAGCGCGCCGGCCATCGCCGCTTCCGGCCAGCCGGCATTGGGCGAGCGATGCTTGCCCGCATCGTCCAGCATGACGACGAAACTCTCTCGGATCGACGTCCCGACAAAGGGCGCCGCCATCACGATCAGGCCGCCGGCGAGGCGGCTGGCTGGCAGGTTGACGAGGTCGTCGAGCCGCGCCGAGGCCCAGCCGAAGGCGCGGTGCCGATCGGAGAGATGGCCGATCATCGAATCGGCCGTGTTGATCATCTTGTAGGCGAAGAGGCCCGGCAGTCCGAGCAAAGCGAACCAGAGCGCCGGTGCCACGAAGCCGTCCGAGAAATTCTCGGCCGTCGACTCGATCGCGGCCCGGCAGACGCCGGCCTCGTCCAGGCTGTCCGGGTCGCGGCCGACGATCATGGCGACCGACCGCCGCGCGGCCGCAAGCCCACCCTCGTCGAAGGCGTCGAACACGGCTCGGACATGGTCGTAGAGACTCCGGCTCGCCAGGAAGACCGAAGCGATGACGGGCAGCAGAACGAAGCCCCATTCGAAGCCGGCCAGGCCGCGCTCGACGAGGACGCCGGCCAAGAAGGCGAGGGCGGTAAGGACGATGATCGTCGCTGCGCCCGTCACGCGGCGCAGGAGGTTGGAACCCGCCGGCGGCGCGGCGTTGAGTGTTCGATCTGCCCAGCCGATCATCGCCCCGAACCAGGCCACCGGATGGGGAATGCGGCGCCAGATGAAATCGGGATCGCCGGCGACGGCGTCGATCGCGATGGCCGCCAGCAGCAGCCAGAGCCGCGCCTCGAAACCGAACGATGTCACTGCGCACCAGCCGGCCCAAACGGCCAGGTTGCAGCGCAACACAACGATTGCCACGCGGCAACCTTTTGTAACAATTCGATCATCGGATGTTCACGATCCCCGGCTTAGAGTCACTCCCCACAGGCGGCACGGGGGCCGACCTTTGTATCACCGGAGCGTAGCATGGGCGACTTGCGGCCGTTTGATCCCGCTGTGAGCCAGTACCCGTTGCCGATGAGCGCCAAGCGCGCGCAGTTCGAGGCTCGAAACGCGCGACGGCAGAGGCTGGCGCTGCCGAAAGGGCATCCCTACCGGCGTCTGCCGCCGTGGCTGCCTTATGGCGTCGCCAAGATGCTGGCGCGCGTCGTCGGCTGAGGCGCCCGGCTCAGGCGCTGCGTCCACAGCAGGATCGATACCACTCGACGAAGACGCTGACGCCGCTGGCGATCGGCGCGAGCTGCATCGGTCCGATCAAAGCGGCCAGCAGCGAGCCCGACGCGCATAGGGGGCCGCTTGCCGAAACTGCCTTCATCGTTGAAGCGAGCGTCGCTGTGAGGACATGACGCTGTCTGCGGCCGGATCGGGCGCGCGGGGCACAGTCTGCGGAAAAAGCGGGAGCCGGAACGACAGCCGGCGATTGGAGGTTGCGAAACCTTTCCCGCATTGCAATAGGTTCACCTGGGCAGGTCGGGTACTCGAAGTGATGGTGGCGGCGCCGGTCAGGGGGACTGGCGGCGGCCGCCGAGAGTGCATGAGCCTGTCCGTCCGGAGCCGCATCCCAAGTGTCAGACCTGAAAGTCTCCGAAGCGCATCTCCAGGAATTGCGGAAAGTCCATTCGATGCTGCACGCCTCGATGGATGCGCTGATCCGGGACATGAACGCCAACGAGGCGGCGCGCCTGCTCATTCTGCTGGATGACCGGCTGACAACGCTCATCAACGCTGCGGCGGCCGAGCGCGAGCCGAAGCCGGACCGCAAGCGCCCCGATCGTCCCTTCACCGGCGTTGGGCCGACATTTGGCGAAGCGCTGCCGACGGAGGCGCCCGACGAGCAACGGTCGACCAAGGCAGCCGAGCCCGTCGCGACGCCCGTGGCCGGCGAGTCGCTGTCAGGCAAGGACGTGTCCGGCAAGCCTCAGGCTTCGGTGAGCGGTCTGCCGGCCGGTGCGGCGCCTGGTAGCACGGGTTCAGCCGGCATCATGAAGCCGGAGCCCGTTCGCGCAACACCAGCCGCATCGACTGCCGGGGCGCCCGCGACGGCCAAGCCTTCGGTCGCAGAACCGCTCACCCCCAAGCCGCCGGCTCCGACGACGGCGATTCCATTGCCACCGCCGCCGGCGGATGAGCCTGAACCTGTGCTGACAGCGGCTCGGCCGCCGGAATCCGAAGCGCTTCCGGATAGCGGTCCGATCCTCTTCGTGCCGCCGCCACTACCGCCGAAACCGGTGCGGGTCGCCGATGTCTCGGCGGCACCGGCGAAAGCTCCTGGGAGCGAGATGGCGGCGCATGGTCCGGCTACGCCGGCCGCGGGGAAGGCTGAAACCCTCCCGCCGGCACCGCCATCCATGCCGAAGGCGGCGCCCGCAGCCGCGCTTCCCGATTCGCCCAGACCGGCGCCGGCTGGTCCGGTGCCAGCGTCGCCCGATCTCTCGCGTCCGACGCCCGCCATCCCGCCCGTCGCCCCTTTCGCGGAGCGGCCCAAGACGGCTGCGGAGCCGGAGGACGCTTCAGACGAGCCGGAGTGGGTCGAGGAGGATTTCGAGGACGGCGAGGATCTCGAGGAGCGAGCCGGGGCCGGGAAGACGGACGATCCGTTCGACGACGAGATAGCCGAAGTCGCGGCAGCACCTGCGGATGAGGCTCCGGCCAGTCCGGCGTCGGGTGGCGGCCTTTTCGGCAGCGGCCTTTTCTCCAAGCTGAAGCTGCCCGGTTTCGGCCGGCGGAAAGTCGAGGAGAAGGCGCCGCAGCGCGCCGCCACGGACGACGAGACCGACGATCTTCAGGACGATATCGAAGACGGTTTTGATGATGATCTCGACGACGATCTGATCGAGGACGAGGATGAGCCGACGCCTTCGGCGGCCGACCACGAGCTCGATGTCCGCCGCCTGCATGCGGTGGTCGACCAACTCGCCGCTGACAATCTCCTCGACGAGGCCTTGCGCCGGACCGGCAACCGCATCGAACTGCGCAAGGTCGAGGAAGGGCTCGATATCGTCGTGAAGGGCCTGCCGGCGGCGCTCGGCACCGTCCGGCTCGACGAGACGGACGGCCACGTCCTCTATCAGCCGCGTTTTGGCCTCGACCTTCCCGAGCGCGAGCCCAACCGGGCCGATCTCGAACTGTGGCTGAAGGCGATGGGCGACGTGGTGGTCCACGTTCTCGCCGATATCGCGCAGCGCCGCTCGAAGTCCGGCGCTACCGACAGCGAGCCGACGGCCTGAGGATCAGCGCCGGGTCGGTTGCCCGTCCGGCGCAGTGATCTACCGAGAAGAGGAAACCCACCACCCGATGAAGACCACGGCCAAACTCCGACCGCACGATCCCATCGTCAGCGTCTATCCGCTGCCGCTCGCCGCCCAGGAGGCGCGCGACGAGGCCCGCAAGGCTCGCCGGCTGCGCAAGCGCCTGCCGCCAGGCCATCCCTATCGACGGCTGCCTTTATGGATGCCCTATGGCCTGGCGCGGCTGATCGCCGGCTCCGACCCGAGTTCGCGGCCGAACGGCTGACGCCGCAACGCGCGGTCAGGTGCGGATCGGGTTCTCGAGATACCAGTGATAGGCCTTTTCGAGGCCGACCGGGAACGGTGTCGTCGCCTTCCAGCCGAGCTCGTTGATCCGCGAGACGTCCATCCGCTTCAGCATGGTGCCGTCGGGCTTCGACGTGTCCCAGGCGATATCGCCGTTGAAGCCGGTCACCGACTTCACCGTCTCGGCGAGTTCCTTGATGGTGATGTCGTCGCCGGTGCCGACATTCACATGCTCGTAGCCCGAATAGGACTTGAGCAGGAAGACGCAGGCGTCGGCGAGATCGTCGACATAGAGGAACTCGCGCCGCGGCGTGCCGGTGCCCCAGCAGGTGACCGTGGCGTCGCCGCGCTGCTCGGCTTCGTGGAAGCGGCGCAGGAGGGCCGGGATCACATGGCTCTTCTCAGGGTCGAAATAGTCGTTCGGCCCATAGAGGTTGGAGGGCATGGCCGAGATGTAGTCGACGCCGTGCTGCTTGCGATAGGCTTGGCAGAGCTTGATGCCGGCGATCTTGGCGATCGCGTACCACTCGTTGGTGCTTTCCAGAGGGCCGGTCAGCAGCGCATCCTCGGGGATGGGCTGCGGCGAGACCTTGGGATAGATGCAGGACGAGCCGAGGAACAGCAGCTTCTCGGTACCCGACTTGAAGGCGCCGTGAATGAGGTTCGCCTCGATCATGAGGTTTTCGTAGAGGAAATCGGCCGGGTAGGTGTCGTTGGCGAGGATGCCGCCGACCTTGGCCGCGGCGACGACCACGACGTCCGGCTTCGTGTCCTCGAGGAAGGCGGTCACGGCGGCGGGATCGCGCAGGTCCGCCTGCTGGCGCGTGGCGGTCACCACCTCGACACCGTCACTCTCGAGACGGCGGACGACCGCCGAGCCGACCATGCCGCGATGCCCGGCGACATAGACCCGGCGGCCAGCGAGCGAGAACTCGGTCATCGGACGAAATCCTTCAGTGCAATGAAACTTGTGCGGCGCAGCATTGCCCGAAACCGGCAATGCTGTCGAGAGGCGAGGGGCCGGCCCCGCCTGAACGCTCTGTCTCTGCAAACGATCCTTGCGGAGATGGTGAGCCCGATGGGATTCGAACCCATGACCCCATGATTAAAAGTCACGTGCTCTACCGGCTGAGCTACGGGCTCGTCGCTGCGCCTTGCGAAAGTGGGCGGAACCTAGTCGTCACATGGCGAGGGGTCAATAGCGGGCCGCGCTTGCTTGACGCTTCGGAGCCGGCCACCCGATAAACGCCTGTCCCTTCGCAGATGGAGCCGCGTGTTGGCCCAATATGCCCTTAGCAACAGTCCTGCTCGGCCATCGGCCGGCGTCGCACCGGCCCTGGCGGCGCTGCTGACCATATTTCTCCTGATCGTCAGTCTGGCTCCGGCGACAGCCGCGCCTCCGGCGCCCCCCGCCGACTTCACCGACAACCAGATCGCGCGCGGCTTCATGCTCACGGTGTTCGGTCGCGAGGGGCCGGCGTCGAGCCAGGCTGCCGGGCACTATGTCAACAAGTTCGTCGATCCGGTGGGCGTTCATGTTCTCGATGCGAGCGGCGTAACCGGCCGGACGGAGGAGGTCGCCGGATTCGTAGGGCTGCTCGACAGGATTGTGCCCAATCTCAAGATCCGCATGGCGGAAAAGCCCGAAAAGGCGCGCCTCTTCGTTTTCCTCGTCAATCGCAGCAACTATCGCAGGGTCATCGCCGACGCGCTGCCACAGGGCGCCGAGGCGAGCTTCATGGAGCGCAGCCGCTGCTCGGCGGTGATGTGGAACCGGACGACGGGCGTCCTCGACCGGGCCTATGTCTTCATCCTCGCCGACAGAGGCCAGAAGACCTTCACGAGCTGTCTCGCCGAGGAACTCACACAGGCGCTCGGGCCGGCGAACGACAGCTCGAAGCTGCCCTATTCACTTTACAACGACAACAACGATGTCGGCACGTTCGGTCTCTTCGACTGGTACATTCTCGCGACGCTCTACGACGACGCGATGATGCCCGGGATGAATGCCGACGAAGCGATGAGCGTGCTCCCCGGGGCGATCAAGCGTGCACGCGCCTTTGCGCCACGCGTTCGGCCGTTCCTCGGTGGACAATAGTCCGACGGCGGGGACTAGGCGCAATTAGGCCATAATTTGACTGAATGAAGAGGCCATTCAGCGAAAGTCCTGACTGCCATGGAACGCGTCGGCGCTGCCGACGGAGGCTTGCGGAGTCCGCCGATTGATCGACCTACACTGCCATCTCCTGCCCGGCATCGACGATGGCGCGGCCAATATCGAGCTTTCGGTCGAGATGGCGAGGGCATCCTTCGCCGACGGCATCACGGTGACGGCCTGCACGCCGCATATCATGCCAGGCGTCTATAACAACAACCGCGCCATCATCGAGGAGGGTATCGCTCGCCTCGAAGCCCGCTTCGCCGAGGAGGGCATCTCGATGAGGCTCGTCGTCGGCGCCGATGTGCATATGGATGTCGATGTCGTCTCAGGTCTCAAGACCGGTCGCATTCCATCGCTCAACAACAGCCGCTATTTCCTGTTCGAGCCGCCCCACCATGTGCCGCCGCCGCGGATCGAGGACAATGTCTTCAACATCATGTCTGCCGGCTATGTGCCGATCCTGACCCATCCCGAGCGCCTTTCCTGGATCGAGAGCCATTATTCGGTCATGGAGAAGCTCGTCCAGATGGGCATGCCCATGCAGATCACCGCCGGCTCGGTGACGGGTCAGTTCGGCCGACGCGTGCGCTACTGGGCCGACAAGATGATCGGCGAGGGGCTGGCGCATATCCTCGCCACCGACGCGCATAATCTCACCGGCCGTCCGCCGAATCTCTCCAAGGCGCGCGACATGATCGCCGAACGTCTCGGCGAGGCCGAGGCCATCCATATGACGACGACGCGGCCCCAGGCGATCATCGACAATGCCGCGCCCGACAGTTGGCCCCCTCTCGCTGTTCGCCGTGTCGCAAAAAGCGAGGCGCCGAAAGGATTCCTGGCCCGTTTGGGTCTCGGTCGGCGCTAGATCGCCGGCCAGGTGACGCTGGTTATGTTGCATTGCGAGATCATCCCGCGTTGCATCATTCGTTAAGGCTGGTGTATCTAGTCGGTCCAGCACGGCTCGCCGCAAGGCCTGGCGCGACAGGAGTTTCAGTGTCCTTGAGAATTTCTTTCGCGATGGTTCTGATCGCCGGTCTGTTGTCGGCCTGTTCGTCTGTCTCGACGCCCTCGAATGAGGGGATGCGCTATGCTTCGACCCCCGGCACGATGACGCCGGTTGGGCCGCAGGTCGTCGCGCCTGCCCGGGTCGGGGCGGGCCTGCCGGCGCCAAACTACGGCACGGCGTCCATGCAAG
>Ga0209933_1002478_pt1 | contig 10263 bp, 7 predicted proteins | sample ThiBiot_300_biof_FD_183944 | JGI IMG/M metagenome (GOLD analysis project Ga0209933, IMG submission 183944) | Wastewater bioreactor microbial communities from Cape Town, South Africa - Thiocy_cont_300_biof (SPAdes) | ecosystem: Engineered > Bioremediation > Thiocyanate > Unclassified | place...
GCCGCTCATTCCGGATGACATCCATGTCCAAGACCCAATCGGCGAGCATTCTCGACCCGGCCATCCTGGTGCCGGCGATCGGCGCCTCGTTCAGGAAGCTCGATCCGCGCACCCTCGCCCGCAACCCGGTCATCTTCGTCGTCGCGCTGGTGACGCTGCTCACCACCGTCCTCTTCCTGCGCGACATCGCCGCCGGCCGCCCCGGTCTCGGCTTCTCGCTGCAGATCAATCTCTGGCTCTGGTTCACCGTGCTCTTCGCCAATTTCGCGGAAGCCGTGGCCGAGGGGCGCGGCAAGGCGCAGGCCGACGCGCTGCGCCGCACCCGATCGGAGACCGAGGCGAAGCTCCTTTCGGGCGACGACCTCACCCGCTACGAGCGCGTTCCCGGCGCCAGCCTCAAGGTCGGCGATGTCGTGCTCGTCGAGGCCGGCGACATCATCCCCTCGGACGGCGAGGTGATCGAAGGCGTCGCCTCGGTCAACGAAGCGGCGATCACCGGCGAATCCGCCCCCGTGATCCGCGAATCGGGCGGCGACCGCTCGGCGGTGACGGGCGGCACCGAGGTGCTGTCCGACTGGATCCGCGTGCGGATCACCGCGGCCGCCGGCTCCACCTTCCTCGACCGCATGATCAGCCTCGTCGAGGGCGCCGAGCGGCAGAAGACGCCGAACGAGATCGCGCTCAACATCCTCCTCGCCGGCATGACGCTGATCTTCGTCTTCGCCACGGCGACGATCCCGAGCTTCGCGACCTATGCCGGCGGCTCGATCCCGGTCCTGATGCTGGTCGCGCTCTTCGTCACCCTGATCCCGACCACGATCGGTGCGCTGCTCTCGGCGATCGGCATCGCCGGCATGGACCGCCTGGTGCGCTTCAACGTGCTGGCGATGTCGGGCCGGGCAGTCGAGGCGGCCGGCGATGTCGATACGCTGCTGCTCGACAAGACCGGCACCATCACGCTCGGCAACCGCCAGGCGACCGAGTTCCGGCCCGTCGGCGGCGTCACGGCGGCCGAACTCGCCAATGCGGCGCAGCTCGCCTCGCTCGCCGACGAGACGCCGGAAGGCCGCTCGATCACCGTACTCGCCAAGGAGAAATACGACATCCGCGCCCGCGACATGGCGAGCCTCAACGCCCGGTTCGTGCCCTTCACGGCGCAGACGCGCATGAGCGGCGTCGATGTCGGCGGCCAGGTGATCAGGAAGGGCGCGGTCGACGCGGTGCTCGCCTATGTCGGTGCCGATCCGGCGACCTCGGCGCTCGCCCGCGAGGTGAACGCCATCGCCGGCGAGATCGCCAAGACCGGCGGCACGCCGCTGGCAGTCGCCGAGAATGGCCGCCTGCTCGGCGTCGTGCAGTTGAAGGACATCGTCAAGGGCGGCATCCGCGAGCGTTTCGCCGAGCTCCGCCGCATGGGCATCCGCACGGTGATGATCACCGGCGACAACCCGATGACCGCCGCCGCCATCGCGGCGGAAGCGGGCGTCGACGATTTCCTGGCGCAGGCGACGCCCGAGGCCAAGCTGGCGCTGATCCGCGCCGAGCAGGCCAAGGGCAAGCTGGTCGCGATGTGCGGCGACGGCACCAATGACGCGCCGGCTCTGGCGCAGGCCGATGTCGGCGTCGCCATGAACACGGGCACGGTGGCGGCACGCGAGGCCGGCAACATGGTCGATCTCGACAGCGATCCGACGAAGCTCATCGAGATCGTCGAGATCGGCAAGCAACTCCTGATGACGCGCGGCGCGCTGACGACCTTCTCGATCGCCAACGACATCGCGAAATACTTTGCCATCATCCCGGCGATGTTCGTCGCCTTCTATCCCGAACTCGGCGCGCTCAACGTCATGGGTCTTGCGACGCCGCAGAGCGCCATCCTCTCGGCGATCATCTTCAACGCACTCGTCATCGTCGCACTGATCCCGCTGGCGCTGAAGGGCGTCTCCTACCGGCCCGTCGGCGCGGCCGAACTGCTGCGGCGCAATCTCCTCGTCTACGGCCTCGGCGGCATCCTGGTGCCCTTTGTCGGCATCAAGCTGATCGACATGGCCGTCGCTGCCCTCGGTCTCGCGTGAGGTCCATCATGCTGAAACAGATCCGTCCCGCACTCGTTCTCCTCGTCCTCTTCACCGTCTTGACCGGGCTCGTCTATCCACTCGGCATGACCGGCATCGCCGGCGTCCTCTTCCCGCAGAAGGCTGCGGGCAGCCTCGTCACGCGCGACGGCAAGGTGATCGGCTCCGCTCTCATCGGCCAGAACTTTGCCGGCGAAGCGTATTTTCACGGTCGGCCCTCGGCGACGCTCGGCCCCGATCCTGCCGACCCGTCGAAGTCGGTCGCGGCGCCCTACAACGCGTCGAACTCCATGGGCTCCAATCTCGGTCCCTCGAATCCGGCGCTGATCGAGCGCGTCAAGGCCGAGCGCGACGCGCTCGCCGCCACCAATCCGGGTGCCGCCGTGCCCTTGGACCTCGTCACGACGAGCGGCAGCGGGCTCGATCCCGACATCTCGCCCGAGGCGGCGCTCTTCCAGGTGCCGCGCGTCGCCAAGGCTCGCGGCATGGACGAGGCTGTGCTCAAGGCGGTGGTCGCGGCGCATGTCGATGGCCGGTTGTTCGGCATCGTCGGCGAGCCGCGCGTGAATGTCCTCGCGCTCAATCTCGACCTCGACAGCCGCGCCGGTGGATAGGATGCTCGGCAGTGATCGATCCGGCCGGGCCGACGCTGCCGCCGGGAAGGAGCCGTGATGGCTGAGGAAACGGACGGCGAGGGGCATCGGCCCTCGCCCGACGCCCTGCTCGAGGCGGCGCGGCGCGAAGGCCGCGGCCGCCTCAAGCTGTTTCTCGGCGCCGCGCCCGGCGTCGGCAAGACCTATGAGATGCTGGAAACCGGCCGCGCCCGCCTCGCAGCCGGCATCGATGTCGTCATCGGCGTCGTCGAGACGCATGGCCGCGCCGAGACCGAGGCTCTGGTCGCGCCCTTCGAGACGGTTCCGCGCCGGCAGATCCCCTATCGCGGCCAGATGCTGGACGAGATGGACCTCGACGCCATCCTGGCGCGGCGGCCGGAGCTCGTCCTCGTCGACGAACTCGCGCACACCAATGCGCCCGGCAGCCGCCATCCGAAGCGCTACATGGATGTCGAGGAGCTGCTCGCCGCCGGCATCGACGTCTATTCGACCCTCAACATCCAGCATGTCGAGAGCCTCAACGATGTCGTGGCGCAGATCACGCGGGTCCGCATCCGCGAGACGGTGCCGGATTCGGTGCTCGACGCGGCCGACGACATCGAGGTGGTCGACCTCTCGCCCGCCGATCTCATCCAGCGCCTGCACGAGGGCAAGATCTACCTGCCGCGCACCGCGAAGCGCGCCATCGACCATTTCTTCTCGCCGGGCAATCTGACGGCGCTCCGCGAACTGGCGCTCCGCCGCACCGCGCAGCGCGTCGACCAGCAGCTGCTCAGCCATATGCAGAGCCATGCGATCCCCGGCCCCTGGGCGGCTGGTGAGCGCGTGCTGGTCTGCGTCAGCGAGGACCCGCGCGCGCAGGCGCTCGTCCGCTATGCAAAGCGCCTCGCCGACCGGCTGCGCGCGCCCTTCGTCGCCTTGCATATCGAGACGGCGCGCACCCGCCTGCTCGGCGAGGCCGCCGAGGCGCGGATCGCCGATGCGCTGCGCCTTGCCGAGCATCTCGGCGGCGAGGCGGTGACGCTGCCGGGCGGCGGGCGCCGCATCGCCGACGACGTGCTCGGCTATGCCCGGCGCCAGAACGTCAACCACATCGTCATCGGCAAATCCGAGCGCTCGCGCCTCTTCGAGATCCTGCATGGATCGGTGGTGCACGATCTCGTCCGCCGCGCCGGCACGATCAGCGTCCATGTCATCGCCGGCGAGGCGATCGACGCGGCCGTCGCGCCACAGCCTGCGCCGGCGCCGCAGCAGGCGGCCAGGCACCCCGGCCCCTATGTCGCGGCGGCGGCGGTCGGCGCCGTGGCGCTCGCCATCGGCAAGCTGATCGAGCCGCTGGTCGGGGCCGGCAGCGTCGATCTCGTCTTCCTGCTCGGCGTCGTGCTGGTGGCGAGCTATGGCGGCCTGTGGCCGGCGCTGTTCTCGACCGCGGTGTCGCTCCTCGCCTACAACTTCTTCTTCCTGCCGCCGACCTGGACCTTCACCATCGCCGACCCGACCAATGTCGCGGCGCTGGTGGTCTTCACCATCGTCACCTTCCTCGTCGCCAATCTCGCGGCGCGGGCGCGGGCGGAAGCCGTCGTCGCGCGAAGCCGCGCCGCGGCGACCGAGGCGCTCTACTCCTTCAGCCGCAAGCTGGCCGCGGTCGGCACCATCGACGACGTGCTCTGGGCAACGGCCTATCAGATCGCCTCGATGCTCGACATGCGCGTCGTGCTGCTCCTCGCCGAGGACGGCGACTTCGCGGTGCGCGCCGGCTATCCGCCGGAAGACCAGCTCGACGAGGCCGACATCGCCGCCGCGAAATGGGCCTTCGCCAACAACCAGCCGGCCGGCCGCGGCGCCGATACGCTGCCGGGCGCCCGGCGCTTCTTCATGCCGCTCTCGACCGGCCGCGGCCCGATCGACGGCGACGAGAAGGGCGGCCCGCTGTTGACGCCCGACCAGCGTCGCCTGCTCGATGCGCTGGCCGGCCAGGCGGCGCTTGCCATCGAACGCGTCTTCCTCGCCGAGGATGTCGAGCGCTCGCGCCGCGATGCGGAGGCCGACCGCCTGCGCCAGGCGCTGCTCTCCTCGATCTCGCATGATCTCCGCACGCCGCTCGCCGCCATTCTCGGCGCCGTCGGCACGCTGCGCGGCTATGGCACCGGCCTCGACGGGGCAACGCGCGACGAACTCCTCGCCACCACGGAGGCGGAGGCCGAAAGGCTCAACCGCTTCATCAACAACCTCCTCGACATGACGCGGCTCGAAGCGGGCGCTATCCGTCCCGCTGCCGTGCCGACCGATCCCGACGAGATCGTCGGCAGCCTCGCCGAGCGCGTCGCGGGCGTCGCCTCCGGCCACCGCTTCGTCGTCGATGTCGCGCCTCGCCTGCCGATGGTCGCCGTCGATCCCGTGCTCATCGAGCAGGCGCTGTTCAACCTCATCGACAACGCCGCCAAATATGCGCCGGCAGGCACGACCATCACGCTTTCGGCGCGGCGCGAGGGTGATACGGTCGCGATAGCGGTGCTGGACGAGGGGCCGGGTCTCGGCGCCGAGGAGCTGGAGCGCGTGTTCGACAAGTTCTATCGGGTGGAGAAGGGCGACAGCGTGCGCGCGGGAACGGGGCTCGGCCTTTCGATCAGCCGCGGCTTCGTCGAGGCGATGGGCGGCAGCCTCACCGCAGCGCGGCGCCCGAATCGTCCCGGCCTCGCCTTCACCATCCGCCTGCCGGCTGGCGCCGGAGAACGGCCATGAATGCCGGCCGTCTTCTCGTCGTCGACGACGAGCCGCCGATCCGCCGTCTCTTGAAGGCCGGGCTCGGCACGCAGGGCTATGAGGTGATCGAGGCGGCCGATGGCGCGGCGGCGCGCAGGGCGATGGAGGAGCACCGGCCCGACGGCGTGATCCTCGATCTCGGCCTGCCGGATATCGGCGGCGAGGCGCTGCTCGAAGGCTGGCGGCGGGCCGGTGTCACGGTGCCCATCCTCATCCTTTCGAGCCGCACCGGCGAGGCCGGCATCGTCGAGGCGCTGGATGCCGGCGCCGACGACTATGTGACGAAGCCGTTCGGCATCGACGAACTGGTGGCGCGCCTCCGCGTGGCGCTCCGCCACCGCGTCCAGGCCGATGGCGCGCAGCCGCTCTTCAGGACCGGCGCGCTCACCGTCGATCTCGTCCGCCGCATCGTCCGTCTCGATGGTGCCGAGATCCATCTCTCGCCGAAGGAATACGAGATCCTGGCGCTTCTCGTCCGCCATGCCGGCAAGGTGATCACCCACCACCAATTGATGAAGGCCGTCTGGGGCGGGGCGATCGACGCGCAGCAGCTGCGCGTCTATGTCCGCCAGGTTCGCCAGAAGCTGAAGGACGATCCCGCGCGGCCCGTCTATATCCGCACCGAAACCGGCGTCGGCTACCGCCTGCGCGCGGCCGACTGACCGCTCAATCCAGCTCCACCACGGCCGGGTCGCGCCGCCAGCGGGTCGGCGAGACGCCGGTCCAGCGGCGGAAGGCGCGGTCGAAGGCGCTCGGCGTCCCATAGGCGAGCGTCTCGGAAATATCCGCCACGTCGAGATCGGTGAGGCTCAGCAATTCGCAGGCGATCGAGAAGCGCACCTGCTGCTCGATGGCACGGAAGGTGACGCCTTCGTCCTTGAGGCGGCGGTTCAGCGTCCGGAGATGCACGCCGACCTGGCCGGCGATGGTCTCGGCGGAGGCGTCGCCCATCAGGATGGCGGGCTTCAGGAGGTGGCGGACGCGGGCGTTGAAGTCGGGTGAGCCGATGGCGTTGGTCGTGTCGAGCAGCGCGGCGAGTCGTTCGCGCTCGGCCCGGTCATGGCCGGCGATCGCCAGCCGCATCGCCTCCGCGCTCAGCGTCAGCGCGGCATAGGGCTGGTTGAGACGCACCGGGCAGCCGAGCGCCACCTCGTAATGGCCGCGCGGCGCGTTGCCGCGATGGCAGATCAGCACCTCGATCGGCCCGGCGCGCGTTCCTGCAAGGCTGCGGATGGCGTTCACCGCGACCGCCATGGCGAGGTCATAGAGCTGGTCGGCGCCGGTCTCGTAGCGGTCGTAGATGCCGTAGCCGAGATGGAAGCCGTCGCCCTGCGGCATCAGGAAGGTGACGGCGCCGCGCGAATTGCGATGCTGGTTGCGGACGAAGTCGTGGATCGCCTCGCCGAGCGTCGGCGCATGGGCGACCAGCTGGCCGACCGTCCCGAGCGCCCGATGATCCTGCGCCAGTCCGATATCGAGACCGAGATGGCGCCGGCCGGTGAGCTTCACCGCCCGTTCCATCACCTGGCAGATGGCGACGAAGGGCGCGACACCGTCGCGATTGGAGAAGATGTCGGCCCCGATGCCGCTGCCCTCCACGACCGCGTCCATCGAGACGCCATGGCTGCGGACGATATCGGGCAGACCCACGAGCGGGCCGATCCGTTGCAAGCGCCGGTGCGGCATGATCCCCCTGCTGTCGCAAACTACGCGCGCGCACTCTGCAACGAATTAGCGCGGGGCGGAAGGAATGCCAGCGGTTGAAAAAGGGTGGCCACGCGCGCGACAGGCCACCCTTGTCGCGTCAGGCGGCTTCGAACAGCCGGCGTTCGAGGAGCGGATTGCCGCGAAGACCCTTCAGCGCCTTGGCGGCGGCAAGGACGGCGAGATCGACCAGCGGTTCGACGATGATGACGAGCATATAGGCGCCGCCGAAGGTGGTGATCGCGGCGGTGTTCTCGGCCGTGAAGCCGTGGCCGTAGAAGGCCCAGAAGGCGACCCAGGCGACGATGCCGGCCTGATAGGCCGTCGACAGCGCCAGCGCCTGGCGATAGCGGAGTTCGACATAGGGCGTCCCGGGCGCGATGACGCGGCCGGCGAGCATCGAGAGGCCGAAGAGCGGCACCAGCAGCGTCGTGACGTTCATGCCGTATTGCGGCAGGTCGAACGGCGCGAAGAACAGGCCTTGCAGCAGGAGGCCGAGCGCGAGGCCGAGCGCGGCAGGCGCCGCGCCGAGGATGAGGAACAGCGTCGAGCCGAGGATGAGATGCACCTCGGAGACGCCGACCGGCACATGCGGCAGCACCTCGAAGAACGAGAAGACGAGCGCCGTGGCGGCGGCGGTTCGGCCGACGAGCGAGGCGGCGCCGCGCACGCGGATGCTGTCCGCCGCAAGCTTCAGCGCATAGGCGCCGGCGGCGGCGCCGGTCACATAGCTGAGCCAGATCTTGTCGGGCGATACGAGGCCGGGTTCGATATGCATGTTACGTTCTCCTTGCCGTCTTCCCCGACGGCTCCGGGTTGCACGAGCGCATGGCCGGTCTCCTGACTCGCGGGTCACCGCACGCCCCCCGCCTTCCCGGATGATCCCGAAGAATCGTCCAGTGGCTTTAGGGTCCGAACTCAATTGAGGAGTGGATCTGCGTTGGGCCAAAATGCGTCGCGGGCAGGAGCCGGTGCGCAGCCGATGCCTTCGCATCGGCAAGAACCGGCGACGCAGCCGCGGCACATTTTCGCCCAACCCGGAGGGCGTGAGGGAAACGACGCCATTGCGGCGTCGAAGACGTCTCGCGGGGGTAAGGCCCCGCTTCGCCCTCTTCTCCTGGCACTGACATCGTTTCCCTCACGCGCAGACCGCTCCTCAGTTGAGTCCGGACCCTAAGGGGGCGGCTCGCCGCTCACAGTCGCGGGGGCGGTCGGGGCTTCGGACCGGCTGGTCCTTCCCCGTTCCCGTTTCACCCTTGGGCGAGTCGCCTCGCCGAAGGACACCATGCGCAAGAGGAACAGGCGCCGCCGGCGCGGGCCTGTCAAGCCTCAGCCGCCGTGTCCCTGCTGGGCGCCGTCGTGAGCGGCGCCATGGTCAGTGCCATCGTGGCCGCTGCCATCGTGGCCTTGGCCATGATCGGCGGCCGGCGGGTGCTGGCCGTCGGCGCCCATCATGACGACGCCGTCGAAGGAGGCGAACTTCTTGAGCGCGGGGTCGAGCCTCGCCTCGGCCGCCACGACGGCGGCGGCGAGCTGCTCGGCCTGATCCGCGGGCAGGCCGAAGGTCTCGAGGCCGGCGGCGTCGCGGAGCGAATCGCCGCTGCAGAGCGCCAGCTCCCAATGGTCGCCCTTGCGGCGGAGCAGCGCGCGGCCGCCCATGTCGCCCTGCGACCAGCCGGCGACCGCGATGTCGCCGGAGATGGTCACGGGCTCGACGCTGAGCCGGGCATCCGGCCGGTCGAAGGTCGCCATCATCAGATGCTGCACCGCCGCCGCGTCGCTCGCGGTATCAGCGAGAGCCGGCGTCGCCAGCAATGCGAGAGCGAGGCAACCCGCCTGGAAGAGCTTCTTCATCGTCATTCTCCCCGTTTATGGCCTCACGGCCGGATGTCGATCGCGTCTTCGAGCTTCGCGATGCGGAAGTCGTCGATCAGGATGTCGATGCGCACCTGCCAGCGGCCGGCGATCGGGATGGCGAGCGCGTCGATGCGCCAGACGGCGTCGGCTCCTTTCACGGCCTTGCGGCGGATCGGCTCGATGCCGGCAGCGGGATTGGCAAGGACGAGGGTCAGTTCCTTAGCGTCGAGCGGCCCGAAATCGCCCGTCATCACCGAGATCGCCGCCGCGACCGTACCGACATGGCCGGGCGTCAGGCTGAGATCGGCCATGGCGTCGGCCGCGTGGATATGGATCGAGGCGGGCTCGGCCGCCGCTTCGGCGAGGGCGCGCGGCGGCGGTGTGAAGCGCCAGAGCGCCGCGGTGCCGAAGATCGCGAGGACCAGCACGAGTTCCGCGGCAATGGAGCGCCGCAGCCAGGTGCGGGCGCATGGATCGTCCCGCTCGGCAGGTGCCGTGAGCAGCAGCCGGTTGAGCACGGCGAGGGCGAACAGGAGGGCGAGCAGAACGAGCTTTGCGAGCAGCACGCGGCCATAGGCGGTCGTCCAAAGCGCCGACGGCGTCTCGACCTGCACGACCGCGAGCGCGACGCCGGCGGCCGCGAGCGGCGCGACCGCGAAGGGGATCGCCCGCGAGAAGCGCGGGAGCACCAGCGAGGATGCGTCGTCACGCTCGCGCAGCGCGGCGGCGAGGGGGATCAGCGCGCCGGCCCAGAAGGCGATGCCGACCGCGTGCAGGAACACGGCGGGCCGCGTCAGCCATTGCGGGTTCGCGGCGCTGGCATGGCCGCTCGCGGCGAGGGCGAGACCGACGCCGACGAGCGACAGCGCCGCGAGGATGCAGGCGGCGCGGTTGGAGAGCGCGAGGGAGAGAAGCGCCAGCACGAGCGCGCCGGCGGCGAGGAGGCCGGTCGTGCCGTAGCTCGTCGACCAGCCCGTCTGCCAGGCGATCGGCGCCGCGAGGCTGCTGAGCGGCAGGGCTAGCGCATCGACGCCGAGCAGGCCGACGGAGAGCGGCGCGGCGGCGAGGCCCGCCCATGCCGCGGCGCGGACGATCGGCGCCGCGCGCCTGCCGCCGTTGAAGGCGATGAAGAAGGCGCCGCCGGCCCCGAGGAAAAGGCCGATATAGACGAGGGTGCGGAGCGCCCAAATCGCGCTATCGAGTGCAAGATCCGGCGCTTGCTGCGGCGGCGCGCCGCCGCCCGCGCTGGG
>Ga0209933_1002481_pt1 | contig 10250 bp, 6 predicted proteins | sample ThiBiot_300_biof_FD_183944 | JGI IMG/M metagenome (GOLD analysis project Ga0209933, IMG submission 183944) | Wastewater bioreactor microbial communities from Cape Town, South Africa - Thiocy_cont_300_biof (SPAdes) | ecosystem: Engineered > Bioremediation > Thiocyanate > Unclassified | place...
CGTGACCACCCGCCACGGGTGGGGGTTGAACACGAGCACCGGCTGCGTGCCGTCCTCGAGCGGGATCTCCACCTGCCGCGCGATGACGTTGTGCGTGCGGGTGATGATCCGCTTGGAGATCGCGACCGCCTCACCCAGCTGGTCGCGCGCGTCCTCGTAGGCCGGCTCGATCGCCGATCCCGGCAGCACGTCGTGGAACTGGTTGAACAGGATCTGCTTCCACGCCCGGCCCAGGTCCTCGCGCGGGTAGTCCAGCCCGAACGCCAGCGCACCGACCGCCGCCCAGCGCTCGGCGTTGAGCACCGCCGCCTGCGCCCGCCGCTGCCACAGCTTGATGCCGGAGTGCGCCGAGTAGCAGCCGGCCGCGTGCAGCTGCAGGTCGGTCCGCCACACCGGCAGGTCCTCGAGGCCGTCGGCCCCGAGCCGGGCGGCGAGCTCGTCGAAGTAGCGCCGCGGCGACGACATCGTCATGGCTCCGAACGTCCCCATCCGGTCGTACCGGTGGATCGAGTCGATGTTGGCGCGGGTGGGACCCCCGCCGTGGTTGCCCACGCCGTAGAACACCATCACGTCGCCCAGGTCGCGGTCGAGCGTGCCGAGCGCCTTGTCCGCCTGGCCGGCGACGTCGCCGGGGGCGCTGCAGTACTCGAAGGGGATCCGGTAGCCGAGCACCCGGGAGCCGTCCGGCGACTCCCACCAGAACGCGGTCGCGTCGAGCGAGTTCTCGTGCGGGCCGGGCCGCAGGAAGCAGTAGGAGTCCATCCCCTGCCCGCGCAGGATCTGCGGGAGCATCCCGTTGTGCCCGAAGGGGTCGGCGTTCATGCCGACCGTCGCGATCACCCCGAGCTTCTCCTTCAGGTACCGCTGGCCGTACAGCCCCTGCCGGACGAACGACTCCCCCATCGGCAGGTTGCAGTCCGGCTCCACCCACCAGCCGCCGACCATCTGCCAGCGCCCCTCGGCGACCCTGCGGCGGATCCGCTCGAAGAGTTCAGGGTCCGACTCCTCCACCCAGGACAGCAGCACCACCTGGTCGCAGGTGAAGACGAAGTCCGGGTACTCGTCCATCCGGTGGATCGCCGACCAGAACGTGGCCCGCGCCTCCTGGTAGCCCTCCTGCCACGGCCACAGCCACACCGGGTCGAGGTGCGCGTTGCCCACCATGTGCAGGGTGCGCGCCGGGGCGGCGAGGGGCCGCACCGGGCGGGGCGGCGCCGGCTGCCGGCCGAAGGCGGCGTTCGCGACGGGCGCCTCCGGGCTCCGCCGGTCGGCACGGGGAGCGCGGCTCATCGGGACGCCCCCGAGCCGGCGGCCCAGCTGTCCGCCACCTCGGAGATCACGTGCAGCATCACGGTGTGCATCTCCTGGATCCTGGGGGTCTCGTGCGACGGTGCCAGCAGCACATGGTCGGCGAGGGCCGCGGCCGGGCCGCCGTCGCCGCCGGCGAACAGCAGCGTGGTCGCCCCGCGGTCGCGCCCGGTGGCGAGGGCCCGGACGACGTTCGGCGACCGCCCGCTGGTGGTGAAGCCGACGACCAGGTCGCCCGGCCGGGCGAGGGCCTCCACCTGGCGGGAGAACACCTCGTCGAACGCGTAGTCGTTGGCGATGCAGGTCATGCTGCTCGGGTCCGTGGACAGCGTGACGGCCGGGAGCGGACGGCGGTCCCGCTTGTAGTGGCCCACGAGCTCGCCGACCAGGTGCTGGGCGTCGGCGGCGCTGCCGCCGTTGCCGAACGCGTAGAGGAACCCCCCGCGGGCGAAGGTCGCGCACAGCAGATCGGCCACGACGTGCACCTGGTCGGCCAGGCCCACCAGGGCGGTGGCCGCGGCGACGTGGTCCTGGAGCTGGTCGGTCAGCAGGTCAGACATGGGACAGCTCCTCGAGCCCGTCGAAGGCGACCGCGGCCGCACCGACCACGCAGACGACGTCCCCGAGCGCGGCGAGCTCGACGCGGGCGGCCTGCGCCGCGGGCGGCAGGGCGCCGGACCGCGTCACGCCGCCGCCGAGCACCACGAGGTCCGGCTCGAACACGTTGACCAGGTCGGTGACGGCGCAGCCGAGCAGGTCCACCGTCTCGTCCCAGACCTCCGTGGCGAGCCGGTCCCGCGCGGCGGCCGCGGCCGCGACGTCCGCCGCGGTCACCGCCGGCAGGCTCCGCAGCGACGACGGGCCAGGCCGGGAGAGCCGCTCGGCAGCGCGCTCGGCGATCGAGGTCCCGGAGACGTAGGCCTCGACGCAGCCCCGACGTCCGCAGGAGCAGAGCCGGCCACCGCGCTGCAGGGTCAGGTGACCGAACTCGCCGCCGTTCCCGGCGGCTCCGTGGTGCAGCCGACCGTCGATGACCGCGCCGCCGCCGACGCCGGTCGAGACCGTCAGGTAGAGCATCGTCGTCGTGCCCCTCCCTGCGCCGTAGCGGAACTCGCCCAGCGCCGCGGCCGTCGCGTCGTTCTCCAGCATCGCCGGGACGCCGAACTCGGCGGTCGCCAGGTCACCCACCGGCACCCCCAGCCAGCCCGGCAGGTGCGGGGGGCTGAGCAGCACCCCGGAGGCGGGGTCGAGCGGACCGCCGCAGGAGATGCCGACGGCGCGGACGGGGCCGAGCCCTGCCTGCGCCATCGAGCGCCGGCCCATGTCGAACAGGTGCGCCAGCACGGCCGACGGACCGGTCTCGCGCCGCGTCGGCTCGATCAGCAGACCGTGCACCGACCCGTCGGGCGTCACGACTCCCACGGCGAGCTTGGTGCCGCCGATGTCGAGCGCCAGCACGGCCGGGCCCGCACCGTCCGAGTGGTCCGGAGAGGCCGGTCCCGCGCTGGTGAGGGGCACGTGGCCTCCGTCCCTGCTCCGCCGCTGCCGCGGCTCCGCGACCGGTGTGTGTGGTGTCGATGTGACAACGATCCCACAAGGCTAGGGACGGGTTCCCGGCGCGTCAAACGGGAGGACGTCGACGATCGCCTCCGCCTGCTGCCCGAGCATCAGGTCGCCGACCCGCACGTCGGCAGCCACCCGGGCCCGGGTCTGCGGCGCACCGACGCGCACCTGCCAGGTCACCGCCCCGGAGGCGGAGGGGTCCAGGCTGACGTGGCGCTCGTCGGGCTGCGACACGGACCACCCGTCGGGCACCACCAGCCGGACCGCTGCCTCGGCCGCCTGCGGGAGCGGGTTGCGCACCGTCGCGGTCAGCTCGCAGGTGGCACCGGCTGCGACCGCCGAGAGGTACGGCGTCAGGTGGACCAGCACGCTGTCGGCGCCCAGGTCGAGCTCGTCGAGCGGCAGCAGCTCGTGGTGCAGGCGGACCAGCTCCTCGCCCTCCTCCGTGAGCATGTCGAGGTACGCCTGGTCGACCCAGCGCGGCTCCCAGTGCCCGCTCACCATCACGCCGGGAGCAACCCGGCGGTAGAGCGCGGCGCTGGCGCGGTAGTCCTCGATCCGGAACAGGTTGCGGTACTGGTAGTTGAGGACCTCGCGGCGATGCCCCGGGATGCCGAGACCCTCCTGCTGGTCGCCGGTGACCAGCACCTTCACCCCGTCGACCACCAGCTCGAACGCCGCGGCGTAGAGGGTGTGGCCCGGGAGCTCGTGCACCGTGATCTCGTACTCGCGCCACGTGAACGTGCCACCGACCGGCAGCACGCGGTCCACCCGGATCGGGTCCCACCACTGGCACGGCAGGTCGTGCACCATCGGGGCCTCGAGCACCGGGGCTACGTTCGACGGCGCCCACACCTGCGTGCCCTCGACCTCGCGCAGCAGGTTCAGGCCGGCGACGTGGTCGTCGTGGTAGTGGGTGGGCAGGGCCACCTCGATCGCCGTCACGCCGTACTGCTCGCGCAGGGCCGGCAGGGACGCGAGCCACGGGCGCCGCGCCGCGCGGTCGCCACCGGGCGGCAGGCCCGTGGTCATGTCGTAGCCGTAGTCGATCAGCAGCGCCGCCCCGCTGGCCGACAGCAGCACGTAGCTGCAGGCGTTGCTGGTGCGGTTGAGCAGCAGGTGCTCGGTCACCAGCACGTAGGGCTCGGACATGCGGGTCTGCAGGTCCCACGGGTACGGCCGCCGCGAGTCGACGTAGGCGCGCATCCGGGTGGCCAGCAGCCCGAGGGCCTCCTGGGGGTCCGCCATCGCCTCGCCGTGGGACGGCAGGAGCTCGTCCAGCTGCAGGCGCATGAGCGCGTAGCAGCTCAGCACCGTCATCGCCGGACCCTCGTTCTCGGTGTACGACCACTGGGTCGCGGCCAGCGACCACACCTTGCCCGGCGCGTAGACCAGGTCACCGGTGAAGGCGAGCCGACGGCCGTCGCGGTCCACGACGTACGTGACGGACCCGGTGGTGTGGCCGGGCGTCGGGTACGTCTCGACGCGCACCCCGCCGTAGTCGGCGGAGCGGTACTCCGGCACCACGCCGGCCACGGGGACGGGCTCGAGCAGGGAGAACCGGTCCTGGCGGAGGTTGTAGTCGTTGTAGAGCTGCCGGGTGCGCCACATCTCGTCGACCCGGTCGAACAGGTCCCGCTCGACCGGCGGCACGTGGATCCGCACGCCGGCGGCGACCGCCCGCGGCAGACCCTGGCCCTGGTCGCGGTGGTGGTGCGTCATCAGCACGTCCGTCAGCCGGTCCACGCCCATCTCGGCGAGATGGTCGAGGACGGCGCCGGAACCGAAGTCGACGGCCACCGCGGTCCGCTCCCCGCCGGGTCGGGGCTCCGCCGACAGGACGACGTAGACGTTGCAGGTGTCGCGAAGACGGAACACGCCGGGGTGGAGCTCGACGACCGGGCTGATCACCCGCGTCATGGTAACGATCCCAGAGAAGCAGGACAACGGACGCGGCGCCTGGTGGCACGGACCTCACCCGGTCGGCCGCACCGCGGCCACCGGCCCGCGCTCACAGGCTGAGCACCTGCCCCTCGTCGCGCAGCCGCGCCTGCAGGGCGATGACGTCGACCGCCTGGACGGACCGGCCGGAGGCGGCGGCCGTCGCGGCCGCGAGGCCCGCCGCGTGGCCGAGCATCTGGTACTGCACCTCCATGCGGATCGAGCTGAACGCGACCTGCGACGCGGAGACGCACACGGGGACCAGCAGGTTGGCGCAGTCCTCGAAGCGCGGGACGATCGCGCGGTACGGGATCGGGTAGGGCGGCACGGGCACCGAGAGGTAGCCCTCGTTGACCACCGTGGCGACGGGCCGGGGATGCTCCGGCTCCCACTGCCACGTCCGCTGCACCTCCCGCACGTCGAGGTGGTACGAGCCCATCGCCACGACGTCGCACCAGCGCCGGGTGCCCAGCAGGTCGTGCTCGGTGAGCACGACCTCGCCGGTCATCCGGCGGCCCTCCCGCACGTACAGCTGGTGGGGCAGGTGGCCGGAGTCCGTGAACTCGTCGGGCGGCAGTCCCCAGCGCGCCAGCTCCGTGCGGACGCCCGCGGGCACCGCCGGGTCGTTGGCCAGGAACCAGAGCAGGTCCTCGGCATGATGCAGGTGGTGCAGGCGCAGCTCCTCGCGGCGGTCGGGCCCGGCGTCCGGGTACTCCCATGCGGAGCCGTCCAGCACGTTGAGCGAGAAGGGGCCCAGCGAGTTGGCGTCGCACTTGCCGCCCGGGAGGTTCGGCTCCAGGCCGAGCAGGTCGCCGGCCCGCGGCTCGACGTGGCACCGCGCCCACCGGTCGAAGAGCCGGCGGCCCAGCTCCCAGTGGGCGTCCTGGTACCCGGCCCGGCGGCGGAACGGGATGCGGTCCGGCGCGGTGGTCAGGCAGACGCGGTAGCCGTAGGCCATCACGCCGCCGTCGCCCGACCCCACCGGCGCGAGCGGTCCGGGCCGGAGCTGGTCCAGCAGCGGCCCGTCGTCCAGGCCGGACGGGTCGTCCCGGAACGGTGACACCCAGTCCGGCATCGAGTGCCGGCCGGGACGGATCTCCTGGCGTCCCGCCCAGCGCTCGCCGTGCAGCGCCCGGCTCTCGCGTCCGACGGCGTACGGCACCCCCGCACCGGCCAGCACGTCCCCCTCGTACCCGGCGTCGACGAACACGGGCGCGGACACCGTGGTGCCGTCGGCCAGCCGCAGCGCGCAGATGCGACCGTCCGCCGCGTCGACGCCGCCGAGGGCCGCGCCCGTCACCAGCTCGACGCCGGCGCTCTCCAGCCAGTCGAGGAAGATCGCCTCCGCCACCCGTGGCTCGGGGCCGGCCCAGGTGCCGACGCCGACGCCGTAGCGGTCGGCGACCGCCCGGCGGAAGCGTCCCGCGAGACCTCCGACCACCCGCGGGTCGCCCACGTCCGTGTAGCCCAGGCCGCCGGACGTCATCCCGCCGAGGTGCATACCCGGCTCGAGCAGCAGCACCTGCGCACCGGCCTCCGCGGCGGCGACGGCCGCGCACACCCCCGCCGAGGTGGCCCCCCAGACGACGACGTCGGCCGAGCGGACCGTCACGGCACGCCTGCAGGCTGCGACCCCACGAGCGCGGTCCGCTGCGCGCGATAGGTGCGCCAGGTCGCCGCGACCAGCGCCAGGTCGTCGTCGCGCAGCGGCTCCTGCGTCCTGTCGATGCGCTCCGCGTAGTACAGCGCCGGCACGCCGAGGGCCGCCTGCGCCGCGACGTAGCTGCGCCACTGGGCCCGGTCCGGCATCGGCCACTGGTCGGTGTCCACCAGGTGGTGCGGCAGGGACGCCGTCGCCACGGCGTGCCGGAAGCGCAGCTGGTCGGCGACGGGAACCGGCCTGCCGGCCACGTCCCGCTCCAGCACGTCGTTGAGCCGCACCATGTCGCACACGTCCCCGAACGAGGGGTGCGGCGTGTGCGTCACGACGAGCGCGTCCGGCTTCACCTCCTTGGCGGCCCGGTACAGCGCCTCGAGCAGCGCGTGCAGCCCGGCGACGCCCCACGTGGTCGCCCCGCCGTCGGGCTCACGGTGGGGCACCAGACCGGTGCCGGCGGGGCTGCGCTGGGTGAAGTCCACCTTGAACCCGTCCGCGTCCAGGCCGTCGGGGCCGAGCAGCCGCCCGACGATGCGGCGCACGCCCTCCAGGTAGGCCGGGTTGCCCGGGTCCGCCGCCACCGCGTGGCCGGTCACGTCCCGCACGCACCAGTCGGCCGGCAGGCCGTCCGCGTCCCACGCCTTCCACCACAGCAGCACCCGCTGGTGCCGCTCGTGCCGGGCGCGGATCCAGCCGCGCAGGTCCGGCCACCGCTGCGGGTCCGGCTCCGCGCTGCCGTACGCCGCCTGCCAGCGGTCGTCGACCACCACCGTGCCCGGCACCACGTCGTGGGCGGCGAGGTGGTCCAGGAGCTCGTCGTACACGTCCTGCCGGGCGAGGTCCGCTGCGACCGGCAGCCCATCGGGCACCACCGCCGACGGCAGGTCGGCGAGGAAGAGCGGATGGGTCAGGGGGTCGCCCGGCAGCGGCGCACGGGCGCACTGCGCACCCCAGCCGCAGAAGATCGGCTCGGCCCACCAGTCCGCCGGTGCCGGGCCGGCCACCGGGGCGAAGTCGCGGGAGACGAGGTCGTCGCGGTAGCGGGCCAGAGCCGACCACGGGTCGGGCACGGGCCGCAGGACCAGGGTGGGGGTGGTGAGCTCCTGCTGGACGACGGTGTGCCCGTCGTAGTCCAGCTCGAGGTGGAAGCCGCCGTCCGACGGCTGGTAGCGCAGCTCGGTGAACCGGAGAGCGGAGACCGGCGCCAGCACGGCGAGCGACAGCCACGGGCCCGCCGGCACGTCGGTCGCACCGTCGGCGAGGCTCCGCCCGAGCGCCAGGCACAGGGGCGGCGGCGAGAACACGCCGTGCAGCCGCCCCGGGAGGGCGTCGCCGAGCACCCCGAGCGTCGCCGGCGCGTGCGCCGGCCGGACGACGTCGACCGGTTCGGTGGGAGTGGGCACGTAGACCGAGGCGAACTCGATGCCGGAGCGGAAGGAGCCGCAGGCACCGGACCTCAGTGCGGCGCGCCCGCCGAGCAGCCGCACGGTGGACACCCGGCCCTGGCCCTCGACATGCACCGTGACCTCGACCCGGTCCTCGAAGCAGCGCAGCACGGTGGTGCGGTGGTCCCACGCGGTGCTGTCGGTGGTGAGCCGCACCTCGACCACGAACCCGTCGTGCGTCGGCGTCGCGCCGTCGTCCGCGAGGGTCCGGACGACGGGCGCGCCGACGTCCACCGACTCGTCCGGCACGTCGACCCGGTCCACCGACGCGAGCAGGCTGAGCCGCGCCCAGATGCGGCCGTCGGGCTCGGCGAGGATCGCCTCGGGCGGGGCGGATCGGACCTGCAGCACGTAGTCGCGCGCCGCGACGGTGTGCGTACCCGGTCCGTTGATCAGCTGCATGGGACGTCTCCGTGGTGGGTCGAGGTCAGCCGAAGGGGGTGATCGCCGGGAGCCGGTCCGGCAGCGTGCCGGTCCTCGCTATCTCGGCGTAGAGCAGGCCGGAGTCCTTCACCGTCCGCCGGCCGGTCGGGTAGTCGACGTGCACCAGGCCGAACCGCGGCCGGTAGCCCAGCGCCCACTCGAAGTTGTCCAGCAGGGACCAGTGCAGGTACCCGAGCACCCGCGCCCCGGCCCCGATCGCGTGGTGCACCGCCCGCAGGTGCCCGAGGAGCAGCTCGGTGCGACGCACGTCGTGCACGCGGCCGTCGTGGGTGGGGCCGTCGCCGAACACGCCCCCGTTCTCCGTCACCATCGACGGCACCCCGTACTCGCGCTCGATGCGCACCAGCAGGTCGCGCAGGGCGTCGGGCACGATCTCCCAGCCCTCGTCGCTGCGCGGGTTGTCGTCGGTCGCAGTGACCACGCGCCAGGGGAACGCCCGGTCGGGACCGACCGGGGCGGCCGCGACGACGCGCCGCGTGTAGTAGTTGACGCCGACGAAGTCGCTCCGGCCGGCGATCGCGGGCTCGTCGCCCTCCCGCACCACGTCGTCCACGCCGTGGCCCAGCGCCCGCTCCCAGTGCGCGCGCATGTCGGCGGGGTACCCCTGGCCGAGCAGGGCGTCGAGGTACCACCGGTTGACGTACCCGTCGGAGCCCCACGCCGCCGCCCGGTCCTCGGGGGCGTCCGTCGCCGGGTCGCACGGGAACAGGCTCAGCGCGGCGCCCACCTGTGCCCGCCCCGAGGCGGCGTGCAGCACGTCCGCCGCCCGACCGTGGCCGAGCAGCACGTGGTGGGCCGCCCGGAACGCGGCGTCCAGGTCGGCGACCCCCGGCGCGTGCAGGCCGAGCTGGTAGCCGAGCAGCGAGACGATCCACGGCTCGTTCTGGCTGATCCACCACGTGACACGGTCCGCGAGGCGGTCCGCCACCGCGGACGCGTACTCGCCGAACGCGTCGACGGTGCAGCGGCCCGCCCATCCGCCGTCGCGCATCAGCTCGGACGGCATGTCCCAGTGGTTGAGCGTGACCACCGGGGTCGCGCCGCGCTCGAGGATCGCGTCGACCAGCCGCTCGTAGTGGTCCAGGCCGCGCTGCTCCACCGGACCGCGGCCGGTCGGCAGCACGCGCGACCAGCCCACGGAGAACCGGTACGCGCCCAGGTGCAGGTCGGCGACCAGCTGCACGTCGTCGGCCCACCTGCGGTAGGAGTCGCACGCGATCGAGCCGTCGCCGCCGCCCTCGACGGCACCGGGCCGGGCGGTGAAGTCGTCCCACACCGACCGGCCGCGGCCGTCGGCGGTCAGGCTGCCCTCCGTCTGGTAGGCGGAGGTGGCGGCGCCCCACAGGAAGCCGTCGGGGAACGTCGTGCTCATGTGCGCGGGGTCCTCTCCAGGTCGATGCGTACGGGCGGTGCGTTCCAGGACTCGAGCCGCAGCGCGCGTCCCTCGGGCGGGGCGTCGACCCAGTCGACGCGGTAGGTCCGCGCGGTCCCCGGCAGCAGCGGCCGCGGGTCGCCGGACGGCACCGCCCAGCCGGGCGCCTCGAACGGACGGTCGTCCGTCAGGGTCAGACCGACCACGGCCGGGCCGCCCCGGTGGACCACGTGGACCAGCACCTGGTCGTCGTGCGGGACCGCCGTCACCTCGACGGCGGAGGGCGCGAGGTCCAGGAGGGGCGCCCAGGTCGACGCCGTGGAGGTGAGCACCAGCTCGTGGTCGACGAGGTCCCCGTCAGGCCCCTCCCACAGTGCCTCCCACAGGAGCATGGCGTCGGGCGGCAGCCCGTCCGCCGGGACCTGCAGCGCCCCGACCGGCACGGGGTCGCCCACGGCGTGCCCGACGGTCCACCGTCGCTCGGCCAGCACGTCGCCCGCCAGGGTCCGCAGGCGGGCGG
>Ga0209933_1002482_pt1 | contig 10250 bp, 13 predicted proteins | sample ThiBiot_300_biof_FD_183944 | JGI IMG/M metagenome (GOLD analysis project Ga0209933, IMG submission 183944) | Wastewater bioreactor microbial communities from Cape Town, South Africa - Thiocy_cont_300_biof (SPAdes) | ecosystem: Engineered > Bioremediation > Thiocyanate > Unclassified | place...
GAGGACTGGGGCTCGACGCCGGGCGCGATCCGCAATGCGCTGACCGTCGCCGACAATTACGACGTCCAGGTCTGCATCCACACCGACACGCTGAACGAAGCCGGCTTCGTGGAGAACACGATCGCCGCCTTCGAGGGCCGCACGATCCACACCTACCATACGGAAGGCGCCGGCGGCGGCCATGCCCCGGACATCATCCGCGTAGCCAGCCTTTCCAACGTCCTGCCGAGCTCGACCAATCCGACGCTGCCCTATGGCATCAACTCGCAGGCCGAGTTGTTCGACATGACGATGATCTGCCACAACCTCTCGCCGAAGATCCCGACCGACGTCGCCTTCGCCGAAAGCCGCGTCCGCGCCGAGACCATCGCGGCGGAGAACGTGCTGCACGATCTCGGCGCGATCTCGATCCTCTCGAGCGACAGCCAGGCGATGGGCCGCATCGGCGAGAACTGGATGCGCAGCATGCAGACCGCCGACCTCATGAAGCAGCGCTTCGGTGCCTATGAGGGCGACAACTCCGGCAACGACAATGAGCGCGTCCTGCGCTTCGTCGCCAAGGTGACGATCAATCCGGCGATCGCGCAGGGCGTGAGCCATGTCATCGGCTCGGTCGAGATCGGCAAGATGGCGGACCTGATCCTGTGGGAGCCGGCCTTCTTCGGCGCGAAGCCGAAGATGGTCATCAAGGGCGGCATGATTTCCTGGTCGCTGATGGGCGATCCGAATGCCTCGCTTCCCACCCCGCAGCCGGTGATGTACCGGCCGATGTTCGGCGCGCAGGGCTCGGCCCTGCCGAGGACGCGGATGACCTTCACCTCGCGCGCAGCCATCGACGAGGGCATCGTCGAGCGCTACGAGCTCAAGTCGCAGGTCGTGCCGGTCTATGGCACGCGAACCGTCACCAAGACTGCGATGGTGCGGAACTCGGCGATGCCGAAGATCGAGGTCAATCCCGAGACCTTCGCCGTCACCGTCGACGGCAAGCACGCCACGATCGAACCGGCACGGCGCATCCCGCTGAGCCAGCTCTATTTCTTCAGCTGAGGCACCGCAGCGCCGCCGCGGGGCCAAGGCTCCGCCGCGGCGCCACAAGGCATGCCGATGGAAGCGAGCGACATTCTCTTGATCGGGATCGGCGGCGGACTCGGATCCTTGCTGCGCTGGCAACTGGGGCGCGTGATCGACCGGCGTCTCGGGACGGCGTTCAAGTTCAGCACGCTCATCATCAATCTCTCGGGCGCGCTGTTGATCGCCTATCTCTCGACGCTGCTCGCGATCGGCTGGGAGCAACGCTACGGCACCATCGTCACCTCGCTGGTGCTGACGGGGCTCCTCGGCGGCTACACGACCTTCTCGACCATGCAGCTCGATGCCGTGCAGACGGCAAAGGCGCGGGGCCATGCGTTGGCGATGCTCTATCTCGCCTGCTCGGTCGGTGGCGGCCTTGTCGCCGCCGCGGCCGGCGTCGCACTGGCGCGGAGCTAGGGAGACGGCCATGACAGCGGCTCCCGTTCTCGTCTTCGCAGGTGGCGGCCTCGGCGCGATCACGCGTGAGCTTCTCATGCTCCTGTTCGGCCGCTACAGCGAGAGTTTCCCGGTCGACATCTTCGCCGCGAACATGATCGCTGCATTCCTGCTCGGCCTTGTCTTCGGTCTCCACCTGGCGCGGCGTGCGTCGGACAATGTCGCGCTGCTGATCTCGACCGGTTTTTGCGGAGGCATGTCGACCTTCTCGACCTTCGCCTTCGGCGCCTATTCGCAGATGGCGACGCCGGGCGAACTGGGCCTCTCGCTTCTCTATGTCATCGCCAGCCTCGTCGTTGGCTACAGCGTCACCCTGCTCGGACTTCACACCGCGGCGCAGTTTCGCCGCGCCTGACGTCGGCGCACAGGAGGTACATCGTGATCCTCGTCGAAACCAAGCTTGGAAACCTCTCCGATCCCGTCTGGCAGAAGCGTGCCGAGCGCGCCCTGGTCGATCCGCTCGTCCTCGAGCAATGGGAGGCGCCCAAGAACCGGCTGCGCAAGGCGAGCGAAGGCGGCATCGAACTCGCCATCTCGCTGCCGCGCGCCGAACAGCTGCATGACGGCGACGTGCTCCACTATGACGAGGCGAACAACGTCATCGTCGCAGCCCGCATCGCGCTGAAGGACGTCCTCGTCATCGAGCTCGAGGGCATCGAGAAGCTGTCGCCGGCCGAGATCCTGCGGACCTGCTTCGAGCTCGGCCACGGCCTCGGCAACCAGCATTGGCCGGCCGTGATCAAGGGGACGACGGTCTATGTGCCGCTTTCCGTCGACCAGAAGGTCATGGCGTCGGTCATGCGCACCCATGCCTATCAGCATGTCACGACGCGTTTCGCGCCCGGCGAGGAAATCGCCGCCAGGCTCGACGCCAAGGAGGCCCGCCTCCTCTTCGCCGGCGCCGACGCGGTTCCGCATCACCATCACGGCGGCGCGCCCGCTCACGCGCATGCACATGACCATTCCCATCATGGCCATTCGCATGACCACGATCACGGACATGACCACGATCACCATGACGGCCATGGCCACGCGCATGCCCACAGTCATTCGCATCCGGCGGGTAGATGATGGCGGACACCGGATCAGGTAGGGGTGGGACGACGGGCGGCATGGCGCATCTGGCGCGGCTGCTGCAATTCTCGGATTCGACGCTGCCGATCGGCTCCTTCGCCTTTTCCAACGGCCTCGAATCCGCGCTGCAGACCGGCGTGGTGAAGGACGCCGAGAGCCTGCACCGCTATGTCGAGATGGTGCTGCGACAGGCCGCGCGGATGGACGGGGTGGCGCTGCTGCATGCCCATCGGGCGGCGCTCCTCTCCGACCTCGACGGCATCCGTCTCGCCGACCATGAGATCTTCTGCCGCCGCGTCGGCGAAGAGCAGCAGATGATGCTGACACGGGTCGGCAAGAAATTCGCGGAACTGACGCTGAAGATCACGCCGTCGCCCGTTCTGGAACGATGGCTCGGCGACATCCGGGCCGGCCTGACACCCGGCTGCTACCCCGTCGGCCAGGCGGTCGCGATGGCGCATCTCGGCGCCAGCGAGCGCGAGGCCTTCGTGATGCACCAGTACGGCGTCGCGTCGATGATCCTCTCGGCCGCGCTGCGGCTGATGCGCATCGACCATCTCGATACCCAGCGCATCCTCTTCCGCGCCCAGGAGCGGGTCGAGGACGACTATGGCGCCGATTTTCGATGTCCTCGTCGCCCATCACACGACCACGCATGTCCGCCTGTTCATGAACTGAACCGGGCGGCGGCAAGGAGAGCAGCTCATGAAGAAGATCACCCGTATCGGCATCGGTGGCCCCGTCGGCTCCGGCAAGACGGCTGTCATCGAGACCATCACGCCCCGCCTGATCGATCTCGGCATCAAGCCGCTGATCATCACCAACGACGTGGTGACGACGGAGGACGCCAAGCAGGTCCGCCGGACGCTGAACGGCATCCTGGTCGAGGAGAAGATCGTCGGCGTGGAAACGGGGGCCTGCCCGCATACGGCGGTGCGTGAAGATCCGTCGATGAACATCGCCGCCGTCGAGGAACTCGAGGAGAAGTATCCGGACAGCGACGTCATTCTCATCGAGTCGGGCGGCGACAATCTCACCCTGACCTTCAGCCCGGCGCTGGCCGACTTCTACATCTACGTGATCGACGTCGCGGCTGGCGACAAGATCCCGAGGAAGAACGGCGCCGGCGTCTGCCAATCCGACATCCTCGTGATCAACAAGAAGGATCTGGCTCCCTATGTCGGCGCCAGCCTCGAGGTCATGGATCGCGATTCAAGGCTGATGCGCGGCAAGAAGCCGTTCCTCTTCACCAACTGCAAGACCGGCGAGGGCATCGACGAACTCATCCGCCTGATCCTCGACATGGCGCTCTTCGACGTGAAGGTCAAAGAGCCGGCAGCGGCGAGCGCCTGACGCGATGGCGCTTCACGAGCAGCTCGGACGCCTCGACGCGGCGCGCGAGGTCGGCGGATATCAGAGCGAGCCGGCGCAGATGCGCGCGGCAGCGCCCGGCAAGGTCGGCGAGCTTCGCCTCGGCTTTGCCTTGCGCGGCGGCCGCTCGGTGCTCTCCGACCTCTATCGCGTCGCGCCGCTGCTCGTGCAGCGCGCCCTCTATTTCGACGAGGCCATGCCGGAGCTGCCGATCTGTTCGATCATCTCGATCGGCGGCGGCATCCTGCAGGGCGACAGATACCGGATCGAGATCTCGGTCGGTGAAGGCGCTTCGGCCCATGTCACTTCGCAGAGCGCCAATCGCGTCCACCAGATGGATGCGAACTACGCCTCCCAGCATCAGACGATCGGCGTCGAGAGCGGCGCCTATCTCGAATATCTGCCCGATTTCACGATCCTCTATCGCGACTCCCGCTTCATCAGCCGGACCGAGCTGGTGGTCGCCGAGGACGCGACGCTGCTCTATGGCGAAATGGTTCTCGCCGGCCGCAAGCACCATCATGTCGAGGAGCGCTTCGGCTTCGATCTCCTGTCGATGGCGGTCACGCTCCGCCGCCCCGACGGCAGGAAGCTCTTCGCAGAGAAGCTGCTGATCGAGAAGGGCGATGCGATGATCGATCATCCCGCCGTGATGAAGGGCTTCGACGCCTTCGCCAACATCCTCTGCATCACGCCAGAACCCGTCGCCTCGCGGATCCTCCAGCGCTTCGAGACACGGTTCCCGGACGGTGAGGCCCGGGCGCTTTCCGGCGTCAGCCGCCTGCCGAATGGCGCGGGGCTGATGCTTCGCGTCGTCGGCGTCGAGAGCTACGACGTGCGCGGCGAGGTCCGCCGCTTCTGGACCATCGTCCGCGAGGAAGCGCGCGGGCGCACCCTCCCGGCAGAGTTTCTCTGGCGCTGATTGGAAGAGACGGAAATGGCCGAGTTCAAGCGCAGTTTCGTGACGGATTGTCTCAAGGGCACGAGCCAGGTCTTCTTCATGGAGAACCCGGTCACGGGCGCTCTGTTCTTCGTCGCGATGGCCTATGCGTCCTACGCGTCCGGCAACGTCGCGACGACCATCGGCGCGGCCGTCGGCGTGATCGTCGCGACGCTGACCGCGCGGCTGCTCGACTGCGACGAGAAATCGATCGCGTCCGGCCTGTTCGGCTTCAACGGCGTGCTGGTCGGCGCGGCGCTTCCGACCTTCATCGCCGCCTCGCCGCAGCTCTGGGTCTATGTCGTCGTCGGCGCGGCGGCCAGCACCGTGATCACGGCCGCCTTCAGCGCGACGCTGACCGCCAAATGGGGCATCCCCGGATCGACCGGGCCCTTCGTGCTGGCGGGCTGGCTCATGGTCGCCGGCGCCTATTCCTTCGGCGGCCTCGACGTGACCGGCGATACGCCGAAGCTCGCCACCGACTATCTCGCGGGCCTGCAGGCGATCCCGGCGCCGCTCGAACTCGTGCAGATCTTCTTCCGCAATATCGGCCAAGTCTATCTGCTCGGCAGCGAGATCTCGGGTGCCATCATCCTTCTCGGCATCTTCATCGCATCCGTCCCGGCCGGCATCGCCGCGGCGCTCGGCTCTCTGGTGGCGATGATCGTCTCGATCGGAATGGGCGCCGATCCTGCCGTCGTCAGCCAGGGTCTCTATGGCTTCAGCCCCGTGCTGACCGCCATGGCTGTGGGCGTGATCTTCCTCGAGAAGTCGCCGCGCGTCGCGATCTACGCCCTTCTGGCGACCGTGGTCACGGTGTTCGTCCAGGGGGCGCTCGACGTCATCGTCTCGCCGATGGGAATCCCGTCCTTCACCGCCCCCTATGTGCTGACGATGTACCTCTTCATCGCGCCCAAGAAGCTTCTGGCGCCCCATCCGCACAAGCCTGTCGCCGGCCACATGGTGGGCAAGGCCGACGCGGATGCGGCCATCGCCGCGGGCTGAGCCAAGGGCGCGTCGCCGCCCGACGACCAATGCCTGCCCGGACCGATATCGGGCGGGCATCCGCAGAGACCATCGCGGGCTCCGGCACGACCGCCGAGACCTCGCTTGAACGGAGGGAGACCCGATGCAAGGCATCAGTGCCGGCGATACCGCCTTCGTCCTCATGTGCACGGCGCTCGTGTGCATGATGACGCCCGCTTTGGCGTTGTTCTATGGCGGGCTCGTGCGGCAGCGCGACATGCTGTCGATCATGATCCAGAACTTCGTCTGCATCGGCGTGGTCGGTCTCATCTGGGTCTTCGGCGGCTTCAGCCTCGCCTTCGGCCCCGATATCGGCGGCGTCATCGGCAACATCGGAACCTATTTCGGCATGTATCATGTCGGGATCGAACCCAACCCGACCTATGCGGCATCCGTGCCGTTCATGCTGGTCTTCGCCTATCAGATGATGTTCGCCATCATCACGCCGGCGCTGATGACCGGCGCCTTTGTCGGCCGCTTCCGTTTCGGCGCCTATCTGCTGTTCATCGCCCTGTGGACGATCATCGTCTATCTTCCGGCAGCGCACTGGGTCTGGGGCGGCGGCTTCCTGGCGAAGCTCGGCGTCGTCGACTTCGCCGGGGGCATCGTCATCCATACCGCGGCCGGCTTCTCGGCGCTCGCCACCGCCAAATATCTCGGCAAGCGCAAGATACCCGCTGGCGAGCCGGAATCCTCGCCGGCCAGCCTGCCGCTCGTCGCGCTCGGCGCCGGCCTGCTCTGGTTCGGCTGGTTCGGCTTCAACGCCGGCGGCGCCTATGCGGCCGATGCGCTGGCAGCCTATGCCTTCACCAACACGATGCTGGCCGGTTCGATCGCCATGCTGGTTTGGATGTTCTGGGAATGGCGCGAAAGCGGGCGGGCGTCGTTCTCGGGCGTCCTCGTCGGCGCCGTCGCCGGCCTCGCCACGATCACGCCGGCCTCCGGCTATGTCGAGCCGATGGCGGCGCTGGCCATCGGCGCTCTTGGCGCCACCGCCTGCTACCATGCCAAGCATGTCCAGAAGGCGCTCGGCATCGACGACACGCTGGAGGTCTGGCGGGCGCATGGCGTCGGCGGCATGACCGGCGCGATCCTGATCGGCGTCCTTGCGAGCTCGCATATCAACAAGGTCGAAGCGAGCCTCGGCCAGCTCGGCATCCAGGTGCTCGCGGTGGCGGTCGTCGCGATCTATGCGTCGGTCATCACCTTGATCCTGCTCAAGATCCTCGACGCCTTCGGCATTCTCCGCGTCCCGGACGCGATCCAGATGTCCGGGCTCGACAAGGCCGAGACGGGCGAGAGCGCCTACCATCTCTGGGGCATGGACCGCTCGATTCCGAAATAACCCTTCGGGTTACCGCTTTCCGAATGAACGCTCCGGCACGCCCGGTCCCCTCACGATCGGGCGTGCTGTCGCCGCGAGCCTCCTCAGCCGAGGCCGCCATGGGCGAAAACCGCCCGCCCGTCGATCCGGGCGTGTCGAGCGCCGGTCGCGCGATGGAGGAGCAGCCGCCCGAGCGAGCGCCGGACGGGGGCTGTGCCGCAGGCGGTCTCCTGCCGCTGCCGACGCGGAGGTCAGGGGCTTTTTGGGTGGCCGAACAGGATGGCCTGGATCCGGTCCGCGCCGACGGCGCGTGCGACGTGCTTGAAGGTGAAGAAGGGCAGGAGAGACACGAAGAAGATCAGCGATACGATGATCAGCCCGTAGAGCCCGCCGCCGCCAAAGGACGGCATGCTGTGCGACAGGGGCTGGCCGTGAACCAGGCCGACCACGATCCGCTCCAGCGCATGCACGGTCAGGAACAGCGCGGTGCAGAAGATCGCCTCGATCACGATGACCCAGATCCGCCGCCGGGTCGAAATCCGGCGTGCGAGGTCGATATGCTCGGCGACCATCATGACCTTGGTCAGGATGAGGGCGTTGAACAGGGCGAAGCCGGAAAAGAACAGGCTCTCCCCCATTTCCCGCTTCGCGATGTCCTCGTTCAGAACGAACAGGAACAGCAGCGTGAAGAGGTAGAGAAACAGGATCAGCCCAAGCCGGAGTTCCTTCTTGAGCCAATCGGCCCGGCTCGTCGACTTGTCCGCTGCTGAATGGTCCATGCCGATTTCCGCTTGGCCGGTTTTGGTCTGAGGTCGACGGGCAGTTCAGGTGCCGAGATGCATCACGATCAGGGCGGCGATCCCGAGAGCGAAGATCAGGACGCCCATGATGCGCGCATAGGATCGCGGCGCCTCAGGAAAACCCGCTGAAGGCGGGAAGCCCTGCGTAAGCGAGGTGGTCGCGGCGCGGTTCTCGAGCGCGGCGAGGATCAGCGCCGCCAGACCGAGCCCGACCATCATCGTCCCGAACGCGATCGGGGTCGTCTCGCGAAGTCCTGCCGGTCCCGATCCGGGAAGGATACGGAAGACCTGATGCACGCCGAAGCCGAACGTGATCAGCGAGGTCGCGGTCCTGATCCATGCGAGCATCGTGCGGTCATGTGCGAGCCGCGTGCGGACGAGCGCGAGGCGGCCGTTGGTATCGCTTTCCGTCAGAGCCGGCGTCATGGCGCTCCCCCGTCGCTGCTCCAGCCAAGGGCCCTGGCCACGCGGTTCGTGAGGCCGCGCAGGAGGAAGTAGCTCGGAAAGGCCAGCAGGGATGCGACGGTCAGGGCCTGCAGCACATGGATCGTCTGGAACACGATCAGCTGATAGACCGCGTCCAGCAGGGCGGCGAGCAGGAACAGCCGGCCCACATCCATCCATTCCGTCCGCAGCAGCTCCGCCCGATGGTCCGGCGATGTCACGATCAGCCAGCCGAAGGGACCGCGGCCGGCTCGAACGTCCCGGAGGCCGGCGCGAATGGCGAGGAAGCCGGCCATGAGCGGCTGCATCACCATGCGAAGGCTTAGCGGTCCATGGTCGCGCCCCACGAGCATCGCCCAGTCGCGCGCCAGAATGTCTTCGAGGCTCATCGTCGGAGACCCCCTCGATATGGGCTGCAGGGATGCCGTGGCGCGGCCGCGCGAGGCGGACGGTCCGAGGCTCTGCGGGGTTCACGGATCGGCCGTGGCGTTTCGGGCTCGCGCGACCTCCTCGGCCAGGATCGGCAGGCCGAGATTGCAGGACTCGACGCCGCGCGAGACGCAGATCTTCAAGACCTCCATGATCTCGGAGACGGTCGCGCCGGCGGCCAGCGCGCCGCGAATGTGGCGGCGCGTTCCGGGCGCGTACATATGCGTGATCGAGGCGTCGAAAGCGATGCTGAGAAGCTCCATCTCTTTCGCGTCGAACACGCCGTCGGCATAGAGCCCGACCCCGGCGGCCATGACGGCGTCCGTCCAGTGCGGATCGAGCGCGAAGAACGGATCCCAGGCGGCGTTCCACTGGCCCATCGCCTTCATGCGGTCGACGAAAGGCGTGGCGCCGTCCGTGCTTGTGACGGCAGCCACACGCTCGGCGCCGGCTTCCTCGATCAGGATCGGTGCGCCGAGGCTCGCGGAATGCAGCGCCATGACGGTGCCCATTTTGACCAGCGTGAAAAGCTCCGCCTCGGTGGCACCGGCGGCCAGCGCCGCCCGCATGTGTCGCCTCGTGGCGTCGGCATCGAGGCTGGTCACCGCGACATTGACCGCGACGGCGACGAGTTCGACGAAGCGCGCCGATAGAACCCCGCTCTGCCAACTGCTGAGGCTCGCCTCGCCCATCGCCGAGGCCCAGGACGCGTCGCGTTCCGACAGCGTCCTGAAGACGCCCTCGGCCCATGGGCCGGGTGAAGGGGCCGTCTCCTTGCTGGACATGGTCCTTTTCCTTCGCTGAAAGGTGATGGCGTCAGGCGATCGCGACGAGGATCGTCTCGCCCTCGACCTTGGCCGCGTAGCAGGGCACGCCGATCTCCGCGCCGACGACGAGACCGGTCTCGACGTCGAAGCGCCAGCCATGGCCGCGGCAGCGGACGACATGCCCTTCCAGGACGCCGTAGCCGAGCGAATGGCCGGCATGCAGGCAGGAATCCGAAATCGCATGGATCGTGCCGTTCACGTTGAACAGCGCGACCGGATAGCCGTCCACATCGACGGTGGTCGAGGTCCCGGGCGGCAGCTCGCCGAGGGGGATCGTTTCCTTGAAATCGGCCATTCGGCACATTCCTTGTGCGGCGGGTTCAGTCGGGTTCGGGCATTGGGAAGGCGGTCGCGTCGGGCTGCCAGATCGCGAACATGTTGCCGGCGGGGTCGGCGAGTACGGCGACCCAGGCGGTCCGCGGGATCGCCGTCTTGGGCCTGACCACGGTTGCGCCCATGCGTTCCGCCATGGCGATCGACTCGTCGAG
>Ga0209933_1002483_pt1 | contig 10248 bp, 9 predicted proteins | sample ThiBiot_300_biof_FD_183944 | JGI IMG/M metagenome (GOLD analysis project Ga0209933, IMG submission 183944) | Wastewater bioreactor microbial communities from Cape Town, South Africa - Thiocy_cont_300_biof (SPAdes) | ecosystem: Engineered > Bioremediation > Thiocyanate > Unclassified | place...
TACTTTGTCGTTCGGCTGGATACCAAGCTGCTGTAACCCATTGGCCACCCTATTGGCTTCGTCATTGAGTTGCGAAAACGTCAGGGTGCTATCCTCACACGTAAAGGCGGGATGGTGCGGGTAGTTCCGGGCGCTGTCTTCGAGAATGATCGAGAGATTCATCATAGCCTGTGTCGGGTATCGCTACCATCTCCACAGGGACATGTCGATACCGACACAATGATCGCAATCGATACCGCCGATTTCGTATCGAAATAGGAATAATTTGACACGAAATGGGAATATACGACCAAAAGGGAGCCGAATCCTAGCGGGATACCGTAGTGATCCTTCGCTGGCGGTCGTTGAGTGGGGTGAGGCCGTACACTTTCAGATAAAGCTGAGCAAAGTGGCCCCGGTTGGTGTAGCCGACCTGATCGCAGATGTCCTGGATCGGCATATCGGTCGTAACGATCAGGTGATGGGCTTTTTCGAGCCGGGTTTTGATCACGTACTGATGAACCGGTAACCCAAAGAGTTTGCGAAAGCCGCTTTTCAGATCGCACTCATTGATGCCAATACGCCGACTCAGTTCTTTCAGCGAAATAGCAGTGGGTATCTGCTGATCGATCAGCTCTTTGGCCATTTTCAGGCAAGCTAGCTGATGATCTGTTATCTCAGCATAATACGCCATAACCTCTCCTTTCTTCACCGACTCGAAGAACAGATAAAGGAACTCCAGTATTTTACTTTCCACCAGAATAGAATTTCCCAGTGCTTCGTAGTCAATAGAAAAAAGTTGCTTAAGTAGCTCGTTGATCGCCGGATTCAAACAATAATGATCCAGGGCGGAAGCGATTTTTTTTCGGTCGCCGGGCAGGTATTTTTCAGGAATGAATAACCGCATTCCATCAACCTGGGTGATGTCGTATTGAAACTGGTTATAGCCTTTCAGAGCCGCCGAGTCGATAATCCCATCGGAACTGATTCGCAGGTCGATGATCCCGTTTTTCCCGACCTGATCCGGCGAAAGAAACAGGGTGGGATTTTTCAAATTCCATTTTCCCCGAAAAAAATGGATGTCGTTACGAACGAACAGCAGCAGAGAGCCAGCTCCTGTTACGTCTGGAACCCCAATCCGACGGGCATTCCATACCTCCTGCGAGGTAAATCCATGCTTACCAATCAACGTATTGGCAAAGTCTACAGGATCGATATAAGGCAGTTCTATGGTCAAACAGCTCTTTGGTGCTTCATTGGTCTACACGGAGTGAAGATACGACTAAAATGCTGGGTATTAAAATCTTGGAGAGCATTAATGCGTAAAGCAACGTACTGAACTGGAGGTTGACCACGAAAAAGGCGAAGTGGAGGAAGAGCAGATAGTGAAAGACCACCAGCGGATGAAAAAGCCCTGTTACCGACTATAAATCTTGTGTTTAATCAAGGAAATCCGTCCTTCTTTATGCAACTTAGAAATCGTTCGGATCACCGTCTCTACGCGTAGCCCTGTCATATCGGCCAGTTGCTGCCGGGTAAAAGGCACCTGAAAGGGCTGGGCGGATGAACCGCCAGATTTATCACGAAAGTACTCGATCAGGGTCATAAGGCGGTGTTCGGGGGCGTATGACGATAGCTCACGTAGCATCATCGATTTATACCGTAATCGCTTGGCAAACACAGCACTGAACTGTAGGTGAATCTCGAAATGATCCCGTAGCAGGTCGATAAATCGCTCTTTTCGCAGTTTACAGACCACCGAAGCGGTGGTGGCCATCGCACTACCTGGATACGGAAAACCGTCGAACAGGGGTGGTTCGCCGAAGCTCTCACCGGGGCCAAAAACCCCCTGAATGAACTCCTGCCCCTCGTCGCTATAGTTAACCATTTTAATGGCACCTGCCTGCACCTGAAAATAGTGCAGGCAGGATTCGCCCTCCCCGAAAAGAAGTTCATCTTTATCCAGTTTCACCTCTATAGCCCCATACAGGATCAGCATTTCAGCAGGAATCATACCCGTGTTCGTTTAAACCTCTCGGCCAGTCAAACGTATAAAAAGTCAGGAAACGGAGCGATACGATTGGCCCAACTTCGGTGATCCGTTAGGCCACCGCGAGTTGCAACTCCCGCTCTGCCTGTATGGCTTTGGGAAACAGAATGTTATTCTCCAGATGAACGTGTTGATGCAAATCGGTTTCAAACGCTTCGAGCTGCTGATAAAGCAGTTGAAACGAGTAGCACCCATCGGCAGGAACGGTAAAATTGTTGGTGAGGCTGCGGATACTTTCGAGCGTATCGCCCGCATCGACGTGTTCAACTTCCATCATTCGGATGGGGTTGGCGATGGAGCCAAACGGGAATGAAAAAAGAGCCGGGTGTTCCGTTTTTTGCAACTGGGTTACTTGCCGAATAGCCGGAAACAGAATACGTTCTTCTTTCAGCATATGGGCAGTCAGGTCGTTGGCCACAAGGGCAAACGCAGCCTGAACGGTTTCTAACTCAGGGTGCTGTTGACCATGAGCCGCTACCACTTTATTGAGCAGGGCGGTGATGGCCGGTACCGATTCGGCTACGTAGCGGTGGTGGTTCTGCACAATATAGTCGGCCAGGAAATCGAGCGGCCATACGTTGGCTTTATCGGGAATTCCCGACGAAAGGGTAGTGGTCTGGAGTTCTTTTTTCACGGCGTCGGGATTCAGGCCTGCTTCGGCGCAGGCATCGGCAAAGGGCCGACCACCTTTACAGCAGAAGTCGATGTTCAGTTTTTTGAATACCGTAGCAGCCGCCGGATTCGTCCGAACCAGATCGGCAACGGTTTCAACAACACCCGGAATTTTGGTGAGCCGAACCTGCCAGACCTCCGGCCCTTGCGCTACGTATTCCCACCGAAATGAACCAGGTCGCTCGGCTTTGAACTGATATTGAAGTGGTAATGGATCATGATCGTTGATGAGCAGAAACGATTCGCCTTCGGCCAGGGCATCGAAGGTTGAAAATATAGTGGGATGTTTCAGGCGGGGTTCCAGCACACGCACATCCAGTAAAACAGGCGTTTCCATAGTAGTCTGTGATTAATAACACGACAAAACTACGGCGGCCCTTCCCCGTCATTTTATGATTCAAATCAGGGTTGGTAAAAATCTTTCAGAGTAGTCCCAATCCCGCCCTCACCGTGTGTGTCGTGCTAACATTTTACAATGCGTATCGAAAATGATTTTGCCTTGATTCGCTACTGATGATGTTGGCCTGTTCCATCGCTACCTGCGTTGACGCCCGATCATCAGCCCGGCAAATAGAAGCAGCAACAACCCAACTAGCCTACCAGGCATCAGTTGCCAGTTCATGTTGTCGAGAGAGATGACAGTCGTTGGGCCTGCGCCATGAGCAATGCCAGAAAACTCAGCCACAAGCCCAACGATACGCCAAAAAGAAGTTGGCAATAATAGGGTACAGACGTATTGACCAGACGTATCAGCAGCGGTTCGGCGATCAGGATCAGTTCGAGGGCGGCAAAAAATACGATCAGGGCTGTTAGGCCAATGGGCGAAGCCCGTAAATAACCGTCTTGTATGGCTTTGCCGAGCAGAAAAAAGCTTACTACCCCGATAAATACCAGATGCAGATACGCAATCACAATAGGCCGTTGCAGATACGCCCACTCAGCCGCCCAGGGCCATGCCGATACGGCTTGCAGGGTCAATTTAATCAGGAAAGCCACCCAGGCCAGTTGGTAGAGCCGAAACGCCCACGGTTTTAGCTGCCGCCGAACTACCGACCTGTTTTTCCAGAGCCACCACGCCAGCCAGCCACCGGCCACCAGCTGCATACCGCCCGATAAACCACCCAAGACCCATACAACCCTGGGCGGATTGGCCCACAGTGCCGATAAACTGTAACTACCCATACAACAGATCGCCCAGACAACGAGCCACCAACGCCCGCTACGTTCGGGCAACGCTACGTTCCAGCCTTCGAGTTGACGCACCAGCAAGGCCAGCACGCCAAACATAAACCAGCCGTTGTAGAGAAAATGCAGGTAGAAATAAATAGCCAGGTTGTAGCCGTCGGTATGTGCCAGCCCCCTGGCTTTCAGTATGCCCACTACATAAGGCCCGAGGGTGGAAAGAAACAAAAAACCGATACCCCAACGGAGCAGCGAAGCCGATAACCGACGGTCGCTACGCAGGTCGCGCCAGAGTTTGATGCCGATGCCGTAGGTCAGCCATACGTGCAACGTCGAGAAGATGATTGAGCCAGCCGCGTAGCCCTGTATCGGGAAAAAGACCAGCATACCCGCTACTGAAATCTGCAAGCCAATCCACCAGTGCCGATACGTTCGGGCGCGGGCGGTTGGCAAAAATGTGGCCCACAGAGCCGTTAGCAACGCATTGAACGCCCACCCCAGCAGAATCACGTGCGAGTGGGCGTGGAGCCAGTATAGATAATTAGCCGACTCGACGGGCCAGAGCATCAATGCCCGCAGCCCTACTCCAATGGCTCCGGCCACCACCAGCCAGCCCAACGCTACGTATCCCTGTTGCCGATACGTAGTAATGGGGGCGGGTGGGTGCGGAGTTGTTGTAGAAAACAACGTATCGGGCGGGTTTTTCATGATAAATCGGGCAAGGCCCCTTCGCGCAGGTTGGTTCGGCCGCTTTGCACATCGGCCATTAGATCACGAACGGTACGTTGACATAAAAGCTGGTAGATTTTTTTCCGGTGGGGGGCAATCAACTTGTGGAGAGAACACGGGTTGCTCTCCGAGCAATTTGGCAGATTCAACGCACACCGACGGAAAACGTCCAGTCCATCAATCGCTTCGACAAGGGCAATAACGGGTGTTGCTAAAGCCGTTTGCTGTAGAAAAAAGCCACCATGCGGACCTTTCGTTGAGTTGACGATCTCGCACCGAGCCAGATTCTGCATGATTTTTCCCATAAAATGAAGCGGCACATCCAGCGCATCGGCCAATTCCTGAATACCAACTTTTCGGTTTTCCGGGATTTTCAACGCCAAATACACCGTGCCCCGAATAGCGTATCCACACGATTTAGAAAGCATACCAAACGTCTATAAATGAAGCGCAAGCTACAATAAAGATACGGATGTCTTTTTTGTTGATCTTGATTAAAATTACCACCAGCGTATGATTTCGATCATTTTATTGATGCTACGGTATTGGTTTCCTTTGTGAGTGAATAAAAGACATCGATATCTTTTATTCACTCACAAATTGAACACTAACCAGCTCAGTGCCATGACCAAAGTAACGATTCAGGCATTTCTTATGCTTTCGCTGTTGGGCTTTAGCTGCTCCAACGGTGCCAAACAACGAGCCGAAGAAGCCCCTACAGACCCCGCTACCACCACCCAAACCGAAGAACACGGTACGGAAGTCAAGGAAGTGAAACTCAGTACCCCCCTCGATCAGAACATGGTGAAAGGGGGGCACGGCATTTACGACCTCAAATGCGGGTCGTGCCACAAACTCGACGAAACTAAACTGGTGGGGCCTGGCTGGAAAGGGGTTACGCAGCGCCGAAAACCCGAATGGATCATCAACATGATTACCAATGTCGACATGATGCTCGAAAAAGATCCCGAAGCGCAGAAACTGCTGGAGCAGTGTTTGGTGCGGATGCCCAACCAAAACCTGACCGAAACCGAAGCCCGGTCGGTGCTGGAATTTATGCGTAGTAACGATGGCGAAAAATAAACTAAGATGAACTATGAGATTTTTGACCGCGTAGCGGTCAGATGATTATAGGAAAATGTCCTTCTGAGTCAATTGGCGTGCCGTAGGTACGCGACTTTTATAGATTGGTGCGTACCTACGGCACGCCAATTGACTCAGAAGGACATTTTCTACAAACATTGCGTACCTACGGTACTTAATTGGTTCATAATCAATAATTAAATCTCATGGTTGACCTTGAATTAATTCCTGATTTTAAGACAATTACAGAAAAACTATGAAAGCTCAAATCAATACGTCGCTGGTGGTTGCGCTGGCTTTGGGAGCCGCCCTGACGGGTTGTAAGCCCAAAGATGCCGGATCGGCGGTGGAGGGCGATGCCGCCCAGAAAGTATACGTAGCACCGGGCAAACACGATGAGTTCTACAGCGTGGTGTCGGGTGGTTTTAACGGCCAGATGTCGATTTACGGCCTGCCTTCGGGTCGGTTGCTGAAAATCATTCCGGTGTTTTCGACCTTCCCCGAAAACGGCTGGGGCTACAGCGAAGAAACCAAACCGATGTTCAATACGTCGCACGGACCGGTGCCCTGGGACGATCTGCACCATATTTCACTCTCGCAAACCAACGGCGAGCACGATGGTCGCTGGGCCTTTGGCAATGGCAACAACACGCCCCGGCTGGCGCGGGTTGATTTGAAAACATTCCGTACTGCCGAAATTCTGGAAATACCGAACAGTGCCGGGAATCACTCGTCGCCGTTCATCACCCAAAATACAGAATACGTAGTGGCCAGTACGCGTTTTTCGGTCCCGCCCGACAACAACGGCGACGTACCGATTAGCTCGTTCAAGAAGAATTTTAAAGGCTATATCTCGTTCGTGAGCGTCGATAAAGGGTCGGGCCGGATGAAGATTGCGTTCCAGTTGAAAACGCCCGGCGTGAGTTTCGACCTGGCGCGGGCGGGTAAGGCCAAATCGCACGGCTGGTTCTTCTTCTCGACCTATAACACCGAGCAGGCCAATACGTTGCTCGAAGTCAACGCATCGCAGAAAGATAAAGATTTTATTCTGGCCGTCAACTGGAAAAAAGCGGAGGAGTATCTGAAACAGGGCAAGGGCAAAACCGAAGCCGCCAAATACGCTCACAACGTGTATGACGAGAAAATCCATTCGGCTACGACAACCATCGAAACGAACGTAGTAACGCTCGATCCGAACGATTGCCCCGGCATGTTGTACTTTATTCCCTGTCCTAAATCGCCCCACGGCTGCGATGTTGACCCTACGGGCGAATACATTGTTGGATCGGGCAAACTGGCCGCCGTTATTCCAGTTTTTTCGTTCGATAAAATGCAGAAAGCCATTGCCGACAAAACATACGATGGTGATTTTGACGGTATTCCCGTCCTGAAATACGAGTCGGTGCTGTACGGCGAAGTGCAGAAACCGGGTCTGGGGCCACTGCACACCGAGTTCGACGGGCAGGGCAACGCGATTACGTCTTTCTTCGTATCGTCGGAGCTGGTGAAATGGAACATCAAAGACCTGAAAGTGCTCGACCGCGTACCGACCTATTATTCGGTGGGTCACCTGAGCATTCCGGGCGGGCCAACCACCAAACCCTGGGGCAAATACGTAATTGCCTACAATAAAATCACCAAAGACCGCTACCTGCCCACCGGCCCTGAACTGGCGCAGTCGGCCCAGTTATACGACATATCGGGCGATAAAATGAAGCTCCTGCTCGACTTCCCGACCGTGGGCGAACCGCATTATGCCGAAGCCATTCCGGCCAATAAGCTGGCTCCGAATTCGCAGAAAATCTTCAAGATTGAAGAGAATGGGCATAAATACGTAGCAAAGGGCGAGAAAGAAGCCAAAGTGGTTCGGCAGGGGAATCAGGTTCACGTTTACATGACCTCCATCCGGTCGCACTTTGTACCCGACAACATCGAAGGCGTAAAACTGGGCGACGACGTTTATTTCCACGTAACGAATCTGGAGCAGGACTGGGATATTCCGCACGGATTTGCAGTAAAAGGCGGCAACAATGCCGAAATCCTGATTATGCCCGGCGAAACCCAAACCCTGAAATGGAAACCGGATCGTGTCGGTATTTCACCGATTTACTGCACTGACTTCTGTTCGGCACTGCACCAGGAAATGCAGGGGTATGTACGGGTATCGCCCGCAGGGAGTAACGTACCGCTTACGTTCAGCACGGGCAAAACCGCCGAAGCTGACAAAAAAGTAGCCGCGAAGTAATGAAGTCACTTCATAAACGATCACAGGTTGTCGTCGCGCTGGCATCGCTGGCGCTGACGGCCACCCTGTTTCTGCCCATCTGGCGCATCGACCTGTGGGCACCGCAATACCCCGAAGGTCTGGTCATGAAAATCTGGTTATCTAAACTAACCGGCGACGTGGCGATCATCAACGGGCTGAACCACTACATTGGTATGGCGCACATCAAAGAAGAGATGTTTCCCGAATTTACGTACCTCCCTTACGTAATGGCGGTTCATTGGGCTGGGGTTGCTAACGGCTTTGCTCAGAAACTTCCGGCTGCTGGTGGGTTTACTGTCGCTGCTGGTGGTAGGGGCCGGATTGGCTTTGTACGATTTCTGGACGTGGGCCTACGAATACGGCCACAACCTCGACCCCGAAGCCCCAATTCAGGTGCCCGGCATGGCCTATCAGCCCCCGTTGCTTGGTTACAAAGCCCTGCTCAATTTTGGGGCCTACTCCCTGCCCGATAGCGGTGGCTGGATTTTCCTGGTTGCCGGATTGACTATTGCAGGCGTAACGATTTACGAATGGGTTTATCGGCAGAAAACCCGCTCCACGCGCTCTGCTACACACGTAGCCGGGGGGGCACTGCTCGGTATCGCGCTGACGAGTTGTTCGGCCGAAGCCGATCCTATCCGATACGGGAAAGAGGCCTGTGAACACTGCAAAATGACTATTGTCGATCAGAAATTTTCGGCGGCTTACGTCACCCAAAAAGGAAAAACCTACAAGTTCGACGACGTAGTCTGCATGATTAAGTACCAGCAGGAAACTAACGTAGCAGATGCCGACATCGCCCAGATTCTGGTGGCTAATTTTCAGAAACCCGGTACGCTTCTGGATGCGCGCACGGCCATATTCCGACAAAACGACGACCTGCATAGCCCTATGAATGGCAACACAGCCGCCTTTGCCAACGCCAGCGAAGCCGCATCGGTAAAAGGCGAAAACCGAACCTGGCATGAACTCCTGCATGTATTCGATTAACGGGCTTCGGCTGCTCATGGTCTGGGTTTTACTTCCCCTGCCAAGTCTGGCCCGAACCTGGTATGTTACACCCAAAACCGGCATTCGCCACACACTGACGCTGGCCACTTCGGGCGATACGCTCCAGATTGGGCCGGGAACGTACCGGGAACATAGCCTGATTGTCAATAAACCCCTTGTGATTTTGGGCGAAAAATTTCCGGTTGTCGATGCCGAACGCAAAGGCGAAATTTTTACCGTTCAGGCCGATAACGTCCTGATTCGTGGATTCGATTTACGGAACGTAGGTATCACAAGCACCATCGACTGGGCCGCCGTGAAAGTACTGGAAGCCCGGCAGGTGCGCGTGGTCGGCAACCGGATCAGCCACTGCTATTTTGGGGTCTACCTATCGGCGTCGAACAATTGTCTGGTGCGTGGCAATACCATTGCGGGTGTTCCTGCCGCCGAGCAAACCACCGGCAATGGTATCCACGCCTGGAAATGCGACCAGATACGTATCGACAACAACCGGGTCAGCGGCCACCGCGATGGCATTTATTTCGAGTTTGTGACCAACTCGTCTATCCAGCAAAACACCAGTTTTAACAACATCCGCTATGGACTGCACTTTATGTTTTCGCACCAGAATGCCTACATCGGCAATACCTTCCGCGACAACGGGGCGGGGGTGGCCGTCATGTATACGAAGGGCGTAACGATGCGTAACAACGTATTTGTGCATAACTGGGGCAGTGCCGCCTATGGCCTCCTGCTCAAAGACATTTCCGATAGCCAGATTGAGCAGAATACATTCCAGAAAAATACCATCGGGATTCATATGGAAGGCTCCAACCGCATTACGGTTCGGCAAAATCGGTTCATCGAAAACGGCTGGGGAGTGCGCGTACAAGCCAGTTGTGTCGATAATCTGTTCCAGCAAAACCAGTTTCAGGGCAATACGTTCGATGTAGCCACCAACGGCAATACGGTACTCAATACGTTCGACCAGAATTATTGGGACAAATACGAAGGGTACGACCTGAATCGGGACGGGCTGGGCGACGTACCGTATCATCCCGTTAGCCTGTATTCGGTCATTCTCGAACAAATGCCGCATGGCATTATGCTACTACGTAGCTTCATGGTTAGTCTGCTCGACCGGGCCGAAAAAGTGATGCCGAGCCTGACCCCCGATGCCCTCGTAGACAAACAACCCGTTATGAAACTCAAGTCGTTATGATTAGCGTTCAGAAGCTTACGAAAACATTTGGCCGACTGACGGTGCTCGACAACGTATCGGTGGAGCTACAGGCGG
>Ga0209933_1002485_pt1 | contig 10248 bp, 10 predicted proteins | sample ThiBiot_300_biof_FD_183944 | JGI IMG/M metagenome (GOLD analysis project Ga0209933, IMG submission 183944) | Wastewater bioreactor microbial communities from Cape Town, South Africa - Thiocy_cont_300_biof (SPAdes) | ecosystem: Engineered > Bioremediation > Thiocyanate > Unclassified | place...
TCGAACCAGATGCGGAACCGCGTTTCCGGCGACCAGATCGACGTCATCTCGGGGCGCGAATAGCGCGGGATCATGGGCGGAGTCCTCTCGTTTTCGGGCGCGGAGAGGCTCTAGCACCGTGTCGCCGAAGCGACAATCCCGGCAGGGTCAGCCTGGCGGCAGCGGCGGCGGCGCGAGCGGGGCCGGGGTTCCGGGTGCGATCAGCTGCGTCGGCGCGCCGGGATCGACGATTGGCGGACAATCCATCCGCGTCTCGGTGACGCTGCCGGTCTCGTCCTCGGTCCGGACCGTGGTTTCGCGGCAGCCGGGCGGCGGCGCCTCGTTGTCCGGCTCCAGCGCCACCGGTGGCGGCGCGACCTCGATGTCGTCGGCCATCCCCGGACCGGCTGCGAAGGCGAAAAGCGCGGCGCCGGCCATGGCGGCCAGGCCAAGATGGCGGATCGACGTCATGACGAACCCTCCGGTTGTCCCCTTTGGCCGAACGCCGGCGTCTCGGGGGCGGTTCCGGAGGGATCGTCTCAGGTGCCGCGCACGCCGCGGACGGCGGCGATGTTGGCGGCATAGCGCGCCGGGTCGCCCTTGAAGACGGCCGAGCCGGCGACGAGGACCTCCGCGCCGGCGCGCACCAGCGCCGGGGCCGTTTCCGCCGAGACGCCGCCATCGACCTCGATGCGGATCGGCCGCATGCCGATCATCTTCCGCACCCGCTCGACCTTCTCCACCGAGCCGGGAATGAAGCTCTGGCCGCCGAAGCCGGGATTGACGGTCATCACCAGAACGAGGTCGACGAGGTCGAGCACATATTCGATCGCGCTTTCGGGCGTTGCCGGGTTGATCGCGACGCCGGCCTTCTTGCCGAGCTTCTTGATGTGCTGCAGCGAGCGATGGAGATGCGGCCCCGCTTCGGCATGGACGGTCATCACATCGGCGCCCGCCTCGGCGAAGGCCTCGAGATATGGATCGGCCGGCGCGATCATCAGATGCACGTCGAAGATCTTGGTCGTGAGGTGACGCACCGCCTTCACGATCGGCGGCCCGAAGGTGATGTTGGGCACGAAATGCCCGTCCATGATGTCGAGATGGATCCAGTCGGCGCCGGCGGCGTCGATGGCCTTGATCTCCTCGCCGAGGCGCGAGAAATCCGACGACAGGACGGAGGGGGCGACGAGGGGCAGATGGGCCATGGCGGTCTCGGGGGCCTTTCGATCGCTTCGGTCAGGATAGGCCGTAACATGGGCTCGGGATGCCAGCAATTGCCGCGCCGCCCGCGCGGGCAAAGTCGCGCGAATGAGACTCTCCCCTGCGCCCGCGTGAAGCGCACGCCGCAGGCAGAGCATGACAGGGTGAAGGACGCGTGATCGAACTCGAAGGTGGCCGGCCCGGCGAGATTCTGAGGCGCGGCGATTCGGTCCTTCGCCCGGCCGGCGCATGGACGCCGACCGTGCATCGCTTCCTCCGCCATCTCCGCGCGTCCGGCTTCGCCGCCGCGCCGATGCCGCTCGCCATTGAAGGCAACCGGGAAGCCGTCACCTATCTGGCTGGCCGCGTCTCCGAGGACCTTGCCGACCCGCTGACCGGCTCCCCGGCCATGCTCCGTTCGGCGGCGATGCTGCTGCGGCGTTTCCACGATGCCTCGCGCGGATTTCTCGAAAGGGACGACGGTCCCCAATCGTGGATGCTGCCGGCGCAGGAGCCGCGCGAACTGGTCTGCCATGGCGACTTCGCGCCCTACAACGTCGTGACAGAGGGTGAGGCTGCCGTCGGGCTCATCGATTTCGACGCCGCCCATCCGGCGCCGGCCGCCTGGGACCTCGCTTATGCGCTCTATCGCTGGGCGCCGCTCACCGATCCGGAGCGGCCGGGCGCGATCCATGACCGCGAGGAACAGCTTCGCCGCGCGCGTCTCTTCTCAGACGCCTATGGCGCCGACGAGGCGCAGCGGCGGGAATTGCCGGCGATGATCGGGCGGCGCCTCGAAGCGCTGCTCGATCTCATGCATGCGCGGGCGCGCGCCGGCGACGCCGCCTTCGCCGAGGCGATCGCTCGTGGTGATTCCGACATCTATGTCAATGACTTGCAGTATCTCGGCCGGCTCGGCCAACGGTTGCGTCTCGCCCTGATCTGACTAGACTCGCAAAGCATGGCCCGGCGCGGTGCCTGCTTGCTGACCAAAGGCTGGTGATGGACAAATTCGACGCGATCGTGCTCGGCGCGGGGATCGTCGGCGTTTCCGCCGCGATCCATCTCTTGCGGCGCAACCGCTCCGTCCTCATCCTCGACCGCGCTGCGCCGGGGGAGGGCACCTCCTATGGCAATGCCGGGGTGATCGAGCGCGAGGGCTTCTATCCGATCGTCTTCCCGCGCAGCCCGTTCGAGCTCTACCGCATCGCGCGCAACACCGAGGCGCGGCTGCACTACAACCGCCGTTTCCTGCCCCGCATCGCGCCCTGGCTGTTGAAGCTGCGCAGCGAGACCGGGAGCCGCGGCATCGAGGCCTATGCCGAGGCGATGAACCCGCTCCTGGCGCATGCGGCCGCCGAGCACGGCTCGCTGGCGGGCAAGAGTCGCGCCGTCGAGTTCTTTCGCGGCACAGGCTGGCTGAAGGGCTATCGCAGTGTCGCGAGTTTCGAGGCGGGAACACGCGCCCATCTCGCGCTCGCAGAGGAGTTCGGCGTCCGCTACCAGGTGCTCGACGCGCATGAGATCGTCGATCTCGAGCCCGATATCGCGCCGGTCTTCGCGCGCGCCGTTCTCTGGCCGGACAGCGTCTCGGTGTCGAGCCCCGGCGGCGTCACCAAGGCGCATGCGCGGCTGTTCGAGTCGATGGGCGGCAGCATCGCGCAGGGCGACGCGCGCTCGCTTCGGCGCGAGAACGATCTCTGGGTCGTCGATCGCGCCATCGGCCCGGCGCGGGCGCCGGATGTCATCGTGGCGCTCGGCCCGTGGTCGATGGACCTGCTGTCGCCCATGGGCTACCGCTTCCCCTTCGCCGTGAAGCGCGGCTACCACCAGCATTTCAAGCCGCGCGGCGATGCCGGGCTCGACCGGCCGGTCGTCGATGTCGATCACGGCTATGTCCTGACGCCGATGCGGCAGGGCTATCGCATCACGACGGGCATCGAATTCGACGAGCGCGATGCACCGGCGACGCCGGTGCAGATGGAGCGCGTGCTGCCGCAGGCGCGGGCGCTGTTTCCGCTCGGTGATCCGGTCGAGCGCGAGCCCTGGATGGGCGCACGGCCCTGCTTCCCCGATTCGATGCCGATCGTCGGCCCGGCGCCAAAGCATCCCGGCCTCTGGCTCGATTTCGGCCACGGCCATCTCGGCTTCACGCTCGGACCGGCGACGGGCCGGCTGATCGCCGAGCAGATCACCCGCGAGATGCCTTTCATCGACCCCGCGCCCTTCAGCGCGCTGCGATTCAAGGGGCGCTGATCGCGTCGCGAAGCCGGCTCAGCTTCCCGGCAGCGGCGCGTAGCTGTCGCCGTCCCAGCGATAGACGGTGAAGCCGGAGAGTTTCGCGTCGCCCTTGGCGTCGAAGGCGACCGGGCCGATCACGGTGTCAACGCTGTGGCTGCCGAGCCAGCCGGCGAGATCGCCGCCCTTGTCAGAGCCGGTCGCGGCGCGGGCCGCGGCGAAGAGCTGGACCGCCGCATAGGACGGCAGCACGAAATTGCGCGGCTCCGTCCCCTCCGCCGAAAGCGCCGCCGCGACCTTGGCCGCGGCCGGAGCGGTGCGCCAATCCGTGAAGCCGGTGAAGAGCGTGCCGGTCGCGGCATCGCCGGCCGCGGCGGCGAACTCGCTGCTGCCCAGCGCGTCGCCGCCCATCAGCACGATGCGGGCCTTGCGCGCCTTGAGCGCGGTCGCGATCAGCGCCGCGTCGGCGTCATAGCCGGCGACGAACAGCACGCCGATCCCGTCATCGATCATCACATCGACAAGCCCGCCATAATCCTTGGCGCCGGGCGCGAAACTGTCGAAGCGGGCTTCCTTGACGCCGGCGGCGTTCAGCCCGGCCTGCACCGCCTCGGCGAGCGCGCGGCCATAGGGCGAGCCGTCGCTCAAGATGGCGATGCGCTGCTTGCCATAGGTCCTGGCGAGAAAGGCACCTGCCGCCGCGCCTTGCGCGTCGTCGCGGGCGGCGAGGCGCAGGATCGCCGGGCCGGGCCGGTGATCGGTGAAGCCGTCATCGGTGACGGCGGGCGTGATCGCGAGCATGCCCTTCCCGGCATAGATATCCGCGGCCGCCTCGGCGGCGGCGGCGCAGACATGGCCGACCACGAACATCGTGCCCCGCGCCGCGGCCTTGGTAGCGTCGCCGGCGGCATTGTCGGGCCGGCAGCCGTCATCGGCGGTATCGAGCCGCAGCTTTTCGCCGCCGACGCCGCCGGCCGCGTTGATGTCCTCGACCGCCTTGGCGGCGCCCGCCTTGATCTCCTGTCCGAGCGGCTGGTACGGCCCCGACAGCGGCGCGATCACCGCGATGCGGATATCGGCCAGCGCCGCTGGCGCCGCGAGGGCGACGAGCGCGGCGGCGAGAGGAGCGATCGGCAGTCTCGGCATGGTCAACCTCGGCATGGGCCTCGTCCGTTGTCCGGGGCCGCCGATCATGCACGCTCGACCTTCAAATGAAAACGCCCGCCCCGTTGCCGGGGCGGGCGCCATCAGGCGATCGGAAGGATCGGCTTAGAGCGGCACGTTGGTGATCTTGCCGTCGTCGCCCTTCTTCCAGATCCACATCACATAGTCGGCGGTGGTGCGGTCACCCTTCGAATCGAAGGAGAGCGGGCCGATGACGGTCTCGAACGGGCCGCCCGACTTCAGGACCTCGGCTACCTTCTGCGGATCGGTCGAGTTGGCCTTGGTGATGGCCTCGGCGATCAGCTGGACCGAGGAATAGGAGTAGAGCGTGTAGGACTCAGGCTCGAAGCCGGCCTTGCGGAACTCGTCCACGACGGCGACAGCGGCCGGGTTGGCGCGCGGATCCGGCGAGAAGGTGTTCAGCGTGCCTTCGGCCGAGGGGCCGGCGATCGAGGCAAACTCGTTGGAGACGATGCCGTCGCCCGAGAACAGCGTGGCCTTGAGACCCTGCTCGGCCGACTGGCGGACGATCAGGCCGCCTTCGGTGTGGAGGCCGCCCCAGTAGATGACGCCGACATTCGCGGCCTTCATCTTCGAGATCAGCGCCGAGAAGTCCTTGTCGCCGACATTGACGCCTTCATAGATGACTTCCTGCACGCCGGCGGCGTTCAGGGCCTTCTTGGTCTCGTCGGCAAGACCCTGGCCATAGGTCGTCTTGTCGTGGATGACGGCGACCGGGACGTTCTTGAAGTTCTCGGCGATGTACTTGCCGGCGACGGCGCCCTGCTGGTCGTCACGGCCGCAGGTGCGGAACGTGTTCCAGAGGCCGCGCTCCGTGAAGGTCGGATTGGTCGATGCCGGGGTGATCTGCAGGATGTTGTTCTCGGCATAGACCTCGGAGGCCGGGATCGACACCGACGAGTTGAAGTGGCCGACCACGAACTGCACGCCGTCGCCGACGAACTTGTTCGCGACCGAGACGCCCTGCTTGGCGTCGGACACGTCGTCGCCGAGGACGACGACCAGCTTCTGGCCGAGAACACCACCCTTGGCGTTGATATCGGCGACAGCCTGCTCGGCGCCCTTCTGGAGCTGGGCGCCGAAAGCGGCGTTGGGACCTGTCAGCGGGCCGGCAACGCCGATCTTGATGTCGGCATGAGCTGCGCCGGCGAATGCCAGGCCCGCTGCAAGCACGAGACCGGACATAAGGGACTTCTTCATCGATGTCTCCCGTTTCTACTGGAAGGTTCGCTCTTCAGCGTGTTCAGCGGATTTGAGCGCGCCTTGACTGGCATTGTGCCGATTTTGCCGCAGCTGTCATCCGGATTCTGTGTCCGATCGGTCAAAGTTCCACCTTGGCCGACGCTGTAGGAAATCCTTACTTCGCTCGCCAGGAAAACGCCCCGGTCCGTTCGTAAAGCCAGTAATACTGCGAAACCATCTGATTGGCCAAAGTATAGCGATAGGCCGTGATGCCGACCACCAGCAGCACCACGAGATCGACCAGCCAGAAGTGCAGCGAAAGCAACGTGCCGCCGAACAGAGAGAAATGGATGAAGCGGACGCCGAAGGAGAGGATCAGCAGATAGACCAGCAGCGGCCTCAGCGGCTTCCAGGTTCGTGCGCAGGCGCGGCCCGTCATCCAGGCTCCGGCGCCGCCGAGGATCAAGGTCACGAAGAGGAAGACGAACAGCGACTGTTCTTCGTAGAGGATGCCCTGCATGGTCTCAGGCTCCGGCTGCGGCGTCACGCGGCGGATGGAAGGGGAGGGCCGCGGTCAATGCGCGCCTCCCTCGAGATAGGCGGCGCGGATCTCGGGCTTCTCGAGCAGTTCGCGCCCGCCGCCCGTCATCGTCACCGAGCCGTTCACCAGCACATAGCCGCGATGGGCGAGCTTCAGCGCGTGATAGGCGTTCTGCTCGACGAGGCAGACCGTGAGGCCCTCCGTGCGGTTCAGCTCGGCGATGGCGTCGAAGATCTGCTTGACGATCAGCGGCGCCAAACCGAGCGAGGGCTCGTCGAGCATCAGCAGCTTCGGCCGGGCCATCAGCGCGCGAGCGATGGCCAGCATCTGCTGCTCGCCGCCCGAAAGCGTGCCGCCGCGCTGGGCGATGCGTTCCTTGAGACGCGGGAAGAGGACGAACATCCGCTCCACGTCCTGGTCGAAATAGGCGAGGTTGTCGAGCGCCGCGCCCATCTGCAGGTTTTCGAGCACGGTCATGCGCGGGAAGATGCGCCGGCCCTCGGGCGACTGCGCGATGCGCAGCCGCGCGATCTCGTGCGTCGGCATGCCGGTGATGTCGCGGCCGTCGAAGGTGATCGACCCCTCGCGGGCCCGCGGATTGCCGCAGATCGTCATCATCAGCGTCGACTTGCCGGCGCCGTTGGCGCCGATGATCGTCACGATCTCGCCGCGGTTGACGTCGATGTCGACGCCCTTCAGGGCGATGATCTTGCCGTAATAGGTCTTGACGCCGCGCACCTGGAGCAGCGGCGTAGCGTTCGCGCCGCTCATCGCGCCGTCTCCTCGCTGATGTCGTCCAGCACTTCCTCGACCTCGGCGACCTCGTCGTCGTCGACGCCGAGATAGGCCGCGATGACGCGCGGATCGTTGCGGACCTCGTCGGGCGTGCCGTCCGAGATCTTCACGCCATATTCGAGCACGACGACATGGTCGGAGATCTCCATGACCACCGACATGTCATGCTCGATAAGGAGCAGCGAGGTCTGGCCCATGGCGCGGATGTCGAGCAGCAGCGTGTTGAGCTCGGCGGATTCGCGCGGGTTGAGGCCGGCGGCCGGCTCGTCGAGGCAGAGCAGCTGCGGCTCGGTGCACATGGCGCGGGCGATCTCCAGCCGGCGCTGCGCGCCGTAGGGAAGGTCGCCGGCCGGGTCGTCGGCGCGCGCCGTCAGCCCGGTCTTTTCCAGCCAGAACTTTGCCTTCTCGATCGCTTCCTTCTCGGCGCGCTTGTAGCCGGGAAGGCCGAGCACGCCGAGGATCGTCATGCCGGAGGCGAGCATCAGCGGATTGTGCTGCGCGACGAGCAGGTTCTCGAGGATCGTCATGCCCGAGAACAGGCGGATGTTCTGGAAGGTGCGCGCGACCCGCGCCTTGGCCGAGATCTTGTGGTCGGGCATGCGCTCCAGGAGGAACGTATCGCCCGAGGCGTGGCGCAGATTGAGCATCCCCTGCGTCGGCTTGTAGAAGCCGGTGATGCAGTTGAACACCGTCGTCTTGCCGGCGCCGTTCGGGCCGATCAGCGCGGTGATGTCGCCGCGCCCGGCCTGGAAGGAGAGATCGTTGACGGCCACGAGACCGCCGAAGCGCATCGAGACATGCTCGACCGACAGGACGGGGTCGAGCGCCCAGCGACGCGGCTGTTCGACCACCACGTCGAGTTCCACGGTCATCGTCATCAGCCGTGGCCCTCCTTCACGAGCGAACCGGAGATCGATTTGCGCTCTGTGAGGAACACCGTCGGCTCGCGGGCCGAGACGAAGCCGCGCGGCTTCCAGATCATGACCAGAACCATCGCGAGGCCGAAGAACAGCATGCGATACTGGTCGGGGTCGAAGCCTTCGCCGAACACCGCCTTGAGGAAATCGAGCTCGCGCAGGATTTCCGTGCCGCCGATCATGGCGACGGCGGCGAGCGCGACGCCGATCATGGAGCCCATGCCGCCGAGCACCACGATGGCGACGATGACGGCCGATTCCATGAAGGTGAAGCTCTCCGGGCTGACGAAGCCCTGGCGGGCCGCGAAGAAGGAGCCGGCGAAGCCGCCGAACATCGCGCCGAGCGCGAAGGCGGTGAGCTTCGTATTGGTGGTGTTGATGCCGAGCGAGCGGCAGGCGATCTCGTCCTCGCGCAGCGCTTCCCAGGCGCGGCCGACGGGCAGCTTGCGGAGCCTTATCGTCACGAAGGCGGTGAGCAGCGCCAGGAGCAGGATCAGGTAGTAGAGGAAGATCTTGTAATAGGCGCTCGACATCGGCAGATCGAACACCTTGGCCACATAGTTCGGAGCCGAGATGTCGAAGGAATAGAGGCCGAAGAAGGTGATCTTCGGGATCGAAGAAATGCCGGCCGAGCCGTTGGTAAGCTCACGGAAATTGATGAGCACCAGACGGATGATCTCGCCGAAGGCGAGCGTCACGATGGCGAGATAGTCACCCCTGAGCCGCAGCACCGGGAAACCGAGCATGATGCCCCAGAGCGCGGCGAGGATGCCGGCGAGGGGAAGCAGGATCCAGAACGACAAACCAAAATGGGTGGCGAGCAGAGCATAGGCATAGGCGCCGACGGCATAGAAGGCGACATAGCCGAGATCGAGCAGGCCGGCGAGGCCGACCACGATGTTGAGGCCCCAGCCGAGCATCACATAGATGAGGATCTGGATTCCGAAATTGTCGACCCATTTCAGCGAGCCCTGGAAGCCGAGCAGGCCGACCACGATCGCCGGATAGACGAAGAGGAAGACGAGGCCGACCGGCGGGAACCAGCGCGCGATGCCGGCCTTGACGGCGACCGAGGTGCGCGAGGGGCCGGCGTCGCTCGCCTTGCGGCGGGCGATGGCGGGCCAGATCGTCGTCGTCAGCAGGAAGCGGCCGAAGATCACGATCGCGACGATGATCGCCACTGTGCCCCAGCGGGTGGTGATGATCAGCTCGTTCTGCATGTTCTGCTCGGTCTTCAGGCCGACAAGCGGCCCGAAGATGCCGAGGGCGATGACGCCCGCGAGGATGGCGTCCCTGATGGCGGCGCCGGGCGAGGAGCCCGGGCCGTTGGTTGCGATGCCGGGCGCCATGTCAGACCTTCTCGACTTCTGGTCGGCCGAGCAGGCCCTGGGGCATGAAGATGAGCACGATCGCGAGGATCGAGAAGGCGGCGACGTCCTTGTAGTCGATCGAGAAATAACCGGACCAGAAGGTCTCGATCAGCCCGATCAGCAGCCCGCCGAGCACCGCGCCGGGCAGCGAGCCGATGCCGCCGAGCACCGCCGCCGTGAAGGCCTTCACGCCCGGCGTGAAGCCGTCCGAAAAGTTCACGACGCCGTAATAGGTGAGGTAGAGCGTGCCCGCGACGGCGGCGAGCGCCGCGCCCATCACGAAGGTGAGCGAGATGGTGCGGTCGACATTGACGCCGAGCAGCGCGGCCATCTTGCGATCCTGCTCGCAGGCGCGCTGGGCGCGGCCGAGCGGCGTCTTCTGGACGACATACCAGAAGCCGGCGAGGAGGACCGCCGTCACGACCCAGATCAGGATCTGCTTGTAGGAGATGGTGGCGGCGAAATTGTTCCGCTCCATCAGCGTGATCGTGCCGGAAAGGACGGGCGGCAGCGGCTTGTTGCGGGGACCCTGCGCGACCTGGATGAAGTTCGACAGGACGATCGACATGCCGATCGCCGAGATCAGCGGCGCCAGGCGGAACGAGCCGCGCAGCGGCCTGTATGCGACCCGCTCGATGGCCCAGTTCAGCAGTCCCGTGAGGAACATGGCGATGAGCATGACGAGGATCAGCGCGACGATGACCGAAGAAATTCCGAGCACGGTCGTGAAGAGAAGAAAGAAGATCATCGCGATGAAGGCCGACACCATGAAGACGTCGCCATGCGCGAAGTTGACCATGCCGATGATGCCGAACACCATCGTATAGCCGATCGCGATCAG
>Ga0209933_1002487_pt1 | contig 10243 bp, 6 predicted proteins | sample ThiBiot_300_biof_FD_183944 | JGI IMG/M metagenome (GOLD analysis project Ga0209933, IMG submission 183944) | Wastewater bioreactor microbial communities from Cape Town, South Africa - Thiocy_cont_300_biof (SPAdes) | ecosystem: Engineered > Bioremediation > Thiocyanate > Unclassified | place...
GAGAGGAACTCGCCGGCGCGGATGTCGAGCGAGAGGTCGTCGACCGCGACCTGGCCGCCGTAGCGCTTGGTCACGCGATCGATCGCCACCGAGCCGACGATCTCGTCGCGCGGTGGGGTCGCGGCCGGGCTCGCCGGGCCCGTCGTCGTCGCTGTCACGTGATGAACCTCCCTTGGGCGCCCTCACCCGTTCCGGCGATTCAATCCGAGTCGGCCTTCTCAGGCAACGCTCAGGAGGGCGAAACGGACGAACATGCCTGTGGCATCGGTGGTGCCTGACACTCTGTCCGAGCGGCGCGACACACGCTCGAAACAGGCGGACACGCGCTGTTCGCACGCGTCCGCCGAGCACGCCCACCACCCGCTTGCCGCCGCGGGAGACGGCGTCCGACGGACTGTGCGGGAGGAGCGCCGCGGTCGGGAAGATGTCAGGTCTGGCAGCGGGGGCACCAGAAGACGATGCGCTCCTTCGTGGGATCCGCGCCGAGCGAACCGCCCAGGACAGGGGTGCCGCAGCGCCGGCAGGGCCGGTGCTCCCGCCGGTAGACCCACGTCGACCGCCCCGGCCGTGAATCCCCGGTGAACGTGCGCCCTGAGCGATCGCGATTCGCGCGGATCATGGCCGCGCCGGTCGCCACGAGCCCCGTGACGTCGCCGTGCTCGAGCGGACGCGAGGGCAGGATGCCGCGGACGAACAGCAGCTCGTTCACGTATTCGTTGCCGAGGCCGGCGAGGTTCCGCTGATCGAGGAGCGCCACGTGTGCGGGCCGCGGGTCGGCCGCGAGCCGCCGTGCGGCCTCGGCGGGGTCCCAGTCCGGTCCCAGGAGGTCGGGTCCGAGGTAGCCGACCAGGGCGTGCTCCTCCGTGCTGGGGACGGTCGTCACCTCGGCGAGATCGAACCCGACCGCCTCGCCGGCCGCCGTGCCCACGATCGCCCGTGCCCGGAACGCTGGCTGACGCCACCGTTCCCCCGGACGGTAGACGTGCCACTCGCCCTCCATCTTGAGGTGGGAGTGCACCGTGGTCGTGCCGATCCGCATCAGGAGGTGCTTCCCGCGCGACACGACGCCGTGCACGGTATCGCCGGTGAGGTCGACGGTCGCCGCTCGCGGCACGCGCAGCTCGAACCGGGTCACCACACGCCCCGCGAGAGCGTCGTCGAGCCGCCGCGCCGCCCGGAAGACGGTGTCGCCCTCGGGCACGGCTCAGCCGCCCGTCCGGGCCGGCGCCGTCCCCGCCACCCGGCGGAGCGTCAGGCCGCGCGTGGCCTCGACGAACCCCGCGTCGCGCAGCACGCGGCCGGCGGGAGTCCCGAACACGAACGCACCGTTGACCTGCTCGATCGTGAGCGTGTCCAGCCGGCGGGCGCGGGCGGTCGCGGCGAGGTCCGTCGCAGCGGCGGCGAGCAGCTCGTCGTCCTCCGTGAAGGCGAGCGCACTCTTGCCGCCCCGCTCGAGGTACAGCACGAGCGCGCCGTCGACCAGCACGACGAGCGCCCCCGCCTTGCGTCCCGGGCGGTGGGACACCGCGTCGAGCGCCGGCCACGCCAGCGCGGCGCCGTAGGGATTCGCGGGGTCGGTGGCGGCGAGCGTGACGGCGGTGCGCGGCGCCGGGTCGGGGAGCCCGGCGAACTCGCGGATGCGGTCGACGGTCGTGGACGAGGCGAACTGCGCCGCACCCAGCTTCTCGATCAGGTACCCGCGCCGGCAGTGGCCCGCCTGCTCGAAGCCCGCGAGGACGCGATAGGCCTGGGCGAAGCCGCCGGGAAGCCCCTCCACCTGCACCGAGCCGCGTGTGACGACGCCGTAGCGGTCGAGGAGGAGTCCCGCGGCGGCGGTGGCGCGCAGCGCCGCATCCGGCTCGGCGCCCGGCAGCAGCGACCACCGCCCGCCGATCGCCGGCGGGCGCGGCGGCGTCGCGGTGGCGCGCGACACGGTGGCGCCCCGGTACAGGCGCGCGCGAGGGGTGCGGCGCGTCGTCTTGTGCGCCTGGGACCCACCGCTCAGGAGCGTCCGGATCGGGGCGAAGGTGTCGTTCGTGACCCGCCCCGCCCACGTCAGGCTCCACAGCGCCTCGATGACCGACTGCTCGTTCTCGACATCCGTCGCCTGCCGCAGCTGCGCGGCGAAGTAGGCGCCGCCGGACGCGAGCGCCGCCACGATGCGCGCCTCGAGCGACCCGGGTGCGAGCTCGTCGTCGGGAGGAGCCAGGGTCAGGCTCGCCGCATCCGCCGGGTGCAGGGCGATCCAGCCGTCCCGTCCGGGGAGCGCCCCGTGCCCCGACCACAGCACCTCGCCTGTGGCGGTGAGCTCGTCGAGCATCGCGGGCGCGTAGTCGCGCACCCTCGCGGGGAGCACGAGCGACTCCCACGCGCTGGCCGGGATCGGGACGCCCGCGAGCTGCTCGATCACCGCGGCGACGCCGTCGATGCCCTCGAGCGGCCGCGTGACGTGCTGCCACACCGGCAGGAAGCGCGCGAACGCCTCCTGCGAGACCGGCTCCACGCTCCCGCGGATCGCCGCGAGCGAGCGCATCCGCAGCCGCCGCAGCACCTCGGCGTCGCACCACTCGGTCTCGTCGACGAGCCCTGCGGCCTCGGGGAGGAAGAAGCCGCTCGCGACCCTCCCCTGCGCCTCGAGCCGCTGGAGCGTGAGCCGCGCGACCGCGACGCCGATGCCGAAGCGCTCCGCCACCGTCTCCACGCGGAAGGGCCCGTGCGTGCGCGCGTGCCGCGCGACGAGGTCGCCGAGCGGATCGGCCACCGGCTCGAGGAACGCATTCGGGATGCCGACGGGCAGTGCGGCGCCGAGCGCGTCGCGCAGGCGCCCGGCGTCCTCGATCGCGGCGACGCGCGTCGACGCGGCGACGGTCACGCGGATGGCGCGGCGCGCGTCGACGAGCGCGTCGAGCAGCGCACCGGCCTCCGCCTCGGTCGCCGTGCCCGGGTCGGCCGCCTCGGCCGTCGCGGGCTGGAGTCGCGCCGCGACCTCGGCGGCGTCCAGCGGTCCGAGCATCCGGAGCAGATCGGCGACCCCCTCGATGCCGCGCGCGCGACGCTCCGGATCGCGTCGCTGCGCCTCGCGCTCGAACTGCGCGATCACCTCGGGGTCGAGGAGCTCCCGCATCTCGACCTTGCCCAGCAGCTCGCTGAGGAGGGCCGGATCGACCGACAGCGCCGCCGCCCGCCGTTCGGCGAGCGGTGAGTCGCCCTCGTACATGAACGCGCCCACGTACCCGAACAGCAGGTCGCGCGCGAAGGGGGACGGCTGCGAGGTCGTGACCTCGACGAGCCGGATGCGCCGGTCGGCGATGCCGCGGACGATGCGCAGCAGCGCGGGCACGTCGTAGACGTCCTGCAGCACCTCGCGCAGGGTCTCGAGGATGATCGGGAACGTCGGATACCGCTTCGCCACCTCCAGCAGCTGCGCGGAGCGCTGCCGCTGCTGCCACAGCGGGCTGCGACGGCCGGGGTTGAGGCGCGGCATCAGCAGCGCCCGCGCCGCGCACTCGCGGAACCGCGAGGCGAACAGCGCCGATCCCCCGACCTCGTCGGTGACGATCTGGTCGAGCTCGTCCGGATCGAAGACGAACAGCTCGGCACCCGGCGGCTCGGCCGTGGCGTCCGGCACCCGGGCGATGATGCCGTCGTCGCTCGCGACCGCCGAGCCCTCGACGCCGAGGCGCTCACGGATGCGCGCGTTGACCGCCAGCGCCCAGGGCGCATGCACCTGCATGCCGTACGGGGAATGCAGGATGACGCGCCAGTCGCCGACCTCGTCGCGCGAGCGCTCCACGGTCAGCTGGCGGTCGGTCGGGAGGGTTCCGGTCGACTCCCGCTGCTCGGCGAGGTAGGCCAGCAGGTTGGCCGACGCACGGTCGTCGAGTCCGGCCTCGGCCAGGCGTTCCTGCGCCTTCTCGGGAGCGACGGTCGACACGTCGCGGGAGAACCGGCCGAGCGCCTCACCGAGCTCGGCAGGACGCCCGATGCCGTCGCCGTGCCAGAACGGCACCTTGCCCGGCTGCCCGAAGGCGGGGAGGACGTTGACGCGGTCGTGAGTGATCTCGACGATGCGCCAGCTCGTGGTGCCGAGGGTGAAGACGTCGCCGACGCGCGACTCGTAGACCATCTCCTCGTCGAGCTCGCCGACGCGGGCGTTGCGGGTCTCGCCCGCCACGAACACGCCGAACAGTCCACGGTCCGGGATCGTCCCGCCGCTCGTCACCGCGATCCGCTGCGCGCCCGGGCGCCCGGTGAGCGTGCCCTGATCGCGGTCCCACACCAGCCGTGGCCGCAGCTCGGCGAACTCGTCGGACGGGAACCGGCCCGCGAGGAGGTCGAGCGTCGCCTCGTACGCGGAGCGCGGCAGCGTGCGGAAGGGCGCGCTGCGACGTACCGTCTCGTACCACCCCTCCACGTCGACGGGGCCCAGGGCGGATGCCGCGACCGTCTGCTGCGCGAGGATGTCGAGCGGATTCTGCGGCACGGAGATCGCCTCGATCTGGCCCGCGAGCATCCGCTCGGTCACGACCGCGGTGTGCAGCACGTCGCCGCGGTGCTTCGGGAAGAGCGCCGCCCTGCTCACCTCGCCGACCTGGTGTCCTGCGCGCCCGACGCGCTGCAGCCCGGACGCCGCCGACGGGGGCGCCTCGACCTGGATCACGAGGTCGACCGCGCCCATGTCGATGCCGAGCTCCAGGCTCGATGTCGCCACGACGCAGCGCAGCGCACCGGACTTCAGCTCCTCCTCGACCTGGGCCCGCTGCTCCTTCGACACCGAGCCGTGGTGCGCCTTCGCGAGCACGGGGTCGGCGCCCGCCGTGGCTCCGGCCTGGGCCATCATTGCGGCCGGGACCCTCTGCTCCGGGAGGTCGAGCCCGAGTCGCTCGGAGTAGATCTCGTTGAGCCGACCCGTCAGCCGCTCCGCCAGCCGGCGCGAGTTCGAGAACACGATCGTGGACCGATGCTGCAGGATGCGGTCGACGATGGCCTCTTCGACGTGCGGCCAGACGGAGCCCGTCATCTCGGTGTTTTCGGGACGCGGCGCGAACCAGTCGCCGTCGCCCTCGGCAGCGGCGTCGTCGCCCTCCGCCGTCGCGGGCTCGGGAGGACTCCCCGGCGGAGGCGGCGGGTTGAGCATGTCGTCGACGGGCACGACGACGCTCAGGTCGAACGCCTTGGTCGCCTTCGGGGCGACGATGTCGACGGGTGCCGACCCGCCGAGGAAGCGCGCCACCTCATCGATCGGCCGCACGGTCGCCGAGAGGCCGATGCGCTGCGCCGGCCGCTCGAGCAGCGCGTCGAGGCGCTCGAGGCTGACGGCCAGGTGCGCGCCGCGCTTGGTCGCCGCGACAGCGTGCACCTCGTCGACGATCACGGTGTGGACGCCGCGCAGCGTCTCGGACGCCTGGCTGGTGAGCATCAGGTACAGCGACTCGGGGGTCGTGATGAGGATGTCCGGCGGATCGACGAGCAGCCGGCGCCGGTCGGGTGACGCGGTGTCCCCCGAGCGCACGCCCACCGTGACGTCCGGCACGGTCACACCCAGCCGCCGGGCCGACTGCGTGATGCCGACGAGGGGGGAGCGGAGGTTGCGCTCGACGTCGACGCCGAGCGCCTTCAGCGGCGAGACGTACAGGACCTTGGTGCGCGTCGACGTCGGGACCCGCCCGCGCGCGGACGCCTTCCTGCCGGATTCGCCGGTCGCGGCATCCTTGTCGTGGAAGACGCGGTCGATCGCCCAGAGGAACGCGGACAGCGTCTTGCCCGAGCCGGTCGGGGCGACGACGAGCGCGTGCCTGCCGGCCGAGATGGCCTCCCACGCGCCCGCCTGGGCGTCGGTCGGCCGCGCGAAGGCGCCGCGGAACCAGTCCTGCGTCGCCGCGCCGAACCGATCGAGGACGTCGCCCATCCCTCCATCTTCCCCGGTGGCACCGACATCCGGACAGGCTTCGCTCCGGGCGAAGTGCCGCCGGTCCCGCGGGCGGCGGCTCAGCGCTCGCTGGGGATGACGATCCAGAGGATGACGTAGGCCCACAGCGGCAGTCCGAGGAGCACCATGGCCACGATCGTGAGGGCGCGGACGGTGCTCACCGACATGCCGAATCTGTGCGAGAGGGCGAGGCACACCCCGGCGATCCAGCGGCCGCGCAGGGGACGGACGAGTTCGTTCATGGGTCCATCCTGCGTCGCGTCGGCCCGATGCGCGCGGGGGCTGTCCCCCGGATCCGTCTCATCGATGCGCCACGAGGCCCTCCGGGGTGAGCTCGAGCGTGAGGTCGACGCCGAGACGCGCGAGGAACGCGTCGTCATGGCTCACCACGAGCACCGCGCCCCGATACGACGACAGGGCGCCGACGAGCTGGTCCACGGTGTCGATGTCGAGGTTGTTCGTGGGCTCGTCGAGGACGAGGAGCTGCGGCGGGGGGTCGGCCAGCAGCAGCCGGGCCAGGGCGACGCGGAACCGTTCGCCGCCGGACAGCGTCGAGACGGGCCGGTCGACCGCCGCCCCGCGGAGGAGGAACCGCGCGAGGCGATTGCGCATCTCCGCCGTGGGGAGATCCGGCGCGGCGGCCCGCACGTTCTCGAGCACCGAGGCGTCCTCGTCCAGCCCGTCCACGCGCTGCGGCAGGTAGCCGATCCGGTCGGTGTGCGGCCAGGCCTGTGCAGAACTCCACGGAATCGCCGCGGATCCGCGCTGATCGGCGCCCGCCGCGCCGTCCGGCACCGGATCCGTGGAGTTCTGCACGCCGAACCCCGTCGTCGAACCCACCAGCTCCTCGAGAAGCGTGGTCTTGCCGATGCCGTTCGGCCCGATCAGGGCCACGCGCTCGGGCCCCTGCACGACCCACGCGTGCGCGCCGTCGGTGATCGTGGCGATCCGGCGGCCCGACGGGACGTCGGGGTCGGGGAGGTCGATGTGCAGGGCGGCGTCGCCGCGGACGCGGCGCCCCGCGGCATCCAGCGCCGCGCGGGCGGATGCCTCGCGGTCGGCCTTCTCTCCCCGGAGCTTTCCGGCTGACACCTCCGCGGACATCTTCCTGCCGCCGGCGATGATCTTCGGCACGCGCTTCTCCAGCTGCGCCTTCCGGCCCATCGCCGCGCGGTGCGACAGGGTCGTCTCGGCTGCGATCCGCTCCCGCTTCTCCCGGCGGAGCGTCTGCGCGGCCGTGCGCTCGGCCTGACGCGCGGCGTCCTGCTCGCCGTCGAGCCACGTGCGCCACGCCGAGTACGGGCCTCCGAACACGGACAGCTCGCTGTCGTAGAGCTCGGCGGTGTCGTCCATCAGCTCGAGGAGCGCGAGGTCGTGGCTCACGACCACGAGCGTCCCGCGCCATCCGCGCACGAGCTCGCCGAGGCGTGCCCGCGCGTCGCGGTCGAGGTTGTTCGTCGGCTCGTCGAGCAGGGCGATGGGCGCTCCGCGCAGGCGGATGCCGCACACCGCGGCGAGCACGGCCTCTCCGCCGGACAGCTCGCCGACGCGGCGGTCGAGCGCATCGGCGGGGAGGCCGGCCTCGGCGAGGGCGGCCGTCGCGCGCGCCTCGACGTCCCAGTCGGATCCGACCGCCTCGAAGTGGCGGGGGATGTGCCCCGAACCGGGCGCGAGCTCCCCGGCGATCAGGCGCAGCAGCGTGGACTTGCCGGAGCCGTTGCGGCCGACGAGGCCGGTGCGGCCGGAGCCGAAGGACCCGGACACCTCGGCGAGGGCGGGGGAGCCGTCCGGCCACGCGAACGAGACGCGGTCGAGGACGATGGCGGGGGTGGATGTGGGAGCGGGCATGCGGCCTCCGATGTCGGGGGTGCACCGACGGCGGAGCCGCGAGAGGCCAACGGGGGCCGGGAGTGGAGGCGGCAGGATCGACGGTCGGCGCGGAACGGGCTGCGGCAGCGGATGCTGGGCAGCGGTTCTCTGCGATGGCGACGCGTCGTGGATCGACGGATCAGCGCATCACAGCGCGGTCGCGACGATCTCCGTCATCTCATTCCTCACACTCGGGACCAGGGCCGGGTCAGCTTAGCCGACGGCCGCGGCGGGCGCCAGAGCGAAGCCCGTTCGCGGCTCGTCAGGACGGGTCCGCGAGGCGCTTCTCGAGGAAGGTCCGCACGTCGTCGAGCTCCTGCTCGGACACGCTGTGCGTGAGTCCGACGTAGACGCGCCCGCTGAGGTCGGCGTGATCGGGGAGCCACTGCGCGGTGTGCGCGACGAGGTACGGGGGGATGACGTCGTCACGGGTGCCCCGACCCCAGAACACCGGGATGCGCCGTGCCGCAAGCTCTTCGTCATGGTCGAGCGCGCCCGGAGCGACGTAGCCGCTGAGGTTCACGGCGAACGCGAACCGGTCCGGAGCGCATCGCAGCGCCTGGAGGGCGACCGACGCGCCCTGGGAGAAGCCGAGGAGTCCGACCCGCGCCGGCGCCGGGGCGTGCGCCTCGACCCACGCCAGCAGCCGCTCCGCCGCCGCGGTGACGCCCGACGCGTCGCGCCCGTCGATGCCGTCGATCGGATACCACGAGTACCCCGGGGCCGGCCACGGCGGTGCGAGCGGGGCGCGCAGCGCCGCGATCACGTACTGGTCGGGGAGGAAGGCGGCGAGTCCGAAGAGGTCGTGCTCGTCCGCGCCGTACCCGTGCAGCATCACGAGCAGGGGGCGCCCGGCGCGCTCGTCCGCGCCCGCGGACCACAGCACGGTGGCGTCGTCGAGGTCGGGGAGGTCGGCCGCGTCGCTCATGCCCCCATCATCCCAGGGGCGTCCGACCCCGGACCGACCGCGGCGCCGTGGAGCGGGCCGTGGGCGGGGTGTGGGGTACAAAGGGGGTATGCCTGTCCGCACGCCTGACCCCGAGCCCGCCGGCGACGACCCCTTCGGTCCTCCGCCGGGGAACGTGTCGAACCCGGCATGGCTGAGCGACATCGAGCTGGCCGAGTCGCGGCGTCGGCTCCCGATGCTCTACGTCGAGGCCGTGCCGGTCCGGACGGACGGGATGGGCACGGTCACCGAGGTCGGCATCCTGCTGCGCGCCACGCCGCTCGGCGAGATGACGCGCACGATCGTCTCCGGGCGGGTGCGGTACGGCGAGACGGTCCGGGACGCCCTGTTCCGGCACCTCGAGAACGACCTCGGCCCGATGGCCTTCCCGCTCCTGCCGCCGCAGCCGACACCGTTCACGGTCGCGGAGTACTTCCCGATCCCGGGCGTGAGCGCCTACCACGACGACCGGCAGCACGCCGTCTCGCTCGCGTTCGTCGTCCCGGTCACGGGCACGTGCGAGCCGCGGCAGGACGCGCTCGAGGTCACCTGGTTGACGCCCGGCGAGGCGGCATCCGATGCCCTGGCCGCCGAGATGGAGGGCGGTCGCGGCACCCTCGTGCGGCTGGCGCTCGCGAGCGTGGGCGCCCTGCGCTGAACGCGGGCGCCCCTCGATCCGCACTCCCGCCGCGCGGCCCGAACGGGTAGTGTTTCGCGAGGCGGAGCGTGTCACCGATACGCCTCACCGGCCCCCTCGATCCCCCGGAGGAGGCCGCGATCCCGCGAGTCCCTGACTCGCTCTGGTCGCCCGCAGCCGGACGCTCGTCCGCTCTGCCCCGCGGGGGATTGCGACGACGAACGGGAGCGGCGATGGCCGATCAGCAGGTGCCGGACGACGAGGCCGCGGGTTCCCCGTTCGACGAGCTCATCGCGGGCGTGGGCTCGGGGTCCGCCCCGGGCGCTGCTCCCGGGGGAGGCCATGCGTTCTCCACCGCGTTCCGCGGATACGAGCGCACCGAGGTCGACGCGGCCATCGCCGACCTGAACGGCCGGCTCGCCGCTCTCACCGAACGGCTGTCCGGACTCGAGGAGGACCACCGTCGCCGCCAGGCCGACGCCGATGCGCACAGCCAGGAGACCATCGAGAGTCTGCGCGCCGATCTGGCCGCCGCTGAGGCGCAGGCCGAAGATGCGCAGAACCAGGTGCAGGTCCTCAGCGAGGGACTCGTGGGCGCCGACGCGGAGGGTGACAACCCCCACCGCTTCGAGGAGATCCTGCGGGTCGCCGAGGACCAGGCGAGTCTCGTGCTCAAGAACGCCACCGTGCAGGGCGACCGGCTGCTCGAGGCCGCGCGCGAGGAGATCCGGGTGCGCCGCGAAGAGGCCCAGGTCGATGCCGACGCGATCCGCTCCGCCGCGCAGCACGACGCCCAGCAGGTGCGGCTCCGCATCGACACGGAGCTGACGGCCCACCAGGCGCAGATCGAGCGCGAGGCCGC
>Ga0209933_1002488_pt1 | contig 10237 bp, 11 predicted proteins | sample ThiBiot_300_biof_FD_183944 | JGI IMG/M metagenome (GOLD analysis project Ga0209933, IMG submission 183944) | Wastewater bioreactor microbial communities from Cape Town, South Africa - Thiocy_cont_300_biof (SPAdes) | ecosystem: Engineered > Bioremediation > Thiocyanate > Unclassified | place...
AGGATGTACGTCAAAGGGCTGGCGCCCGGGGGCCATCGGTTCTGGCACGAGGCGCGCCGGACGGCACGTGACGTTCGCGCCGCATTCCTCCAGATGCCCGATGAGCCCTACCGCGGAGCGAAGAGTATCTTTCCACAGGTCTGGTGCGAGTGGGCCTCGATCGCGCTTGCCGAGGTTCTTGCCGCCCGCGGCCTTGGTGAGTGGTCGTTCATCGAGAATAAGCTCCCCGACTCGCTCTCCGGTCATGCGTGGCTGGAGCTGCACGATTACGACGGCAGTCTGTTGTTCACCATTGACATCACGCTGGATCAGTTCGCTGAGTGGGACGACTGGTACATCGGTGCAGGTCCGACGCCTGCCCTCGAGAAGTTCAGTCGCTCGAACTATGTCGGACCGTGGCGCGCCTGGCCGGAGATCGCAAGGAACCAGACCTATGAGGATTACGCAGCGAAGGTCGTCCAGTTCGTCGTTTCGTAGGCGCGATGGCGCGCCGAACGCCGATGGCCGACGGAGCAGAAACGGCAACTTGCGAATTGTTTGACTAGAGCTAGTCAGGAAAGCAGTGCGCGAGGTGCTACCTGCGAGGTGTGGCGACGAGGGGGACCAGAAGGGGACCAGAACCATGCAAACCATGCAATCCATGACGTGCGGTGAGGTCGTTAGCGCCGCAGAATCACGCGGAAATCGAGGCTGAGCGGCGCCTTTGGACGCCTGGGGGTCAAGGGGTCGCAGGTTCAAATCCTGTCATCCCGACGGAACAGCCCTGATGAGGACGAGTCCTCATCAGGGCTTCGTCGTTTCTGAGGGTGGTCACCGGCTGGCCTGTGTTGTGTGGTCAGAAACCGATGACGGTGGCCTGTTCCATCGTGTACCGGAGGAACACATCGCGGGCCACGGCGAGTGTGAGGCCGCGCGCGGCGAGGGCTGCTTCGGTGCCGTCGGCGCGCGCCATCTTGAGGCAGGCGCCCACGGTGATGCCCGCGGCGATGAGTTCATCGATGTGGGTGTTGAACCGGCGGTCCACCTCGCGGTCGTTCTGTCTGAGCCGCCGCTGTGCGGCGCCGAAGACGAAGACTTCGACCTCGACGCCGTGCTCTGCGGCCACCTCCGCCCACCGGCGCGGGAGGCGGCTGCCGATGAGCAGGGAGTCCTCGTCGTCGTGGAAGATGTGCGCGACGGTTTTCACTGTGCCACCGCCTCACGTGCGGTGGCCACCGTGTTCGCGGCGCGGATGACGGCGTCGATGGTGGCGGTGAGGGTGGAGCGATCGCGTCCGGCGGTCCACGCGGGGCCGTCGGGGGTGCGGTGTTCGATGAGGGTCAGCGCTTCGGCATCCGCTCCCGACCGCATCGAGCTCTGGTGCAGCGAGAGGATTTCCACCGGGATTCCCTGGGCGTCGAGGGCGTGGACGAGGGCTTCGACCGGGCCTGCGCCGTCGTGCGTGGAGTGATGGTCGATGCCGTCGACGCGGATGGTGACCTCGGTTCTGGCGGTGGCCTCGTCGACGCGCAGCGTGTCCAGACGCACGGTGGCGTCGGGGTCCTCGGGCAGGTAGGCGGAGGTGAAGATCGTCCAGATGTCGTCGGCGGTGACCTCATCGCCGGTGGTGTCGGTGTGCTGCTGCACGTGGCGGGAGAGGTCGATCTGGAGGCGCCGGGGGAGGTCGATGCCGTACTCGGTCTCCAGCAGGTAGGCGATGCCGCCTTTGCCGGACTGGGAGTTCACGCGGATGACGGCGTCGTAGCTGCGGCCGATGTCGGCCGGGTCGATCGGCAGGTACGGCACACGCCAGGCGATCTCGCTCTCGTTGCGCCCGTCGGCCGCAGCGCGGGCGCGATGCTCGGCGAAGCCCTTCTTGATGGCGTCTTGATGAGTCCCGCTGAACGCGGTGTGCACGAGGTCGCCGACGTAGGGGTGGCGGGGGTGGACGTCGATGCGGTTGCAGTACTCGACGGTGCGGCGGATCTCGTCGATGTCGGAGAAGTCGATCATCGGGTCGATGCCCTGGGCGTGGAGGTTGAGGGCGAGGGTGGCGATGTCGACGTTGCCGGTGCGTTCGCCGTTGCCGAAGATGCAGCCCTCGACCCGCTGGGCGCCGGCGAGGACGGCGAGCTCGGCGCAGGCGATTCCCGTGCCCCTGTCGTTATGGGGGTGGACGGAGAGGATGACGCCGTCGCGGCGGGCGAGGTGGGTGTGCATGTACTCGATCTGGTCGGCGTACACGTTGGGGGTGGCGATCTCGACGGTGGCGGGGAGGTTCAGGATGACGGGGCGCTCGGGCCTGGCATCCCACAGCTCCGTCATCGCGTCGCAGATCTCGATGACGTAGTCGGGCTCGGTGAGGTTGAACACCTCGGGGCTGAACTCGAACCGCACGTTCGGCAGGTCACCGGCGAACTCCCGCACGTCCCTTCCGCCGGCAAGGATCAATTCCCGCAGCTCGTCGCGGTCCTTCCCGAGTACGGTGTCGCGCCAGGCAGGCGCGGTTGCGGTGTACATGTGGATGACGACCTCGTTGCGGATGCCGCGGATCGATTCCACGGTCCGCTCGATCAGGTCGCGGCGCGCGGGGGTGAACACGACGATCGTGACGTCGTCGGGGGCGATGTCGGTCTCGGCGATGAGACGGACGAAGTCATAGTCGGTCTGGGACGCCGAGGGGTACCCGACCTCGATCTCGGTGTAGCCCATCCGCACCATCAGCTCGAAGAACCGGCGCTTGCGGTCGGGGTCCATCGGTTCCGCAAGGGCCTGGTTGCCGTCGCGCAGATCGACGGGCACCCACAGCGGCGCCTGGGTGAGCCGTCGGTTCGGCCATTGCCGGTCGGCTTCGAGGGGCACCTCGACGCGGGAGTAGACGTCGGTGTAGCGATGTGAGGGCATGCCGGAGGGGCGCTGCCGATTCCAAGCGGGGACGATCGTGGTGGTCATGTCAAGCAGTCCTTCAGGGTCTCGTGAGGAAGACCGGCGCAGTGTTCGGCTCCACGACGGGGAGCCGGTCCGGCTACTCCCCGCCGTGGCGGCGAAGAAGAAGGAGGGTGACGGTGAGCACGGGTAGAATCTATCACAAGTCCTCAGACAAGTAGAGGAGATGAGATGGCTCAACTCAGACGGGTACCCTTGGCGGATCAGGCCGCCGACGCGCTGTTCGCGCGCATCCGCGCGGGGGAGTGGACGCTCGGCGCCAAGCTCCCTGGCGAGACGACGCTGGCGCCGCAGCTCGGGGTGGGGCGGTCCACGGTGCGGGAGGCGATTCGCCAGCTCGCCGGTCGCGGCGTCCTCGATTCCCGTCAGGGGTCGGGTGTGTACGTGACGGCGCTCGAGTCGCCCGAAGACTGGGAGCAGGTGCTGCGCCGGGCCGACATCGTCACCGTGATCGAGGCGCGCACCGCGATCGAGGTCGAAGCCGCAGCACTCGCTGCGACGCGTCGGACTCCGTCCGATCTGCGGGTGATCCGGCGAGCGCTGGAACTGCGCAGGATCCCGGGGCAGACCGTCGAAGCGCATGTCGATGCCGATATGGCGCTGCACCGCGCGATCGTGATCGCCGCGCATAATGAGGTGCTGACCGAGCTGTTCGACGGGTTCGTGCCGCGGGTGCGTCGCGCGATGGTCGACATGCTCCGCATCCGCCCCGTGCTCGACGCGACCGCTGATCAGGATGCGCATGCCATCGTGGTGGATGCGATCGCCGACCGGATGCCGGATGCCGCTGCCCACGCCAGCCGCGCCCATCTCGATGCCCTCAAGGCAGGTTTCGCGTGAGTGCCGCGGCCGTCGAGCCCGTCGTGGTGCTTGACGAGGTGACGTTCCGCAGGGCCGGGAGAGACATCCTGAACCGTGTGTCGCTGCGGATCGCGCCCGGCGAGCACTGGGTGCTGATCGGCCCGAACGGGGCAGGCAAGAGCACGATCCTCGGCTTCTTCGGCGCCCGCGCGTTCCCCACCACCGGCACCGTCGATCTGCTCGGCCATCGGGTGGGTCGTGTCGAACTGCTCGCGCTGCGTCGCCGCATCGGACACGTTGACCCGCGGCATCCGCTCGACTCGCCGCTCACCATCACCGAAGTCGTCCTCACCGGGGTCACCGGCACCACCGAGCTCATGATCCGCTTGCAGCCCACCGCCGCCGAGCGCCGCCGCGCCGCCGAGCTGATCGACCTGCTCGGCCTCGACGGGAAAGCCGAAGAGCGATGGCCGACCCTCTCCCAAGGTGAGCGGGGACGGGCACTCATCGCCCGCGCGCTGATGAGCGAGCCCGCGCTCCTGCTGCTCGACGAACCCTCGACCGGACTCGATGTCGCCGCAAGAGAGCAACTGCTGGAGACGATCGACCGGCTCGCCGCGAGCGACCCCGATCTCGCGTCTGTGCTGGTCACCCACCACCTCGAAGAGATCCCTGAAGCAGCCACCCACGCCCTCCTGCTCGCCCGTGGCACAGTCGTCGCCGCCGGTCCCGTGCGTGACACGCTCACCACCGACCTCGTGAGCCAGACCTTCGAGCACCCCATCGCCGTCGACCACAGCGAGGGGCGATGGCGTGCCCGCAGCCTCCGCGCCGTCCGCGCCTGAGCGTCTTCAGTCTTCGGCGACGCGGATCGGGCCGACGGCGCCTGGGGATAGGGTCGAGGCCGTGTCGGGAATGCATTTCGAACGGATGGCGGCCGCGTATGCGGCGGCACGGCCGCCGTATCCCGACGTCGTCTTCGAGACGCTGGAAGCCGAAGGCGTCATCGGTCCTGACATCCGCGTACTCGAGATCGGCGCGGGATCCGGGCTGGCCACGCGAGAGCTCGTCGCCCGTGGCAGTGACGTGGTCGCCCTGGAACCCGGGCCGCAGCTCGCAGCGCTCCTCCACGACGCGGGCGCGGGAGTGGAGGTGCTGCCGAGCCGACTCGAGGATGCGCAGCTCGCTGACGCCGATTTCGACTCGGTCGTCGCGGCGACCGCGATGCACTGGGTCGACCTGTCTGTCGGACTGCCGAAGATCCACCGCGCGCTGCGGCCCGGGGGATGGCTCGCCGTCTGGCGCAACGTCTTCGGCGACGACCGGGTGCAGACCCCGTTCCGGCGACGCGTCGACGAGATCGTGGCGAAGCGTCCTCACGCCGAGCACGGACGAGGTCGGGACCAGCGGCCCACCATGGGGGAGCTGGCCGCCGACGGCTGGTTCGAGCCCGTGCGAACCGCGCGGTGGCGATGGTCCATCGACCTGAGCGCCGCGCAGATCGGCGACCTGTTCCGAACCTTCAGCAACTGGACGACGGGGGAGGCCGCTGCCGCGGAGGCGGCCGCCTCCGACCTGGGTGGCCAGGTCACGGAGCACTATCAGTCCGTGCTTCACCTGCTCCGCCGCGCTCCGCGTGCGACCTGACGAGCGTGCCAGCCGTGCGCCGGCAGAACGCCCCGCTCGTCGTGCCGACCGTCGTCAGGATCGACTCGGCTCGGTCGCGCTGAGCAGCGGCAGAAGCACGACATCGACGAGCTTCTGTTGATCGGCCGGCGACGGTCGCGCCCCCGCGAACAAGGCCGAGGTGAACAGGTGCTCGAACGCGATGTCGAGAACGGTGTCCGCGAGCTCGATCCGCACGGCCTCGCCGCGGGAGTTCGCTCGGGCGCAGATCTCGCGACCGACCTGATGGCTGCGGTCGCGAATCTGTGAGCCGACCTGCACGCGCAACGCGGGGTCGTCGCGAATGGCTTCGACGAGCCCGATCAGGGATGGCGTATCACCGCCGATCAGCGTGCGCGAGATCTCCGCGACCGTGGCCAGCAGATCGCCGCGCAGGGTTCCGGTGTCGGGAACGGCCGGAGCATCGCCCTGCGCATGACGGCGAAGCGCCTCCGCAACCAGGTCGGACTTGGTCGGCCACCGTCGGTACATCGTCATCTTCGAGGCACGCGCACGGCCGGCGATGCCGTCCATCGTGACGCGCTCGTAGCCGACCTCGCCGATCAGCGCGAGGGCAGCCTCGAGGATCGCGACGGTCCGCGCCTCGCCGCGCCGCTCCGACCGTCCGGACTCGGTGGAGGGCGAGCCGTCCTCGGGAGGATCAACGATCGACATATATGTACGATACCGTACAGTACTGCTATTCGCAAACGGAGGCCCGATATGTCCGACACCATCGACCGCGTGACGATCGCTGTTCCCCAGGAGCAACTCGACGACCTGCGCACCCGGCTCGCGCGTGTGCGGTGGCCGGCGGGCCGGACCGTGTCAGACGCCTCGCAGGGGCCGACTCTCGAGAAGATCGCTGCGCTCGTGGACTACTGGCGCGACGCGTACGACTGGCGAAAGGCGGAGGCGGAGCTCAACGCATGGGGCATGTACCGCACCACGATCGACGGCCTCGACATCGACTTCCTCCACGTCCGCTCGGCCGAGCCGAACGCGACGCCGCTGATCATGACCCACGGCTGGCCCGGCTCCGTCCTCGAGTTCCGGAAGGTGATCGCCCCGCTGACCGACCCGGCCGCGCACGGGCTCGACCCCGAGCAGGCCTTCCATCTGGTCATCCCCGTGCTTCCGGGGTTCGGATTCTCCCGGAAGCCTTCGGAGACCGGGTGGACGCCGCCGCGCATCGCGAAAGCGTGGGTGACTCTGATGGACCGCCTCGGCTACGAACGGTGGGGCGCACAGGGCGGCGACCTCGGCTGCGCCGTCAGCGACGAGATCGGCCGGCTGCGACCCCCGGGGCTGATCGGCACCCATCTCAACTTCGCCATGTTCCCGCCCACGCCGGACGAAGTCCGGGATGCGACGGCCGAGGAGGAAGCCGCTCTCGCAGACGCGAAGTACTTCTGGGAGAACCTCTCGGGCTATGCCAAAGAGCAGTCCACCCGACCACAGACGATCGGGTACTCGCTCGCCGACTCGCCGGTCGGTCAGGCCGCATGGATCTACGCGATGTTCCAGGACACCTGCGGAACACCCGGCGATGCCGAGGCATCCTTCACGCTCGACGAGATCCTCGACGACGTCATGATGTACTGGCTCCCCAACTCGGGCGCGTCAGCGGCCCGCATGTACTGGGAGATGGAGCAGTCGGGCTGGTCGTCGCCGGCCACCGTGGAGGATCCGATCACCGTACCGGTCGGCTTCACCATGCCCCCCAAGGAGCACGTGCGGAAGTCGCGTCGTCAGCTGGACCGCCGCTATGCGAACGTCGTCTATTTCAACGAGCCGAGCGCCGGGGGCCACTTCTTCGCCCTCGAGCAACCCGACACGCTCGTGGCCGACATCCGTGCCACGTTCCGGCTCCTCGGTTGAGCGTCGGCCCTACGCCCGCTACGCCGCCGCCTCTGCCGCGCGATAGGCGGCGATGAGCGACGGAGCGTCGCCGTGCCACGGAGCGCCGTGCCCCGGGATCACCCAGTCGACGTCGAGCGCCGCGAGGCGGTCGAGGGATGCCGAGGAGGTGGGCTGGTCGTCGGTGAACGGCGCGGGCCGCGGCCCGGTCTCGCCCGTGAGCACGCTGCGGGTGGTGAGTTCGTCGCCGACGAACACCGCGCGGACGGAGGGCACGTGGATGGCGACGCTGCCCGGGGAGTGCCCCGGCATCCCGATGATCACCGGTGCGCCCGGCAGCGGCAGCACATCGCCGTCCTCGACGGGCACGACCTCCTCGACGGCAGGCATCCGGAATCCGCCCTTTCCGATGGCGTACGCGAAGAATCGGAGCATCGGTCCGAGGCGGCGCTTCTCCTTCGGCGTGGCCGGCGGCTTCTCTCCCCGTGCACGAGCGGCGTCCCCGGCGCCGACGTAGACCGGGATCCCGAGTTCCTTCCGCAGTCGCTCGGCGAAGCCCGTGTGGTCGGTGTCGCCGTGGGTGAGCACGATGCCGCGGATGTCGGAGAGGGGCCGCCCGATCGCGGTCAGCTCGCGGCGCAGGTCGGAGTAGTGGCCGGCGAGTCCGGCGTCGATGAGGGTGATCCCCTCGTCGGTGACAATGAGGTGCACGGCGATCAGGTCGTTGCCGATGCGGTGGAGTCCGGGGGAGAGCTGCATGAAGGCTATGCTAGTTAGCCATCAGCACATCGGTCAAGCGAGACGAGGAGGTCGTGGTGCCGGCACCGGAGAAGACGACACGTGAGGCGATCATCGCGGCCGGTCGCGCGCTCGTGGAGCAGGTCGGCGTCGACGGGCTCACGATGCAGGCCGTCGCCGAGCGCGTCGGCGTGCGTGCGCCCTCCCTGTACAAGCGCGTCCGCGACCGGGACGAGCTGCTGTCGCTCGTCGTGGCGGCGACCGTCGAGGATCTCACGCTGCGGATGGACGCCACGAGCACCGTGCCCGATCCTCGCGCGCGACTCATGGCGCAGGCGCATGCGCTGCGCGCGTTCGCGCACGAGCAGCCGGTCGGCTTCTCGCTCGTCTTCGCCGCGCACGGGGCGCCGCGGGTCGAGCCGAGCGCCGTCGCGGGAAGTGTGGCACCCCTCCTCGACGCGGTGACCGAGCTCACCGGGCCCGAGCATGCGCTCGATGGAGCCCGGCTCCTCACGGCGTGGGCGAACGGCTTCATCACGATGGAGCTGGGGGGCACGCTCCGGATGGGCGGCGACATCGATGCGGCATGGCGCTGGGGGCTCGACCGGATCGTCTCCGCCCTGGACCGCCCGTCGGCGTGACCTCCCTTCCGCCGCTCAGGCACAGGCAGGTCCGCGGATCAGCCCAGGGGTTCGGTCGTGTGCACGACGCCGCACGTCAGGCACGACCACGCGACGAGGAACCGCTCGTCGTCGAGGATCTCGGGCCTCAGCGGATCGCCGCACGTCGGACAATCGCGGGGGTCGGGGAGGTCGCGGCGCACACCTCCAGCGTAGGAGCCTGCGCGGGCGGGGGTCCGGAATCCTCAGCACATCCCGAGTACTCGTCTCGGCGATGGCGAGACGCTACGACGACCTCGCCTCTTCGATGAGCGCTCGGGCGGCGTCATGCGCGGCAACGATGATCTCGGCGTCGGGAATGTCCGTCTCGGCCGCGGCGAAGACGGCGGCGTTGATGCTCAGGATCGACATCCGCAACAGCAGCCGGCGCCGGGGCGTGTCGTCCGGGAGCAGGGGGGAGAGCTCATCCGCCAGGGCGCGGAGGCCCGCGCCGATGCCCTCGCCCGCGTCGCCGCCGGTGCGTCGGGCGAGCCGTGGGTTGGCCGTGAGGAACCGGATGCCGCGGAGCTTGTCGATCGAGAACGAGTCGACCCATCGCAGCACCGACTCCTCCAGGAGGCTGGGGGAGGCGGGCTGCTCGCGGAGCCACTCGAGGAGTTCGGTCACCTCGGATCCGCGCTGCTCGAACAGTGACGCGAGGATCTCTTCCTTGCTCGCGAAGTGATAGTAGAGCGACGCCTTGTTGATGCCGAGCGCCGTCGCGATCTCTCGGAGCGACGTCGCGTCGTAGCCCTGGGTGCTGAACAGCTCGAACGCGACCCGCTGGATCTCGCTCCTCGTCTGCGTTCCACTGCGCCGCATGGACGTCCGCTCACCTGCCGCCATGAGGAGATCGTACCCTGAGGTTGTTCGCCTACCTATCGGTAGGTAGGCTGGAGTTCGAGAGGGGTTCCGATGAGCCGTTACGTGGTCGTCCGCGACTACCCGTACCCGATCGACGAAGTCTGGGACGTGATGACGTCGCCCGAACTCGTCGCGCAATGGACCACGACAGGTCGAGGCGGACGCCCGGAGGGATTCCTCCCGGAGCCCGGCACCGACTTCCGCCTGATCGGCAAGCCGACTATCGGCTGGGCGGGGGTCGTGTACTGCACGGTGGTCGCCGCGGAGCCACCGCGCCTGCTCCACTACACGTGGAAGGGCGATCAGGCATCCGACGACGTCACCGATGTCGTCTATCGCCTCGAGTCCACGCCGACCGGGACGCGGTTCACCTGGGAGCACACCGGCTTCACGGGCATCGGTGGATTCGCGATGTCGCGGCTCCTCGGCAGGGTGCGGCGGACCATGATGGACGACGGTGTTCCCGTCGTCCTCGCCGCGCATCACGCCGGCGAAGGCCGCGGGGGTCGGCCGGCCTAGCGCTCAGACGTCGCTGAGCTCACTCGCCGGCACCGTCGCGGCGGGCGCCGGCGCCGCATCCGCCGCGCCCGGCGCCGCATCCGCCGCGCGCGGCGCCGCATCCTTCTCGACGTGGACGTACTTGCCGCCCATGAGCAGGGATGCGCCGGCGCCGATGAGCGACATGATCGCGGCGGCGATGAACACGATCACCAGTCCGTCGTGGA
>Ga0209933_1002497_pt1 | contig 10214 bp, 9 predicted proteins | sample ThiBiot_300_biof_FD_183944 | JGI IMG/M metagenome (GOLD analysis project Ga0209933, IMG submission 183944) | Wastewater bioreactor microbial communities from Cape Town, South Africa - Thiocy_cont_300_biof (SPAdes) | ecosystem: Engineered > Bioremediation > Thiocyanate > Unclassified | place...
AGGCTGAGGAGTGCGATAACGCGCCTGGTCTTCTGTGCATTGAAGACGGTTTGGCATTTGCCAATCCGGCAACTCCGGGCGTCAATCCGGATGGCACAATCAACTTCGATCCGACCGCTCACTACGGTTCGATTGATCGCACGAGCCAGGATGCCGATAGCTGGGGTATCGCTTTGCAGGCGACGGACAAGTCGCGCCTCTTTGGATATCGCAACCAGTTCACCGTCGGCACGAGCTACGATCATGGCCGCGTGGGTTACACTGCGAACAGCGAGCTTGGCATCTTCCAGCCGCGCTTCGTCGTCGGTGGGACTGGCATCAAATTCGTCGCGCCGCCGGATGATGACGATTGCCCGGTGCCTGTCGAGCCAGGAGAGGAATGTGGTTCGGACGATGTTACGCCGCGCAACCTGACAACGACCAACGACTACTTCGGCGCGTACTTCCTCAATACGACGGACCTCACCGATCGCCTGGCTCTGACGGTTGGCGGTCGCTTCAACTACGCGCAGATCAAGATCAAGAACAACACGGACAGCGAAGAACTCGAAGCGCTGAACGGCACCAACACGTACAACCGCTTCAATCCGATGGCTGGTTTGACCTATCAGCTGGCGCCGGGCCTCTCGCTCTACGGCGGCTACTCGGAGGCCAACCGTGCTCCGACGCCGGCCGAGATCGCGTGCTCCGATCCCGAGCTTCCGTGCATCATCGAAAGCTTCCTGACCGCCGACCCGCCGCTCAAGCAAGTCGTCTCACGGACGGTTGAACTCGGAATCCGTGGCGAGCAAGGACTCGGCTGGACTGGTGACCGCCTCAACTGGAGCCTCGGCGTTTTCCGCACGCTCAACACCGACGATATCCTGAGCGTCGCGGATGCCACATCGAATGGCCGCGGCTACTTCCTGAATGCCGGCGATACGCTGCGGCAGGGCGTCGAGGCGAGCGTCGAATACCGGTCGCGCCGGCTCTATGCCTACGCCAACTACACTTATCTCGATGCGACATTCAGGGACTCAATCCAGTTGTCGTCGCCTGACAATCCGCATGCGGTGGTATGCGATGGCGCCGAGGATCCTCTGGACGATGACGCACCGCATTGTGTCAACGTGCGTCCCGGCGATACCCTACCCGGCACGCCGCGGCATCGCTTCAAGGTCGGCTTCGACTATTGGCTGACACAGAAGTGGAAGTTCGGTTCGGACCTCGTTGCTCTGAGCAGCCAGTTCTTCACCGGCGACGAAGGCAACCAGGACAGCCCGCTGCCGGGATTTGCGAGACTTAATCTCCATACCTCGTACGATATAACGGATAACATCCAGATCTACGGCCTGTTCGAGAACGTCTTCGATCGCCGCTACGGACTCTATGGCACCTACTACAACGCCGAGCTTGCCAATGTGGGCGGCGCTGCAGACACCCCGCCGATCGAGTTCGAAGAGCCGGACGAGGGTGGCCGTCAACGCTCGATTACACCTGCCATACCGTTCGCTGCCTACGGCGGCGTGAAGGTGAAGTTCTAAACCTCGCGAGCTTCTTCCCGTGCTGAGGAAACGGCGGACTTCGGTCCGCCGTTTTCTTTTTTGGGGGTGGTTAGAGGGTGTGGCTCGTCAAGTTTCCGCCGAGCTTATTGCGGCGGAGCTGCATGTGTCATAATGCGGGCTCAGTCCTATTGTGGCGTTCCCCATCGTTTCAGCCGGCAAGAAGATTTCAGCATGTCCAGCACCGACCTCGCGAGCGTGGGAGATCATTTTATCGTCGGATTACGTCCGACGACGTCGCTCGATCCTGCAGATCGCGCGCTGCTTCGCGATCTGAAGCCGGCGGGGGTCATTCTTTACAAAAGCAATTTTTGCCACGACCTGCCTTATGAGGCATGGCTCGCCAACCATGCCAAGCTCGTCAGTGACGTTCGGGAAGTGACCGGACGAGAGCGTCTGTTCATCGCCATCGATCATGAAGGCGGTCGGGTTTGCCGGACGCCTGCGCCGATCACGAGATACACGTATGCGCGTGCGTGGGGCGAAGACGCGGGCGCGGTCGGCGCCGCGATGGGAGCCGAACTCGCGTCGTTGGGCATCAATCTCAGTTTCGCACCCGTCCTCGACATCGACAGCAATCCGAAAAATCCGGTGATCGGCGCGCGGTCGTTCGATACGACCGTCGAAGGCGTGGTTGCAAAGGCGCTTACCTTCGCCAAGGCGATGGAAGGCCAAGGCGTGCGCGCGTGCGGCAAGCACTTCCCTGGTCACGGCGATACACAGGTCGATTCGCATCTCGAGCTGCCGGTGATCGACGCCACCGTCGATGAACTCCGGCAACGAGAGTTGCAGCCCTTCGCGGCGGCGATCGATGCGGGCATCGGCATGATCATGACATCGCACATTCTGTTCCGGGCGATCGATCCGGATTGGCCGGCGACCTTGTCGCGCAAGATCACGCACGGCCTGTTGCGCGAGGAGATGGGTTTCGAAGGCGTCATCGTGTCGGACGATGTCAGCATGCGCGCGGTCAGCCGTCTGTTCGACAATCCGGACATGGCCGTCAATTTCATGGCGGCCGGTAATGACATGCTCATGATCTGCGCGCACTGGGGAGATACGGAGCGCGTGCGACCACTGGCGGAACGCGTGATAGAAGCGCGCCGTTCTGGAGCGCTCAGCGGCGCGGATCTCGATCGTTCGAAAGCGCGCGTCGATCGGATGCTCGCGACGACGTCGCAGAATTCCGTCACTCGTCTTTCCGAAGATGTTCTTCGCGCTCACGCAAAAGCGGGCGCGTTATTTTCGGATGCGACGGTGGAAGTCATCTAGAGCGCGCCGCTGCCTGCGCGGTTGTGCAAATTCACTCGTTTTTATGCGCCAATTCGCCGACGTGGTTGCGGACGGGAGATTTCCTTCTGCCGATATATTTCTTGCGCTCAGCGGTCAATTTCGACATAGCGAGCTGGGGTTTCGAAGTCAGCCATTGTCTTGGCAGAGGAAGAAATGACAGCAGAAAAGAAAGACGTTCTTCAACCGGTCGATGATACCGCGCGACGGCTCGGCAAAACGCTGATCCGCACGGCGCGGCAGGCGGCGTTAGGAACAATCGATCCCGTCGATGGCTCTCCGTTCGTGTCGCGCGTCAGTCTCGCGACGGCGATGGACGGCTCTCCGATCTTTCTCATTTCCCGCTTATCCGGGCATTTCAACAATCTGGAAAAAGATGGACGCTGCTCGCTGCTGGTCGGTGAACCGGGCAAGGGCGATCCGCTTGCGCACGCGCGCATCACGCTGATCGGTACGGCGGCAATCGTGCCTGCGGGAAGCGAACGCGACAACCTCCGGCGGCGCTATCTCAGCCGCCATCCGAAGTCTTCGCTCTATGCGGACTTTCCGGATTTTGCGTTCTGGAAGTTCAAGATTGTGCGCGCGTCGCTCAACGGCGGCTTCGGCAAGGCGTTTGCGCCGAAGGTCAGCGATCTCACGACGCCGCTTGAAGGCGTCGAGGGCCTCGCAGACATGGAGGAAGGCGCGGTCTCGCATATGAATTCCGATCATGCGGATGCCGTCGAGAAATATGCCAAGCAGGTGGGCGCCAAGAATTCCGGATGGAAGCTCGCGGCTCTCGATCCGGAGGGGCTCGATCTCACGTCCGGGGACGACGTCGCGCGTTTGTGGTTCGACGCGCCGTTGCAGTCGGCACAGGATCTGAGACCGGTTCTGGTCGCGCTCGCGAAGAAGGCGTGAGACGCGTCGGTCGCGTGTTTGGCGTCGGCGGGATGCCGCTGGCGCTCGCACGACTTGCGGGGACGGGCGCGCCGTCGCGTTTGCGTGCAACTTTATAATATGCCCACCAGAGATGCGCGGCGACGCCCCTGAAAGGCCGCCAATCTTCCGCCAAGGGGTTCATTTCCTTGGCGGTCGGACGCGACGGGAGATCGAGCCCGATGCGCATGGCTTCCTGGACGGCAAGGTCTCCCACGGGCCAGGCGTCCCCGTGGCCGAGGCAGAACAAGAGATAGATATCGGCAGTCCACGGTCCGACGCCATGCAGCGACGTCAGGATGCGATGCGCTTCGTCGGCATCGGCGTCAGCGAGCGCGTCGAGGTCGAGCCGCTTGTCCGCGATCTCCTGCGCGATGTGCTTCAGCGTTTTGATTTTCGCCGCCGACAATCCGAGGCGGGCAAGCCGGTCGGCGCGTGAACGAAGCAACGCGTCGTGATGGAACGGATCGAACGCGATTTCGAGCCGCGACCAGATCGCGGACGCGCTCGCGATCGAGAGCTGTTGACCGACGACGATCGCCGCCAGTCCAGGCAGTCCCGCGGGCCGGCGCCTGAGTTGAGGCATGCCGGCCTGCGCAATGATGGGGCGAAGCCTCGGATCACGCCGCGCAAGTTTTTTCACGGCGTGTTCGAGATCAGCTTGCGTATCGAGGCGATAAATCGCGTTATTTCGCACGAAGCGTGCCTTGCCCTTACTTGAATGGGTCGCTGATCATTCTCGCTGATGCCGCGAGGTCAGCGAATGTCCTGCACTTGATCAAGATATGCGGCGTAGCCTTGCGCTTCCATATCATCGCGATGAATGAAGCGAAGCGACGCAGAGTTGATGCAATAGCGAAGCCCGCCTTTGTCGCGAGGACCGTCGGGAAACACGTGGCCGAGGTGGCTGTCGCCGTGCTTGGAGCGGACTTCGGTGCGCACCATGCCGTGGGTCGCGTCGTGCTTTTCGTTGATGTTTGCCGCGACGATGGGCTTGGTGAAGCTCGGCCAGCCGCAGCCGGATTCGTATTTGTCGGACGATGCGAAGAGCGGTTCGCCCGATACGACATCGACGTAAATGCCCGGCTCCTTATTGTACAAATACTCGCCCGTGCCGGGGCGCTCGGTGCCGCTCTCCTGCGTCACGCGATATTGCTCCGGCGAAAGACGGGCGATGGCATCCTTGTCTTTCGTGTACTTCATTCTGCGTTCCTCCAGTGTCGCCGCCGTTCCGGGGAGTTTTTCGATGCGGCGGGCGCCCTTGTTACATGGCCCGCTTATGGCGCGATGACGCAATTGCGGGCGAGGGCTAAGGCACGATTTCGAGCCAGCATAACCGCCAACGGGCTTATTTGAAAATCGAGGTCAGCGAGAACGAGGACGCGACGACGATCGGGGGATTTTCCGCAACCTGCGGATAGGGCTCGTCGACGTAGACGCTGAGGCCGGTGGCGCGCGCGTTCTTGATCAGCGAGGCGACGTAAGCCCAGCCGTTGGGTTCGAAGCCGAGGCAGGCTTCCGACATCTCACCCTTCAGGCGTTCGTGGATTGCGATATTGCCGCGCGCAAGGATGGCTGACGTCTGCTGCGGCGTATACTGTTCCTTGCCCCAGAGCTTCTTGAGGTAAACGCCGACGACATAGCGCTTGATCGTCGGCCCCCAGGTGACGCGCTGATCCTTGTTCGCCGAGAACGTGTATTCGCCGGGCGGCAACGGACCGACGGCACGCGTCGCAAGGCAGTCGGGGTCGGGATTATTTCTGCAGACTTCGCGGCCGGAGATGGCCCAGGCGATCGTCTGGCCGCGCGCGCCGCCTTCGGTGATGACGAACAGGCGGCCAGTCTTGATCGTATAGCCCAAGCGGAAGTTTCCGACCGCAGCCGGCACTTCATGCACGACGTCCTGGAACGGATTGCAGATCTCGCCGCCGGTCAGCTTTCGAGGATAACCCTTGTGCTGGATCGTGACGTAGTCGACGCCTTCGGCGCAATCCCACTGCGGCAGAACTTTCTTGCTCGCGAGGCTGATGGCGCGCGCGGGCGGTATCGGCGGTGCAGGTGTTGTTTTGGCTTTCGGCGTCGCCGCGACTTTCGGTTCCCAGGCACCGGGCGGAAGCGCGGCTTCCGTCGGCGGAGGCTGTGCCATGCGCGGCATATTCCGGATTTGCTCGCATTCGGCCGACAGCTTTGGCGGCTGAATCTGTTTCGCGGCGAGTTTTCTTGCCGACGCACCGCTCGCGCCGTGCTCGATGTAAGCTTTGACGAGCGCGTGCTGAACCTCGATCTGCTCGTCGGAAAGCTCGAAAATGCAGTTTTCGTAGATCTGGTCGCCGACCTTGCCGAAAAAGTCTGCGATCTGGCCGGCTGCTTCGGCAGGATTCGGGGGCTGCTGGGCGCGTCCGGGCGATCCCGTCAGCAGCATGCCAGCGGTGGCGAGAACGAGCAGTCTCGACAGAGATGTGTTTGGCTTGTCGATCACGTGGTTCCGCCCGGCCCGATTCACTCGCAAGTCATAGCGCATGAGTCTGGGCAAGAGCGAGGCGCGGTTGCTTTCAAATTTGAATTGAAACTCAATCCGTTATCTCTGCGGGCGAGAAAAATCCTGCGGCGGAGGACCAGATTCAGCCGGTCTCGTCTTTTTCCGCTCTGCTGTTTCCGAGATAATGGTCGAGCTGTTTGAAAAGGACCGCGAACTGCGTGCTCGCGCCTTTGCAGTAGGGGCATTCCGCGATGTGGCCCTCGAGGTCCTGCAACTCTTCTTTCGAAAGCGTGCGCTCGCGAGATTCACTGACGAGCCAGGTTGAGTCCTTGCAGGTGATCGGGTTCGTCATCGTCAATCTCGCTGCCAATTCAAGTTGAGGCAAAGCCGCAACTGCATCCGCGCCCTGTACAGCAGAATGCGCAGGTTGCCCTGGGAGATCCCGAGTTCCCGGCAAATTTCAGGCGGATCGAGTTCGAGCCATTCGCGCATCAGAAACGCGCGCGATGTTCGGGCCGGAAGGCGCGTCATGCACACTTCAAGGACTTTGAAGAATGCGTCGCGCTCCGCGACGGTGTGAGGGTTCGTCCAGACGTCCTTGGTGTCGATCCAGCAGCCGCTGTCATCGAACAGCGTGTCGAAGGTACGGGAATTGTCGTCGTCGATGACCGCATGTTCGGCGGGGAGCTCGCTGTCCCGCCGCCGCGACTTGGACTGATCGCGCATGACATCGAGAATCTTGAAGCGCAGGATGGAGAACAGCCACGTTCGCAGCGTCGAGCGGCGTTCGAAACTGTCGGCTTTCTCGATCGCCGCGAGCAGCGTTTCCTGCGTTGCGTCCTCGGCCGCCGCCGCGTTCTTCAGCTGCGTCAGCGCCATCCGATAGAGCAGCGGCCGGTATTCGGCGGCTTCCTCGGCGATCGTTTTGCGAAGGCGGGTGTCCATGTTGATAAAATTCGTCCGAACAGGGCGTAACGTCCGGATGTTCTCGCCCGACTAATCAGCAAACCAAACGCAAATCTACGTGACACGGCTGGCGATCGGCAGTCGCGACCGGTGGTCGTGTGTGCGGAGTGGTTTCGTTCGAATGCGTCGTTCCAAACGGGAGATCGGTTATGAAGGAAGCTGCTATTCCGCTGCTGATTGCCGCCGCAATTTCATTGCTCGCCATCAATGCCAAGGCCGAGGAGGTGCCACCCGACGCAATGGTCGATGCCGTCAACGGCGTATTCGGCGTGCACCAGGGTGCGCGCGCCGTTCACGCCAAGGGAACGGTTCTGACCGGAACGTTCGCTGCCTCGCCCGAAGGAGCCGCGCTCACGACTGCACCGCATCTGCAGGCGGGTTCGACTGTACCGGTCACGGTGCGGTTCTCGAATTTCGCCGGTATACCGACGATTGCGGATAATGACGGCTTGGCCAGTCCGCGCGGCATGGCGGTGAAGTTCAAGCTCGCGGATGGTTCGGAGACAGACATCGTCGCGCATTCGTTCAATGGTTTTCCAGTCGCGACCACCGGTGAGTTCCGCCAGCTTCTCATCGCGCTTGGGACGAGCAAGCCCGATACGCCAAAGCCGACGCCGCTCGATACGTTCCTCGGGGATCATCCGATCGCCAAGACCTTTCTGACTGCCGCGAAGCCCAATCCGGTGAGCTTCGCCAGTCTGCCGTACTATGCGGTGAACGCCTTCAAGCTCACGAACACGGACGGCAAGGCGGCGTTCGTCCGTTACCAAATCGTGCCGGCTGAGGGAGAGCACTACCTGAGCGACGCGGACGCGAAGGCGGCGGCCGCTTCCTACCTCAGCGACGAAATCAAAAAGCGCGTCGGCGAAGGTCCGGTGGCATTCACGCTCGTCGCGCAGATCGCGGATGCCGGTGACAAGGTCGACGATCCGTCGCTCGCATGGCCCGCAGATCGCAAGACGGTCCCGCTTGGGACGATCACGCTGACGAAAAGCGCGGGTGACGATGCGGCGAACAAAGAGCTCGTCTTCATGCCGAATGCGGTTCCGGCCGGGATAGAGGCTGCCGATCCGATGATTGCGGATCGCGGGGCTGTGTATGCGGCGTCCTTCGCGCGCAGAAATCCGTGAGCCGACGAGAAGGCGGGGGCTACAGCGCCGAAGGTAGCGCCCGCACCGTGGAGAGAGGCACGGGCTACGTTGCCTCTCTCCATTTTTCTGGACTTCACGAGAGCCGAACCGCGAAGGAGAGCCGTCGCTGGCACGGCTTGGCCGCTTTCTTTGCGCGAGCGAAGTTCCAGGCACGAAACTGGCCAAAGCTGCATGTCTTGGTGAGGTGGACGGTGCCTGCGGGCTCGTAAGCCGGTTCCGCTTGCGGAGGCTTCCGTTGGCTGAAATATTCCGGCAGCCGAATCGTAATCCGCCAGACATCATCGGGTGAGCCTTTGACCGGATCAAAGAACGTCTCGACGCGCCGCGTCCTGTTTGCAAGCCTTGCAGGTACGACGATCGAGTTCTTTGATTTCTACATTTACGCGACGGCGGCGGTTCTCGTTTTTCCGCAATTGTTCTTTCCGAGCGCCGACGCGACGACGGCGACGCTGCAATCCTTCGCGACGTTTTCGATTGCATTTTTCGCGCGCCCCGTCGGTGCCATGCTGTTCGGGCATTTCGGCGATCGCGTCGGACGCAAGGCGACGCTGGTAGCGGCGCTGCTGACGATGGGCATCGCGACGATCATGATCGGTATCCTGCCGACGTATGAGACGGCAGGCGTCTGGGCTCCGTTGCTGCTCGCGCTATGCCGCTTCTTTCAAGGTCTCGGGCTCGGCGGCGAGTGGGGCGGGGCGGTGCTGCTCGCGACCGAGAACGCGCCGCAAGGGAAAAAGGCGTGGTTCGGAATGTTTCCGCAGCTCGGCGCGCCGATCGGCTTTCTTTGCTCGACGGGCGTGTTTCTCGCGATCACCGAGCTGCTGACCGATCAGCAATTCCTTTCATTCGGATGGCGCATACCGTTCATCGCCAGCGCCGTTCTGGTTTTTGTCGGGCTTTACGTGCGTCTGCGGATTTCTGAAACGCCGGCATTTCAGAAAGCGATCGAGAAGAACGAGCGCGTGCGCGTGCCTTTGGCGACGGTATTTTCGCGGCACTTCGGGCTGCTGATCCTTGGGACGTTCGGCGCTTTGGCGACGTTCGTTCTGTTCTATCTGATGACGGTTTTTGCCTTGAGCTGGGGGATCAGCAACCTCGGCTATACGCGTCAGCAATTCCTGCCGATTCAGATGATCGGCGTGATCTTCTTCGGGCTGACTATTCCGCTGTCGGCGTGGCTCGCAGACAAGGTCGGCCGTCAGACGGTTCTGCTGTGGGCGACGGCGCTCATCGGCATCTTCGGGCTTCTGTTCGAACCGCTTTTCGGCGGCGGGAGCGTGGCGAGCGTCGTCGGCTTCATGGTTCTGGGCCTAGCGCTGATGGGCTTTACGTACGGCCCGCTCGGCACGGCGCTTTCGGAGCCGTTCCCTGTCGGGGTGCGCTATACGGGGGCGTCGCTGGCCTTCAATCTCGCCGGGATATTCGGAGCTTCGCTGGCTCCCTACGTTGCGACGACGCTCGCGACGAAGTTCGGAATTCAGGCGGTCGGGTTCTATTTGACGGCGGCTTCGATCATCACGTTCCTGGCACTGTGGGGAATCAGCCGGCATTCGCAGGGCGTCCAGACGGCGACTTTGGCCTCGCAGGAGCAGGCTGGCTGATCGTCAGCAGGCGGTCTATCTGCAATTTGCCCGTTCAGTTGCGAATGCGATTTTGCAGACGCCACATGCCCTTGGCCTATCTGCCTGTGACCATAGTCGACCAATCGCTAAGTTCGCTCGCGAATTCAGTTATATCGTGCCGGTGTTCATAAAATTCGCTTTATGGCGCACCGCAAAGCCTTCTCGCAGACGCAAAATCATTTCTTAGCCAGAAAGTTTTTTTACTTGCGCTCGTGCTCGCCACCATAATACTGCGACAGGTCGTCAG
>Ga0209933_1002503_pt1 | contig 10193 bp, 10 predicted proteins | sample ThiBiot_300_biof_FD_183944 | JGI IMG/M metagenome (GOLD analysis project Ga0209933, IMG submission 183944) | Wastewater bioreactor microbial communities from Cape Town, South Africa - Thiocy_cont_300_biof (SPAdes) | ecosystem: Engineered > Bioremediation > Thiocyanate > Unclassified | place...
GCCTTGTCGACCGCCTCAGCGGTCGTGGCGAGCGCCTGCTGGGTCGAGGCCCAGCACATCGTCGCGCAGACGATCGCCGGAATCAGCGCGCGCGCGAACGAATCCGCCGAAAGATTGCCGTTGGCGGTGGCGAGCAGCGACAGGAAGAATGCCACGCCGCCGGCGTAGAACGCGAATCTGACCGCGCGACTCTTCAGCGTGACGCTTTGCATTGCGCCGATCCGAACCTTTCAAACGATGACGCGATGGATTGCGCCGCGAGAGGTTATTCCTCGCACAGAAAGGTTAATGTTTCGGTCGCCGTCGGCGGAAGATCACGTAAAGCGCGCCGCTCCCACCGTGGCGCGGATGCGCGTTGCGTAAGGCAGCAATATCAGCGGCATGACGCGAGGCGCCGATCCAATCCGCGACCGCGGCACGGATCGCGCCGCGCGCATGCGGGCGCTCGCTTTCGGGGCGCGGCGGCTTGCCGGTGACGAGCAGAAGGACTCGGTCGCCGCGCGCGATCGAGCGCTCCAGCCCGGCATCGAGCATCGCATGCGCCGAGCGGAGCGTGTGGCCGTGAAGGTCGAGTGTCGCATCGGGCTGGATCGCGCCGCGCGTGATCTGGCGATCCCAGCTGCCGTCGAGCGTCGCCGCGCTTGCCGGCGGCGTCTTCGGCGCGCGCGGTGCGGGGATGATGCGCGCCGGGGGCGGTGTCGCGACCCGGCGCTTGCCCGAAGCCGGCGCCGGATCGGGCTCCGGCGCGGCTTTGGCCTTTGCTGTCGGATGGAGCGGGCGGACGCTGGCCTTCACCCGCGCCCATAATGCCGCCTCCTCAGCGTCGAGACGGCGACGGCCCGGCATTGCCAACCCCGCGCTGCACCCGGTCGATCGTTCCCACCGGCAGCAGCAGGAAGGCGGTGCCGCGTGCGCTCATCCCGCCCGCGATCGCCCGCGCCTCGTTGCCGATGCCCCAGAAGGTGTCGAACCGGTTGGCGCCCTTGATCGCGCCCCCGGTGTCCTGCGCCACCCATAAACCGGTCGCGTCGGTGCGATCCATCGACAGGAACACCGGCGCGCCGAGCGGGATGAAGCGCGGATCGGCCGCCACGGTCGCCCCGCCGACCACCGGCAGCCCGAGCGCGCCGACCGGTGCCCCGTCGAGCACGCGGAAGAAGACGAAGCTCTTGTTCTCGCGCATGATCGCGCGGCCCTGCTCGGGATTGTCGTGGAGCCACTGGACGATGCCCTGCATCGACAGCTGGTTGGGGCCGAGCAGTCCGCGTTTCCGCATCAGCGCGCCGATGCCGGTGTAATCACGGCCGTTCTGCGAATCATAGCCGATGCGCAGCTCGCGCCCGTCGGGCATCCGCACCAGCCCCGATCCCTGCACCTGGAGGAAGAAGAATTCGACCGGATCGACCGCATAACCGAGGATCCGTGCGCGGCCCTGCAGCACGCCCTGCTCGATCGCGGTGCGATCGTAATAAGGCACCAGCTTGGTCCCGTCGACGCGGCCGCGGACGCTCTTGCCCTTGAGCGCGTCGGAAAACAGGCCGAGGTCGACGTCGATCAGATCGTCGGGGCGGGCATAGATCGGGGCATAGCCCTCGCGATAGGTCGGCGAACCCGCGATCTCGGGGATGTAATAGCCCGTGGCATAGGCGCGCCCGTCACCGACCTGCGCGGTCTCGAACCAGCGCGAAAAGAAGGCAGCGGCATCGCCCGGCGCGGTCGTCGCCGCGGCGGCGCAGGCCGGCTGCCAGTCCGCCCCCGTCGTCAGCCCTGAAACGTCGGCGCGTCGCACCAGCGAGGGGCAACTCGTGCGGAAGGCGGCGAGCGCCTGTGCCGCGCCGTCCCGCGTCATTGGCAGCGAGGTGATATCGGGGCCGCGCGCGATGCCGGTGGTGGCGGCGGTCGTCGCCCCCGGGGTCGCGATCTGCGGCACCGGCGGCAGCGGGGTGGCGGGGGTCGGCTGACGCACCGGCAATTCGCCCGACGGGCGTGGCGGGCGGACGTTACCCGGGCGCGGCGGCGGCTCCACGCCCCCGACGCAGGCCGACAAAGCAAGCGCCCCGGCCAGCGTGAACCCCCAGCGACGGATCATCCCGCCCCTACCCTCAGGACCAATCGACATTACGCAACTCTGCCCCTTATCCCACATCACCCCGGCCTCGATCCGGGGTCCACATGCCGCACGTACAGCGGCAGGAACCTCTTGTCCTGCCTTTGCCGCGCGATGGACCCCGGCTCAAGGCCGGGGTGACGGGTTTCTAAGGCTAGGGTTCAAACCCTGCGCTTAAGCTTCGTCGGTGTCCGCGAGCTTCCAGTTCGGATCGCCGCTCTTGAGCGTCCGGGCGAAGGTCCAGACGTCGTGGGTTTCCACCGCGTCGCTGGTCGATCCGGCGATCACCTGACCCTCGGCATTGCGGGTCACCGCGGCGATATCGGCGTCGAAGCGCACGGTGATCCGCGCGTCGCGACCCGACAGCGAGGCGCCGACGATCGTCGCGCGTTCGATCGAGACGAGGCGATTCTCCAGCACCTCGCCCGCCGCGGTACGCGCGGCGATCGATTCGGCGAAGGCATGCGCGACATCGGGCTCGACCAGCCCGGCCAGCGCCTTGTCGTCGCCGCGCCAAAAGGCTTCGAGGATCATGCGATAGGCCGCCTGCGCGCCTTCGAGGAAGCGCGGCACATCGAAGCCGGGTTCGCCGGAGACGATCGCGCGAAGCCCGGCTTCCGCGCCGCTTTCGATCGGGCGGACGGCGGTTTCGCGCACTTCCGGGGTCACGTCGATGGTACGCGCGACCGCGCCGGCCGGCACATCGGCAGGCTTGGGCAACGGCTGCTCATGCCCGGTGCGCTTGCCGAGCACCGAGTAGAGACGCAACGCCAGAAACCCGGCGACCATCGCGAGAAGGACAATATAAAACACTCGGCCTCCGCTAACTGAACGCCCAACATAGGCGCGATGTGCCCGCGATTCAATTTTTCACGGCGTTGAAACAGTGCAATGCTGCTGCTAGGCGCGCGGACACCGTTTTTTTGGGCGCGGGAAGCGCTCCCCATCGCATCATTTTTTGAGGAACAGGACGAGATGGCCGAACAGGATAATGGCGTGACGACCGGCAACGAGCCGCTGCCCAACGGCGCCGACACGCTGCCGCAGGTCGGGCTGATCTCGCAATATGTTAAGGATCTGTCGTTCGAGAACCCGAACGCCCCGGCGATCTACCAGAGCCAGCAGGCGCCGGAGATCAACGTGCAGTTCGACATCGGCGCGCAGCAGGTGGCCGAGGACGTCCACGAAGTGACGCTCAAGGTCGAGATCCGCGCCGAGAGCGCGGGTACCGTCGCCTTCCTCGTCGAGCTTTCCTATGCCGGGCTGTTCGGGCTGCGCAACGTGCCGCTCGATGCGGTCCAGCCGTTCCTGCTCGGCGAAGGCCCGCGCCTGCTGTTCCCGTTCGCGCGCCGGGTGGTGGCCGATGCGATCCGCGACGGCGGCTTCCCGCCGCTGCTGCTCGAGCCGGTCGATTTCAACGGCCTCTATCTCCAGCAGGCCGCCGCGCGCGAGCAGCAGGGCGACACGGGCACCGTCGGCAACGCCTGACGCCGCATTGAGCGGACTGGTGATCGCATGAACCTGACCCGCGCGCTCGGCTCGGTCGGCGGGCTGACGCTGGCGAGCCGCGTGCTCGGGCTGGTGCGCGATTCGCTGTTCGCGCGGTTCGTCGGCGCGGGGTTTGCGTCGGATGCGTTCCTGATCGCATTCCGCCTGCCCAACATGTTTCGCGCGCTTTTCGCCGAAGGCGCGTTTTCCGCGGCGTTCATCCCGATGTTCAACCGCAAGGTCGCCGACCCCGAGGGGCGCGGCCTAAGCGACGGGGTGACCTTCGCGGAGGACGCGCTGTCGGTGCTGCTCCCCGTGCTGATCGTGATGACGATCATTATGGAAATCGCCGCCTGGCCGGTGACCTGGCTGCTCTCGGGCGGGTTCAACGAGGCGACGCCCGCGCAATTCGCCTTCGCCGTCGAGCTGTCGCGGATCACCTTTCCCTATCTGCTGCTGATCAGCCTCGTCTCGCTGCTCGGCGGGATTCTCAATTCGCTGCACCGTTTCTGGGTCGCGGCGGCGGCGCCGATCCTGCTCAACCTGACGCTGATCGCGGCGCTACTGTTCTTCCACAGCCACGAGCCCTTGTTCACCGCGCGCAACCAGGCGATCGCGGTGACGATATCGGGGGCGCTGCAGTTGTTGTGGCTGGCCTGGGCGTGCCGCCGCGCCGGGGTCCACCTGCGCTTCCGCTGGCCGCGGCTCAACCCCGACGTCAAGAAACTGCTATCGCTGATCTGGCCGGCGGCGGCGGGCGCGGGGGCGGTGCAGATCAACCTCGTCATCTCCACCGCATTGGCCGCGAGCCTGCTGTCGGCGGGGTCGGTGAGCTACATCTATTTCGCCGACCGGCTGAACCAATTGCCGCTCGGGTTGATCGGGATCGGGCTCGGCACCGTCCTGCTCCCCACCATTTCCTCGCAGCTCGGGCGCGGCGAGGAAGCCGCGGCGATGGAAACGCAGAACCGGGGCATGGAGCTCGCGCTGTTCTTCACCCTCCCCGCGACGGTCGCGCTGATCGTGTGCGGCGGGCCGATCGTCGCGGCTTTGTTCCAGCACGGCAAGTTCAACCCCGGCGATACCGTCGCGACCGCGCAGGCGCTCGCCGCTTTCTCGATCGGGCTGCCGAGCTACATTCTCGTCAAGGTGCTGACCCCCGGCTATTACGCCCGGCAGGACACCAGGACCCCGGTGCGTTTCGCGACGATCTCGATCGGGGTGAACCTGATCCTCAACCTCGCCTTCATCCTCCCGCTCAAACATATGGGGCCGCCGCTCGCCACCGCGCTCGCCTCGACCGTCAACGTCTGGATGCTGTGGCACGAATTGCGCCGGCGCGGGCATTTCACCCCCGATGCGCAACTCCGCCGCCGCGCGTGGCGGCTGGCGGCGGCGGCGCTGCTGATGGGCGGGGTGATGTATTTCGCCAACGATCTGTTCCGCCCCTATACCACCGGGCCGAGCCTCGAACGCTGGGGGGCGATGTTCGTGCTGGTCGCGCTCGGCGGGCTGGTCTACGTGGCGGCGACCTTCCTGTTCGGCGCGTTCCGGCTCGCCGACGCACGAAGGCTGATCCGTCGATAATTCTCAGCAAGGGAAGAACATGCGCGTCGTTTCCGGCATCAAGCCCACCGGCAATCTCCACCTCGGCAATTATCTTGGCGCGGTGAAGCAGTGGGTGGCGATGCAGGACGAGGTGCAGGCCGCCGGGGGCGAGACGATGTATTTCATCGCCGACCTCCACGGGCTGACCGAGTGGATCGAGCCCGCCAATCTCTACGCCAATACGATCGAGATGACCGCGACCCTGGTCGCCGCGGGGATCGATCCCGCGCGTTCGATCCTGTTCAACCAGACGCGCGTGCCGGCGCATAGCGAACTGGCATGGCTGCTCAACAATGTCGCGCGGGTCGGCTGGCTCAACCGCATGACGCAGTTCAAGGACAAAGCGGGGAAGAACCGCGAGGGCGCCTCGGTCGGGCTGTACGATTATCCGGTGCTGATGGCGGCGGACGTGCTGATCTACAACGCCACCCATGTACCGGTGGGTGAGGATCAGAAGCAGCATCTGGAGCTGGCGCGCGATATCGCGACCAAGTTCAACCTCGATTACGGCCGCGACTTGTTCACCCTGCCCGAGCCGCTGGTGAGCAAGAAGGCGCCGCGCATCATGAGCCTGCGCGACGCCTCGGCCAAGATGTCCAAGTCCAACCCGTCCGAGCAATCGCTGATCAAGCTGATCGATTCGGACGAGACGATCGCTGACAAGTTCCGCAAGGCCAAGACCGACCCCGAGCCGTTGCCCGATTCGTGGGACGCGCTGGAGGTTCGGGCCGAGGCGCGCAACCTCGTCACGATCTTCGCCGCTTTGGCCGATCGCACCCCGGAGGATGTGGTGGCGGAATTCGCCGGCAAGGGCTTCGGCCAGTTCAAGCCGGCGCTGGCCGATCTCGCGGTGGCCAAGCTCGGCCCGATTCGCGACGAGATGCTCCGCCTGCTGGGCGATCGCGGCGAAATCGACGCGATCCTCGCGCGCGGCGCGGAAAAGGCCCGCGCGCTCGCCGCGCCGGTGCTGCGCAGCACGCAGGAAGCGATGGGGCTGGTCGCGTAGCCCTTGTATCCCGCGCAGGCGGGGACGCAGAGCCAAACAATATAGCGCCGGTTGATTTGGCCCTGGGTCCCCGCTTTCGCGGGGATACTGGTGGAATTCGCCAACTATTGGCGCAACACCTCAAGCCGGGCGTACGCGTCAGCCAAGCCCCGAAATTAAATCATTGAATTTCAATCAGATAATAATCTGGCACGGCTCCTGCAGAGTAACGGGCATCAGCGCGAAGCGCCGCTTCGCCACCCGATTGGAGCCTGTAAGATGTCCGCTGCCAACGCCAAGAACGCCAGTGACAAGCCCGAGATCTTCGGCGTCTGCCGCCGCCTCGGCGACGATTTCGGCTTTCACCCGAACATCCTGCGCATCGCGCTGGCGGTCGGGCTGGTGTTCAGCATCGAGGGCGTCGTGGCGGCCTATGCCGCAATGGGGCTGATCGTGCTGGTCAGCCGGCTGCTCGCGCCGGAGGCGAAGCGCGCCGCGGTTCGCCAGGACACCCCCGCCCCGGTCGTGACGCGCGAGGCCGTCCGCACCCCGGAATTCCAGCAGGCCGCGTAAATCGCCACGGTCCCCCACCCCCGCACGAAGCCGGGGGTGAGGGTGGCGTGAATTTTCAGCTTTCGAGCTGCCGCATCAGCAACCGCACCGCGCCGTCGATATCGTTGTCGCTGTCGCGCAACTCCTCGATCCGGCGCACCGCGTGGATCACCGTCGAATGATCGCGTCCGCCGAACTTGCGCCCGATCTCCGGCAGCGAGCGCGTGGTGAGGCGCTTCGCCAGATACATGGCGATCTGCCGCGGCCGCGCCACCGCCCGCGCACGGCGCGCGGAAACCAGGTCGATCGGCTTCAGTTCGAAATGCGCCGAGACCGCCTTCTGGATCTCGTCGATCGTGATCCGGCGCTGGCCGCCGCGCAGCACGTCGCCGAGCACGCTGATCGCGAAATCGAGGTCGATCGCATCCCCGGTGAGCTGGGCATAAGCGATGACGCGGTTGAGCGCGCCTTCGAGCTCGCGCACGCTGGTGCGAATCCGCCCCGCCAGCAGATCGAGCACCTCGGCGGGCACCTTCACCCCTTCGGGCATGTCGGCGAGCTTGCGATCGAGGATAGCGCGGCGCAGCTCGAGCGGCGGGGTCTTGATATCGGCGACCAGCCCGATCGCCATCCGCCCCAGGATACGCGATTCGATCCCGTCGAGCGCCTGCGGGCAGCGGTCGGCGGAAATCACCAGCCTTTTGCCCGCCGCCATGATCTCGTTGACGGTGTGGAAGAATTCTTCCTGCGTCGAATCCTTGCCGGCGATGAACTGCAGATCGTCGATCAGCAGCAGATCGCAGCCGCGCAGCCGCGCCTTGAACGCGAAGGTATCGCGGGCGCGCAGCGCGGCGACGAAATCGAACATGAAGCGCTCGGCCGACATGAACATCACCCGCGCATCGGGCTGCGCGGCGAGAAATTCATGCGCGATCGCGTGCATCAGGTGGGTCTTGCCCTGCCCGGTCCCCGAATGGAGGAACAACGGGCTGAACCGCACCGGCCCCGGCGCGGCGAGCGCACGCGCGGCGTTGAACGCGACCTTGTTCGACGCATCGGCGACGAAGCGATCGAAGGTGAAGCGCGGATCGAGTACCGGGCGCTCGCCGGCCGGCTGTGCCGGGGCCGGGGCGGCCGGCGCGGCGACCGCGGGCACCAGTGTCAGCGGCGCTTCGGCCGCCGCCGCGGTCTCGATCGCGACGGTGCGCACCGTCGGCAGAATCGCGCGGAATTCGTGGAGCAACCGGTCCGCATAATGATTGCGGACCCAGTTGGTCATGAACGCCGACGGCAGCGTCAGCCGAATCGCATCGGCGTCACCCGTCTCGACCAGTTCGATCGGCTTCAGCCATTGCTCGAACAGACGCGCGCCGGCCGATTCGCGCAGGCTGGCGCGCACGCGGGTCCAGGCCCGTGCCGCTTCGCTCTCCTGCACCGCATATCGACCATTGAACGCCACGCACAACCCTCCCCCGGCCGCGACACGGGTGTCGCAACGGCTCATGAAATCCACCAAAAAAAGTCCCCCGATGTGGTTCCCTGCCACGGTCGGATACGACGCTGAATGTCTGGGCGCGCGACGGCTGCCAGCGCGACAAGGGGAGGTTTAGGAACAAGCCGGTGAGTCGATCAAGACCGATGCCTGACACATTCTCGAAATAAACAAGTTGACTCGCGTGGAGCGGCCAAAATCCGTCGAAAATTTAACAAGCAGCTGAAATCAGGCCAGAATTCCAAAACGCACAAATATGGCTGCACGCGAATCGCGGGGAATCCATGACTCTTTGATGACAATACGCAGACGCAGCATAAGGCCCGCCGGAACGCATCCGACGGGCCTTATGCTTAATAAGTGCTGAAGCTGTTAGGCGAGCGCCGCGACGCGCTTCGTCAGCCGCGAGAACTTGCGGCTGGCGGTATTGCCGTGGAGCACGCCCCGCGCGACGCCGCGCGCCAGTTCCGGCTGCGCTTCGGCCAGCGCGGCGGTCGCCGCGGTCTTGTCGCCGGCGGCGAGCGCGGCTTCGACCCGCTTCACGAAGGTGCGGATACGGCCCACGCGGGCACCGTTGACTTCGGCCCGGCGCTGGTTGCGACGGATACGCTTCTTCGCTTGCGGCGTGTTCGCCATTGACGTCCTCGAAATCTGGTCGATGAAAAAAGGGCGCCGGGAAATCCCTTCGCCCTGGAAGCGGCGCCCTTAGCGCGGGATGCCGGCGCGGTCAACCACGCTGGCACTTCGGGCACCAGAAGGTCGATCGCCCGCCCTCGGCATAACGCGCCACGATTCCCCCGCAAGCGCATGCCTCGCCCTCGCGGCCGTAGACCGCGAACTGTTTGGAGAAATAGCCGAGCTCGCCATCGGGGCGGGCGTAATCGCCTCGATCGCGGAGAGCAGCACCGCGCGAATCGCCTCGACCAGCCGGTCGAGCTTGGCACGCGACAGATCGCCCGCGGGGCGTTGCGGCGCGATGCGCGCGAGATGCAGCGCCTCGCAGACATATATATTGCCGAGCCCCGCGACGATCCGCTGGTCGAGCAGCATCAGCTTGATCGACGCGCGCCGCCCCGCGAGCGCCTTGTGCAGCCCAGCGCCGGTCAGGCCCGGGCCGAGCGGTTCCGGCCCCAGCGCCGCGAAGGCAGGGAATTCGGCCAATGCGTCGCTCGGCCACAGATCGACCGAGCCGAATCGACGCGGATCGTTGAGCGCGATGCGCCGCCCCGCGCCGGTATCGATCAGCAGATGATCGTGCGGCAGCAATTCGCCCGGGTCGATCCGCCACCGCCCCGACATGCCGAGATGGAAGATCAAGGTATCGCCGCGATCGGTGTCGATCAGGCCATATTTGGCGCGGCGCCCGAGCGCGACGACCCGCGTGCCCGTCATCCGCTGGCGCAGATCGACCGGGAACGGGCGGCGCAGGTCGGCGCGGCGCGTTTCGATCGCGGCGATCGTCGCGCCCTCCAGCACCGGCGCGAGCCCGCGGACGGTGGTTTCGACTTCGGGAAGCTCGGGCATGGTTCTCGCTTGCCTCTTGGCATCATGCCGGGCTCGACCCGGCATCCAGAGCCACACAGGCCATCGCTCGTTGCGCTGGATGCCGGATCAAGTCCGGCATGACGATGAATGGGATAGCGGGGATGCCGCCGCCCGCCGGGAATGTCGATCGACCCTAGCCCGCGCGCCCCGCCCCCGCTAGGGCTGCGTCGCATGAGCGAAACCGTCTCCTTTGGCTATGAAGAAGTATCGCCGGCGGAAAAGACCGCCCGCGTCGGCGGGGTCTTTGCCAGCGTCGCCAGCCGCTACGATCTGATGAACGACGCGATGTCCGCAGGGATGCACCGGCTGTGGAAGGATCGCTTCGTCCGCCGCGTGAAACCGCGCGCGGGCGAGCAGATCCTCGACATGGCGGGCGGCACCGGCGACATCGCCTTCCGCCTCCAGCGCGCCGGGGC
>Ga0209933_1002506_pt1 | contig 10179 bp, 11 predicted proteins | sample ThiBiot_300_biof_FD_183944 | JGI IMG/M metagenome (GOLD analysis project Ga0209933, IMG submission 183944) | Wastewater bioreactor microbial communities from Cape Town, South Africa - Thiocy_cont_300_biof (SPAdes) | ecosystem: Engineered > Bioremediation > Thiocyanate > Unclassified | place...
GTCGCATCGAGCGCGACAATCCGGGCTTCTTCCTCGAGCCGGCGCTGTTCACCGGCACGACGCCGGAGATGCGCATCAACAAGGAAGAGGTGTTCGGCCCGGTCGCCAGCGTCGTCAAGGTCAAGGATTATGACGAGGCGCTCGCCGTCGCCAACGATACGCCGTTCGGCCTCTCGGCCGGCATCGTGACGACCAGCCTCAAGCATGCCTCGCATTTCCGCCGCAACGCCGAAGCCGGCATGGTCATGGTCAACCTGCCGACCGCCGGCGTCGACTATCACGTGCCGTTCGGCGGCCGGAAGGGCTCCAGCTACGGCCCGCGCGAGCAGGGCAAATACGCCGCCGAGTTCTTCACGACCGTGAAGACCGCCTACACGCAGCCGTAAGCAGGGAAGGGCGCCTTCGGGCGCCCCGACCTTGCCCAGACGAAAATGCCCGGGCCAAGGCCCGGGCATTGTCATTTGGGAAGAGAGTGGGGCGGTCAGCCCTGCAGGTAATCCAGCGGATTGACCGGCTTCGAGCCCTTGCGCAGCTCGAAATGCAGCTGCGGCGCGCTCACATTGCCGGAGGTGCCGGCGCGCGAGATGATCTGGCCGCGCCGCACGGTGTCGCCGCGCTGCACGAGGATCGCGCTGTTGTGGGCATAGGCCGAGACCCAGCCATCGGCATGGCGGATCAGGACGAGCTGGCCATAGCCCTGCAGTTCGTTGCCGGCATAGATGACGGTGCCCGCCTCGACGGCCTTGATCGAGGTGCCTTCCGGCACCGCGAGATTGATGCCGTCATTGCGCTCGCCGGTCGGGCCGGAGCCGAAGGAGCCGATGATGCGGCCGCGCACCGGCCAGCGGAACGAGGTGCCGTTGGCGGAGGGCGCATCGGCGACGGCCGCGGTCGCGGTATCGCCCGAAGCCGGGGCATAGGCGGTCGGCTGCGGCTTGGCGGCGGCGGAAGCCATCTCCTTGGCCGCGGCGTCGGCGGCGGCCTTGTCGGCCGGCGCGATCGAAGCGGTGGTTTCCGGCGCATCGGCGCCGGGCGCCGCCTGCGCGACCGACTTGGCCGCGTCGCCGTCCTCGCCCTTCGGCGCCTCGGGCTTGCGAACCGGCTCCGGCCGCAGCGCGACGGTGCTGGTCGGGCTGTGGCCCGGGATCTTGATCTGCTGGCCGCTCCTCAGCGCGTCGTTCGCGCCGAGATGGTTGAGCGCGGCGATCTCCCGGGGGCTCACATTGTAGAGCCGGGCGATCTGGTCGACGGTCTGGCCGGGCGTGACGGTGTGGAGGCCGGAGAGCGAGGTCGCCGGCTCCGTGGCCGCCACCTTCTTCTCGTCCGCGACCGCCACGGCGGGCTTCGCCGCGCCGCCGGCGACGCCATAGGTCGGGATGGTGATGCGCGTGCCGATGCCGACGGCCGAGGGATCGGCGATGTTGTTGGCGCGGGCGAGCTCCTTGACCGGCACGCCGTAGCGGCGCGAGATCGAGGACAGCGTCTCGCCGGGTCCGAGCGTGACGACCGTGCCGCTCGCGGCGTTCCAGCCCGGCTTGCCGGTGGCGGCGGGCGTCGCGGCGGCCGTCTGCACGGGCTCGACGGGCCTGTTCAGCGGCTGCGGCTGCGCGGCGGTGGCGACCGGAGCGGGGGCAGGGGCGACGCCGGGCAAGAGCGCATCCTGGCGGGACGATCCCGCCATCTGCGTGCTCTGGACGGGCTGCGACGACACATTGGCGACCGGCGCCGGCATGGGCTGGTCGTCGCCGCCGATAATCGATTTCTGGTTGGCCGTGCTTCCGGTGAAGGCCGGGATTCCGAACCGGGTCGCATCACCGCTGCACGCCGCCGTCAGGCCGGCGAGAAGGGAGATGGCCGCGACCTGGACGAAGAACCGCGAACGGGCAGGGGAAACGCTTTTACGCATCGGTGGCAACTCGCGACGCAACGGACAATCGGTAACGGCGAGTAAAGCCCGGTAACGTTGACAAAGGCTTAAGCGGTCCGGAAACGCTGGAAAAAAGCCACGGAATCGCCGTGGGATATGCCGCGCGGCCCCAGTATCAGAGGCGGATCGCCTTGCCCTGGATGAGCGGCACGAAGCGCACGTCGCAGATGGCGGAACGCTGGAAACTGCGCTCGACGCGCTGGAACCGCGTCAGCGTCTGCACGCCGTCGGCGGGGCCGATCGGCATGATCATGATGCCGTTCGGAGACAACTGGTCGATGAGATAGCGCGGCGGCTCGGGCGCCGAGGCCATGGTCACGATGCGGTCGAACGGCGCGCGCTCCGACCAGCCATGCATGCCGTCGCCATGCACCGCGGTGATGCTGTCGCTGCGGATCGCGGCGAAGCGCGCCCGCGCCGCCTCGGAGAGGGTGCGGAAGCGCTCCATCGTGTAGACATGCCGACCCATCATCGAGAGCACGGCGGCGAGATAGCCGGAGCCGGTGCCGACATCGAGGATGCGCTCGCGTCCGGTCAGCGCCAGCGCCTGCAGCATGAGGGCGATCAGGATCGGCGGGGTGTTGGTCTGGCCGCAGGCGATCGGCTGCGGCCGTTCGGCGAAGAGGGGACCATGCCGTCCCTCGCCATCAAGGAACAGCGCGCGCGGCACGGATTCCATGGCGGCGAGGATCTGCCGGTCCATGATGCCCATCTGCCGCAAAGTCAGCAGGAATTCCGCGATCGGCACGAACGGGGTCATGTCGACCTCCGGCCGCGGATCGAACCTCACTGCTCCGAGTGCCATACGCTACACGCTCTCGTTCTCGCAATGACGAGTGATGCAACGCGGGTGGTAAACGGGGCCTTATTGGCCGGGCGGTTTTATGATCGGACGGTCAGGCGAAGAGCGCGCCGAGCTTCTCGAGCTCGTCATGCGCGGTGAGGTCGAGCCGGAGTGGCGTCACCGAGATCGACGAATGCATGATGGCGTGAACGTCCGTCCCCTCGCGATGCGTCTCGGCGCCGCGCTGGTATTTCAGCCAGAAATAGGGCTGACCGCGGCCGTCCTCGCGCTCCTCGATGGTGAGGCCATGGCCGACCGTGCCCTGCACCGTGACGCGCACGCCTTCCACCGCGTCCGGCAGGCAGGAGGGGAAGTTCACATTGTAGAGCACGCCGCGCGGCGGCTTCTCGCGGACGAGCCGGTCGAGGATCGCAGGCGCATGGCGCTCGGCGGTCTCGAAGGGGATCGTCCGCTTGCCATCGACCGCGATCGAGGCCTGGCTGAGCGCGATCGAGGGAATGCCGAGCAGCGTCCCCTCGATGGCGCCGGCGACGGTGCCCGAATAGGTCACGTCGTCGGCGGCGTTCTGGCCGGCATTGACGCCGGAAAGGACGAGATCCGGCAGCCCGCCGAGAATGCGCCGCACCGCCATGATGACGCAATCGGTCGGCGTGCCGCGCAGCGCATAGCTCCGCTCGCCGACCTCGCGCAGCCTGAGCGGCTCGGAGAGCGTCAACGAATGGGCAAGGCCCGACTGGTCGGTCTCCGGCGCCACGGTCCAGACATCGTCGGAGAGCTGATGCGCGATCCGCTGCAGCACGGCGAGGCCCGGCGCGTGGATGCCGTCGTCATTGGTGAGGAGGATGCGCATCGGAGGACCTTTCTCAGGCGTCGAGCTTTTCGAGACCGCCCATATAGGGCCGCAGCGCCGACGGGATCGTGACGCTGCCGTCCTCGTTCTGGAACGTCTCCATCACGGCGATCAGGCAGCGGCCGACCGCCGTGCCGGAGCCGTTCAGCGTGTGCACGAAGCGCGTGCCCTTGGCGTCGCCGGCGGGGCGGAAGCGGGCATTCATGCGCCGCGCCTGGAAATCACCGCAGACCGAGACGGACGAGATCTCGCGATAGGCCTTCTGGCCCGGCAGCCAGACCTCGATGTCATAGGTCTTCTGCGCGCCGAAGCCCATGTCGCCGGTGCAGAGCGTCACGACGCGATAGTGCAGGTCGAGCTTCTGCAGCACGGCCTCCGCGCAGGAGAGCATGCGCTCATGCTCGGCGAGCGAGGTCTCCGGCGTCGTGATCGAGACGAGCTCGACCTTGTCGAACTGGTGCTGGCGCAGCATGCCGCGCGTATCGCGCCCGGCCGAGCCCGCCTCCGAGCGGAAGCAGGGCGTCAGCGCCGTGAAGCGCAGCGGCAGTTCCTTCTCCTCGAGGATCGCCTCGCGAACCATATTGGTCAGCGGCACCTCGGCGGTCGGGATGAGCCAATGCTGCTCGCCGGCCTTGAAGAGATCCTCGGCGAATTTGGGCAGCTGGGCGGTGCCGTAGAGCGCGTCGTCCTTCACCAAGAGCGGCGGCTGCACTTCCGTGTAGCCGTGCTCGGTGGTGTGCAGATCGAGCATGAACTGGCCGAGCGCGCGCTCGAGCCGGGCGAGGCCAGCCTTGAGGATGACGAAGCGGCTGCCGGAGAGCTTGGCCGCCGTCTCGAAATCCATCAGCTTCGCGGCGACGCCGATCTCGAAATGCTCCTTCGGCTCGAAGCCGTAGAGCCGCTTCTGGCCGGACATCGATTTCTCGACATTGTCCTTCTCGTCGCGGCCGTTCGGCACGTCGTCGAGCGGGACATTGGGCAGCACGGCGAGCGCGTCGGCGAGCGCCTTGTCGAGCCGGCGCTCCTCCTCCTCGGCATGGGCGAGGAAGTCCTTGATGCCCGCGACCTCGGCCATCAACGCCGCCGCGGTCGCCTCGTCCTTGGCGGCCTTCGCCTTGCCGATCTCCTTCGATGCCGAATTGCGCCGTTCCTGCGCCGACTGCACCTTCTGGATATGCGCGCGGCGTTCCTCGTCGATGCCGAGGATGACCTCGGCGGCCGGCGGGGCACCGCGGCGCGTCAGCGCGCGGTCGAGGGCTGCGGGATTGTCGCGGATCCACTTGATGTCGAGCATGGGAACGGTCTCGGCTGCTGCCGGCGGCGCCACGCCGCGGCGCCACACCGATAGAGCCGATGCGCCGAGGGATCAACCCGGAGGGCGCAGCCACCTCTCGCTCCGGGGTGGCACTTCCTTCACCTCTCCCCTGGGGAGAGGTGAAGGAAGCGGCGCGTTTTCGGATCGGCCGGCGGCGGCGATGGTACCCCCTCTCCAACTCTCCCCCACAAGGGGGGAGAGGGCTCCGGCGAGGACGGCATCGGCGGCGTTTCAAGATGCCGGGGACTCCCTCTCCCGCGAAGCGGGGGAGGGTCGGGGAGGGGGCTCGTCCTGCCGGCTGCGGCGTCCTTTACCTCTCCCGATGGGAGAGGTGAAGCGAAGCACAGCGGGGATCAGTCGGAGGAACAGCCGGCCTATGCCGGTTCCAGCTTCTTGGTGCGGCGGGCGCGCGGGGCGGCGGGTTTCGACTCGGCGGCGGCTTCCGCCTTCGGAGCGCGCTTGGCCTTGGCGGCGGGCTTTTCGGCCTTGGTGCCGGGCGTGGCGGCGGGGCCGTGGATGATCTCGGTGCCGAGGACCTTCAGGCATTCGCGCATGAAGGCGGCGAGGCCGGTCCAGCCCTTGGCCGAGACCATCACGCCATCGACATAGGCCTCGGTCGGCGCGACATCGATATAGGTGCCGCCGGCGAGGCGCACTTCCGGCTCGCAGGCGCCGAGCGCCGCGACCTTCTTGCCCGTCACGACGCCGTCGACCGCGATCAGGATCTGCACGCCGTGGCAGATCGTGAAGATCGGCTTCTGCGCCTCGTGGAAATGCCGGACGATCGCCTGAACGCGCTTGTCGGTGCGGATATATTCCGGCCCGCGGCCGCCGGCGCAGTAGACGGCGTCGTAATCGGCCGGATCGACCTTCGAGAAGGTCTTGTTGATCGTGAAGTTGTGGCCAAGCTTCTCGGTATAGGTCTGGTCGCCCTCGAAATCATGCAGCGAGGTGCGCAGCGTGTCGCCCGTCTTCTTGTCCGGGCAGACGACATGGACGGTATGACCGACCGCCTCCATGCCCTGCTGGAAGACGAAGATCTCGTATTCCTCGGTAAAGTCACCCACCAGCATCAGGATCTTCTTGCCGGGCATCGCTTCCTCCATCCCGTGTTGACGCTCCGCCGCCTGCCGCGGTCTTCAGCGTTTTCGCGATGATGCGCATCGCAGGGCGCGAATGACAACGGGGAATTGTGGCGAAGCACGCGATGGCTCTTGCCACCGCTACCGGCCATGGCAAGCTCGGGGTCGTTATCCCTTCGGAGGCTCCGACGTGACGTCAACTGCCGAGCAGGCGATCCGGCGCAAGGTCGGCCGCATGTCGGCCATGCTCGCGGCGCGCGACATGGCGATCGTCGACGAACTCTGGTCGCCCGGCTTCCGCCTCGTCGGCTCCGAACAGGGCGAGATCGCCGAGGATCGCGACGGTCTGGCGCGGCTGTTCACGATGCTGTTCGCGCGGCCGGTCAGCTATGCCTTCGATTTCCGCCGTTTCGACCTTGCCGCCCAATCCGGCGTCGCATGGCTGTTCGCCGAGGGCGATCTCGTGGCATCCGCCGCGGACGGCGCTACCCGTCATCCCTACCGGTTGACGGCGGTCTTCACCGGCGGCGGCGAAGACTGGACCTGGCGCCTCTTCTCGGGCTCCGAGCCGGCACCGCACGCCTGAACGCCAGAAGCCGATCTCACGCCGGCTTGTGGTGGGCGTGCCAGTGCCAGGCGACGTCGATGCGGCGCGGGATCCAGACCTTGTCCTTGGAGGCGACGTAATCGACGAAGCGGGCGAGCGCCTGCGCGCGCGCCGGCCGCCCGACGAGGCGGCAATGGAGGCCGACATTGAGGAGCTTCGGCGCGCCTGCCGCGCCTTCCTCGTAGAGCATGTCGAAGGCGTCCTTCAGATAGGTGAAGAACTGGTCGCCGGAATTGAACCCCTGTGACGTCGCGAAGCGCATGTCGTTGGTGTCGAGCGTGTAGGGGATGATGAGATGCGGGCCATGCGGGCCCGCCACCCAATAGGGCAGGTCGTCGGCATAGCTGTCGGAGGTGTAGAGGAAGCCGCCTTCCTCCATGAGAAGCCGCAGCGTGTTGTCGGACGGCTTGCCCTGGTAGAAGCCGAGCGGCCGCGAGCCGGTGATCTCGGTGTGGATGCGGATCGCGTCGGTGATGTGCCGCCGCTCCTCGGCCTCCGGGAAATCCTTGTATTCGAGCCAGCGGAGCCCGTGGCTGGCGATCTCCCAGTCCGCCTCCTTCATGGCCGCGACCGCCTCGGGATTGCGCTGCATCGCGAGCGTCACGCCATAGCAGGTGACCGGGATGCCGCGGCTCGAGAACAGCCGCCACAGCCGCCAGAAGCCGGCGCGCGAGCCATATTCGTAGATGGATTCCATGTTGAGGTTGCGCTGGCCCGGCCAGGGCTGCGCGCCGACGATCTCCGACAGCAGCATCTCCGACGCCTTGTCGCCGTCGAGGATATTGCTCTCGCCGCCTTCCTCGTAATTGACGACGAACTGCACCGCGACATGCGCGCCGCCCGGCCATTTCGGATCGGGCGGGTTACGGCCATAGCCGATGAGGTCGCGCGGATAGGCTGTCGTCATGATGCTCTCGCGGCAGGGGTCAACGCGCTCATTCTGGGGAGTGTCGCCGGCCGAGACAAGGCGGGCGATCCGCGGCCTCTTTACGGTTGGTTAACCGTGACGGCGCAAATTCGAGGGGATGGGGCGACGGGATGCTCCGGACGAGGGAGAGCGCCGATGCAGCATGCCCCGCGTGACTTCGAGGCCGAGACGCTCGCCGCCGACGATCCGCGCTTCGTCGCCGCCCTCGATCTGCAGATCGCCCAGATGCGGCGCCTGCTCGATCTGATGGCGCCCGCTTCCGGCGCCGAGGCGCTGCGCGCCGTGCGCGAAGCCTTCCCGGAAATGCCGCTGGTCGAGCGCGCCCGCGCCGTCGCCGGCTATCGCGAGTAGCACCTCCTAGACATTGCCGCGCCGCGCTGCCCGCCAGAGCAGCCATTGCGCGCGCCATTGCGGCAGTTCGGCTGGCGCGTTGAGCGGGTCGAAGCCGCGCTTTTCCATGATGGCGAGCAGCGGCTCGACGAGCGCCACCGGCAGGAAGGCCGGCAGCACGGCGCGATCGAGCGCCGGGATCAGCGAACGGGCCTTGGCAAGATGGCTGCGCGCGAGGGCGCGGAGATCGCCGAGCACCGCCGCGACCTCCGGCGTCAGGCGCCCCGCGAAGACGTCCTCGGCCTTCGCGCCATGCTTCGCCATCAAATCGGCCGGCAGATAGAGCTGGCGCCGTCGCGCATGCCAGGGGAGGGCGCGGAGCAGCCCGGTGATCGCATGCGCGACGCCGGCATGGCCGGCGGCATCGGCGCTCTTCGGATCGCGCCCGCCGACGAGGATCATCGCGCCGCACTGGATGAGTGCCGAGGCCGTCTCGCCGGCATAGCCCTCGAGATCGGTGACGCTCGGCATCGGGTCGTCATAGAGATCGAAGACACGGGCATCGATGAGATTGACCAGCGCGGCACGCGGCAGGCCGGACAGCGAGATGGTCTCGATCAGCGCGGCGGCGAGCGGGTTGCCGGCGGCGTCGCCATGCGGCTTGCCCCCGATGAGGTCGCGCCACCATTGCAGGCGCACCTCGCCGGGCAGCGGATCGCGCACCTTCTCCCGCACCCGCGCGACTTCCAGATTGAAGGCATGCAGCGCGAAGAGATGCCGCCGCTCCGCCTCGGGGGCGAAGAGATCGGCGAGGAAACGCTCGCGGTCGTCGCGGCGCAGCTCGTCGGCGGCATAGGCGAAGGCGTCCATCGACGGTCCGGCGCTGGAGATGAAACGGATAGCCGGTAGTTAGGGTGCGAGCAGCGCCGCCGCCACCGGCCGACCTTCGGCAAGGAGGATATTGTAGGTCCTGACCGCCGGTCCGCTCGCCATGACCTCGACGCCGATGCCCGCCTCGCGGAGCGCCTGGCGGAGGCCCGGGGAGACCGCCGCGATATCGGCGCCGGTGCCGATGATCAGCACGTCGATGGCGTCGCGCTGGTCGAAGACCGCGGCGAGTGCCGCGGCGTCGATATCGGAAACAGCCTTCACCGGCCAGCCATGGATGCCGCTCGGCAGCGCCAGGATCGAGCCCGGATGCGCCATTTCGGCGAAGCGGAAGCCGGCCTCGCCGCCATAGGCGTCGATCGGCACCTGCTGCGGCAGGTGCTGATCGCGCGGGACGATCGCGTCGGGCCGGCGGTTGATCGCCATGCGGGCTCTGCCTCAGGCCTTCTGCGGCTTGGCGTCGGCGTCCTTCTTCTTCTCGTCGAGCGCGTCCTGCCGAAGGCCGAAATAGATCAGCACCGGCGCGGCCACGCAGATCGAGGAGAAGATCGCCGCGATGACGCCGAAGATCATGGCGAGCGTGAACGCCCGGATGACCTCGCCGCCGAAGATGTAGAGCGACAGCAGCGCGATGAGGGTCGTCATCGTGGTGATGACGGTTCGGCCGAGCATGTCGTTGATCGCGCGGTCGATGAGGTCGCCGAGCGGGATCTTCTTGTATTTGCGCAGCGTCTCGCGGATTCGGTCATAGACGACGACGGTGTCGTTCAGCGAATAGCCAACCGTGGTCAGGATCGCGGCGAGCGAGGTCAGGTTGAACTCGTGCTGCGTCACGACATAGAAGCCGAAGGTCATGACGACGACATTCGCCGCCGAGATGATCGAGCCCAGTGCGAACTGCCATTCGAAGCGGAACCACACATAGACCGCGATCGCCGCGAAGGTGACGATCATGGCGATGGCGCCGTTGAAGGCGAGCTCGCCCGAAACGCGCGGTCCGACGATCTCGGTGCGACGGAACTCGGCCTCGTCGCCGATCGTCGCCTTGATCTTGCCGATCGCCTCCTGCTGCGCGACCTCGCCGCCCGGCTGCTGGCCGATGCGGATGAGGACGGAGTTGTCCTCGCCGATCGTCTGCACCTGCACGTCGCCGATGCCGAGACCGTTGAGCTGGCCGCGGATCTTGCCGAGGTCGGGCTTGGCGTCCTTGGTCTGGATCTCGATGACCGTGCCGCCGAGGAAGTCGATGCCGTAATTGGGGCCGACGGTGAAGAACAGGATCACCGACATGATCGACAGGAAGGCGGCCACCGGGAAGGTGAACTTCCGCATCCGCATGAACGGGATGGCGGTATTGTCCGGAACGAGGCGAAGATGGCGCATGGACGTGTCCTTTCTTCGCGTCAGAGCGAGATCTTGGTGGGACGACGCCAGCGCACCCACAGCG
>Ga0209933_1002507_pt1 | contig 10167 bp, 14 predicted proteins | sample ThiBiot_300_biof_FD_183944 | JGI IMG/M metagenome (GOLD analysis project Ga0209933, IMG submission 183944) | Wastewater bioreactor microbial communities from Cape Town, South Africa - Thiocy_cont_300_biof (SPAdes) | ecosystem: Engineered > Bioremediation > Thiocyanate > Unclassified | place...
ACCTGAGGGCGCCACTTCAAACTGTCATCGATCGTCGGCTAGCATTCTCCGGCCAAAGAAGATGGCGTATCCTGGGGCCGTCGCGTTCGCCGCTTACCCCCAAAGTGGCGACGGCCTCTTTTTGCCCGCAGTTGATACGACCAGAGACTCTAGCAAATAGTCGGATGCCGCTAGGCTTGCAGCGGAGTACAAAAACGCGACAGAAGCTGGAAATGCGAACCGAATGTTCTGGTCCGGTTGACGATCAAATAGGCTTGGCCAATTGCTCCAAATAATCGGCTGCGGATGTGAATGAGGGATTGTCGATCAGGAATGTTTTGATCAGTTGATCATCGGCCCACAACGACAAATTGCAGTCTTCGCCGACGCATCGAACGGTCGCCAAGTGAATTGCTTGCGTTTCGTCTTCTGCATTAATGATTTCACCTGCGCCGGTTACGAAACCAGCTGGGTCTGTTTTAAACAATCTATAGACGGCTGGAACGAACGTCATACTCAACCCCAGATCGAAGGCAAGCGCAGTGGCCTTCTGCCGGTTTCGTGGACACCGAGATAAGGTGTTTAACGGAACTGGAGAGTTGGAATGCAGAGAAGGAAGTTCAGCCGCGAGTTCAAGCTTGAGGTGGTGAGGCTGGTGAAGGATCGAGGCGTTGCGGTAGCGCAAGCAGCCCGCGACCTCGACGTCCATGAGAATATGCTGCGCAAATGGGTGCGCGAGCTATCGGCGGACCTGCAGCATGCCTTTCCCGGCCATGGTCAGTTGAAGCCGGAGCAGCAGGAGATTGACCGGCTGCGCAAGGAAGTGGCGAAGCTGAAAGCGGAGCGCGACATCCTAAAAAGGGCCGCAGCCTACTTCGCGAGGGAAGCGATATGAGGTTCGCTTTCATCGCGAGGCACCGGAACATCTGGCCGGTGGCATGGCTGTGCGACGCGCTGGATGTCTCCCGCTCGGGCTTCCACGCCTGGCTCAACCGCAGCCCCAGCGCTCGCTCGCGGCACGACGAGATGCTGGTGACGGCAATCGATCGCAGCTTCAAGAGCAGCGACCGAACCTATGGTGCCCGTCGTGTCTGGCATGACGTTCTGGCGGAAGGCCTCTCGTGCGGCCTGCATCGCGTCGAGAAGCTCATGCGTCAGAACGGACTGCGTGCCCGGCCGCGCCGCCGTGGGCTGCCGAAAGACACCGGCGAGCGGGCGGTGGTTTCGGACAATATCCTCGACCGCGCTTTCGAAGCCTCGGCCCCGAACCAGAAGTGGATCGCCGACTTCACCTACATTTGGACCGCCGAAGGTTGGCTCTACGTTGCCGCCGTCGTCGACCTGTTCTCCCGACGCGTCGTCGGCTGGGCGATGAAGGCCGAGATGACGGCACAGCTCGTCACCGACGCTCTCATCATGGCGATCTGGAGGAGAGGCAAGCCCGACAGCCTGCTGCACCACAGCGACCAGGGCAGCCAGTATACGAGCGAACAGTTCCAGCGCCTGATGACCGATCACGTCATCACCTGCTCGATGAGCCGGTCGGGCAACGTCTGGGACAATGCCGCGATGGAGAGCTTCTTCTCGTCGCTGAAAACCGAGCGGACAGCCCGCAAGGTCTACAGGACGAGGGATGACGCTAGGGCCGATGTGTTCGATTACATCGAGCGCTTCTACAATCCCCGGTGACCGCACTCGACACTGGGCTATATGAGCCCCGTCGAGTTCGAGGAGAAAGCTATGTTAGCTTAACCTGGTGTCCGAAAAACCGGCAGCAGGCCACTCGACGTTCTTATGGGCATATGGAATTTTTACCGTGCCCTGTCATGAGACATAATTGCTTCTGGACTATCAACGATTTGTTGTCCCGACGGCGAAAGCCGGGATGATTCAACAGAGACATCATGGTCTGTAAGTTCCCGGCCACTCAGCAAATGAGCAATGACATGTGCAGTTGTGTCAGGATCGGTAAGGATCAGTTCTTTGATTGCATCCTCACCTCCGACCGCTTTAGGTTGCCTCTCATCGAAACAGGAAAGGCATTTACGGAGGAAGTTATAGGCGGCTTCCGGGCGCCCACAAGTGCACATGCCAAGTATCATTACGGCACGTCTTTCCCAATCTGGTTCAGATTCGAACTTCATTTCAGCCCCTCCCATTGTCGCTCTTTTCGATAGGGTTCGCCATATCGCCACCCTTCCGGCCGCTGATTCCATTCTGACTTTTACTAGTGAGGAATCCGTTTGCAGCAGCATCCGGTTTCCATCCGAGCAAAAGGGATGCTAGGCGATGTACTCAAAATGCATTTATATCGTCCATCGTCCCGCTTCCAAAACCGCTTGGCGGCCTTCCTGGCAAACTTCGCCTTGTCCGCCCAATCGACTACTCAATTATCAAGCTTAAGCCTCTAAGCCTATCATATAACGCGATCGGATCTGATACTCTCACCGCGCTTCGATCTCCATAGGGGCGCGCGCAAAACGTTCTGAAGGGCTGCAACCGCAACGTAACAGCCCCATGCTCCATCATGGGTGCGATCGGCAACGAAGTCATAGGACCAGACATCGGTCGCTTCGGCCGAAGCCGGATGCACGAGCCGTCGTTAAGCCACAGACGCCCGCGTTTAGGCTGTTTAGTCGGTACTTTCAGCCCCTCGCATCATCAGATCCGTTCGACACGCTTCTTGTTCACCGTCCAGCCGGCCGTGCGAAGCAACGCCGTGATCCGGCGGTATCCGTAGCGGCCATATTGACGGGCAAGTTCGATGATGTCGGCAGTCAGTGCGGCTTCGTCATCGGGGTCGTTGGAATCTTCCGCTGCGTCGATCGGTACTGCCCCAAAGCTCGACATGCTCGTCTCTCGGAGATGCCAAGCTCGCTCATCACATGATCTACGCACGCGCGGCGGCGGAAGGGGCTTAGAAGTTTCCCTTTGCCGCCTCCGACAGGATCAGCTTGTCCAGCGTCAGATCCGAGACCGCTCGTCGGAGGCGGTTGTTCTCAACCTCAAGCTCCTTCAGGCGCTTCACCTGATCGCCTTTCAGGCCGCCATACTCATTCCGCCACCGATAATAAGTAACTTCCGTTACGCCTATCGAGCGGACCGCGTCTGCTACCTGTCGGCCCTGTGCCATCAGCACATCAACCTGACGCAGCTTCGCTACAATCTCTTCTACCGTATGCCTCTTCCTTCTCATCGAGCTTGTCCTCCATCCAAAAATCATACTTCACGGAGGACCACTTCATAGGGGGCAGATCAATCGACGGAACGGACTTCCGTTACTTCTCATGTCCATCCATAAGGCCCGAGATGGCTTGACGGTTGCCTGTTCGCGCCTCGCCCACTGAACGTAGATCGGCGACGGCTCAATACCAGCCCCCTCTTCGATCTCGATGATATGGGCTCGCATTAGTGCACCGCTTCATCGACGCAACCTTCTGTCATTGATCTAGATCAATAGTGCACCGCGGCATTTAGCGAAGCCGTTGCGACCTTTTTGCGGCTTTGGAGAAGCCCGGTGAGGTGTCATTATAAAGTGGCATATGAGATACCGATTTAAACTGCCGGGCATGCGGCAGCGGAAGCGATGCAACGAATGCTGACACGGGAAGCTATAAAGTCCCCAGGCGGCCCCTATGATGGTCCGCGGCCGACGGCAACGCCGACAGACCTTTTCACGCTGCTTCTGGCCGTTCGTGATGTCCCCTATGCGTTTTTAACCGTGCTTTGGCTCGGGGCTTTAATCGGCGTTTCCTTCCTCTCGACGCCGGTCAAATTCCAGGCTGCATCACTCAGTCTGGCGACAGCTCTCGAGATTGGCAGAGTCACCTTTGCTCTCTTCACCCGTATCGAATGGGGATTATGGGCGCTGGTCGCCTTGAGCATCGCCATTGGCTCCTGGCGCCCGTGGCGTTGGGCGGGATGCCTGCTGCTGGCGGCATTTCTGGCTACCCAAACATTCTGGCTGCTCCCAATCCTCGACGCACGCGTTGGTGCGATCATCGCGGGTGCGGAAATCACCAATTCCAACCATCACCTTCTTTACATCGCGACAGAGGCAGCCAAAGCTATGCTGCTTTTCGGGTTATCGCTGGCGTCGCAAATACAGCTCGCGCGTGGCGGAGGGCAAAATTGATGCGGATGACTCTGCACACCGACTATGCCCTTCGCATTCTCATCTTCGTCGCCGCTCAGCCTTCAGGCATCTGCACGGTTAACGATGTCGTCGAAGCTTACGGCCTGTCGCGGCATCACCTTATGAAGGTAGCCCAGCATCTACGCCACCTTGGCTTTATCGGAACGACACGCGGCCGCGCTGGCGGCATTCGCCTGGCGGCCACGCCAGATAAAATCAACATCGGCGCTCTGGTACGGTTGACCGAGAACGATTTTGGACTGGTCGAATGTCTTGAAGCTGGCGGAGGTGCCTGTACCATCTCACCGGCCTGCCGATTGAAGGGCATGTTCGCGGAAGCGCTCGACGCTTATCTCGCCGTGCTCGACCGTTATACTCTAGGACACGTCATGCAAAATCGGACTCTGCTCCGGCGACTGCTAGGTGGGATGTCCGATGCCGCATAACCAGCAAACGGGGAAAATCAGATGATTTCGGGGCTGACAGTTTCGGAGCGGCAATCTGCCCTTATCATTCTCACGGTGATGGCCTTCGTCGGATTGGCGATGGCCATCGCCGGGCGCGCCGATCTGCTCGGCTTCCATGGCGGTATCGTCTTGCTGATCAGTACGGCGCTGATCTTCGCCGTGATCGGCCACTACTACGATCCGGAACCGCCAAAGGAGCGCTTGGCCGAATATTACGACGACCCGACCAGAGTCGGCATCGTGCTTGCCATGATCTGGGCCGTGGTCGGCATGGCTGTTGGCGTCTGGGTCGCAGCACTGCTCGCCTGGCCTGACATGACGTGGGATGTCGGCTGGCTAAGTTTCGGCCGCTTGCGACCGGTGCATACCTCCGGCGTCATTTTCGGCTTCGGTGGCAATGCGCTCATCGCAACATCCTTCCATGTGCGCGCGCCTGCCCGATCAGATAAGTCCCTGGTTCGTGCTCATTGGTTACAATCTGTTCTGCGTTGTCGCCGCCACCGGCTACCTGATGGGGCTTACCCAGTCGAAGGAGTATGCCGAACCGGAGTGGTACGCGGATCTCTGGCTGGTGATCGTCTGGGTTGTCTATTTCCTGATCTATCTGCGGACACTGCAGCGGCGGCAAGAACCGCATATCTATGTCGCTAACTGGTATTACATGGCTTTCATTCTGGTTGTGGCGGTTCTGCATATCGTCAACAACCTTGCCGTGCCGGTTTCGCTTGGCCATGCCAAGAGCTATTCGCTGTTCTCGGGCGTACAGGATGCCATGGTGCAATGGTGGTACGGCCATAATGCCGTCGCCTTCTTTCTCACCGCCGGCTTTCTCGGGATGATGTATTATTACCTTCCCAAGCGCGCAGGGCGACCGATCTTCTCTTATCGACTGTCGATCATCAGCTTCTGGGGCATTACCTTCATGTATATGTGGGCCGGTTCACACCACCTGCACTACACCGCCCTGCCGCAATGGGTGCAGACGCTCGGCATGACCTTCTCGATCATCCTTCTTGTCCCGTCCTGGGCTTCCGCTGGCAACGCATTGGCGACCCTTAACGGCGCCTGGCACAAAGTGCGCGACGACGCCACACTGCGCTTCATGATGGTTGCGGCGGTTTTCTATGGGCTCGCGACTTTCGAAGGATCGTTCATGGCGATCCGCGCTGTGAACTCTCTGTCCCATTATACCGACTGGACCATCGGGCATGTCCACGGCGGTGCACTCGGCTGGGTGGCGATGATCACCTTCGGCTCGTTCTACGCACTTGTGCCCTGGATGTGGAAACAGGAGCGGATGTATTCGTCAAAGCTCGTCGAGGTGCATTTCTGGCTCGCCTTGTCTGGCACCATCATCTACGTCTTCGCGATGTGGAACTCGGGCATCATCCAAGGCCTGATGTGGCGCACCTACAACGAGAACGGCACGCTCTCCTATTCCTTTATCGACAGCCTCGTAGCGATGCATCCCTACTACATCGCCCGCGCCTTCGGCGGCCTCCTCTTCCTCGCCGGCGCCGTGGTCTGCGCTTACAACATCTGGATGACGATCCGGCTGGCACGAGCCCAAGACACCGTCGACAACAGCAAGGCCGATATTCCCGTGCCACAACCTGCCGTCGCCCTCCAGGCGGGAGAGTAAGCGCCATGTCAGAGACGCATCGCAAACTAGAACGTAGCGCCATCGGCTTTGTCCTCGCCATCATCGGCGTGTCCGCCATCGGTGGCCTGGTCGAGATCGCACCGCTCTTCACCATCAAGGAAACGGTGGAAGCGGCTAAGGACATGCGCGTGTATACGCCGTTGGAAGTGGCCGGACGCAACATCTACATTCGCGAAGGCTGCTATGCCTGCCACAGCCAGATGATCCGCACCCTGCGTGACGAGGTCGAGCGCTACGGTCCGTACTCCCTCGCGGTGGAGTCAAAATACGACCATCCGATGCTCTGGGGGTCGAAGCGTACCGGCCCTGATCTCGCCAGGCTCGGTAATAAATACTCCGACGCCTGGCATGTCGCGCATCTGATCAATCCGCGCCATGTCGTGCCGCAATCGGTCATGCCTCGCTACGGCTGGCTGATGAAGAGCGAATTGCGCGTCGACGATGCTGGCCAGCATCTGGCGGCGCTGCGCGCGGTCGGTGTACCTTACACCGACGAGATGATCGCCAATGGACCGCAGGATGCCTATGGCCAGGCCAATCCCGATAGCGACAAGGCCGCTGGGGTCAGCCAGCGCTATGGCGAGGCGACCAATGTGCGTGTCTTTGACGGCGAGCCCAATCGTCTGACCGAAATGGATGCCGTCGTCGCTTATCTACAAGTGCTGGGGCGCCTCACCGATGCGGCCCACAGGCAAACCGCTTCAACGAAGGAGTAACGGAGATGGATCACGATACCATCGTCGGCTTTTCCAAAAGCTGGGGCCTGTTCTACCTGATCGCCATGGCCATCGGCGTGCTGGTCTATGCCTTGTGGCCATCCAACCGCAAACGTTTCAAACGGGCAAAGAACAGTATTCTCGACACCGATGATCGGCCAAGGAGCTAGAGCGATGGCGCTGGAGAAACTTGATCCCGTCACCGGACGCAAAACGACCGGACATGAATGGAACGGCATCGAGGAACTGGATACCCCGGTTCCGCGCGTTGTTCTGTTCTTCCTCGCCATTTTTACCCTCTTCAGCATCGTCTACTGGATCTTGATGCCGGCCTGGCCAACCTGGACCAGCTATACCAAAGGCCTGCTCGGCAACGATCAGCGCGAGATTCTCGCAGAGCAGCTCAAGACCGCGGCGGCGGACAGATCGGTTTGGATGGACAAGGTCGCTAAGGCGAGCTTCGCCGAGATCGCCGCCAATCCAGCCCTGATGCGCGATGTGCGCGAAGCCGGTCGCACCTTGTTCGGTGACAATTGCGCCGTCTGCCACGGTGTCAAGGGAACCGGTGGCCCCGGCTTCCCCGATCTTGCCGCGAAGGCATGGTTGTGGGGTGGAGACCCTGCTGCAATCGCAGAGACCATCTCGGTCGGCATCAATTCCAACGATCCGAAGTCGCGCATGTCGCAAATGCCGGCGTTCGGAAAGACCGCCATGCTCGACAGTGCCAAGATTCGCAGCGTCGTCGCTTACGTGCGCTCGTTGTCGAACCAGCCTCTCAGCCCTCAGGATAAGGCGCTGGTCGAAGCTGGTCAGAAGGTATTCGCCTCCGACTGCGCCTCATGCCATGGCGACAATGGCATGGGTAAACAGGATCTCGGCGCGCCCAACCTCACCGATGCAACCTGGATTTACGGCGGCGACGAACGAGCGATCACCAACAGCATAAACAATGGCCGGCAAGGACAGATGCCGCATTGGTCGGGCCGGCTCTCGCCTACCGAAATCAAAATTCTCGCTCTCTACGTCGGCACCTTGGGGGAGAAAGCAGAATGAGCCCCAGCACCTTGAGTGGACCACGCCGGAACTGGAAATTGATTTCGCTATTGATCGTCGGCATCAGCATCGCCGTTATGATCGGAGCCAATGCGCATCTGGTTTATGTGGCGATAACTTCGCAAACCGGATGCGTGCCACATACGAAAGATGCCGGCAGTGACGGCGCTTTTCGCGCCGCCAAATCGGCTTGCTGAGGGAGCGCATCATGGCCACCAACACGACAGGAACCGTCGTCCCGCTCGCAGTGCAGAAACAGCGCAATCTGCCGGCCGGCACCGCTTTCAGCTGGCTCGGCCAGGGGTGGCGCGATCTCTGGACTACGCCTGGTCCGAGCCTCGCCTATGGCTTTGCGGTCTTTCTCGTCTCTCTGGCGATCATCTGGGGCCTGTTCAAGTTCGAACTGGACTATATTCTCTTCCCGGCGCTCGCCGGCTTCATGGTCGTGGGGCCGTTGATCGCCCTCGGCCTCTATGAGAAAAGCCGCGCGATCGAGACCGGCCAGCCAGTCAGCCTCGGCAAAATGCTATACGTCAATGCGGCCTCGGGACCCCAGGTCCTCTTCACCGGCGCCATCCTCTGCCTCTTGATGCTGGTGTGGATGCGGGCCGCCGTGTTGATCTACGCGCTGTTCTTCGGGCTGGTGGCCTTTCCAGGCTTCAATCACATCGTCCAGATGCTTATCACGACACCGGAAGGCTGGGGCATGCTGATAGTTGGCACGACCGTCGGCGGCCTGTTCGCCGCTTTTTCCTTCGCCATCAGCGTGTTCGCCGTGCCGATGCTGCTCGACGAGAACACCGATGCGTTCACCGCCATGGGCACAAGCATCTCACTCGTGTGGAACAACCTTCCCGTCATGTTGATGTGGGGGCTGATCGTACTGGCCCTGTTCCTCGTCAGCTTGGCGACGGCGCTCATTGGCTTGATCATCGTCTTTCCGCTCCTCGGCCACGCCACTTGGCATGCGTATAGAGCGATCAAATGAGCTGCTGCGTCCCACTCGTCCAGGGAGACGTTTCGCCGGGAGCGAACGAGCTACGCCTGGCAAGCCGAGTGCTGGGCGAAGGGCTTTATCAGACCGACCTTTCGGTACCGGGCGTGCACTGCGCCCATTGTATCCGCACGGTGGAAAGCGGGCTGCTACACCTGCCTGGCGTCGAGGCCGCCAGGGTGAACCTGTCAACCCGGCGCGCCAGCGTGAAATGGCGTGGCGAACAGGCACCGAATATCATTGAAACCTTGGCAGCGCTTGGCTTCCCAGCCCATGTATTCGAGGTGGCGGAAGAGCAAAAGGATGCGGAACTCGCTCGGCTGATCCGTGCGCTCGCGGTCGCCGGCTTCGCCGCCATGAACATCATGCTGCTCTCGGTCTCGATCTGGTCCGGAGCCGAGCCCGAAACGCGCCAGGCGTTTCATTGGATTTCGGCGGCACTCGCCCTGCACTGTCTCGTATACTCCGGACGGATCTTCTTCGTCTCCGCCTGGAGCGCCTTGAGGAGCGGCCGCACCAATATGGATGTGCCGATTTCGATTGGCGTCAGTCTTGCTTTTGCGCTGAGCCTCTATGATACGATCAATCACGGCACACATGCCTATTTCGATGCGGCAACGTCGCTGATTTTCTTTCTGCTGATCGGCAGGACGCTCGATCACGTGATGCGGGAAAAAGCCCGCGCCGCCGTGCAAGGTCTCATCCGCCTGACGCCTCGCGGGGCCATGGTCCTGCGTGACGACGGGAGCCGAGACTATCTGCCTATCGACGATATAGAGCCTGGGATGCGCATCGCGCTCGCGGCGGGCGATCGGATTCCTGTCGACGGGGTCGTGATCGATGGCCGCTCCGAGCTCGATTGCGCCATAGCCACGGGCGAGAGCGTGCCACGGCCGATGGCGCCCGGCGAGGCCATCCAGGCCGGCACACTCAATCTGACCGGCCCCCTGACCATGATCTCCACGGCCCGCGCACGGGACTCCTTTCTGGCCGAAATGGTACGATTGATGGAAGCCGCCGAAGGCGGGCGAGCGGGCTATCGGCGGCTCGCCGACCGGATGGCCGCCCTCTATTCACCAGTTGTCCACGCCACGGCATTCCTGACCTTCCTGGGCTGGATGGCGGTGACGGGTGATTGGCATCGCGCGATTTCCATCGCC
>Ga0209933_1002510_pt1 | contig 10149 bp, 13 predicted proteins | sample ThiBiot_300_biof_FD_183944 | JGI IMG/M metagenome (GOLD analysis project Ga0209933, IMG submission 183944) | Wastewater bioreactor microbial communities from Cape Town, South Africa - Thiocy_cont_300_biof (SPAdes) | ecosystem: Engineered > Bioremediation > Thiocyanate > Unclassified | place...
CGACGGCCTCGACGACGCCCGCGGCCTCGTGGCCGAGCAGGAACGGGAACTCGTCGTTGATCCCGCCCTCGCGGTAGTGCAGGTCGGTGTGGCACACCCCGCAGGCCTGCACCTGGACGACGGCCTCGCCGGGGCCCGGGTCGGGGACGATGATCGTCTCGACGGAGACGGGCTCGCCCTTCTTGTGCGCGACGACTCCGCGGACCTTCTGCGGCATGGTTCCTCCCAGATCTTCGACGGTCGGGCTCTCCTGCGAAGCCTGCCACGTGAACGCGACGGGTACCGTCCTGGCTCGTGATCGAACGCAGCGATGACAACGAGGTCGCGATCGTCCGGCTCGACCACGGCCCGGTCAGCGCCATGGACGCGGAGCTGTGCGAGGCGGTGGCGGCGCAGTTCCGGGCGCTCGGCACCGATCCGGCCGGTGCCGTGGTCCTCACCGGAACGGGCCGCGCCTTCTCGGCGGGCGCCGACCTGCGGCGTCTCGTGGCGGAGGGCGAGCCGTACATCCGGCGCTTCGTCCCGGCGCTGGACGCGATGTTCCGCGCGGTGTTCGAGCTGGGCAAGCCGGTGGTGGCCGCGGTGAACGGGCACGCGATCGCGGGCGGCTGCGTGCTCGCGGCCTGCGCCGACGTGACGCTGGCGGCCGAGGGTCGGGGTCGCCTCGGGGTGCCGGAGCTGCTGGTCGGGGTGCCGTTCCCTCGCGTGGCGATGGAGGTCGTCCGTTTCGCGGTGGGGGACGTCGTGGCGAGCCGGCTGATGCTCGGGGCGCAGACCTACCCGGTGGCCGAGGCGGTCGCGCTCGGGCTGGTCGACGAGGTCGTGGCCCCCGACGCCCTCCTCGCCGAGGCGGTGGTCCGGGCCCGCGCGATGGCCACCTCGGTGCCGCCCGACACGTTCGCCTTCACCAAGCAGCAGCTGCGCCGCGACACCGGCGAGCGCATGGACCGCTACGCCGACGAGCACGAGCGCACCGTCGAGCTGTGGAACCGCCACGTCGCGGACGGCTGGATGGCGGCCTACCTGGAGTCGGCCACCGCGAAGTGAGGGTGTGCCGGGGCGATCAGGCGGTGGCGGTGCGGATCGGGCAGCCCGCCACGTGCGCCGCGGCGGCCCGCAGCGGCCACTCCGCCCCGCAGACCCGGCACAACCGGGCCGCGCCGCGTTCGATGAGCGGGATGATCGGCTCGCCGCCCGCGAGCGCGGCGGTGGCGAGCGAGTAGATGCGCAGCTCGTCGTCGGTCATGTCCTCGCGAGGCTTGTCGACGAGCGCGCGGATCCGGGTGAGCGCGTAGTGCATCCACACGCCGCTGGTCAGCGGACCCTCCAGTGGGACGGACACGGAACCTCCCGATCGTCGACGGTGACGGCCCGATCCTCGCCCCGCCCGGTCCGCGGCGGCGCGGGATGGCGCGAAGTGAGACAGCTCAGACGGGCAGCAGGGGAGCGGGCTCGCCCAGCGCCGCGGCGATGAGCGGGGGGATCTCGCGCTTGCCGCTGCCGTCGGTGGCGATCACCACGTAGAAGGTGCGCCCGGCGCAGGTGACCTGCGCACCCCTCCGCACCTCGAAGTCCAGCGCGAAGCTGGTGCGGCCGATCCGGGCGGTGGACACGGCGACCTCGACCTCGTCGCCGAAGCCCACGCCGGCCTTCCAGTCGATCTCCGTCCGGACGAGCTGCACGTCGTAGCCGGCGTCGAGCATCGTGCGGTAGGGCAGCCCGCCGTGGAGCAGGAACGCCGTCATGGCGTCGTCGAACCACGCGAGGTACCAGGCGTTGAACACGACGCCCTGCCCGTCGACCTCCAGGTAGCGGACGTGGACGGGGTGGAGGAACGTCATTCCCGGGATCGTTCCGCCGGGGCGAAGACCACCACGATCGACAGGTCCTCGGTGACCTCGGTGAACTGGTGGTGCTCGTGGGCCTTCACGTAGATCACCGTGCCGGGGCCGACGTCGCTCTCCCCGGTCTCGGAGATCAGACGGCCGCGCCCGCGGACCACGACGTAGATCTCGTCCTCGCTGTGGGGATCCTGGCCGTCCTTGCCCCCGACGGGGATGCAGTAGGTGCCGACCGAGAGATCGGCGACGCGGAAGTGTTCCCGGTACTGGTTGGGCTCACCCTCGCGGACGGCGAAGTGGCCTGCGGCACGTAGAACCTGCACACCGGCGACGGTATCGCCTATCCCACACGCTCGCGAATAGTCCTGTTGACCGCTCGCCCGAACGCCGTGACGACGCCACGAACGGTGATCGGTTTGAGCTGGCTGAACGCCTCGGCGAGCCGGCTGCGCTCGTCGGCGGGCCGTCCCCGGTCGCGGTAGGGCTGCAGCACCTCGGCCTGGAACATGGCCATCAGGTCCTCGGCCAGCGCGGTGGTGTGCTTGTCGATGATCTCGTGCGCCCGCCGCCAGGTCTCGGCGGGCAGGCCCGAGTCGAGGACGGCGAGGCTCTCGCTCAGCGTCGCGGTGCCGTGGACGCGGACGCGGCCGGCGTCGAGCCGCGTGATGACGCCGAGGCCCTCCAACGCGTCGACGTCGGCGGGGCCCAGCGCCCGGCCGGCGCGCCGCTCGAGCTCGGTGGCGTCGATCTCCTCGATCTGCTCCGGCACCCACGGGGTGAGCAGGGCCCGTTGCAGGGCGAGGTCCTCCGCGCCCGCCGTCGCGGGCAGCCGCTCCAGCTGGCCCTCGATCGCGGCGAGGGTGAAACCCAGGCCGGACAGCTCGGTGACCAGCTCCAGCCGCGCGACGTGGTCGGGCCCGTAGAGGCCGGTGCGCCCGCGCAGCTGCGGGGCCGGGAGCAGCCCGCGGCTCGCGTAGAAGCGGATCGTGCGGACGGTGACGCCCGTGCGTTCGGAGAGCTGGTCGATCGTCAGCAGATCATCGGGTGGCTGCCCGGGTGCGGGTGTCCCGCAAGTGGTAGGTGCCGCCATGGGACGTCACAGTACGCGTAACCTTGACCTATGTGACAGTGCTGCTGTAACAAAGGTGGCACCACCCGTTGATGGAGAGGTCTGCATGTCCGAGATCCCCGAGGCATTCGTCTACGACGCCATCCGCACACCGCGCGGCCGGGGCAAGGCCTCCGGCTCGTTGCACGAGGTCAAGCCCGTCAGTCTGGTTATCGGCCTGATCGACGAGATCCGTGCCCGCTACCCGGAGCTCGACACGAACACCATCGACGACGTCGTGCTCGGCGTCGTCTCGCCCATCGGCGACCAGGGCGGTGACATCGCCAAGACCGCGGCCATCGCCGCCGGCCTGCCCGACACGGTGGCCGGGGTCCAGCTGAACCGCTTCTGCGCGTCCGGCCTGGAGGCCGTCAACACCGCCGCGCAGAAGGTCCGCTCCGGCATGGAGGAGATGGTCCTCGCCGGCGGCGTCGAGGTCATGTCGCGCGTCCCCATGGGTTCCGACGGCGGCGCGTGGGCCATGGACCCCGACACGTCGTACTCCACCGGCTTCGTGCCCCAGGGCATCGGCGCCGACCTCATCGCCACGCTGGAGGGCTTCTCCCGTGAGGACGTCGACACGTTCGCCGTCGAGTCGCAGGCGCGCGCGGCCAAGGCGTGGGCCAACGGCTACTTCGCCAAGTCGGTCGTCCCGGTCAAGGACCGCAACGGCATGACCGTGCTCGACCACGACGAGTTCATCCGCGCCGGCGCCACGCTCGACAGCCTCGCGGGCCTGAAGCCCTCGTTCGAGATGATGGGCGAGTCCGGCGGCTTCGACGCCGTCGCGCTGCAGCGCTACCACTGGGTCGAGAAGATCAACCACGTCCACCACGCGGGCAACAGCTCCGGCATCGTGGACGGGGCCGCGCTGACGCTGATCGGCACCGAGGCGGCGGGCAAGGCCGCGAACCTGCGCCCCCGCGCGCGCATCGTCGCCACCGCGCTGTCCGGCGCCGACCCGACGATCATGCTCACCGGCCCGGCACCCGCGTCGAAGAAGGCGCTGGCCAAGGCCGGCCTGAACGTCGAGGACATCGACCTCTTCGAGATCAACGAAGCCTTCGCCGCCGTCGCCATGCGGTACATGAAGGACATGAACATCAGCCACGAGATCACCAACGTCAACGGCGGCGCCATCGCGATGGGGCACCCGCTGGGCGCCACCGGCGCGATGATCCTCGGCACGCTGATCGACGAGCTGGAGCGCCGCGAGCTGCGGTACGGCCTGGCCACGCTGTGCGTGGGCGGCGGAATGGGCATTGCGACGATCGTGGAGCGGATCTGACATGGCTGACGACGCAATCGTTCCCGCGGAGGAGAAGTCGATGCAGCAGCAGAAGGCGGTGCGCTGGGAGAAGGGCGCCGACGGCATCGCCATCGTCACCCTCGACGACCCGAGCAGCAGCGCCAACACGATGAACGACGCCTACAAGGCGGCGATGGGTGAGGTCGTCGACCAGCTCGTGGCGGCCAAGGACGAGCTCGTCGGCGTGATCATCACCTCCGCCAAGAAGACGTTCTTCGCGGGCGGCAACCTCGAGCAGCTCTCCTCCGCCGGGCCGGACGACGCGCCCGCCGTGTTCGAGAACGTCACCGAGGTCAAGGCCCAGCTGCGCAAGCTGGAGACGCTGGGCCGGCCCGTCGTCGCGGCGATGAACGGCACCGCGCTCGGCGGCGGCCTGGAGATCGGCCTCGCGTGTCACCACCGCATCGGCCTCGACGCCCGCGGAGTGATCTACGGCCTGCCCGAGGTGACGCTGGGTCTGCTGCCCGGTGGCGGTGGCGTCACCCGCATCACCCGCATGCTCGGCATCGCGAACGGCTTCATGAACGTGCTGGCCCAGGGGCAGCGGATGAAGCCGGACAAGGCGCTCGAGGTCGGCATCATCGACGAGCTCGCCTCCACCCCGGAGGAGATGCTGGAGAAGGCCAAGGCCTGGATCGCCGCGAACCCCGAGGCCACGCAGCCGTGGGACCAGCCGAAGTACCGGATCCCGGGCGGCACGCCGTCCACCCCGGCGCTCGCGTCGATCCTACCGGCGTTCCCCGCGAACCTGCGCAAGCAGCTCAAGGGCGCGCCCATGCCGGCGCCGCGCAACATCCTCGCCGCGGCCGTCGAGGGCGCCCAGGTCGACTTCGACACCGCGCTGCGCATCGAGGGCCGCTACTTCGTGGAGCTCGTCTGCGGCCAGGTCAGCAAGAACATGACCAAGGCGTTCTTCTTCGACCTGCAGGCCATCAACGGTGGCAGGTCCCGCCCGGACGGCTACGAGAAGTGGGCGCCCCGCAAGGTCGCCGTCCTCGGCGCCGGGATGATGGGCGCGGGCATCGCCTACGTCTGCGCGCTGTCGGGCTGGGAGGTCGTGCTCAAGGACGTCTCTCTCGAAGCCGCCGAGAAGGGCAAGGCGTACTCCGAGTCCCTGGTCGCCAAGGGCGTCAAGCGCGGCAGGACCACGCTGGAGAAGGGCGAGGCGCTGCTGCAGCGCATCACCCCCACCGCCGACTACAACGACCTCGCGGGCTGCGACACGATCATCGAGGCCGTCTTCGAGTCGGTGGCGCTCAAGCAGGAGGTGTTCCGGGAGGCGATGAAGATCGTCGAGCCGGACGCCCTGCTGTGCTCCAACACCTCCACGCTGCCGATCACCGAGCTCGCCGCCGGTCTCGACCGCGAGGGCGACTTCATCGGCCTGCACTTCTTCTCGCCGGTCGACAAGATGCCGCTCGTGGAGATCATCCGCGGTGAGCGCACCTCGGACGCCACGCTGGCCAAGGCGTTCGACCTGACGCTGGGCATCAAGAAGACCCCCATCGTCGTCAACGACAGCCGCGGCTTCTTCACCTCCCGCGTCATCGGCACCTTCATCAACGAGGGCGTCGCGATGCTGGCCGAGGGCATCGACCCGCAGACCATCGAGCAGGCCTCCTCGCAGGCCGGCTACCCGGCACCGGTGCTCCAGCTGATGGACGAGCTCACGCTCACGCTGCCGCAGAAGATCCGCAAGGAGACCCAGGCGGGCGTCGAGGCGGCCGGTGGCACCTGGACGCCGCACCCGTCGGACGCGATCATCGACCGGCTGGTGGAGGAGTTCGACCGCAAGGGCAAGAGCAGCGGCGCGGGCTTCTACGAGTACGTCGACGGCAAGCGGACGCGGCTGTGGCCGGGCCTGCGCGAGGAGTTCAAGGCCACCAACCACGACGTCGACCTGCACGAGCTCTCCGAGCGGATGTTGTTCGTCGAGGCCATCGAGACGCAGAAGTGCTTCGACGAGGGCGTGCTGACCACGGTGCCCGACGCGAACATCGGCTCGATCTTCGGCATCGGCTTCCCGGCGTGGACCGGCGGCGTCGTGCAGTACGTCGAGGGCTACCCCGGCGGCGTCGCGGGCTTCGTGAAGAAGGCCGACGAGTACGCGCAGAAGTACGGCGCTCGCTTCGAGGTCCCGGACAGCCTCCGGAAGAAGGCGCAGGGTCTGGTCGACGCCTGACCCGGCTCCGACGAACGGCACTCCCGTCGCACAGGTTGCGACGGGAGTGCCGTTCGTCGTCTGCGGGTCAGCGCACCGTCAGCTCGGTGGCCACCGTGCCGGTGAACGCCGGCGGGTCGCCGATCGGGCTCGCGATCAGGTACTTCCCCCGGGTCAGCTGTGCCGTGCCGTAGCCGCTGGGAGCGCCTGCGCCGGGCTGGACCGCCGCCACGACGTCGGCCACGGACGCGAAGTCGACGCTGCCGTTGCGGATGCCGTCGAGGGTGGCGGCCGCCTTCGTCGACATGAACGGCGCGCCCGCGGCCGTCGAGGCACGGGCTCCGCAGATCGCGTTGCGGACGGGGGACGCCCCGGTCGGGGTGCTGGCACTCGGGACCGGATCGGCGCGCCGGCTGCGCCGCGCCCGCGAGGTGGCCGTCGAGGCACGACTGCCGATCGAGGTCAGCCGGTTGCGGCTGGAGCTGCGCGGCGCGCGCGAGGGGTTCGGCATCACCTCGCTGCGCGACCGCGTCGCCTCCGCCGGCGGCGGAGCTGTGGATCAGCAGCCCGGCGGGGGAGGGCACCGAGGTGCGGGTGGAGGTGCCGTGCGGATCGTGATCGCCGAGGACCCGGTGCTGTTCCGCGAGGGTCTCGCCCGGCTGCTGACCGAGGGCGGGCACGAGATCGTGGCCGCGGTCGGCGACGGCGGCGACCTGGCCGCGTTGAGTGCACGCGAGCGCGAGGTGCTCGCGCTGGTGGCGGAGGGCCGCACCAAATGCCGGTATCGCCCGCAGGCTCGTCCTCGCCGAACGGACCGTGGAGACGCACATGCGCGCGATCTTCCAGAAGCTGCGCATCGCCGACAGCGGCGACGACCACCGCCGGGTGCTGGCGGTGCTGGCCCATCTGGGTCAGAGCACGTCGTGACCGCGCGCCCGCAGCGCCTCCGCGAAGATGTCGGCGATCCCGGCGTAGCCCCGGTCGTTCGGGTGGAAGTGGTCGGCGGCGAGCTTGCCCTTCCAGTGCCGGGTGCGGGGGTCGCGCAGCTCCGCCAGCCGCACGGTGCCGGTGGCGACCGCCTCGTCGATCTGGGCGTTGAACGCCAGCGCCGCCGCGTAGGTGCCGGGCTGGTTGCCCACCACCGTGCCGGCGGGGAGGCGTTCGAGCAGCTCGACGTGGTCCGCGGGCAGCGTCGGGCGGTAGCGGGGGTTCATGAGGTCGTTGTTGCCGACGAGCAGCGTGACGAGGTCGGGGACGGCGCCCAGCCCCTCCAGGGCGGGGAGCTGGCGGTCGAGCACGTCGCGGACACGGCCACCGCTGATGCCGAGGTTCACCACGCGCCAGCCGGGCTTGCGGGCGGCGAGCTGCCCCACCCAGCCCCGGCGGTGGGTGCTGGCCCCGATCCCGACGGTCATCGAGTCGCCCAGCGCCACCCACAGCGGGCCCTCGGCCTGCAGGGCGGCGATGTTGTCGCGCAGCCACGCGTCGGCGTAGGGGACGGTCTGCTCCTGCACGGAACGGACGCCGCGGGAGAACCGGGACGCCAGCGACACGAACTGCCCCGGTGGGCGGCCGCTGAGGTTGGAGAACTCGAAACGCGTGGTCATCGGGGTGTGGTCGGCTGCAGGACCGCCTCCACCAGCGCCTCCGTACGCAGGTGCGTGCCCTCCTGGTAGCCGGGGTCGCGCACCATGTCGGAGAACGCGCGACGGCTGGGGTACGACACGAGCAGCACGGCGTCCCAGTCCTGGCCGTGCTCGGCGACGACCGGGTCGGCGCCGTGGCCGAAGTACACGACCGTGGCGCCGACCTTCGCCGCGTACGGGCGGAAGTGGGCGATGTACTCGTCGTACCGCTCCGCACCGCCCTCGGCGAAGCGCAGCAGGTTGAGCATCACGACGGGGGCATCGGGCTCGACGGCGAGGAACGCCTTCATGTCGGCGCCTGTGGGGTTGATCGCCATCAGCTCATCCTGCCTGAACGGATTCGGGCATTGTGGACACGTGGCCGACTGGATTTTCGCGATCGTCGACCGTCTCGGGGCTCTCGGGGTGGGACTACTGATCTTCCTGGAGAACGTGGTCCCGCCGATCCCGTCGGAGGTGATCCTGCCGTTGGCGGGGTTCCGGGCCCGCTCCGGCGCGCTCGACCTCCTCACGGTGTGGCCGGCGTCCGTCGTCGGGTCGGTGGCCGGAGCCCTCGTGCTCTACGGGCTGGGCACGTGGCTCGGCCACGACCGCCTGCGGGCGCTCGCGGCGCGGCCGTGGTTCGTGCTGGCGAGCGTCTCGGACATCGACCGGGGCCGTGAGCTGTTCGCGCGCCACGGCGGCAAGGTCGTGCTGCTGTGCCGGTTCGTGCCGTTCCTGCGCAGCGTCGTGTCCATCCCCGCCGGCATCGAGGGCATGCCGCTGATGCGCTTCGTCCTGCTCACCGCGCTCGGCAGCGGGATCTGGAACGCCGCCTTCCTCGGCATCGGCTGGCTGCTGGGGGAGAACTGGGCGCAGGTGGAGGGCTGGCTCGGGCCCGTCTCCTACGTCGTGATCGGGCTGCTCCTCGTCGGACTGGCCGTGCTGGTGGTGCGGCGGTACCGCGGACGGCGGGCCGCCCGGTCCTGACTCCTCGGATGCGGAGCCGGCTTGCCCCGGGCCCCGGTTGTAGGTCAAGCTTCCGCGCCGGTCCCGCGGAGCGGGCCGGAAGCGAGAGAGGTGCACGTGACCACGGATCAGGAGTGGGCCGAGGAGGACTGGGCGGCCGAGCGGACGCGGTTCGCGATCCTGCGGGCCGGTGGCGACCCCGACGATGTCGCCGACATGCTCGTCGGTCCGCTGGCCCGCGAGTTCGTCCGGCTCGCGGAGCACCTCGCCGACGCCGACACCGTGCACGGCGTGCTGCAGCGGGTGGTCCGCGCCGCGTCGGTGGTGGTGCCCGGCGCCGATCTCGTCAGCGTCTCGATGCGCGCCCAGGACGGCCTGCACACACCGGTCCAGACCGAGCCGCTCGCCACCCGGCTCGACGAGGTCCAGTACCGGCTCGACGAGGGCCCGTGCGTCGACGCCACCCGCACGCCCGGCCTGGGCGTGACGTTCTCCGACGACCTGGGCTCCGGCCGCGAGTTCCCGACGTTCGGGCCCGCCGCCGCCGAGCTGGGAGTGCACAGCGTCCTCGCGGTCGGGCTCTTCCCGCACGGCGGTGCCACCCCGCGGCTGGGTTCGCTCAACATCTACTCGCGGTCCCGGGGCGGGCTCGACGAGCTCGACCGCGACCTCGCCCTCGTGCTCGCCGCCCACGCCTCCACCGCGCTGCACGCCACGATGGCGTCGTCGACGGCGGAGCTGGAGATGGCGCAGCTGCGGGAGGCGATCAACAGCCGGGACGTGATCGGGCAGGCCAAGGGCATCCTCATGGAGCGCCGCGGGATCTCCGCCGACGAGGCCTTCGACACGCTGCGCCGCGCCTCGCAGGCGCTCAACGTGAAGCTGGCGCAGGTCGCCGAGACGCTGGTGGAGCGGCGCATCGAGATGTAGGGGCGAACCACAGGGCTTCGCCAGGCTCCTCTCAGGCAGCGGGACGACCGTGGTCCGTACGCCGAACCGAGGAGTTTCGATGACCGTGTCAAGCCGCGCTGACTGCCGGGGCTGGTGCCTCGGTGGTGAAGGTGCGGTTGTCGCGGATCAGGGCCCAGACCAGGTCGACCAGCCGGCGAGCGAGCGCGATCAGGGCTTGTGCGTGC
>Ga0209933_1002511_pt1 | contig 10147 bp, 7 predicted proteins | sample ThiBiot_300_biof_FD_183944 | JGI IMG/M metagenome (GOLD analysis project Ga0209933, IMG submission 183944) | Wastewater bioreactor microbial communities from Cape Town, South Africa - Thiocy_cont_300_biof (SPAdes) | ecosystem: Engineered > Bioremediation > Thiocyanate > Unclassified | place...
AACAAAGCGACGTCGAACGGCCGCACACGATGGTCGAGCAGTGCAATGGGAGGAAAACAATGAAAACATGGATCGCCAGCGCGTTGGTGGGCGCTTTGGCTGCGGCTCTCGCGGCCGCGATGCCCGCTGAGGCGCAGGACTATCCGAACCGGCCGATCAGGCTGGTCACCTTCGGGACACCAGGCACGACCAGCGACGTGGTGACCCGGACTGTGGGCAAGCGTCTCTCCGAACGGCTGGGGCAGCCGGTCGTCGTCGACAACAAGCCCGGCGCCGATGGCGTCATCGCCGCCAGCGACGTCGCCAAGGCGGCACCTGACGGCTACACGCTGTTCTTCGCCTCCAATACGCCGGTGGCGGCCGCCCCCGCGCTGCGCAAGTCGCTGCCCTACGATCCGATGAAGGATCTCACGCCGATCACGATGATGGGCTATTTCACCTTCTTCCTCTACGTCAACCCGGCCGTGCCGGCCAAGACGCTGGCGGAGCTGATCGCCTATGCCAAGGCCAACCCTGGCAAGCTGTCCTACGGCAGCGGCAACGCCACCGGCAGCGTCGGCGGGGCGCAGATCGCGGCGCTGTCGGGCGTCGACATGGTTCACGTGCCCTACAAGGGCGAGCCGCAGGCGCTGGTCGATCTCCTGATGGGGCGTATCGATCTCATGATCGCGACCCCGACCACCGGCCTCAGCCACACCAAGGAGGGCAAGCTGCGGGCTTTGGCAACGACGCTGAAGGAGCGCTCGCCGATGCTTCCCGATGTGCCCACCATCTACGAGGCGGGCCTGCCGCAATTCACGATCACGTCGTGGGGCGGCATGTTCGGCCCGGCGAAGATGCCGAAGGAGATCGTGGCACGCCTCAACAAGGAGCTGGCCGAAGTGATGAAGGACTCCGAAGTGGCCCGCATCATCGCGAACCAGGGCTTCATGCTGTCGGCGTCCACGCCCGAGGAGCTGCAGAGCTTTCTCAAGGACCAGATCGCCGCCTGGAAGGTCTCGGTGAAGGCCGCGGGCATCGAGCCTGAGTGATGGGTCCTGCTATTGTCGAATGGTGCCAGCAATGATGAGCTATAGGCTGCCTTTCTATAACTCATGAAATGGTGAATTCATGAGCTATAGAATGGGTGGCATTGGCCCATGGCGTGAAGAGCTTCACCACGGGACGGAAGTCTTGTTCTCCTTGACGGTTTGCTTTGCCGCTGCAGACGAGATCGTAGGTCTGAGACTGGGTTAGTCGTTGCATGGTTCACCTGTTGGTTCGGGGTGAGCGCAGCGTGCTGCTGCTGAACCCCTGCCTCGTGGCGAACAGCGGGTGTGCAAACGGAGCGAGCGGGTTCGCGGGGAACCGGCTGTAGGAAGCAGAGCGACCGAAGCTGTGCGGAAGCCGTTTCGAAGTGCGCAGAGGGCAGAGCCGTAAGACTTTAGAATAAGAGGGGCGCCGCAAGCGCTCGGCCCTGCTTGCGGGAGGGATTGTCACCGGACGGCGAAGACGTCACTTTTGCGACCACTTTTTGTTGAAAATGCGGGACTGTGAACATGCCATTTTCGACGGCTGAATAAACCATACATAGGCCCAAATATCATTTCCATAGACCATTGATTGTAAAAGGGCATTTTATGATGTTCTTGTATTGTTCTTTTCGCGAATAATCGCTAATGTCGACGCGTGATCAAGGTCGCGCCTGCCAATGGCCGATACCGGCAAGTTGATCAGTGCCGCGCAGCATGCGCTCGGCGTTATCTGGCGGGACGGCTACCGCTATAGGAAGGTGGGCGTCGTGCTTCTCAAGCCAGAAAAGCGTCGACGACATCGCGCAGGCTCTTTGAGCGTGCCGCGATGGCTGGTCTATTCGGCGGATGCGGGCCGTCGATGCGCTCAATAGCTAGTTCGGCCGGGACAAGGTGTCATTCGGCACGACCGCCCGGCCCGAGCGCCTGGCACTTGCGAAGTTAGCTGCTGAGTTCCCGCTGCACGACGGAATGGAGGGCTTCTACAGGTCTGAAGCCGTGTACCGATCGGGGGATGGGCTCAATGCCAGTAGGAACGAGCCGTCAAGGGGTGGCTATCCCCGCAACTGACCGAATACACAACAGCGCAACCTGCCGGCCGCGCCCGGATGTGGTCTAACAGCGCGACGGTTGGTGGGGAATTATTGATTCATTGTCAGCGCAAAATGCGGTAGTCTCTCTAGGACTGGAAGGCTTGTTTTGTCGAACGTTAAGCAAATCCTGGCCATGTTGAGGAGCCGAGCTGAAGGCGACGACGAGACCTTCTTCTCGATCGCCCTGCAGGTCGCGGCCGCTGAAGCGCGCCAGGGACACCGTGAAGTCGCTGAGGAAATGCGCGCCGAGGTCGACAAAGCCCGCGCAAGCTCGGGCCGTGGGCAATCGGTCCCGATTCAATTCGCAAGTCCGCGCGGCAGCCTTGAAGGTCTGCTCGAGCTACGGAATCCTCGCTTCAACCTCAAGGACGTCGTTCTCAAGGACGAGTTGGTCAGGCGTATCAACGATGTTCTGCGCCAGCAGCGCAAGCGTGATTGGCTTCGTGAGTACGGCAAAACGCCGAACCGGCGATTGCTGTTTGTTGGGCCGCCCGGATCCGGCAAGACCATGTCGGCGGAAGCATTGGCGGGTGAGTTGCACCTACCATTGTATGTCATCCGCCTCGACTCCCTGATTACAAGATACATGGGCGAGACCGCATCGAAGCTGAGGATGATCTTCGATGAAACAGGCAAGCGTCGTGGCGTCTATCTTTTTGATGAATTTGACGCGGTGGGCAGCCACCGCACGGCGACCAATGACGTGGCCGAGATGCGCCGTGTCTTGAACTCGTTTTTGCAGTTCATGGAAGAGTCGAGCGCCACCGATAGCGTCATCATCTGCTCGACCAACCATCCGAAATTGCTCGATCGTGCGCTCTTGCGTCGATACGACCAGGTGCTCGAATTCGATGCGCCGACCTCAGTCCAAATCCGCAAGCTGATCACGGGCCACATTGGTCCGCTGAAGATCGTCAAAGCCAACTGGAGGAAAATCCTTCTGGAAGCCGAAGGGCTGAGCCAGTCGGAGATCGTGCGCGCGAGCGACGACGCGGTTAAGACGGCTATCTTGGACGAGCGTAGGATTCTGAGTACGGACGATTTGCTCGAGCGTCTTCACGAGCGTCATTCGATGCGCAATGCGTTTACGGAGACGAAAGGCGCATAGGTGAATGGCGTCGAGATTTACGCTTCCTCACATTGAGATCACGAAGTTCAAATCCCAACATAGTTACCAAGGCGTAGGCGCAGGCGGCGGTGTCGGGGCGAAAGAGCGCGAGGAGCATGGCCGGCGTCTGCAGGGCCAGCTTGATGCGGCGTTCAAACTGGTAGAGGCGATGCGTCCGAAGGATGATCGGCTGCCGCCTCCCACGACAACCATTCTGGAAGTTGAACTTCGGCGAGGCGCAAGCCCCGAAATCTTTCAAAGGAAGAAATTGGGCCTAAGGCCAGGGGCCTCCAAGGTCGATGAGAAGGAAGCGCGGACCATCGCACTGTTTTTGCCGGATGCGTCACGCGAAGCGCTTGCAGCCATTCTCGAGGAATATCGGACGGGCGAGCTTACGAAGGTCGGGCAAAATCCGCCGAATAAGGCGCTGGTGGAAGCCATTCAGGCATTCCGCATCGCCCAGCTTGCAACCGTATGGACGGACGCACGGGAAGCCCTTCCCGAAGATCCTGAGCACCTGATGTGGTGGGCGCTTTGGTGTTGGCCTGAAGCGGAAGCCCAAATCGAAGAGGTATGCGCGCGGATAGAAGTGCGAGCGGCCAACAGAGACGGGCGCTTGTACTTTCCGGACGTGACCGTCATCCCGGTGCTGGCGAAGCGTGTCGCCATTGAACTCATGCTTTACCTCACGGGTGCGATCGCCGAGGTCAGGCGCGCCACCGATAACCCGACATTCTTTACCGACGAGGTTACGGCGGATCAGCATGCATGGTCGGACGATCTTGCAACACGAACTGTCTGGCCGGGTACGGAAGCACCTTCTGTTTGTGTATTCGATACGGGCGTGAACCGAGGCCATGCGCTGATTGAACCCGCTGCCGCCGCCACCGATTTGCATGCTGTAAACAGAGACTGGGGTGTCGATGATCACGACGCAGGCGGCCATGGTACGTCCATGGCCGGCATGGTCCTGCACGGTGATCTGACAGCAGCCCTCAGCGATACTGCGCAGCGGACGCTAAAACATCGCCTGGAGTCGGTGAAGCTTCTACCGCCCAACGGTTTCGATCCAAACGATCCGGCTAGCTACGGTGTCCTGACGCAAATTGCGATATCGCTGCCGGAAATCACCGCACCCGAAAGGCAGCGTGTGTTTTGCATGGCCATCACGAACCGCAACGTTTCAGGGGCGACGCCATCGAGTTGGAGCGCTGCGATTGATCAAGCGGCGGCAGGAACCATGCTCGGTGACGAAGAGCAGGCGCCAAGGCGCCTCATCGTCGTTGCTGCAGGTAATATCGGGGCGGAAACAGATGCTGAGAGAATTAGGGATCAGGGCGAGTTTCCCATCGAGGATCCAGCGCAGGCATGGAATGCACTGACCGTTGGCGGCTACACCGATCTGATCGATGTGACCGAAGAAGGGTATGAAGACTGGCAGCCCTTGGCCGCTGCCGGCGATCTAAGCCCGCATAGCCGAACGAGCGTTACCTGGCCGCACGGGCGCACGCCGATTAAGCCTGAGATCGTCATGGAAGCCGGCAATCGCGGTATCAATCGGGCTCGGACAGAAGTTCTCACCTTCGGTTCTGTATCGTTGCTGTCGACCGGAAGCGATATGGACGACCCACTGGTGTCTTTTGAGGCAACGAGCGCCGCATCAGCACAGGCCGCGCGTTTGTCGGCCCGGCTTGCCGCTGACCATCCTGAATACTGGCCCGAAACCATTCGCGGGCTCATCGTCCATAGCGCCGAGTGGACGCCGCCAATGCTCGATGCCTTCGGGGTGACGGCGGGCAAGAGGGGAAGCTACGAAATTGTCAGACGCTTTGGATATGGTGTGCCTGACTACGACCGGGCAACCGCGTCCGCCAACAATCACCTCGCGTTGTTCGCCCAGACAGACATCCAACCTTTCAAGATGGAAGGCAAAAGGCAATTCAACGAGTGCCACTATTACACGCTGCCGATTCCGCGTGACCTGCTGGTCCGTCTTGAAAATGCCGAAGTCGCTCTCAAGATCACGCTCTCGTACTTCATCGACCCAAATCCCGGCCTGTCCGGGAGCGTCGAGCCTCAGCGCTACCAATCCTTCGGGCTGCGCTTCGATCTGCGGCGTAACGGCGAACCTCTCGACACGTTCAAGAAGCGTGTGAATGCAGCCGAGCGCGAAGATCCGCGCAGAGGACCTCGAGTCGAGCCCGACGACGATAGGTGGAGGCTTGGCGCGAACAGTGTTTCTGCCGGTTCACTTCACTGCGATACATGGACCGGCCCCGCCATTGAACTGCTCGGGCGGGATATGCTCTGCATCAAGCCGGTCCTGGGCTGGTGGCGCGACAAGTCGGGCAAAGAGTATGTCAACAAGCAGACACGGTACTCTTTAATCATCACTTTCAAGACCAAAGATGAAGCCATCGATCTCTACACGCCGATCAAGGCAGTGGTCGATGTGCCTATCAGTGTGGGTGCTGATATCGAAGTCGACGCCAGTTAATGCGCCCATTCGCGGTCGCGAAGGTGATGTCTAGAGGTTCGCTAGGTTGGCGATATGATTGTAGTTGATGACGCGCGGGTCCGCTCCCATGACAGGGAAGCGGCTGATGACATGGTGGCGGATCTTTGTGAGGCTGAGATTCTCCTTGAGGAGATGTTCCCGTTTCACTTCCTTATCAAGCGCACGTCCGTAGTAGTTCACGAGGCTGCGATTGTATCGCAGGTATAGGGTCAGATTGGATTCGACCTTTGAAAGGTCGATCCAGTTGTTCTTGCATTGCAGATTGTAGATGGTCGAACCCTTTGTTGCGACGACATCGAATTCTTTGCGGTTAATGCGTTTGATGCCCGTGACAGAGAATCCCATCTCTACCAAGTCCTTCTTCACCATGCCCTCGAAGATAAAGCCAGCGTGAATCTGAAATCGGCGCCGACTGCCTGGGTGAATGTTCTTGTAGGCATAGAGAAAGCGAGAGAGCAGATTGATATTGGAGACCATAAGGTCGCCCAAATCGATGAAGGGTTCATTGGCATTTGTATTGGTGGCGTAGTCGGAAGGTCTGTTCACGAGCGGGCGTTCAAGGGAAGTCGAATCGAACGCAGACTGGCTCTCGAGGATCTTCTGGAACTCCTTCTTTGAAATGTGAATGTAGTAGTCGTCCCGAGCATGGCGAGAAAAGAATTCTAGGGTCTGCGCCATAGCGATGAATTCACTATCGGCAAGCCCGTAGGGGGGGCGTAGGTCGCGGCGACCTGCTTGGTGTCGTTCCGAAATTTAACGGCAGAAAAAATTCTTCTTGCGTCAACTCGTTCCAACAGTGGCTGGACTATTTGATCGCGCCGAAACTCTTGCATCGCGACAATCGATGCGCGGTCGGGCTCAAGAAAGCCGCCTTCGAGAGCGTCGAAGGCATGGCTGCCCATGGCGCCGACGGCGTCATCGCCGCCAGCGACGTGGCCAAGGCGGCGCCCGACGGATACACGCTGTTCTTCGCTTCCAATACGCCGGTGGCGGCAGCGCCGGCGCTCCGCAAGTCACTGCCCTACGATCCGATGAAGGATCTGACGCCGATCACGATGATGGGCTATTTCACCTTCTTCCTCTACGTCAACCCGGCCGTGCCGGCCAAGACGCTGGCGGAGTTGATCGCTTACGCCAAGGCCAACCCCGGCAAGCTGTCCTACGGCAGCGGCAATGCCACTGGCAGCGTCGGCGGGGCGCAGATCGCGGCGCTGTCGGGCGTCGACATGGTTCACGTCCCCTACAAGGGTGAGCCGCAGGCTCTCGTCGATCTCCTGTTGGGGCGTATCGATCTCATGATCGCGACCCCGACCACCGGCCTCAGCCACACCAAGGAGGGTAAGCTGCGGGCTTTGGCAACGACGCTGAAGGAACGCTCGCCGATGCTTCCCGATGTGCCTACCATCTACGAGGCGGGCCTGCCGCAATTCACGATCACGTCATGGGGTGGCATGTTCGGCCCGGCGAAGATGCCGAAGGAGATCGTGGCGCGCCTCAACAAGGAACTGGCCGAAGTGATGAAGGACCCCGAAGTGGCCCGCATCATCGCGAACCAGGGCTTCATGCTGTCGGCATCCACGCCCGAGGAGCTGCAGAGCTTTCTCAAGGACCAGATCGCCGCCTGGAAGGTCTCGGTGAAGGCCGCGGGCATCGAGCCTGAGTGATCGATGCTGTTGCCGAAAACACTTTGTATTGATGATAGTGTGGGCTTGCTTCACACTTGAGCTAGTGATCACGTCGATGCAGATGTTCTTCAATCTACATTCTGGGCATGCCTCCACATCCTTCGCTCAGTGCGCCACGACTAGCAGCTGATCCCATCCACCCCGTGGAAGCCATGGGGCCTTACGAATTATGCTGGTGCCGTTCAGGCAAGAAATACAAGTGGTGTCATTTTCGGCGTGACCAACAGGAGCCTATCAACGTATTCGAGTTGGAAGCGAAGATGATCTCGGAGTTACGAGACGGCTACTGCTTGCACCCCGATCCTTCCGCCGATCCCTGTAGCTCAACGATTATTAAGGCTCATACTGTTCAGAAGAAAGGTGGTCTTAGTGCGATTGCGGAGGACGGACACGTCCTGACCGTGAAACCCACGATGAAGGAGTTGATCGAAACCGAAGGCAATCCGCAACCGCGCAAGATTGGTATTAACAATGCGTCAGTCTTCCCTGGCTTCTGTGGCAAGCATGATACGGCGCTCTTCAAGCCGATCGAGGGTAAGTCACTGTCGCTGACCAAGGATACGGCCTTTCTTTTCTCCTATCGAGCTATCGCCTACGAGAGGTTTGCAAAGGAAGCGCAGCTACGGGGTGCAGCTATCCAGCGCGAAGCCGACCGCGGCCATCTATTCCGGACGCAGGCCGTCATACAGATGCAGCAAGATGCCATGATCACTGGCATTAGGATCGGCATGCGCGATGTCGAACGATGGAAGAGCCAGTTCGATGATCGCCTACGGTCTGGCGAGCGAGATGACTTTCACTTTCTCGCTGTCAGATTCAATCAGGTCCTACCGATCGTGGCCTGCGGTGCCTTCCATCCTGAATTCGACTTGCAAGGAAATCCGTTACAGAAACTCGGCCGCGAAGGCATCGACTTTGATCATATCACATTGACAGTGACCACGTTCGAGGGAGAGACAATCATGGTTCTTGGTTGGGTCGGTGCCGATGACGGTCCGGCCAAGGCACTCACGGATTCTTTCCTCGCAATCGAAGATGCCCGCAAGGCCGATGCGCTACTCCGAGTCCTGTTTATTCATACAGACAACCTTTTTCTTCGGCCAAGTTGGTGGAAGGCGCTACCTGAGGCAGATAAGAATATCTTAAATGAGATGACACGAAGCGGTACCACCATGCGCATGCGTTCCGGTATCGAAATGGCCGACGATGCGAAGTCTTTCCTCTTTGCTGATGTCGCAGAAGTTACCAGAGGCTAGGCAGCCTGCAGCACTCAGAAGTGCTTCCGCTCCTACTTCGACGTTGTCATCAGAGCCGATTGACGCTTGGCCACCAGTTGGTCCTACCAATTTTTCTTAACCAGCTTCGAGCTTTCTCTGGCTGCAAGAGACTCCGTGCTTCATTGTCGCGAGGCATCGCGGAAGTGATGCTCGAAAATACAGCAATGTGATGAAGTATCGATGGTACCCGCTGCCGGACTCGAACCGGCACGGCCTTGCGGCCTCGGGATTTTAAGTCCCGTATGTCTACCAATTCCATCAAGCGGGCATCGCGGACGCGACCTTAAGTGGCGAACCTCGCTGGCGAAAGGGCCGCTTCGGTGACGCCGAGATCGGCGACGTCGGCCGGCAGGCCCTTGCCGAGGGCGAGGCTGGCGGCGAGCTGGCCGGCGGCATAGCCGGTCTGGATGCCGTAGCCGCCCTGGCCGGCCAGCCAGAAGAAGCCGTCGACCCTGGGGTCGTAGCCGGCGACCAGATTCTTGTCGGCGACGAAGGATCTGAGTCCCGCCCATTTGTTCTTGATGCGGCGGATCTGCAGCGTGGTCGCCGTCTCGATACGGTCGACGGCAATGGCGATGTCGAGTTCCTCGGGCTGCGCATCGCACGGCTCCGACGGCGTCTCGTCGGCCGGCGAGGCGAGGAACTGGCCGACTTCCGGCTTGATGTACCAGGTCTCGTCGAAGTCGATGGCCATCGGCAGCTTCGCAAGCTCGAGTCCCGGCGGGGCGTCGAAGGTGAAGGCGGTACGGCGCTTGGGGACGAGCCCGACCGGCTTGGCGCCGGCGAGGCGCGCGATCACGTCGGCCCAGGCACCCGATGCGTTCACGATGTTGGCGGCGCTGATCGTCTCGCCGTTGGCGAGCCGGATCGTCCAGCGGCCGCTTTTGCGCTCGATCGCTGCGACTTCGGCGTTGAGCCGCAGCTCGGCGCCCGCGGCGCGCGCGCCCTTCAGGAAGCCACTGTGGATCGCCGCGACATCCATGTCGTCGGCCTCGGGCTCGTAGACCGCGCCGCCGCCGACATGCTCGGGTTTGAACAGGGGCTGCAGGCGCAATGCCTCGGCAGGCTCCAGCCAGCGTACACTCGGCACCAGGCGCGCATATTCGGCGGCCGCCCGCTGCACCGCCTCCTTCTGCTCGGCGCGGCCGGCGATCAGCGCGCCGCGCGGCGTGAGCAGCGGATGGTCGGAGAAGCCCTGCGGTGGGTTGCGGTAGAAGCGGCCCGAGGCCACGGTGATGGCGCGGATTTCCGCGCTGCCATAGGTCTCCGAATGCAGCGCCGCCGAGCGGCCGGTCGTGTGGTAGGCCGCGACATGCTCGCGCTCGAGGATCACCAGCTTCGCGTGAGGCGCGAGGTGATAGGCGGCGGCGACTCCGGCGATGCCGGCGCCGATGACGGCGAAATCGAAATCCTGCATGCGGGGCACATTGCAAGGTCGGCGCCCTGCCTGCAATA
>Ga0209933_1002512_pt1 | contig 10145 bp, 11 predicted proteins | sample ThiBiot_300_biof_FD_183944 | JGI IMG/M metagenome (GOLD analysis project Ga0209933, IMG submission 183944) | Wastewater bioreactor microbial communities from Cape Town, South Africa - Thiocy_cont_300_biof (SPAdes) | ecosystem: Engineered > Bioremediation > Thiocyanate > Unclassified | place...
CGAGCCGCGCCCGCCGAGGGCGATGTCGTGATAGATGCCGCCGGCCTCCGCCAAAGTGCTTTGGCGCCTCGGCCACGCTCTGAGTCGCGGCTTCTACAGCGCAATGCCCAAGCGACTAGGGGATGAACCCTTGATGTTCAACACCGACAATCTCTGCCACCAGGTCAACATCCAAAGCTCCGCTCCAGCGTAGCGGTCGGGCATCCGTTGCTTCGTGACCAGAACAGAGGCGCTCAGGGTAGGGCTCACGCTATGGCGCCGAAATCGATGTCTCCCGCTGGATCTCGCTGTCCCTTGACCAGACGAGCGGTTACGTCGAACGGAAGCGCAACTGCTTTACCGATCATGGCCTCCAAATAGCTTGCCGACCCTTTAACGCCAACAAGACCTTTAAGAAGCACAGGGTTGGTCTCTTCTTGCACAGGTGATCGAAATCTCTTGTACGCCAGATAGCATATAACGTTGTCAACCTTTGTAATCTGAAGCAACCGAAGCGCTGCGATTGCCGATAAGTACATCCCTTCATACTGACTAAGGACTGTTTCCCAAGTTCGTGCGTCCAATCCGCTTTTCAACTCAACGATATGAAGATCAATCTGGCCTTGACGAAAGGTGACACGAAGAGCCCAGACGAGTGGTGCCTTCTTCTTTGACTTGATGATTATGGTGGGGAGCGCGGTAGAGAATTTGGCAATCCCCGCTCCATCTTCGCTAAGCTCTTCGAATTCTATTTTACTCTCGGCCTCGAATACAAAATCTTTGTTGAGGTGAATTAGGCATCCGCGATGATCTTCAATCATCGGAAGCTCTCGTCAACGCAATCGTCTCCTTGGCAAGATCAACGAGCGTTTCGTTGAGCGAACTAACAGCGAATGCCCCATCTCGAATGTCGAGCTTGCGGATAGTGGTCTCGTCTTCATGGTCGATAAACTCATAGACGGCCACCATTTTGGGGTCAATAAGGTCCCCCTTGCTGTATCCGAGACTCTTTACCAAAGTCGATCTTACTGGCATCGCATGTGCGATCATCAGATTGTTCAATTGCTGAAAGAATGTGTCGCTGTGCGTGGTTACGACAATCCGAGAGCCCGTGTTCAACAGTCTGGCGATCGCGCGAGCCATCTCCCGCTGTGCGGAAAGATGCAGATGAGCCTCCGGCTCTTCAAAGATTAGCAAGCCGTTGGCCAGTCCTTGCTTCACAGCGAGGAGGAACGGCGCCACTTCGGTAATCATCGACGAGGTAGCGTGAAGGGGGAGGGGAGCATCCATTCGCTTTGAGCGGAAGCTGAACTGCGGCACCTCATCGTCCGACGCGATGACGTCGCCGTCAATCAAATTTGCGCCGATCCAGCTAGCTAGATTCTTCATTTTTGACCGTGGAGGAACATAGCCGACAAACGTTAGTCGCCGGAGAAAGTCCCTTATTGGCTCTGGCAATGGCACAGGCGTCGCGTTCTCGTCATCCAGAGATTGTGCGAGCAGCGAGCGAAATGCCAATATCAAGCCAGTTCTCGCGGCGGGGATGTACATAGACCGCCGTAATTCATCCCATGCCGGACCAAATGCCGCTCTAAATGCCACCTGCGCAAATAGCCTGTCGCCAAGGCGACGAATCCCATCCTGCGCCCGGCTGACGGTCCTCAGCCGAACAGAGAGTATTCCATTCTTCTCGTTGTCGAAGATCGCGCCAGTCGTAGTGATAGACGACGAAGACTTGTCTTGTCCACCCTCACTTACCTCAGTTGAATTCATTAGAACGATAAACGGGACGAAATCGTCACTCGGGACAATAGTTACTTCAGTCTTTGGAAAGCCATCGAAAGCAAATGCTCGTTTTAGTTGAGCTCCGATGCGCTCTCGAAGCATTAGATTGACGGCGGCAACCAATTGCTGCCGCATGTCGTGCGTGACTTCGATATCCGCGGCCTGCTTTTGCTCTGCGAGCTTGACAAAGTCGTTCCACCAGTCCGGCCGATAGGCTTCGGCATGGTCACTCATCCATCGCGGCGACAGCTGCGTGAGGGTCCAAAGGAGGGTTGCTGCGTAGCTCTTACCGGTGTTGTTTTTTCCGACAAACAGGGTCAGCGCGGCAGGCTCGATCGAGCCTGACTTGATCCGACCAAGATTGCGAAATTCGATCCGAGCCACTCTTTCCTGCCTACGTCTGCGGTGGCCGCTTGCCTGTCAGCTCACCCATGCGCCCTACCATACTGGGCCTCGATGAACAAATCTTGCGGTGTTCGGATGTTCCTCACTCGGGCGCGGATACTCAAAGCGCCAACTTGACGATGAGTGCCTGCCACAGGGTCGCTTTGGCCGAGGTGGGGAGCTTCTGGGCCAATTCGAGCGGATTGCCGTGCAAACGATGCGCCGTTGCGCCGTGGCCCTTTATCCCGGCCGGCATCAAGGTCCGTCATACGCTTTGATCGGATTGGTGGAGGCGCTGCGGCCCACTTCGCTGATGCGCATCCCGTGCGCGGGCTCCTGCGGACGCGAGAACAGAGGGTTCGGGGGAGGTCGCTAGCGATGCGGCGCGATGCCGTGGATGATGTGCAAAGAGCCGGTTGCGATCGTCCACGATCGAACTAATCTGGCGGTGATGAGGGAAACTACCCCCCCATCACCGCCGCGGGCGCGCCAGCCCAGGCTCGGGGTCGCTACTCTTGGCAGGGGGCGACCCCTTTTGTTCGCCTGAGCAGCACCAGATTCATCGAAAGCTGGCTTCGCGGTCAAGGAATAGTGGTGCCAGAAGCTTGGGCGGCTACATGTCGTGTGAGCCGGTTGCGCCGCTGCAGACCGGGCCGCGGGCTGGGGAAGACTCTATCGTCCGATGACCTAAGCAGAAGCAGAACAATGGGTTGCGAGCACTCATGTCAGATGCGGCATTGTGGATAGGCCTCGCGAGTAGGCCTTCTAAAACGCGTCATATGGCGGCGTGATGTCCACAGGATGGGCGCTATTGATGGGCGGTCGCGTTACCTCGGACTCGGCTCAAGCCAGCCCTTGAGTTGTCTGAATTGAATTGTTGGAGCCGGCATGGTTGCCGAGCGCGTCGCGTGGAGCCGCTGAGCCTGGGCGGAACGGGGAGGGAACGTCCTGCTACCGATTTGCTACCCAACGCGGTAGCACGTGCCGGTACGACGGTGCCCCAAGCCGGACGATGCAAGGCAGAAACCGGAGATATCCTAGGATAGATCGGCACGGGGCAGCACAGCGAATGACGGCCGCGACCGAATTTCAAGACCGCTGCCTTAAACCACTCGGCCACCCATCCTGCGCGGCCGGGCCTTGGCCGAAGCGCCGCGGCGTCACTCCGCGGCCTTCCTGCGGTTCCCGGACGATCGTCGCGCGAAGGCCGGGAAACGGCAGAGGAATGGCGGAGAGGAAGGGATTCGGAACATTCCCTTCAACCCGGCAAAACCGGCTGCACGCTTTAACTTTCATCCAAGGTCCGACCGAGGGCTGGCACTGATGCTGGTACAGGATCTGGTACAAGACCACTGCAACCCCGGTCGACAGGCGCAGTCATGCCCCCTGACGGTGCCGCGCGTCAAGAATGCTTGAAGGCGTGTGGACAATGTGCCACAAAACGCCCCGTCAGATGATGGGCTGGCGAATTGCGTCGCAACCGCGCCTCGGCGATTCGGACCCCCTTCACCTCAGCGAGATTTCGAAGCCGGGCTACGCGCTCGGCTTTTTTGATTCTTGACCGAAACCGGGGGTTTGGCGGCCCCCGGCTCCTCGGCCGGATCGGACCGCGGCAACGACAGGGCCGGCCGTGGCGCGGCCGGTCCTGTACCCCAATGACCGGCAACGCGATGGGTTCATGAGCAGCATCTCGATCAACGGCCGCAAGGTGGTCGTCGTCGAGAAGAAGCTCGGCCGTCGCACGCTGCCGGTCCCGGTCGACCGCCGCAACGAGCTGGCTCGCCAGCTCGAGGGCATCGAGGAGCGTATCAACCGCCTTTCTGTCTCGCGGCACGATCCGGAGCGCTTCTTCGTGCAGCGCTCGGAGATCGCCGACGATCTTCGGCGCCTGGTCGCCGATTTGCGAACCTGACCATTCGACTTCGACACGGCGCGTCACCGCCCGACCGACATCGTTCTGCGTCTCGGTCGTAGCCTTGGTGGCCGCCCGGGGAACCGCCGCCTCATCGCCTGCCGAGCAGGCTGGCCTGCGCTGGCGCGCCGTGTCGGACATCTCACAGGAGCTTCGATGCACAAGCGCCATGTCGTGGCCGGCCATGTCGGCGGCTATCTTACGGCTGCGATCGCCGCCGCGATGCTGCTTGCCACAGGCACCATCTCCCACGGCCCCTCGCTTCGCGCGCCGGACCTGGCGATGCTTGCCGACGTTAGCTTCAAGAGGCCGCCCAGGCGCCACCGTCAGCGGAGCAGCGCCGCGTGGAATGGTCCGGGCGAGCGTGAACGCGCCCGCCGCCGCCGGCAGATCAAAGCCGGCCAGCTCACGGCCTTCAACGGCCTCGTCCTCTGATCAGGAGAGCGCTCGCCGGCATCGCCATGCGGCCGCTCTGCTCGGCGAGGCGGACGGCCGAATAATCAGGCTAGTTCCGCAGGATCACAGTCCTGGTTTCGTCGCTCTCCGGATCGTAGGCCTCGATTTCGACCTTGGTACCCGATCGGCGAACGTCGTGGATCACCATGCGCCGGAAGTGGCGCGTGGCCTGATCGAAGATATCAATCTCGTCGCCTACCCTTGCCAGATGGCCATTGTCGACGTCTACCTCGTCGGACGCCGGAAGATCGGACTCGGTAGGATCCAACGCGCAAGCGGGATGGGTTGCCAAGGCCAGCAAAAGTGCGGCAGCGAGTGTAGTACCTGGGGAGATCTTCTTCACGTTCGCCTCTTTCGGGTATCGGCCTAAACCTGACTCTACTGAAGCCTGCGCGCATCTCAGCAGACGGTCAATTGCCGGCTGAGGCGCGCGGGCGAACAATTGACACCCCCGCCCCAATGACGCTGACCTTCGATCTGACTGACTTTGAGCGGCTGACGGCCAAGCTCGGCGGCGCCGCTGACCAGCTTTCTTTCGCGCTGGCCAACGCCATGACGAGCGCGGCCTTTAGGACCCGCGCCGGGTTGACGGACGACGTCTGGCCCAAGGCGGTGAACGTCCGGAACAAGCGGTTTCTCGGCGTCGCGCTCAACATCGAGAAGGCGACGAAGCGAAATCTGCGCATCGGCATCATCGACGGCCTCGGCCGAGCGCATCTCGCTCTGCACGCCAAGGGCGGCACGAAGCAAGCGAAGAAGCGGCTGGCGATCCCCGCCACAGGCGCGGTGAAACGCACGACCCGAGGCGTCCGCAAGGACCAGACGCCGCGCGCGATCATCGCGAACACGCCGAAGAGGGCGCTGCGGGTGCTGCCAGCCGGCATCTTCGTCGGCAAGCAGGGTCGGCTGCACCTCGTCTATTCGTTCAAGCCTTCGGCGCACGTCAATTCGGACGTGCCGTTCTATGACAGCTTCGACCGCGCGATGCGCTTCGAGATGCGCCGGCAGTTTCCGCTGGCGCTTGCGAACGCGATGAAGACGCGCGGGCTCAAGGGATCAGCTCGGTCGGTCATGATGGGCCGCTCTCGCAGTTCCGCGCTCGCATCGCTCTGGAAGGACCGGGGCGGGCTCGACGCCTTCTTCGCCAACGAGCGGGCACGCAACGGCTTCAACCCGGACGGGACACGATGACCAAGCTCAAGCCTCTCAAGTGCTCCTCGGTTGAGATCCATCAACGCAAGGTCACCTGCAGGTTCGACTGCGTCGACCTGCGTCTGCTCGTTGCCGAAGCCGCCGCGAAGGCCGCCGGCGTTGAGCTCAGCAGGCCCGGCGTCGACTTCGACGTGAAGTTCGAGGACGTCACCGAGGGCTCGCCGAGCTATCGCATCGGGACGAGGGCGGCCGCGACCATCACCATCGACATGCTCGCCGCCCATGCGGTCGAGGACAAGTCACCTGCCGACTAGCCCGGCTGAGCTTCCGGCCGCGCCGGCCGCCGCCCCCCACGCCTTGGGTCCTCCTCCGCCCCCCGCCCGGGGCGGGGTACGCGCGACCCCCGAGGCTCTGCGGGCGTGGGGTGCCGAAAACCGGGTAACAGGGTAACAGTCAGCCCGATGCCGAAACGCGATCCCGGCTTCGTCACCCAGGCCGAATACGGCCGGCACCGCGGCGTCTCGCGGAAGACCGTAACGGACTGGAAACAAAAGGGTTTGCTCGTCCTCGACGCGCATGGCCGCGTCGACATCGCGATGACGGACGCGGCGCTCGACGAGCGGCCCGCCACCTATCGCGGCGGTGTTACCTCGGCCCGCAAGGGTAACAGTCCGGCGTCCGATCGCGCCGCGGCACCTGAGCGGCGCGGCAAAAGCCGCACTCCGGTACCGGCGCAGCGCGATCCGGTGCCGGAGGACCTCGCCGACGACGAGTTCGAAGACGCGCCCGTCGACCTTTCCGAGTTCGGAATCGAGCTCGCCGGCGGCTGGAGCCTCGCCGAGGCTTCCCGCGTCAAGGAAATCTACCTCGCACTCAAGCGACGGCAGGACTTCCTCGTCGCGGATAAGCTGCTCGCGCCTATCGAGGACATCGCGCAGCAGGTCGAAGCCGAATACGCGATCGTTCGCGAGCGGCTCCTCGGGATACCCGGCAAGCTGGGCGCCTCCCTCGTCGGCCTCGACCAGGCAGCGATCGAGAGCGCGCTCGAGGAAGAGATCAGCGAAGCGCTCAGGGAACTGCATGAACCAGGCGTCGACCGGTCGGCCGGCGATGGTGGAGAGGCTCGCCGCCCGTCTGCAGATAGCGAGGCAGGCGCTTAGGCCGCCGCCACGGCTCGATCTGATCGAATGGTCCGACACCTATCGCTACGTGTCGGCCAAGACCTCGGCCTCGCCGGGGCGCTGGAAGACGAAGTCGCAGCCGGTCGCCTTCGGGCCGTTCGCCGCCGTGACGGCGCGCGATACGCACACCGTCACCGTCATGGCGGCGACGCAGGTGCTCAAGACCGAGCTCGACATCAACGTTGCGCTCTATTTCATCCATCAGGATCCTTCACCGATCCTGTTCGTCCAGCCGACGCAGGGGGCGGCCGAGGCGTTCTCGAAGGAGCGCATCGAGCCGACGATCGAGGTCAGCCCTGAGATCCGCGAGGCGCTCGCGCCCTACGCGTCGAAGTCGACGATCACGCATAAGGAGTTCAAGGGCGGCTCGATCGACTTCGTCGGATCGAACAGCCCGACCGATCTCGCGTCGCGCCCGAAGCGCGTCGTCATCGAAGATGAGATCGACAAGTATCCGCCCTCGGCCGGCAAGGAAGGCGATCCGCTCAAACTCGCGGAAGAGCGCGCCTCGACCTATCGCGCGATCGGCAGGGCGAAGTTCGTCCGGACCTGCTCGCCGACGGACGAGGACACTTCGCGCATCGGCCGGGAATACCGGGCGAGCGACCAGCGCCGCTGCTTCGTGCCGTGTCCGCATTGCGGTCACCGGTTCGAGCCCGAATGGCGGCATGTCGTCTGGGACAAGGACGAGAACGGCGCGCCGATCGCCAGCACGGTCGGGATCGCCTGCCCGAACTGCCCGAAGGTCTGGACGGAGGGCGATCGGTTTCGCGCGCTCGATGCGCTTGCCGACCTGCCGGATTATGGCTGGCGCCAAACGAGGCCGTTCATCTGCTGCGGAGAGCGGCAGGAGCCGGAACTCTGGACCGACGCTGGACGGGCCGCCTGCCGCGAATGCGGCGTGGTCATCCCGTTCGCAGGCCATGCCGGCTTCGTCGTCTCGAAGCTGATATCGCGGCGCCACCGGCTCGCTGACCTCGCCGCCGAGTTCTTCGAGGCGCAGGGCGATCCGGAGCTGCTGAAGAAGTTCTTCAACACGGCCCTGGCGCAGCTCTGGAAGCCGCAGGGCCGCGAGAGCTTCGACGGGTCGGGCCTGATCGCCCGGGCCGAGAACTATGGTCCTGACGATCTGCCGGAGCCGGTGCTCGTCATCACCGGCTTTTGCGACGTGCAGGGCGATCGTCTCGAGGTTCAGCTGATCGGCTGGGGCCAGGGCGAGGAGTGCTGGCCGTTTCTCTACGAGGTGATTCATCAGGACCCGAGCCAGCCGGCGGCATGGCGCGAGCTGGAATCGATCCTCCGCCGAACCTTCCGGACCGTCGATGGCCGGACGCTTCGGGTCGCTGCCTTCGGCATCGATGCCGGCGGCCATCACGGCGCGCAGGTGTTCGCCTTCACGAGGGCGCGGCGGAAGCGCCGGGTGTTCGCGACGTTCGGGCGGAACGGCAACCTGCCGCTCTGGCCGAGCCAGGCGCGCAAGACGAAGAAGGGCGAGGTGTTCTGGCCCATCGGCGTCGATACCGGCAAGGACGCGGTCTACGGCAAGCTCAAGATCGAGCCGCCGGAGGATGGCAGCCGCCGGCCGGGTCTCGTTCACTTCCCGGCGGCCGATGGCTTCGGGCCTGACTATTTCGAGCAACTCACCTCGGAACGCCGGATCACGCGCCGGCGCATGGGGCGGGCCTACGCCGTCTGGGATCTGCCGGAGGGCAAGCGCAACGAGGCGCTCGATACCTTCGTCGGCGCGCTGGCGGTCCGCAAATCGCTGCCGCGCCGCATCGATGCGGCGCTCGAATACGACCTCACGCCGGAACCACCGGCTGAAGATCCCGACGAACCGGCGGCGCCAGATGCGCCCAGCCCGGTCGCTCCCGCTCCCGCTCCGGCGCCGAAGCCGACGCAGGACTGGCTCAATCTCGGATCGAGAGACTGGCTTTGACCGACTACAGCAGCGAGATCGCGGCGCTCACCGAGGCGATCGCGAGCGGCGCCACGCGCGTCAGCTATGACGGCAAGTCCGTCGACTACGATTCGCTCGACGGCCTGAAGCGCCGCCTCGCCTGGCTGAAAGGCGAGGCGACCGGTCGCCGGCGTCCGTCCGCCGGCTTCGCCTCGTTCGATCGAGGTGACCGTTGAACTGGTTCGACGCGGCGCTCGGCCTGTTCTCGCCGCGCGCGGCTTTGGACCGCGCGAAGGCGCGCGCCGCGCTGCGGGCGTTCGCGCGCGCCTATGACGGCGCCGCGCAGGGTCGGAACACCGACGGCTGGCGGACCGCGAGCACATCAGGCGACGCGGAGATCGCCGCGGCGGGCCCGCGGCTGCGCGATCGCTCGCGCGACCTGACGCGGAACAACCCCTATGCCGCCCGGGCAGTCTCGGCCTGGGTGAGCAACCTGATCGGCGAGGGCATCACGCCGCGTCCGAACACCGGCGACGACACGCTGAACGCCGCGATCACGGCTGTCTTCAGCGAGTGGTCGGACCGATGCGACGCCGACGGGCAGCTGGACTTCTACGGTTTCACGGCCCTCGCTGTGCGCGAGATGGTCGAAGGCGGAGAAGGGCTGGTCCGCCGGCGCTACCGGCGCGACAGCGATGGCCTGCCGATTCCCATGCAGGTGCAGTTGCTCGAGGCCGATTTCCTCGACAGCTCGAAGACCGGACCGCTCGCGAACGGCAACACCGCCATTCAGGGTGTCGAGTTCGACCTTCGCGGCAGGCGGACCGCTTACTGGCTGTGGTCGGATCACCCGGGGAACAGCTTCGTGGGCTACGGCACGCGGCTCCTCTCGAGCGCCGTGCCCGCGTCCGAGATCCTGCATCTCTACGAGAAGCAGCGCACGGTCGTGCGCGGGGTGCCGTGGTCGGCCCCCGTGATCCGCCGGCTGCGCGACCTCGACGACTATCAATTCGCCGAGGGCGTCCGGAAGAAGATCGAATCCTCGATGGTCGGCGTCGTCATCGGTGACGATGACGAGGACGGCATCAACACCGATCCCGGCACGCCCGGCGCCGGGCCGCGCGTCGTCGACGGCAACAACAACCGCCTCGAGCGGTTCATGCCTGGGATGTTCGCGTATCTGCGCGGCGGCAAGGACATCAAGTTCAACCAGCCGGCGGTGATCGCCGGCTTCGCGGAATATGAGAAGACGGCTCTGCGCGCGATCGCCGCGGGTTGGCGGCTGCCCTACGAGCTGCTGACCGGCGACCTCTCCGACGTCAATTTCTCGAGCGCCCGCGTCGGCATCATGGAATTCCGCCGGCTGGTCCGGCAGATGCAGCAGCAACTCCTGATC
>Ga0209933_1002513_pt1 | contig 10133 bp, 8 predicted proteins | sample ThiBiot_300_biof_FD_183944 | JGI IMG/M metagenome (GOLD analysis project Ga0209933, IMG submission 183944) | Wastewater bioreactor microbial communities from Cape Town, South Africa - Thiocy_cont_300_biof (SPAdes) | ecosystem: Engineered > Bioremediation > Thiocyanate > Unclassified | place...
TGGCCGTTCCCGCCGGCGGCCTTTCCCGCCGGCGTTGGCCACCTCCCGCAATCCAGCAACGACAACTGGCTGCGCGACCCGGAACCGGGCCCGGCGAGCGAACTGGATTGCCTGCGACAGGTGTTCGCGCCCTCGCTGCTGAGCGCGGCCGAAGCGCGCGGCCGGGAGCTCGGGATCGGTGCGGATCAGGTGCTGATCCGATCGGGCGTCATCGATGAGGATGCGTATCTGCAAGCACTGTCCCTTCACACGGGCCTTGCGATCGAGACCTTCGCGGAAGCATCGCGTGACGAGTGCCCGTTGCCCGATCATCATCTGCCCCGCGCCGCCGAACACGGGCTGCTTCCGTTGCGCCGGCATGGGCGGTTGATCTGGGCGGTCGCGCCGCGCGGCTTCGCCACGCGAAGGCTCTGCCGCCTGGCTGTCGAATATCCATCGCTACGCGATCGGGTCCGCCTGACTTCGACACAGGATCTCAGTCAGTTTCTGCTGCGGCACGAGGCGGGTGACGCGCTCGGCCGGTCCGCCGCCAATGCGCTCGGGCAGCGATTTCCGGACTTGTCCGCCGCGCCGACGGCTTCCGGCGCCGCCCCCGGGCTGCGGGCGATGCGGCGCCTCTCGCAGACCGGCGTCCTGGCGGTCATGATGACGCTGATGTCCGTATCCCTTCTGGACACCTTGAGCGGTGTGCTGGCGGTCTGGTTTCTCGTATTCATCGGCCTCCGGCTCGCGGCCAGCTTGAGGCCGCCGCGCCCCGCGGCGCGATTGCCGCATATCCCCGACGACCGACTGCCGGTCTATACAGTGATCGCGGCGCTCTACCGCGAGGCGTCGTCGGTCGCATCGCTGATGCAGGCCATCGGCGCGCTGGATTACCCGCGCGAAAAACTCGACGTCATCGTCGTCATCGAGCTCGACGACCTCGAAACCCGCGCCGCCCTTGCCAGGCTCGGCCCGATGCCGCATGTCCAGGTCCTGCTGGTCCCGGCGGAAGGACCGCGCACCAAGCCGAAGGCCCTGAACTGCGCGCTGCCGTTCGCGCGCGGTAGCTTCACCGCCGTGTTCGATGCCGAGGATCGCCCCGATCCAGGCCAGCTCCGCGCCGCGCTCGAAGCTTTTCGGATAAATGGCAAGGAGGTGGCCTGCGCCCAGGCCAGCCTTTGTATAGAGAACCAATCGGATAGCTGGTTATCGTGCATGTTCGCCGCCGAATATGCCGGGCAGTTCGACGTCTTCCTTCCGGGACTCGCGTCATTCGGCGCACCGCTGCCGCTGGGCGGATCGTCGAACCACTTTCGCACCGCGATCCTCCGCAAAGTGGGCGGCTGGGATGCCTACAACGTTACCGAGGATGCCGATCTCGGTTTTCGGCTTGCGCGCTTCGGCTACCGATCGACCACCTTTCCCTCGACGACTTTCGAGGAAGCGCCGGCGCGTTTCGGAGGATGGTTGCGCCAGCGTTCGCGCTGGATGAAGGGGTGGATGCAGACCTGGAGCGTCCACATGCGCCGCCCCCGGCGGCTGTGGCGGGAAGCGGGCGCGAAGGGGTTTTTCACGCTGAACACGGTCGTCGGCGGCAATGTGCTGACGGCTTTGGCCTTCCCGGTTCTCGCTGCCGATATGCTGGCGCGTGCCGGCGGAGGGGCCGGATGGTTCGCCGCGAGCCCGGTCATGCCGCTCTACCTGATCACGATCGTCGCCGGGTTCGTCTCGACGATCGTGGTCGGCCTGATGGGTCTTGCGCGGCGAGGACAGTTGCGGCAGGGCTGGATCCTGGCGCTGACGCCGCTCTATTGGGCCTGCCTTTCGATCGCGGCGTGGCGCGCCCTGTATCAACTGCTGACCGAACCCTACCGGTGGGAGAAGACCGAACACGGCCTGTCGCCGCAGATTCGGTCGAACGCGGCTTCGCGCAACCTTCACCCGTTGACCGATATCGACTCCATTGCGCTGGATCAGCTCAATCGCACTGGCGCTCCTCGCTGATCGCCAAATGGCATTCGGCTTGGTGATCCCGCCGGCGGAAAATTGACCGATGATGCAGCCGTTTCGAAACGTTCGCTGCGTCGCCATGCGACGTTAACGCGCCTTGCGCGAGGCGCGCAAAAAATGGTCTCCGCTTTTTGAGCGGAAACCATCTCGCGTCGCCCGATTATCTTCGAGCGATTATCTTCGAGAACGGCGGATAGCTGCCCGAACAAGCTTCCGCGGCGGCGGAAACGTGAGCTGCAGCGCCGATTCCAGCATTCGGAGAAGTTTGCGCATCATTGGATGATCCTTTCAAACAGGCCGCAAAGAACAATTCCACTATAAAACGCCTGGCTATGAGATTCTGTTCCGCCGCCGAGGGTGGAACCAAAGTGCAAGACGTATGTTGTGCAAGGCGTTCCGCAAAGGTTGCGTCCGCAAAGCGCACCGGTACTCAAAATTGCTACTCAAAAGGGGAGAAAGGCGCTCGAAAGAGCGAAAGGCACTCAATGAGTTTCGAAAAATTCCAGAAGCTGACATTGACTGACCGGCTGAGCGAGTTCGCTCGAAACGCGCGTGATGAAGCTAAAACGCTAGAGCCGGGACCTGAACGCCAGGCGCTATTGGAGAAAGCTCGCAAAGCTGAGGCTGCCAGCGAGATTGAAGCATGGGCTAACTCTTCCGGTGTGCAAAAACCCAAGCCGAGGCCGGTATTCCCGCGCGCCTAGAATGCGCCTTTCGTAACTTCGATGATGAATGACCTGACCACGCCGCCAGCCCCGTGAGAGGAGCTTGCGGTGTGCGAAGTCTTGCCGGCCTTGTTGTTTGTATTCCGATCGGGCGATCCGACTGGAAGTAGCCGCGGTTCGCGCGAAGGCCGCCTTCGGCGGAACGATGGCTCCCTGATGTCGAGGGATCGGGCTGAGGCTGGTGAGGCCGCCGATCGAGCTTGGCTGACGACGACGGGAGGTTCCGTGCACTAGCCGACAAGGACCGCACAGCAGTTGAGCACACTTTGGCGAGCGACCGAATGAAACTTGCAGGCATCGAACGCGCGCCGAGATTTTTAGGATGGTGATCCGGAAACCGGTCGTGTGCGCTCGCGTTAGCCCCAGATGAATGATGATAATCTGCGAGCATCCAGTGAACGAGCCTTGGCCGTTGTGATCGTGGGGACGATATCGCTGGTCGCCTTCCTGAGTTTTTTGGGATCATCCGCCTCTCTGGAACAGGTCGGCCAAAGGGCTATTCCCTCGGAACGCATTCGGAACGCGCCGGTCGTCACTAACCTGCCGGGACAACAAGAGGAGATTTTGACGCCCGATCAGGGTCAGAAAAATCCGGATCAGCGACTTCCGCAACAGCAGCAGGCCGACAGGAACACCGAAATCCAAAAGGCTGTCGAGAACGACAGAATCGATCCGGACAATCGTCAGGGTCAACAAAACACAGAGTACGGCGGCCGTGGCTGAGAAGCATCGCGGCCGGCAGCATTTGGAAGCGCGGGGGGCCACCGCCGGTCAGGATGGAATAATAGCCGCTTCTTGTCCGATCCAAATAATTTTAAGCGTCTGTGAAAATCGGTCTCAGCACTTTTTATCTATTATGCGGGGCATCGGCTGGAGATTGTGACGATGCGCGCGTTGCTCGAAGATCACGGATTACCTCTTGTTCAATTGAAGGAGCGGCGTCGTGACCTGATTGTCGCGCTGATGGGACAGCATGGCCCGCTGTCGGAACGTCAGATTGCAGAAATTGCCGCCATCCAAAGCGCAATCGTCGCCTTTGAAGCGGTCCTCGACGATCTGGATGCTGAGGCGGAAGTCGCATTGCGAGACCGCGCGGCATAGGAGTTCACTCCGGCGGCAAATGGCCGTCTTTACCGGTCATTTACCAGGGAACTCGCTTCGACCTTGGTATGATGGGCCCACCCGGGGCTGAGGCATTCCCGGGTGAACTCGTCGATCAGGATCATCGGACGGAGCTGGGCTTCCATCATGCGGGTTTGCAACGTGCTAGCCGCAGGAACAACCCTGGTCCTCGCTGATTTTCTCAGCAGCTTCGGTCGCGATCGAGCCGTGGGCTACCTTGGACACGGGCTGCGCGGCCGTACCCTTGTTGAACGGGCAGGGACCGATCGAGCCAATCGTTGAGTCGGAAAAATACGTCAGCGTCTGATACGTGATCCACGGACCGTTTCCGGTGCCGAACGGCGACCAGGTCCAATAGGACCATCCGAAAAGCGTGCCGTTACAGCATCCCTCGTAACTGCGACGGAAGGGAGACCAACTGAACCTGGTGCGCCAGGGAAGGAAATCATATCGGTATTTGACCTCGGTTTTCGTCTTCTTGCAGGGATAGGGAATGAAGCCCCACTTCCAGCATACGCCCCAGTAACTAACCGTGATTGTCTCGCGCATTCCACAAGTCATGGTGATTTCTCCTCCTTTGAGAACGAGACCCCTTGGTCTCCCATGACCCGCAGCATGAAGCCTTCCACTGGTCGGCACCGTGAGGTGACTCACAGAGGTCCGAACTCCCGACGTCGAACCGGCTCGACCCGTTGCGTCGCTTTGGCAAACGAAGTGCCGGAGGGTTTTGAGCTTTGTAAGGTCGCAGCACGGTTGTGCACCGGCACAGCACCGGCCATTCACGCCCGAAAATAATGGCAGCGTGCATGATCGCAGCGCTGCTCGTCGGACCAACCACGCAGAGTTCGCGAAAGAACAGGCGAAATATGATTGCGCTACTGAGGTTGGGCGTCCAGTTGCTGCGTAAGCGCATCGATCAATCGTTGATCGTCCGTGCGTACCCTGAGATATCCATTCCAGGTGATAGGGCCAATCTTTGTCGGGCCCGTAGCATAGTGCTCTTTGAGCGTTCCGAATTGCTCTCGGTGCCGAGGTGGAATGAGAAGTTCCATAGCAAGGGCCTCTCGGTGTGAGTTATCGAATCGATGGTCCTCATGCGAGAGCGGCTTTCTGGCCAGAGTATGTCAATGCGGTTCGCAGGTTGATTTTGAGGAATGTCGACGAACAAACGGACGCCCGGCGAGCATATCGACGCTCTTGGAAAGCGTTGTTTTCGCTGCAGGCGTCAATCGTCCCCTAGCTTCCCGTTGCGATCGTGCTTCGACCGCATTACCGACCGTCGCTTCCGACATGCCCGACATGGAACCAAGTTTATTTCGGTGGCGGTCGGACAGGGCTCCGTCGCAATGTGCGTCGATCAAATCGGGGCGCAACCGCTGACAGTCAGATAGTTGAGACGGATCGAAGGGTGATCGTCCCTGGCGCGCTGTAAACTCGGCCATTCGCGTGGAGCGCAGAGCCCAGTTTCATCCATTCCGAATAGTGCCGCCCGTCGGAACTGTGGGTTACCCGCCGCATTGAGACAGATGAACGAAGCGCATCAATTCTCAAGGGAAGCAAAATGGCCAAGACCTCAAAAGGGGCGTCGGATAAGCGTGCGGCCCTCCACGACCAAAAGCTGATACGAGGGAACGGCGGGGAACTGCATCAGTTCGCCGAAGGCGATGTCCCGGTTCTGACGACAGCCCAAGGCGGTCCGGTTTCAGACGATCAGAACACCTTAAAGGTAGGGGAGCGCGGACCCAGCCTGATCGAGGATTTTCATTTCCGCGAGAAGATCTTTCATTTCGATCATGAGCGGATTCCGGAGCGGGTGGTGCATGCGCGCGGCTACGGTGCTCATGGATATTTCGAGACCTATCGATCGCTCGCGAAGTATACCCGCGCCGATATCTTCCAGCGCGCCGGGGAAAAGACCCCGGCTTTTGTGCGTTTCTCGACCGTGGCTGGGTCCAAGGGGTCCGTCGACCTGGCCCGCGACGTGCGCGGCTTTGCGGTCAAACTCTACACGCGGGAAGGCAACTGGGACATCGTCGGCAACAATATCCCGGTCTTCTTCATCCAGGATGCGATCAAGTTTCCCGATATGGTGCATGCGGTGAAGGAAGAGCCGGATCGCGCCTTCCCGCAGGCGCAGTCGGCCCACGACAATTTCTGGGATTTTATCAGTCTGACGCCGGAGTCGATGCACATGATCATGTGGATCATGTCGGACCGCGCCATCCCCCGCTCCTTCCGCTTCATGGAAGGATTTGGCGTCCACACCTTTCGCTTCCTCGATGCCAAGGACGAATCGACCTTCGTGAAATTCCACTGGAAGCCAAAGCTCGGATTGCAGTCCGTCGTTTGGAACGAGGCGGTGAAGATCAACGGCGCCGATCCGGATTTCCACCGTCGCGATCTTTGGCAGTCGATTCAGTCCGGTAACTTTCCAGAATGGGAACTGCGGGTGCAATTGTTTGATCAGGCATTTGCCGACAGTTTTGATTTCGACGTGCTTGATCCCACCAAGATCATTCCAGAAGAACTCCTCGAACCGATAGCCGTCGGTCGGCTGGTTCTCGACCGCATGCCTGACAACTTTTTTGCCGAGACCGAGCAGGTTGCGTTCATGACCCAGAACGTTCCACCCGGCATCGACTTCTCAAACGATCCGCTCTTGCAGGGCCGCAACTTCTCTTACCTCGACACCCAGTTGAAGCGTTTGGGCAGTCCGAACTTCACCCATATTCCGATCAACGCACCGAAATGTCCGTTCCAGCACTTCCAGCAGGACGGCCACATGGCCATGCGCAATCCGACCGGTCGCGCCAACTATCAGCCGAACTCGTGGAGCGAAGGACCGCGTGAAAGTCCGCGACACGGCTTTCGCTCTTTCGCAGCTATTGAAGAGGGACCGAAAGTGCGGCTGCGCGCCGAGAGCTTCGCCGATCACTACAGCCAGGCTCGTCAGTTCTTCATCAGTCAGACAGGACCCGAGCAGCGCCACATCGCGATGGCGCTGACGTTCGAGTTGAGCAAGGTCGAGAATCCGCACATCCGTGAGCGAATGGTTGCGCATCTGTTGAATATCGATCGGGAGCTTGCAGAGACGGTCGCCGACAAGCTCGCCATCAAGACATTGCCAAAACCCGCCGACGCTGCCATTGCCACCCGAGACGATCTGGAACCGTCGCCTGCGCTGAGTATCGTCGAGAACGGACCGCCGAATTTTGCGGGCCGGAAGGTGGGCGTGCTGGTCAGCCGTGGCGCCGATGCCGCGCTGCTGAAGAAACTTATGACGGCGATCGAGAAAGAGGGAGCGGTCATGGAAGTGATCGCGCCAAAGGTCGGTGGCGTGGAGGCCGCCGATGGAAGCTGGATCGAGGCCAACCACATGATCGACGGTGGACCATCGGTGTTGTTCGATGCCGTCGTCCTGCTGCTTTCCGCGGAAGGCGCGCAGCGTCTGACGGGAGAAGCAGCGGCTCGTGATTTCGTCGCTGACGCCTTTGCTCACTGCAAGTTCATCGGTTTCACTGCGGATGCGACGTCTCTTTTGCAGAAGGCTGGCGTCGATCCCGAGGCGGATGAAGGTCTTGTCGCGCTCGATGATCCGAAATCGGTAGCCGGATTTATCGAGTCCTGCCGCAAGCTGCGACTCTGGGCCCGCGAATCCAGCGTCAAGCTTTAAAGATGGCGCGACCGACGACGCTGTCGGGATGGAGCGTCGGGAGCGGCCTTCGCATTGTCCCGACGGACAAATGTCGGGTGACGCGACTTCGAGAACTAGCCGATTCCGCCGCGCAGTCCATTCTGTCGCAACCGACCACTTAGAAGCCATCTAAATTATCGACGTTGCGACGATTTTGCGGTTCTTCTATCAGGATTTGCGGACGACTCTTCTCCGTTACGGCTGAAGGCTTGCCGCCAGCATTCCCGGAATCGCGCATCGCAGCATGGATACAGCGGCCACAACGGGTACCGATGATGACGTGATGTCGGTTTATCTCCGGCAATGGAAGGCGCTGTGCGCGCATTTGAAGAAGCGGACCGGTTCGCAGGAGCTCGCCGAGGATGCGCTTCAGGAAACCTGGCTGCGGCTTGCGGGGATGAAGGGCGATGCCGCCGCGATTCACGATCATCACGCGTTCATTTTGCGGGTCGCCGGCAACATCGCGATCGATCTCGTCCGCAAGGAGCGGCGTCATAGCGTTCATTGCGTCAGTGACGAGGTGCTGCTCGCCGCGGTCGCCGATAATGCGCCGTCGCCGGAGGTCTGCGTCATCGATCGCGACCAGCTTCGTCTTCTGGCTCTTGCGTTGGCCCGGTTGCCGGCCAAGCCGCGGGCGGCGCTGCTCCTGAGCCGCTGCGATGGCCTGTCCCATCGGGAGATCGGCGCGCGGCTGAAGGTCTCGGAGAGCATGGTCGCGAAATATCTCGGGCAGGCGTTGCGCCATTGCCGCGACCATTACCGTCATCAGGTCTGATATCTGCGCCGGACCGGTCTATGTTCGGCCGCCTCGCTTCGTCCTAGAAGGAGGACCGGCGCGTGGATGCGCGGAAATGGCGCCGGCGGTGAAGGGCTGATTGCGATGAGACCGGATGACGAGCGGCAAAAGGCCGATATTGCGTTGAGCGATGCCGCGATCGACTGGCTCGTCAGGCTCAAGTCCGGGCAGGCCACGGTCGATGACCATGTCGCTTTCACGGCATGGCGGGGGCAAAGCGCGGAGCACGAAGTGGCCGCGCGCGAGGCCGAAGCCATCTGGCATGGTGTTGGCATTGCTGGCGATCGCGCCAAGAAGCTGGAGCGAAAGGCGCGCCGCGCCAAGATGACGCGAAGGGCCATGCTGGGCGGCGGGACGCTGGCCGTGGCCGGTTTTGCTCTCGCGAGGTCCGGTGTCATCGGGCCGCAGCTGTTTGCCGACTACGCCACGGACGTGGGAGAGCAGCGCACGGTCGCTCTCGCCGACGGCTCGTCCGTGTTCCTCAACGCCAGATCGGCGCTGTCGGTGAAGTTCGCTGCAGCGGAGCGCCGGCTGTCTCTGCTGGAAGGCCAGGCGACCTTTACGGTCGCGCGCGATGCAGCCCGGCCCTTTGTCGTCGAGGCGGGAGACGGTCAGACGCGCGCCGTCGGGACCGTTTTCGACATCGATATCCGCGCCGACGAAGCCATCGTGACGGTCGTGGAAGGCGTGGTCGCGATCACCACGGATCAGGCGCCTGACCCGGTCGTTGCGCGGGTGGATCAGCGCGTCCGTTACTTTCCGCGCGGAAAACCCTCGGCGCCGGAGACGACCAATGCCGAGATCGAAACGGCGTGGCACCGCGGCAAACTGGTTTTCAATCGCCGTCCGCTGGCGGGTGTGGTCGCCGACATCGAGCGCTATCGCCGCGGGACGATCGTCCTGGTGGGCGACGGGCTGCGGTCGCTGGAGGTGACGGGCGTCTTCGATCTCAACGATCCGGAAGCGATCTTGCGCACGATCGAGGACACGTTGCCGGTGCGGATGACGCGGCTGCCCTTCGTCACCATCATTCGCTGAAGCGGTTCTCGATGACACGGAATCAATCCGCGCTCCGGCGTCAGTCCCGTGTCCCGGATGCAGCGCATAATGAAATGGTGCACTGCTGATCCGGACCGCTCCAACCTCGGCATTGTAACGATGACGATTCCGGGTCTGCCGAGCATTGCACGCTGCACCGCGCCCGGGACGGTCGCGCACCCGCCCCTCCGTCCAGCCCGACAACGGCGAAAATGAGCTTTTTTCACCGAAGCCGCTGCAAGTTTCCCGGAGCCGTTTCGTCCTTGCTTCGGAGGGGCGGGGCGGAGGCGTCATCGCCCGAAACCTCACGCACATCATTGGGGCAGCGGGCATCACACCATGAGTCAGGCAGAGGATAATGGACGGCGCAAAGGTGCAGGGTCCGCGCTCAGGGATGTATTTTTGGGATCGGCGGCCGCTTTAGCGGTTGTGATGAGCGGTGCGGTCGCCCAGCCTGCGGTCGCCCAAAACGTTTCACCGCAGCGGGGACCGTCGCAGGCCATTGCCTTCAACATCGGGGCGCAGGATCTCGGCGGCGCGCTCAATGCGTTTGCCGACCGCGCCGGGCTGAGGCTGCTGTTCCCCTCAAATCTTGTCGCGGGACGCCGCAGCGCCGGCATTGCGGGGACGCTGACGCGCAACCAGGCGCTGACCCGCCTGCTCGCGGGCTCTGGCCTCACCTACCGCTTCACCAGCGCAAATACGGTGACCATTGTCGACCTTTCCGCGGCCTCCGCCGCCGGCGGGCTGCCGGCCGGCGCCATCC
>Ga0209933_1002514_pt1 | contig 10124 bp, 9 predicted proteins | sample ThiBiot_300_biof_FD_183944 | JGI IMG/M metagenome (GOLD analysis project Ga0209933, IMG submission 183944) | Wastewater bioreactor microbial communities from Cape Town, South Africa - Thiocy_cont_300_biof (SPAdes) | ecosystem: Engineered > Bioremediation > Thiocyanate > Unclassified | place...
CAAAAGGCAACAAGTACGATTTTCATGAATGAATTCAATTGTGCACGTATACTACTTAAGCGGAGATATGCTTTTTTCGCCACAATATAGCTAACAGGGGCACTCAAAGCGTGATTTCTCCCCCCGCTTGTTTATAAGTACGGCCAATTAGACTAGTTGTACTACTCAGCATCAATCGTTTCCGTTGAATTCAGTCCCTGTTGATTTCAACTCCAGGTTTTATGCGACTGATCAATGGAATCGCTATTTTTAGTAATCCGTCGCATAACCAAGTCTAATTTGCTGGAACTAAGCCCCATCAGCTATGTACACTCACCGATTAATTCAACATCGAACGCGGATTTTCAGGATAATTATGATCTACACGGATAAAATCATAACCAATCATAAACATCTTAAAAATCTGCGTTCTATTCTTAGCTACCTACTCCTATTGCTGCTCACATTGCCTGTATTCGGGCAGGATAAAAAAGCCGGTGGTCCGTGTGAAGGCTGCGAAGCGATTTATGAAAGTCCGGTTCCGTTCGATAAGCTCGACATGCTGGCGAAACTACCAGATGCCACCTGGAACGGCAAAAAGCCATTGGCTATCAATGGAATCGTATACAAAGCCGACGGCAAAACACCTGCACCGGGCGTTATTCTGTATGTATATCATACTGACGAAACGGGGCATTACACAGCCAAAGAAAGTGCCAAAGGCTGGGAAAAGCGGCATGGTTCCATACGCGGCTGGATGCGCACCAACGCGAAAGGCGAATACAAGTTTGTTACGTTACGTCCGGCTCCTTACCCCGGCCATACCGACCCGGCCCACATTCACATCACGATTAAAGAACCCACGCTCAACGAGTACTATATTGACGAATACCTGTTTGACGATGACCCATTGCTTACGGCCGACAAACGAGCCAAGCTGGAAAACCGGGGAGGCAGCGGTATTCTGAAACTCAAAGACGTCGGTACTATGTACAAGGCCGAACGGAACATCTACCTTGGAAAAAATATTCCAAACTATCCATCAAACCAATAAGGTTCGACTACGATTGCCGTTCACCAAAGCAGTAACAAAGTCCATCAGGCGCAATCACGAAGAAGACTTTCCAGTTGGTTTCGCCATGCTTTTGATTGCTAAAACCGGACAATTCTTTAGTCAGTCCATTGGCTTTGAACTCATCAAAAGCTCGCTCAATATGGTCAACTTCAAAGAAGCAGCCGTCCTGTGTCGGATCGCTACCGTTTTCGGCCAGGCCAATCTGTAGAGCATCCCTGCTCAGGATAGCCGATGGACAAGGCGTTTCGGGCCGATCAATCAACCGAAAGCCCAGGTAGGTTTCATAAAAGGGAATAGCGGCTTCCAGATCATTGACAGGGAGATTCATCTTGTCCTGTTGGTAGGGCCAGGCATTTTTGAGTATTGCTTTTGTTGTTTCCATTGGATCAAAAATGGTCATGAAACGGGTTCGTTTATCTGATAGCACACAAAGATGAAGGGCCAGCAACGTAACCTTTTTACGTTGTTGGCCCTTTTTTTAGACTCGGCCTACGCTCGGCAAAGGCTCTGTTTCGTCATCTTATCAATACCTAATCTTTGCAGTAGCTAATACCATTTGGGCTACGCCATCATTCAGAACGTAATGATTTCACGGGGTTTACCGATGCAGCTCTGGTAGCCTGATAGGCAATCGTCAGTGCGGCAATCAACAGCGTACTTCCAATCGCTGCCAGGAAAATCCAGGCTTCCATCTGAACGTGAAATTGAAAGCCCTGAAGCCAGTTAGTCATGGCCCACCACGCAATGGGAGCCGCAATCAGAAAAGCCAAACCGATCAGTCGGGAAAACTCTTTACCAAAAATCCATAGAATCTGAGACACACTACTTCCCAGCACTTTACGGATGCCGATCTCCTTCGTTTTCTGAGCAGCCATGAACGACATTAACCCATATAAACCCAGGCAACCAATAAAAATGGCAATCAATGAAAAGAACTCGACCAGTTGCAGGATTCGATCTTCCGTTTCATAAAACTTAGCGATGCTTTCATCAACGAACTGATAGGCAAATAATTGATCGGGATGCTGCTCCAGCCATGCTTTTTCAATAGCAGCCAGTGTGGTTTTGGCCTGAGCAACATTCAGTTTTATAGCATAATCGGAATAATCGCTTTTATTCGTTGTAAGGATAATCGGACTTATTTCCTGATGAAATGAGGCATCATGAAAATCTTTAACTACGCCCACAATGGGTGCTACCATAGTGCCCCCGTTGGCCGAAATTAGTTTACCAAGAGCAGCTTCGGGCGATTTGATATTGAGTTTTCGCAGGAAGGTTTCATTGACCAGAAACTCTCGGGCACTGTCGGCCGGAAAGAGGTTTTTGCCAGCTGCCAGTTCCAGTCCAAACGTGGACAAATACTGATCATCGGCCGATTTGATACTCGTTCTGAAGTTCGTCTCCTCATTATCCACTTTCACGAAGTTACCCCAGCTATTGGTGGATGCTGGAGCTGCGTAACAAATCGATACTTTCTCTACCCCCTTGATGCGTAGCAACTCATTTCGTAGCGTGTTCATCTTGGTATGCGTCGAGTCATCTCCCATCGGTACCATGACAATTGCCGCCCTGTCGAACCCTAAATCGGCCTGTTTGGCATATCGCATCTGGTACATAATGACCAACATACCGATAATGAGCACCTGCGAAATAGCAAACTGAGCGATGATCAATGTCCGACGGGTATTAAAACCACCAATATGCTGCTGAGAGAGCTTGCCTTTCAAGGCCACGACTGGTTTGAAACCGGCCAGAATAAGTCCGGGATATGAACCGGCAAAAAAGGTAATGGCCACGCCAAGCGCGACAATGAAAAGCACGAATCGGCTATTCTGAAACAGATTGAGCGTCATTTGCGAGTGGAAAAACGCATTGACCACAGGCAACATCAGAACCGCCATTCCCAGTGCAACGATAACACCGACTATAGTTATCAGACCCGTTTCGGAAATAAACTGCCAGAAAAGCTGGCCTTTCAGTCCACCCAACACTTTACGAACGCCCACTTCTTTGGCTCGTTTGAGTGCTTGCGCCGTAGCCAGGTTGATGAAGTTTACACAAGCCGTACCCAGTAGAAACAAGCCTATAATTGCCAGTACCCACAGGTTCTTTTTTTCCATTACACCCCCATATTGGGCATTGAAATGAATATCCGCGAGCGGTTGCAATTTATAGTGATGGACGTTTTTGCTGGTCGGTCGATACTTTTTGACATAGGCAGGCATCACCCCTTCTACCTGGGCTACCGAAACACCGGGCCGTAACTGTACATAACATTCGACCCCATCGCGAATACCGCCCCACCCATCAATATCATTGGCTAGCCAAGAATCATAGGCTTTCAATGTGGGGTACGATACAAAGATCTCGTTCTTTCGGTCGGTGTTATCGGGCAAATCCTTCAGGATTCCTGTGACCCTGAATACGATCCGGTTGTTGAGCCAGAAGGTCTTACCGATCGGGTTTTCATCGCCAAAATACTTTTTGGCCATTCGTTCGGTCATAATGGCGGTATTTGGCTCCAGCAACGCCGTTTTTTTATCCCCTTCGAGCAACGGAAAATTGAACATGTCAAAAAATTCCGGCTCTGTGAAGGCAACCCCTTCTTCCTCCTTTATCTTCTTTATATCAGCTCCATTTCTCAGGGTAATCAGTTGATCGTCGGCACTGATAATCCGGGCTACTTTTTCAGCAAAGGTGTAATCGTCCCGGAAATGCTTACCCAGTGGTGAGGGTACACTGTGATTATAGCCGATATTATCCCGGTGCATCTCCGTTACGATCCGATACATGCGATCGGCATTCGCATGAAAGTTATCATAACTCAGATGATGGCTGACCAAAGTAAAAATGAGGATACCACAGGTCATACTTAAGGCCAGTCCCGCCACATTGATCAGCGTGTATCCCTTATTGCGTTGTAGATTCCGGAAAGCAATTTTTAAATAGTTACGAATCATAACAGGATGAATACTAGAAGGTTGTTCGTATTGTTGTTTAACTTGTTTTCTTCGACGGACAAAGGGCGGCAGGACCGATAGCACGTTGAGCGCATACCGCAAGATGGCCTGCGTTCGTCCCGCCCGATGGTGCCAGTAATCATACAGCTCAGCCAGATCACCTTCTACCTCTTCGAGGGTGTTTTCGGGATGTAGCCGGGTCAATAACCAATGGGCAAAGCGGGGCGGTCTGTCGTTACGGGGTTGAGGAGACCTATTCATACGCCACCGAGTCGAAGGGTGTTTGGCGGTACCATCTGCCACAGTTCCTGACGGAGCTGCTGGATTTCCTGAAGCGCCCGACTGCCCAGAGCCGTAACCCGAAACAGGCGCTTGCGTCGGCCCCCTCGTTCGGTAGTGGCCCCACCCAGGTAAGACGATACAAACCCCTTTTCTTCGAGCCGGATCAGGGTGTTATGAACCGTACCAAACGTAACAATCCGGCCGGTATGCTCTTCCAGTGCCTGACTGACCGTAACCCCATACCCTTCCCCATCCAGGATAGCTACCATTAATAAGACGATTTCTTCAAATTCACCCAGATAGGTTCGACGCATCGGCTTAGGTTATTAGTTTATATTTTATCGTACAAATCTATTGCCAATAATAAAAACAGGCCATTTCTGCTCAGAAACGGCCTGTTTTTCTCAATTCACACTCATTCTTTGTCCATTACCGGACAACTGATGTCCCTCATCGGACGCATTAATCCAGTTGTAAACCCTCGCTTATCAACTAGATTCTATTCCGATCGTAAGCTTTTCACTGGGTTCGACATGGCTGCTCGAATGGATTGGAAACTGACCGTGAAGAAAGCGATCAATATGGCCAGGAGGGCCGCCAACGCGAACGTCCAGGCACTGATTTCGATCCGATAGGGATAGTTTTCCAGCCACTTGTCAATGGCAAAATAGGCCGCTGGAAAGGCCAACACAAAGGAGAAACCCACCAATCGTAGAAAATCGGACGATAACAGTTGAACAATACTGCTTACCGATGCACCCAGTACCTTGCGAATACCGATCTCTTTTGTACGTCGTTCGGCTGCCAATGTCGCCAGCCCCAATAGCCCAATACAGGAAATAAAGATCGTCAGGATGGCCCCGAAAAGCATAATCTGTCGCCATTTAGCCTCCGATTCGTATTTTTTCAGATTGTCCTGATCCAGAAAGCTATAGGAATAGGGGTTAATCGGGAACAGTTTTTTAAACGTCTGCTCGATAGCCCGGAGGCTTTCGGTTTCGGTATGCGGTTTTATTTTGACAAATGCTTTCCCGAAGTCATTTTTTGGTTTCATAGTGAACAACTGCGGCCGGATTTTCTGATTCAGGGCTGCAAAGTGATAGTCTTTCACAACGCCAATCACCTTATAGCGTTCCGGGATCTCGTAAGCAAAGAAATTCACCTCCTGACCAATTGGATTTTTCCAGCCTGCTTCTTTCACAAAACTTTCATTAACCAGCACCGACTGTGTCGAATCGCTGGGGAAATCGGGCGAAAAGTTACGACCGGCCAGAATCGGAATCTTAAGCAGGGGCAGGTACATTTCATCGACGGTTTCGTAGGCAAAGGAAAGCTGCTTCTCTCCATTGACTTTAGCCACCGTTCCCCAGAAACCCCGATTCTTGGGCGCTACATCGACAATGGTTGGAAACTTCATCAGTTCACTTTTGAGCAAACGCGCTTCGCTATGGTTCAGGCTCGATTTATTTACCGCCACCAGGTTTCGATCGTCGTAACCCAGGCTTTTGGTCGTCAGGTAGTTCAACTGGGAGTTGATGGTCAATGTGGCTACAATGAGAAACGAAGCCAGCGAAAACTGTAACACAATCAGCCCCCGTTGCAGATAATTCCGGCCTGCAAACCGGAATCGGCTATACAGGCTTTGAACCGGGCTAAACCCAGAGAGGACAATGGCCGGGTAAAACCCTGCCAATAAACCCGTTACAAGAAATAGCCCAATGTATCCGGCAATCAGTTTTACGTCGAGCAGATAAGCAAACGAAAGGGCTTTGTTGGCAAGCTGGTTGAACGTTGGTAATACAAGCAGCAACAACACAATGGCAAGCACAAACGCGACAAAACAGAGCAGGAACGATTCGCCCAGAAACTGGATAATAAGCTGGTTTCGCCCCCCTCCCACTACTTTTCGGACCCCAATCTCTTTAGCCCGTTTCAGCGAACGAGCTACCGTCAGATTCACAAAATTGATGCAGGCAATCAGCAGCACAAACAAGGCTATACCCGACAGAATGTACGAAAACGTAGGTCTGCTTTCATCGACCAGCCCATTGTTGACCGGCAGATCGGTACTTAAGTGCATCTCTGTAAGCGGCTGGAGCGAATAGATCGTCTTACTTTTTATCCCAAATTTTTTAGCCATTTCCAAAATCGTGTTTTTGGCATCGGTCTGGTAAATCCGATTCATGGTTGCCTCGACGGCCTTGATATTCGCGTTGGGACGCACCAGCACAAACGTATTCAGAAAGAAACTGAACCAGTTGTCGCTTCGGGCAATGTCTTCTTTCGAAACAGTTATTGGCAGTAATACGTCGAATTTTATGGACGAATTCTGGGGGCATTTTACCGCAACTCCGGTTACTGTATACGGCTCAAACTGCGCTTCGGTCTTGATGAACATGATCTTACCCAGGGCATCGGTTGTCCCGAATTGTTTTTCGGCCATATCTTCCGAAATAACCACCGTTTTCGGGCGAGACAAAGCCGTTTTGGGATCGCCACTCAACAACGGAAAACTGAATAACTGGAAGAACTCGGGATCTGTCGAAAACATCTCCTGACTCTTGACTTCATTGCCCTGCCGGATATCACTCTGGCCGGATTGAAAACGAACAAACGACTGTATTTCCGGTGTACCAGCCGTAAACTTAGGCCCCTGAAAAATACCCGTATTTGTATTGTAGCTTGGTTTCTGATCGCCGGGTGTGATATCGCGGCTGGTGATCCGATACAGGTTCGGGTTGTTGGTATGAAAGCGGTCGTAGCTGACTTCGTCTTTGGTATAGAGAATAATCAGCATGGCAGCCGCCAGACCGATACTTAATCCAACGACGTTGATGATGGAATAGGCCTTGTTGTGGGCCAGCGTGCGCAGGGCGATGGTCAGGTAATTACGTAGCATAGCAGGATGCAGGTAAGAGGGTGATGGGTAATCAGACTGTCGATTGGTACGTTGGCGGGCTTTGAAAAAGTAGGGGTTTATATAGTGGAGCACAGCCCAGATAAACTCCCGACGAGCTTTCGACAAGCCCTCCTGTTCTGTTCGTTTGTAAAATACCTCGTGCAGATCGCCCTGCACGTCTTCGCGTAAAGGAGGAGCTACAAAAACTTCTAAAAGCCAGTCGGCCCAGCGTGGTGGAATAGGTTGCTTTTTCATAGACTACCCGCCAATCAGTTGAAATTTTCCGGGAGGAATGGCCTGCCAAAGTCGGCTCCGAACCTGCTGAACATCGTTTAACGCGCGAACGCCCAGGGCCGTCAGGGTAAAAAACCGTTTCCGGCGCCCTCCTCGCTCAGCAGTAGCTCCCCCCATCGTAGAGGATAAAAACCCTTTTTCTTCCAGCCGGTATAAGGTGGCATGAACCGCACTCATGGTGATCGAACGGCCGGTTTGCTGCTGAAGGTCCTCCCAGATGGTAACGCCGTAAGCTTCGGCGGGACAGGCAGCTACGACCAACAGGACGATTTCTTCGAACTCCCCTAAAAAGGCTCTTCGCATGGTCGTAAATTGGTTGAGACGATTTGTTGTAATTTTGCAAAACAAATCTCCTGCCAAACATAAAATTCGCCTTATCGAGCCTAGAAAGGCATTTTCCATTAAAAGTCGATGTCCGTAATCGTACAGTTTTGTCCGCAACTGTCCGGTTTAAAAAGTGCAGGCCAGACACAGATTCGGATCATCACTGTGTTTGTTTTACCGTTCGTATCACTCATTTCATAGGCTCGTTTTTCCGGTTGAACCGATTCAGCCTGGTTCAGTCGAATCGTACCGAGCAATTTTGACCCATCATTCAGCAAGCGGTTATCCTTCCTGAACAGAAACACAAACCTCTTTTTTACGCATAAACAACAATACTGAATCATGAAAACCTTAGTCATAGGCGGCACCGGAACGATTGGCCGTCTGGTCATAGACGAATTAGTCCAGCAAAACGTATCGGTCCGGGTGTTGATCACATCGCCCGAACAAGCCACCCTATTTCCGAACGATGTTGAAACGGTTGTAGGTCATCTGGAGCAACCAGCCACCCTGCCAAAAGCATTCAACGATATTGACACCGTAGCCCTGCTCAACCAGCGTTGCCCTACCGAAGGAGCCCAGGGACAGTATGCAATTGCCGCAGCCAAACGAGCTGGCGTTCGTAAAATGGTCTACTTAAGCCAATACAAAGTCCGTCGGATACCGCATCTAAAAGCGAAGGTCATTATCGAGAACGTGCTGACGCAAACAGGCATGGAGTTCGTCATGATCTGCCCTACCCTTGTCTACCAAAACGACCTGATCATCGGTTCATCGATCGCGTCATACGGGATTCCTCCTCAGCCCATCGACGATCAGGGTGTCAATCGCGTCGATGCACGCGACGTGGCCGATGCGACAGTCAAAGCCATTGTTACTGACGAATTTAACGGACTGTCGATTCCGCTTGTTGGCCCTCAATCAGTTCGGGTAGCCCAGTCCGATGATCAGTCCGGCGGAGAGCCTTCCGCTTCCACCAACAATTCTGCTACAGACCAATCGCTTGCCACCTGGCTGGTAGAGGACTGGCGAAAAACCTACCAATGCATGCTGGAAGAAGGCCTGCAAGTATCGGCCGATGATGTTGCCTTCTGCACCGACGTGTTAGAGCGTGCCCCCCGGAGCTACGCCGATTTTTTGGCCGACCATGTACCAGCATTCCAGCCGATCCTCGAATTGGCGTGATCGGTATCCGGTTGACTGGCTTTTCCCATCAGTTCATCCGGGTCTTCTTCCGGTTGACAACAATGCTGGTGGTATACGCCCGAATCGAACATCAACTTTGCCATGCCAATCAGGCCTAATGAACAACAAACAGAAATCTCTTTTTTCAATCAAAACACAACAAATACAATGAAAGCGTTTAATATCTTTTTCCTGGCCGCTGCCGCCACCTTCATCCTGACAGCCGCATCATACAAGCTGCCTTCCCACAGCAAAAGCCTGGCCTTCGTCGGTAAAAATCTGAGTATGACCTCGTTTCAGGTTAGTCCGGCTATTGATCTGGATGGTGATGGCGATGTTGACAATGATCTGATGTCGTTTCTGCGCCCCTGCGACAAAGACAACACCCTGACCTTCGAATCAACTGGTAAAGTATCGGGTCATACGGGTACCCTGACCTGCTCATCGAATGAGTCGCTTCCTGTAGTTGCCAAACCCAGCCACTGGACGTACAACGAGAAAACAGCTACCCTCCGCATCGTAAACGATAAAGATACCAGTGCTGTATCGGAATGGAAAGTACTGGAAGCATCAGCCGCTGGGTTGAAAATCGAGAAAACAGCTACCGAATACAATCAGAAATCGACCACTACAGTGACGTTGAAGTCGGCTGTTACTCAGTAAGCCTTTCTCATGAAAATCGTAGCGTTTGAACTCTATACGGGCGATCTGCCGGGAACCCGAGCCTTCTACACCCGGCAGCTCGGCTTACCAATCGTTGCTGAATCGACCGAAGCTCTTACGATTCAGGTGGGCTGGACCCGCCTGACTTTCAGGGCCGTCGATGAGCTGGTAGCGCCTTATCACTTTGCCATCAACGTGCCGGTGGGTATGCTGGAGGTCTGCCTACACAGTTATCCGCAGAACTATCTGACAACGAACGGACAGGAGATTATTGAATTACCTACCTGGCGTGCGCGGGCCAGTTTCTTTCACGACAACAACGGCAACCTGGTGAAGTTTATCAGCTGGAACGACCTCTCACTGTTTAATCCGAATCTGACGGTCGATGACCTATTTCAGGGAATTAGCGAGGTTGGTATTGCCACCGAGTGCACACCGACCACAACCCGCCAACTCATGCAAC
>Ga0209933_1002521_pt1 | contig 10091 bp, 8 predicted proteins | sample ThiBiot_300_biof_FD_183944 | JGI IMG/M metagenome (GOLD analysis project Ga0209933, IMG submission 183944) | Wastewater bioreactor microbial communities from Cape Town, South Africa - Thiocy_cont_300_biof (SPAdes) | ecosystem: Engineered > Bioremediation > Thiocyanate > Unclassified | place...
CTTTTTCCGGCTTGCAAATTATCAAAACTCTTCGTTGTTGTAGAAGTGATTCCTTTGGAAGAAACAGAAGTGTCAAAAGTTGTCAATCCTGTATCATAATTAGTAATTCCGCTAGTTGCTGACCAGTTGATTGTTACTGAATTTGGTTTAAGATTCGAAACCGAAAACCCGTCTAATGAAGGCATCACACAATCTGCAGATTGGCTGATATACAAGTCATCAAGAGCCAGATAAGTTCCACTGTTTGTGTTATTTACGAAAGCTAAATAAATGGTTTTTCCTTTATAATCGGATAAGTCTAAAGTATGCGATGCGTAGTCAAACGGTTGCTCGGCATCAATCTGAGTCAATGTTGTGAAAAATTCCGGGCTGTCATTGGTCACAGAAACTTTTACAGCGTAGGAGTCTGTATATTCAAAGTCGTAGGATTTTCCTTTCCAGTAAACTGTTGGCGTTCCGGTGCTTGGAATTGTAATTGCTGGTGTAATTAACCAATCATTCGCCTGACCTTCTGGATCGTAGTATGACGTACTGAAAGCAATTTTATTATCGTAACCATCGTAAAACTGAATCCAAGCTTTTTCATTAAAATCCTGAACCTGTCCCCATTCCGGAACTGTTAATCCATCTGCATTGATTGTTTTGAATTGGGATATTGGCGTTCCATTATTATTTTCGAAACCTGCACTGAAGATTTGTGCATTAAGGTTCAGGACTATTGCCAAACCTAAAACTGTGTAAATTTTCTTTTTCACTTTTTTTCTTTATGCGTTATTACAAAAGTGCGAATTTCCGAATCTTTTTTACAAAATCGTTACCGATAATGCTTTATTTATCCACAGTAATGAAAACTTTTTTAGAGGAAAGGCTTCATCTCATCTTCGATATTTTTCCTGAGGTCTTTCAGTTTGATGGCGTATTGTTCCATTTGGATTTCCTTTTCTGTGAGCGGATTCCATTTTGGCACTTCGATAGATTTTCCGTTTTCGTCAACAGCCACAAAGACAATGATACAATGCGTTCGCTTCTCAAATTTTTTCTCTTTCACATTCCTTGAAAATACATCTATCGAAATGTGCATACTGGAATTTCCCGTGAAAATTACCTTGGATTCCAGCTTCACGATTTCCCCAATTTTAATGGGTTTATAAAAACGGATTCCACCAACATAAACCGTAACGCAATAACTTCCCGACCAATTACTGGCACAGGCATAACCAACCTGGTCTATCCATTTCATCACACTTCCACCGTGAACATTGCCTCCAAAATTAACGTCTGTTGGTTCAGAAATAAACTGAAACGTGACCGGTTTGTTTTCCATTCTATTCTTAATTATGTATCAAAAATAGGGAAGAAATTTCAGATTATAACTTCAATATTTATGTTTTATTCTTTTGACATTTACACTAAATTTGTAATTCTCAAATTCTATTTTAAATCTCCTGACTTTAATAAAAATGAAAAAAGTATTCTATCTCAAAACCTGCGGAACCAACAAGAAAATAATGACACCTCTTGACCTTTCTGACTGGGAACTGAGAGAAATAAAATCGCAGCCCGTAACCGAAGCAGAACTGGAAGAAATGTATGACAAAACGAAATCTTATGAAGCGCTTTTCAGTAAAAAATCGACGCAAATCAAGGAAAGAGGCATTGATGTGAATTCTTTGAAGGAAAAAGATTTTAAGAAATTGATTCTGGACCATTACAGTTTTCTGAAACGTCCGGTTTTTGTGACAGATAAAGAGGTTTTCGCAGGAAGCGATAAAAAAAATCTTGAAAACCTGAATGCATTTTTTGAGAAATAGTTATCGTAAAGTCGCGAAAGAAATTTAAATGATTATGTTATAAAAGTCGCAAGATTTTGCGCCTTGAAAAAGTTGAATTGCTAAATAAAATTTGTGCCTTTGCGATTAAAAAAATAAAAATGAAACGTTCCGGAACTGCAGATTTGCCATTGCATTACGGCCAGGTTCCACCCTGGCTGTATGAGCGTATGTCCAGGCTTGGACTGGCAATTGTGGAAGTGATTCTTGCAGATTACGGAAAAGATGAAGTCTTACGACGGTTGGCTGACCCGTTCTGGTTCCAGAGTTTTGGAGCAGTGATGGGAATGGACTGGCATTCTTCGGGAATCACGACTTCTGTGATGGGAGCGTTGAAAAGAGCCATTAATCCGAATTCTAAATCTCTCGGAATTTACATTGCTGGTGGAAAGGGAAAATTCTCCAAAGATGCACCGAATGAACTTTTGAAAATTGCAGATTCAACCGGATTGAATGGTGATGAACTGGTGCGTTGCAGCAAGTTGTCTGCAAAGGTTGATAACACGGCGATTCAGGATGGTTATCAGCTTTATCTGCATAATTTTATTTTGTCTGACCAAGGGAATTGGGCGGTTGTCCAGCAAGGGATGCACGATTCTGACGGAACGGCGAGACGCTATCACTGGCTGTCAGAAAATGTAACTTCTTTTGTCAATGAACCTCACACGGGAATCTCCGGCGTTAATCGTGGTAATATTCTTAACCTCACATCTTCCGAAGCAGAACAAAACAGAAACGGCATCGTTGACATAACCAGAAGCGATTCTGAGAAATGGATGCAGGATTTCCAGCGTTTGATTCTACCGGCGCATCACGAGGTTCTGGCGAGTGATGTTGATATGAAAAAGCTTGGAAATATTCTTTGGCTGGCGAGAGAAAATGAACCTGAGAATTTTGAAGATTTGCTGATGCTGAAAGGTGTTGGCCCGCGTACGATGCAATCTCTGGCTTTAGTGAGTGAAGTGATTCACGGGGCGCCTTCCAGATTTACGGACCCTGCGCGTTTTTCTTTTGCGCACGGGGGAAAAGACGGTCATCCGTTTCCTGTTCCGACCCAGACTTATGACGAAACGATTTCTATTCTGCGAACCGGAATTGAGAAATCGAAGTTGGGAAATCAGGATAAGAAACAAGCCATTAAGAAACTACACGAAATTGCTGTGAGAACCGAAGAGAATTTTACGCCGGATTTTAGTGTTGAAAAAGTGATAGAAGAGGAGCGACAAAACTCCTGGCGATTTGGTGGGAAAACTGTTTTTGGTGATGCGAAGTCGCCGAAAGGGAATGATGGGATACAATTGAGTTTGTTTTGATTATTCCAATTATCGATTTAACTTTAGTCAAAGATTTTATACAATGAAATATCAGAAAGAAATTGAAATTTATCAAAATAAACTATCATTAATATATCAAAAATATAGTTTATTCTTAGATAAATCTAAAGTTGAGAATAAAGAAACTTTTGGAGTATGCATTATACTTCTAAATTCCGTTTTTGAACTTTTTGATTCGTCTGTACAAATTCTAAGGTTAAATCATTTAGAAAGTGGTGGTTCTTTAATAACAGCATTATGGGAAAGAGCTCGTACTTTGGAGTTTATATTAAATAATCCTGAAAAGCGAACAAAAATTTATCTTGAACATTCTAAATTGAAAAAGTCGCCGTGGACAATAAAGCAAATAGTTGATGATATTATTGAATGTGAATTACATCCTACAATTATTAAGAATAATCAACAAGACCTTTTGTATGTTCAATATTCTTTTTTAAGTGCTATAAAGCACGGAAATCCTTTTACATTAACTTCTTTAAGAAAATTCTCAAATATTGAAAATATTAAAAAGCATAATTTAAATACTTATCTAATCACTTTTGCAATTAATACCGTAATTGAATGTTTTCAAAAATTTATCGATTATTTTTGTTTAAATGAATTAAGTAAGGATATTACATTATTAAATCAAGAATTCACGAAATTTATGATGTCTATGGACATAATTGTTCCTCAAATTATTACGGCAAATGAAAGTGAGTTTAAACCTGAGTTTTGGGAATATCTTCAAGAAATTACAGAAAAAATGAATAAATAAATTAATCTAAAATGATAAATGAGCATTTAATTAACCAAATATTAGAAAGACATTTTTCTAACTATAAGGAGTACAATCTTCTAATATTTCTAGTATTTACACTAATAGTAGCATTAATTAATATAATTCAAAATATAATAATCACAAGAAAACTTGAAAAATATAAGTCTGAACTTAAAAAGACCGAAATGAAATTTTCTGTTTACAATCAATTACAAATTGAATCACTCAGTAAATTATTTCAGAAATTAACAGAATTTAAAACAATCACTCAGACAATTAGCAACTCGGAGAATAGAAGCCCAGAAAGCTATAAACAATTCGCAATTAATTGGACAAATAAATTTTTTGAAACAACAAATGTTTTTTCAAAAGAAAAATATATTTTTCCTAAAGATATTAAAACACAATATTCTATAATTCATCAAAATTTTGAATCAATATTTGATTTTATAAAGAATGAAAGAGATTTTAAGTCAAATTTTCGTACTAATGAAGTAGGAGATGTTGTTTTTGAAGGAGATTATCAAGATATGGATGGAATAACAGAAAAACTAAAACAATATAACAGAGAGCAAGTCTTTACTCAAACAATTCAAAATATCGAAGTAATTAGGAAAAAAATTGAAGAATACTTTGAAAATATACAATAAAAAGTAATAAATAAAAACCCTCCGAAAAATTCAGAGGGTTTATTTTTTAATCAAATTGATTCTTTAGTAAGAACCTTTCTCAATAAAATACGCAGCAACTTTTTCTGTCAATGCAATTGGATTTGGTGTGTTGACGTATTTTGTAAAACGTCTTAATCCGGCTAACATCATTCTTTGCTCGTCGCCTTCGGAGAAAGAAACGATACCTTCTTTAGCGTTGGTGGTGATGATTTCAACCGCTTTGTAAAGGTTAAGCCTTGCCATTGCTGCTTCTACAGAATTTGTTGAGAAATGTTTCTCAGCTCTCAGGATGGCGGATTCTGCCATATAGATTTGGTTCAGGATTTCGGAAGCGTTTAATAACAAATGCTGTTGTTTCTCGATGTCCATCATATATTTTTGAAGTGCAGAACCGGAAACCATTAAGAATACTTTCTTCAAGTTCTTAATCACTTCTTTTTCCTCAGACATATATTCTGAATAATCAGGAATATCAAAAGACGGAATGCTCATCAATTCTTTAGCGACGTTTTTCGCAGGCGTTAACAAATCAATTTTGCCTTGCATTGCCCGTTTGATTAACATCCCAACTGCCAAAAGTCTGTTGATTTCGTTGGTTCCTTCGTAGATTCTGGAAATTCTGGAATCTCTCCAGGCCGCTTCCATTGGTGTATCTTCAGAGAAGCCCATTCCACCAAAGATTTGAATCCCTTCATCCGCTGTATGCTGTGCTAAATCTGATACGAAAACCTTCAGGATAGAACATTCAACCGCGAATTCTTCGACACCTTTCAGTTCTGCCTGCTCGTGGTTCATTCCACCGGCAACCAGTTCTTCGATTTTGTCTTCTACATTTTTCGCTGCTCTGTAAGAACCCGCTTCACTCACGAAAGCACCGGTTGCCATCTCTGCCAGCTTCTTTCGAATTGCGCCGAATGTATTGATAGAAACGCCAAATTGCTTTCTCTCGGATGAATAATTCAAAGAGTAATTCAGGATTCTTCTTTGCGCATCCAGACAGGCTGCTGCCAATTTGATACGACCAACGTTCAATGCATTCAAAGCGATTTTGAAACCGTTGTTTCTTTCGCCCAAAAGATTCTCAACAGGGATTTTCATATCATTGAAGAAAACCTGACGTGTAGAAGACGCACGGATTCCCAATTTGTGTTCCTCCTCTCCGAAAGTCAGACTTTCAGGATTTTCCAATTCAGAACGGTTGATAACGAATCCCGTAATGTTTTTGTCATCATCAATTTTAGCAAACAACGTGAAAGTATCTGCAAATCCTGCATTTGAAATCCACATTTTTTGTCCATTAATAATATAATGTTTTCCGTCCTCGGAAAGTTTAGCTCTTGTTTTACCGCTGTTGGCATCCGAACCAGCATCAGGCTCAGTCAAGCAATAGGCTCCGAATTTAGTTCCGGCAGCCAAATCAGGAAGATATTTCTGCTTCTGTGCTTCGGTTCCGTATAGCAAAATTGGTAAGGTTCCGATTCCGGTGTGTGCGCCATAAGCCGTTGCCAATGAACCCGTAGAACCGGAAAGATAATCGCAGGCCAACATTGTAGTTACGAATCCCATTCCCAATCCGCCGTAAGTTTCCGGAACAGCGATTCCCAGGAATCCCATTTCTCCAATTTTACGCATTACTTCTTCCGTATAAGCGTAATCTTTTTTCTCGAATCTTTCCTTATTCGGAACGACCTCTTTATCGATGAATTCCTTTGCAGAATCGCGAAGCATCTTTTGTTCTTCGGACAATTCCTCGATGCTGAAAATTTCCTGAGCAGTGATGTCCCTTACAAGGAATTCGCCACCGTCTAATGTTTTAGTTTCTGTTGACATAATATTTTTGTTATTTGAGATGATAGATAATAGACTGATAGATGATAGACCTTCAAAATCTCAACTGTCTATTTTCTATCCGTCTATCATCTCCTAATCTTTTAAAGTATTTTGAAATACCATTGTTGCTCTTTGAAATTCTTCAATTTTAATTTCGAAGATTTCACTTTGTTCGTCGGATAAATATTTCGATGATTTGCTAATAAAATTTGTGTCTGCAATTCAAATGAAGAACCTAAAGAAACATCTAAAAAATGACTGAAAGATTTGTTTGTTCTGCTTGAACCTTCTGCAATGTTTGATGGAATTGAGATTGAACATCTGTCCATTTGACTTTTCAACCCATATTTTTCATAAATGGGAAAAGTATCAGTTAGGTCTAATGTCAATTTTGATAATTCCATAGCCATTTGCCAAATCTTAAGCTTTTTAAAATTGTGTCTTTTGAATTCATTCATTTGTTGTGTTTTTATTTCTGTTAGTCTATTATCTATTCGTCTATTATCTCTCTGTCTTAAAGCAACTCAAATACACTCGCCGCACCTTGACCAGTTCCCACACACATTGTCACTACACCATATTTGCTTTGTCTGCGTTTCATTTCATCAAGGAGTTGAACAGTCAATTTAGTTCCTGTACAACCAAGTGGATGACCAAGTGCGATTGCGCCACCATTTACATTTACGATTTCTGGATTGATGTTCAATTCTCTTAAAATGGCAACGGATTGAGAAGCAAAAGCTTCATTTAATTCAAATAAATCGATATCCGATTGTTTAAGACCAGCTTGTTCCAACGCTTTTGGAATGGCGTACATTGGACCAATTCCCATAATTCTTGGCGGAACTCCGACTGTAGAATAGGAGAGAAGTCTTGCAACTGGCGTCAGATTTAATTCTTTTACCATTCTTTCGGACATTACCATTGTGAAAGCAGCGCCGTCAGAAGTCTGAGAAGAGTTACCTGCTGTTACAGAACCATTGGCAGCAAAAACAGGACGAAGTTTCGCCAAGGCCTCAATTGAAGTATCAGCTCTCGGACCCTCATCTTGTTTGAATGCATATTCTTTGGTCTGGATTTTTTCCTTTTCATCAAGGAAATTATATTTCACATCAATCGGAACAATCTGATTTTCAAATTTTCCTTCCTGTATCGCTTTAATTGCTTTTTGGTGCGAGTTGTAGGCAAATTGGTCTTGTTCCTCACGACTCACTTTGAATTCGTTGGCAACCGCTTCAGCCGTTAATCCCATTCCCCAATAATAATCGGGATTTGATTTGGCTAAATCCGTGTCTGGAATTGGTTTATAACCGCCCATTGGGATATAAGACATACTTTCTGCACCGCCGGCGATGATACATTCCGCCATTCCGGCTTTGATTTTTGCCGCTGCAATCGCTATCGATTCTGAGCCCGATGCGCAATATCTGTTCACTGTCACACCCGGGACTTTGTCTGTGTCCAATCCCATTAATGAGATCAGTCTTGCGACATTCAGTCCTTGTTCTGCTTCCGGCATTGCACAACCGACAATCAAATCGTCGATGCGAGCCGGGTCAAGATTGGGAACATCTTTCATCAGACGTTCTATCACAGTTGCCGCCATATCATCCGGACGGGTAAAACGCAAAGAACCTTTCGGTGCTTTACCAACTGCTGTTCTGTATCCTGTTACTATATATGCTTCCATATTTGTTTAATTTTAATAATGACAGATTAGTTTCTCACCGGTTTTCCTGTTTTCAACATTCCACCTATTCTCTCAAGCGTTTTTCTCTCTCCACAAAGTGAAAGGAATGCTTCTCTTTCCAAATCCAAAAGGTATTGTTCAGAAACTTCTGTCTGTTCAGAAAGATTACCGCCGGTCATTACATAGCCGATTTTGTTAGCTATTTTTCTGTCGTGTTCTGATGCGTAACCACCTGCAACCATTTGGTCAGTTCCAACATAGAACATTCCCATAGCTTCGTTTCCAAGAACTCTGACTTTCTCTGGAACTGGAGGTGTATAACCTAATTCGTCCAAAACAATTGCCTGACGTTTGGCTTCTGCAATTTGTCTGTCTTTGTTGACAACAATAATATCTTTATCAGTCAAAATTCCCATTTGCTTAGCTTCCCATGCGGAAGTCGCTACTTTTGCCGTTGCGATATTCATAAAATAATTTCGAAGATGATTGGTCTTAACATCGTCTGGAAGTGTTCCTTTCAATGCTCTCAATGCAAATTCTTTTGTTCCGCCACCTCCAGGAATCAAACCAACACCAACTTCAACCAAACCGATGTAAGTTTCCGCTGCAGCAACAATTTTGTCAGCGTGCATAGAGAATTCGCAACCACCGCCAAGCGTCATTCCGAAAGGTGCAGCGATGACAGGAATTGATGAATATCTGAGTTTCATTGATGTTTGCTGAAACATCGCAATCGCCATATTCAGTTCGTACCAATCCTGTTCAACAGCCATCATCATTACCATTGCGAGATTTGCACCAACTGAGAAATTATCTGCTTGATTTCCTACAACCAAACCTCTGTAATCTTTCTCAGCAATGTCGATGGATTTATTAAGACCTTCCAAAACGCCACCTCCAAGAGAGTTCATTTTTGAACGGAACTCAAAGTTCAAAATGCCGTCGCCAAGGTCAATTAATGCAGATTCGGAATTAGACCAAACTGTTTTTTCTTTTCTGATATTATTAAGTATAATGAAAGCATCCTGACCAGGAATTGGTTCGTACGATTTTGTATTCTGATTATAGAATAACTGTTTTCCGTTTTCCAGCTTGTAAAAAGATTCGTTTCCGGAAGCCAGCATTTCTTTTACCCAATCAGCGACTTTGTAACCTTCGCTTTCCACCAAATCAATTCCTTTCTGAACACCAACAAAATCCCAATTTTCGAACGGTCCGTACTTCCAGGCATAACCGGTTTTCATCGCATCATCGATAGAGTAGAACACATCCGTAATTTCCGGAACGCGTTGAGAAACGTAAGCGAATAATGAAGCGAAATGTTTTCTAATCAATTCTCCGGCTTTGGATTGGTCTTTCAACAAAATCGGCAAACGGTTTTTTAAACTTCCAGCTTCTTTTGCTGTTGCAACGATAGGAAGTTTTGGCTGTTTTGTCGGTTCGTAGCCCAACGTTTGATAGTTAAGAACGAAACGGTTTACATTACCGCCGGCATCTTTTTCTTTATAATAAAATCCTTTTTTAGCTTTATCACCAAGAAATTTATTTTCAATCAGGAAATTCAAAGTTTTAGAATCTTTCAAAGCCTGAACCATTTCATCGTCTTTAAGATTCGCCTGAAGTCCTTTGGTTACGTTGAAAGCCGTGTCTAATCCAACCAAATCGCCGAGTTTGAAAGTTCCGGTTTTTGGACGATTTAGCAAATCTCCGGTCAAGGAATCGGCTTCTTCAATCGTTAAACCGATTTCTTCCGTCAATTCCATAATTTTCGCCATCGAGTAGACTCCGACTCTGTTTCCGATAAAACCTGGTGTATCTTTACAAAGAACCGTTGTTTTTCCAAGGAACTTTTCACCGTAAGACATAAAGAAATCAATCACAGATTTATCGGTTTTCGGACCAGGAATTACTTCAAATAATTTCAGATATCTCGGTGGATTGAAGAAGTGTGTCCCACAGAAATGTTTCTGGAAATCT
>Ga0209933_1002531_pt1 | contig 10010 bp, 12 predicted proteins | sample ThiBiot_300_biof_FD_183944 | JGI IMG/M metagenome (GOLD analysis project Ga0209933, IMG submission 183944) | Wastewater bioreactor microbial communities from Cape Town, South Africa - Thiocy_cont_300_biof (SPAdes) | ecosystem: Engineered > Bioremediation > Thiocyanate > Unclassified | place...
CGAGGATTCCCGATCGACGACAGCGCGCGCGCCTGCTCATGCTGCATCCGGATCCAGTCGCGCGACAGATCCCTGATCTGCCCCTGTGAGAGCTTCGCCGTCCTGATCTGACGCTCCATATCCGCGGAGAACCCACGAAGAGGAGCCGCGATCTTCTCGCTGGCGACCTTGAGCTTGTCGATCTCCTTGGAGACGCCAGCAAGCCCCTTCGCCTGCGTGTTCGCGGCGCCGATCGCCTTCGAGAAGCGATCGATCTCGGCGCTCGACTTTGCGGCCTTCGCGACGCCTTCGATTTTCTTCGCGATCGCCTGGAATGCTGCGCCGGTCTTGTCCTCCGCGCTGATGATCGCCTTGGCTTCAAGAATCTTGGCCATCGATCACTCCGAAGGACGCTTGACGATCAGCGCGTCCGCGCGCCGACCTAGAAGGTAGGCAGGCGAGGCGCTTAGGCGGATGCGCGCGATTACGGGCGAGCTGACGGAAATTCTCTGATCAATCATCGTCGCCCCCGGTCGCGCCAGACGCGCCGCTCGCTCGAAGCTCGCGGGCCCTCTGTTCGCACCGATCCGCGACCTGATGGCGGACGGCGTCGATTTCCGTCTCAAGCCGAGCTCGCAGTTCCCTGTCTCGCGTCATGCGCGCCGGCAGGCCGACGAGCGCAGAATTGTAGATGCCGCATATCTCGTCGAGGACAGCATCGTGCTCCTCGACGTCGATCAGGCGATGCTCGCGTTCGGCGATACGCAACTCGATCTCGCGTTGGCGCGCAGATTTCAAACCAGCATCAGCAGCCGTCTTCGATGCTCGGCGTTGCTCGTCCTTGATCCAGGCGACATAGGCTTTCACGCCCGCGAACAGCGGGAACTTCCCCTTGGCGCGGCGAGGAATCACCCCTTGGGCCGCGAGCTGCTCCACCCGCTTTCGGCTCAAGCCGAGAGCCCCGGCGAGCAGCGCGGCCGAAACGTCGGTTTTGGCGTCTGGACACGTCATTCAGCGCCCTCCCAAGGGAAGGGAAGCCGGGATTCGAAAAGCTGAAAAACTCGAAAATTCCGGGCGACTAAGCGCCGCGCCTCCTGAGATTAGGAACACGGTCCCTAAACGGTTTTCGAATCGAGACTGCCGTCCGCGCAGCGTCGAGGCGACCATCGTCTTCATCCGGCCGCTGCCTCATTCACTCGCGCGATGGCGCGTTCCCATCCGCCTCCAGCCGCCTGCTCGCTTTTCGGGGTGAGGCCCACCTTCGTATGGGCTCGGGGCCAGCCGTTGTCCCCTGCGGCCGTGAAGGGTGCTGGCTTAGAGCACGCTCCCAGACGCTCCTGATCAAGACCCGCATAGAACGCTGCCCACTCATCGGCGGTTCGCACCATCGGGGCAGGCGTGGCCGTCGGCTGGGACGATGCGACGTGGGGCGAAGGAAGGACAGCACCGGCGCCTGCGCCCTCTAACCAGCGGGCCGCCTTGTAGGCGTCGCTCTTGATCTTGGAGCTGGCCCAACTCAGGGAACCCAAGATGGTCAACGCTTGGGCGGCGGTCGCGGTGTCGGGATCGCTTTTCGACATTGTGCCGAGCGCAGCGGTCAGTTCGTGAGCGGCACGCTCGATCGCGAATTGATGATCATGATCGAGCCGGCGGTCAGTGGCGGCCATCGGGGGCTCCAAAGATGTTGCCGACGCGCGCGGGATCGATGGCGCCGCCGACGCTTTGCAGCGCGAGGAGTGTGTTCGCGACTTCGCGGCCGCTCATCGTCGTCGATCCCATCAGCGCGAGCGCGGCCTTGAAGAAGGCGGTCGAGTTGATGATGCGAGCGCCCTGAACGGCGTCGGCGAATTCAGCCAGGCGAGCCTGAGCTTTCGCACGTCCTTCGAGCCATCCCTGGGCCGCGCCGATAACGAAATCGTTCGCATGGGGATCACCGCTCGAGCCTGCAGCGCGCGCCATGCCAGGATAGGTGCGGCATACGGCATGGAACGCGATATCGGCGTCGGCGGTCGCAAAGAACGGATCGGCGGCGAGATCGAGGCGGAGCTGCAGAGCCGGCGCGCCGCGCATCTCATTATCTTTCAGGGTCGCGGCGGCGTTCATACGGCCTCCTCATCACGCTGACGGATCACCTCCGACAAAGCTGTGATCGGCGTCAGCTTCACGACGATCTCGCGTTCCTCCGGCGGTGGCGGATTCTCAAGCTCGGCGATGGCGCGCGCCGCTTGTTCCGCGATCCGCCGAGACGTCGGATGATCGCCAGGGTCGAAAACCAGAGTCGGCCGGTGCGGATGCAGCATCGGGATCGACCCGATCGCGGGCCCCCAGGCAGGGCGCACGGCTTCCAGATATCGGCGGCGCCGGAAAGGCTTGAGCTCAACGATCATGGAGCCGGCCTGGCCTCCATTCGGAAGAAAAGTCCCGACGTTTCCGCCCGCCTTGGTGACGGTCAGCGAGCCGTTCTTGACCTCGATGGGATCGCCGTGCGCGTTCGTCCAGAGATTGACCTCATCGTCGGAGATCGTCTCTTCGGGCAGGCGAACGCCGTCGCGGAACCTCCCAGGAGGAGCGACCGCGTCGTCTGGATTTTCGGCATTGAAGCGCTCGACCTCGACCTGCAGCTCGGCGAATTCCCTGAGAAGCGGCAGGCCGGTGCGGCAGATGGCCTCCAAATATGCTTTCAAGCTTTGATCGACATCGGCGACGCGCTGCGCGAGATCAGCGCGCGCCTTCTTCTGGGCCGCGGCGGTTTCTCTGGCGCGGGCCTCCTGCTCGCGCTGATCGAGCGCGTCGAGAAACTGTTGGAGTTCGGCGATATCGTCGTCGAAAGCAGCCGTCCGTCCCCGGAACTTCGCCCGCTCGTCTGCAGACGCCAGCAGCGGATCGGGTGGATTGGCGAGATGTTTATCGCGGGCCGCGGCCGCCTGCGCGATGGCATCCTGGATTGGCTTCCGCTGCGCCGCGATCGCATCAGCCGATGGTTGCTTCTTCGCGACGAACAGCTTGCGGACCGGATCGAGTAACGAGTCGAGATTCATGGCGACGCGACGATGCGCGCGGCATGACGCTTTCCGCTACGCCGATCGCGCGTAAATCTGCACCGTCTCGATTGGCCCCGAAGCTTCGGCTTCGAGATGTCGTCGGATCGCACGCCCGATCACGGCCTGAAGCGTGGTGCGGCCGCCCTCTGTTCGGTCGGGCAAACCGGCATCAACCCACATAGCGGCGGCGAGATCGACGAAGGGACCGGCGTCGGCGACAGGCGGCCGACGGCCGGTCTCGACCTCCCAGGCGCGACAGACCGCTGCGACGAAACGCGCCAGCAGCGGCTTCCGGGCCGATGGCAGCGGCGGCGTGACAGACGTGGCTCGGAGCGCGTCGTCGATCTTCAGCGCGACGTCGTTGAGGGCGCCGGAGAGCCAGAGCCAGCGAGCACGAGCGAGCGCGTCGCCGTAGCGGTTCTGCGAAACCTGAAGTTCGACCATCGCCTCGCCAGCGAGCGTCGCGAGCCTGATGCGCCCCAGACGGTCAACCTCATAAAGAATGCGCCCGAGTTGAGCGCGCCGGCGCTTCGCCTCGGCCTGCAGAGCGGGAATCTCCACAAGATCGCGGTGCGCGGCGCGGACAGCGCTCCGCGCGATGTCGCCGGCGAGCCGCCGCCAGGTCGAGCGTTCGATCGCCTCCCGGTTGGACGACAAAGCTCCCGCGCGGCAGAGTCGCGCGATCGCGCCGTCGACCATGTACCAGCCCGGCAGCGCCGCCAGGTCCGGCGCATGCGTCAGCGGCTCGATCCGACCGCGCTCGACACGGACCAGCCGCTTGATCTCCTCCACTTGGGCGGAGCGGCCGCGGCGAGAAGCCGAAGGGGACTTCAATACGAGACCTGGGTCATATCGACGAACTCGCACGGAGCCGAAGCGCTGGCGCCGATGGCCTCGACGACGAGTTCGACGACGCGCTGTCGATCAGGCTCGCTGACGACGTGGAAACGATCCAGTTCGCTGACAAGGATGAGTTCGACGCGGTGCTGATCAGCAAGTGCGGCGTCGCGAATGAGCCTGTTGGCGATCACATCGGCGATGTGGTGAAGCGGCGAAGCCGTCATTAGTGAAGCTCCGCTTTGAAGGCCGCAGCTATCGCTCGAATGCGGGCGGCGAGCGGGCTCAGGCCAAGAATAGCAACGGAAGCGCTGGCGACTGGTGGCCCATGCCGGGCTGCGCCTATGGCCGGCCGGGACGGGGCTCTGCATATTTCAGCGGGCGTCTCGGCTTCGCCTCGACATGGCGCAAACCGAATCAGCTCTCGGCTCGTCTTTCCATTCTTGGGGCAGGCGATGGGCTGGGGGGCCTTCGGCGCCTCGGCACCGTGAGACTGCGACGGCGTCGCCGGAGTGTTATATGCTACGCATATCCGTCGCGACGCACGTGTCTCATCGTTTTCCAGTGTCGTTTGCGGCGGCTTCGCACGCCGCCTGAAATAGGTGGCGCGGCTGATGTTCAGCGCCAACCATGGCTTCGCCTTCTCGAGGCTTTCCCTCTCATAAAGCGCTCGAGGCTTCGCCGGCGCCTGTCCCCGCGCCACACGATCCGCGGCGCGCTTGTCCGCAATGCGGTCTCTGTCCCGCGCCCGCTTCAGTTCCTTGGCAGCAGCGAGGCGCTCCGCCTTCCGGAAGTCGACCGCGCCGAAGCAGGTCAGCCCGAACGCCTCGCGCTCGACACGGTGAACTTGGAGAAGGTCAGCGAGGTCGTCTCCGCTCATCATGCCTGATGAGCGGCGGCGATGGTTGAAGTCGTCGACGTCGCGACAGATTCGCTCCAGCGTGGCTGCATCAGACGGAAGGCCAAGATCAGCGAGGTCGAGCGACAGCACGTCGAGTTCGAGGCCTATGTAGCGCCAAGGCCGCGAAAACTTCTCGCCCCTGAGGGGTCGCCGTTCCGGCGAACTGAGGTCTCTCAACTGAAAGCTGCCGGCGCCGGTTGACGCTGAACCCTTCGTTTGAGCGAGAGCGAACACGAAGGCTTCCGCCATGCCCGCGCTGATGACTTCGCCGGCCCCTCGGCGCTCCATCAAGAGCCGGACGATCCGCTTGAAGCGAGCCTGGGCGGCGTTCCGACCACGGCTGGCGCGTCGGAACGGCAGTACGGCGCCCGCGGCCCGGCGAGACGCTGCCGGGCCGAGAGGGAAGCAAGCGAGCGCGGAGCTCATGCTTGCACACGCGCAAGCACGCTTGCGTCCGAACGTGCGTTATGGCAATGAAAGGAACCCTGATTACCCCTGCTATTTTGGTTGTCGCCGCCCGGCTTACCCCTCCGGGCGGCGATTTCGTTTTCAGGGCCCTCTCGTTTGGGGGGCCGGGAAAAATCCCTTTTGGCTTCAATAGGGGTGTGCGACCCCAAATTTCTGAGGAAGCTACTGATGAGTCTTGGTTTCCGGCGTTCCCTAGGGAGCGCCAATCGCATGAACTAGGCGGGCTTCAAGCGGCGGAGAGAATTTGCGCCCGAGCCGGCTTTCAGCCGATCGCCGCCGTTTCCGCCGGCATTAGCCAGCACACCGCAGAAGCTTCTCGGCTAAAGAATTCGCTCGCTCCCAGAGACGTCGACGGGCGCGAACCTTCCTACGGCAATGAATGGACAGCGGCTCGAAAGCGGATCTTGAATGAGCCAGCGGATATGCTTTTGCGCAAACGGTCGTTCCGCGCGCAAGCATCAGGAGCTAAAATAAAAGGCCGCCCTTGAGCGGCCTTCTTGTTTCAGACGCGAAGCCTGCGGTTCAGGCGGTGGCGCCGACCTCGCGCCGCCTGCGGTATCCCGCATATCCCAGACCGGCGAAGCCGATGAGCATCATCGCCCAGGTCGAGGGCTCCGGGACGCCGGGCGTCACGGGCACGAACTCGACGCCCTCGAACGTCACGCCAACCGCCGCGCCGCAGCACGGCCCGTTGAAATACTCGACGCGGAAAGCATAGTTGCCGGGCGCGAACGAGGATGTGTAGTTCAGGGTCGAGTAAGCGTGGATTCCCGGATTCGACCCGACGAGAGCGCCGTTCAGGAACAGGTAGGCGCCATCATCCGAACCGATATGGAAATTCTGGGTGGCGCCCGTGACGGAGAAGGTTCCCGTGATCACTGCGGCGAAGGGACCCGAAGCGTTCGGGCGTCCGGCCGGCGCGCCGGCCGCATTGAAGTCGATGAAGGAGACGCTGTCGACCGTCTCGGTAAAAAACGCCGAACCGGAAACGCTGACGCCCACGCCGGGAACCTCGGCGTAGCTGGAATAGTAATCAATGGTGAACAGGGCGGCAGAAGCGGACACAGGGGCCAACGCCACCGCGGCCAGCGCGCTGGCCGCGAGCAAAAATTTACGCATCGAAATCTCCGAAAAAATGAATCAAAAACCGTTCAGAAAAAACGCCGCAATCTTTCTAACGGTTCGGTAATGTTAGGATAGTCTGAAGCCTGACGCAACGCTCTTTTGGGCGTCGGTCTGTCGCTGTGCGGGACGCGATCCGGCCGCGCGGTCACGCCGGGCAAAGATCAGTCTTTTTCCGCGACCAGCCCGAAGCGGGTCGAGGAGCCGAGGCGAAGCGCGTCGTGCAGAGCGGCGTGCGCCTGCTGAGCGCGCAGGATCGGACGGTAGTCCACCGGCCGGGTCCGGGCGAACCCCGCCCGGCGCAGCATCGCGTCCAGCCGTTCGGCGGTCAGCCTGTCGCGGAAACAGAAGCGCGCCGCGATGGCGTTGAAGGCGTCGCGATCCGCGCCATGCTCCGGCGCGCCCAACTAGGCGCGCATCCTGTTGGCGGGCCTTTTCGGGACTTTCCGCCACGGCGTGCGCCTTCAGCCACTCGGCCGCCTGTCCGTGGGCCGCGCTTGTGGCCGCGCCGGCCTCACAATGCCGCCGTCTCGTCTTCGTTCGCGAGCGGCCGGATCCGCCGCCGACGGCAAGCGTCGCCGCCGGGCAATCGGGGAGCGGGGCAAAGGCGTCCGCGCGCGGAAAGGGCGCCGGATGAACGCCGGCGGCCGGCTCCATCGCCAAAGACGCCCCTTCTCGGGGGCGGGGAAGGCTCATATGTCAGAAATGGCGCCTGCTGGCCCGGTTGGGCCGCCTCATGGCTCCTCGCTCCGCCGAAGCGTTCGCAGGGCCGCCGCCACGCCTCCTGGCTGATGCGGCGCGCCGGCGTCGGAAAGCGCCATCTCCACCCCGCCAAGGGCGCTGATCAGCGACAGTTCGTTGCATTCGCCGAGATGGCCGATGCGGAACGCCTTTCCCGCGAGCTTCGACAGGCCGGCGCCAAGCGACATGTCATAATTCTCGAGCAGGATTTTCCGGAATCGATCGGCGTCATGGCCAGGCGGCATGAGCACCGCAGTGAGCACGGGCGAATAATCCGACGGGGCCTCGCACAGAAGCTCAAGCCCCCACGCGCCGACCGCCGCGCGCGTGGCGGCGGCAAGCCGCTGATGGCGCGCGAAGACATTGTCGAGGCCTTCCTCAAGCAGCATGTCGATCGCGGCGCGCAGGCCGTACAGAAGATTGGTCGCGGGCGTATAGGGAAAGTAGCCGGTCGCGTTGGACTTCAGCATGTCCTGCCAGTCCCAATAGGATCGTGGCGCATCATTCTTCCGCGCCGCCGCGAGCGCCTTTTGCGAAACCGCGTTGAAGCCGAGGCCGGAGGGCAGCATCAGTCCCTTCTGCGAGCCGCTGACGGTGACGTCGACGCCCCATTCGTCATGGCGATAGTCGGCTGAGCCGAGCGAAGAAATCGTATCCACGAGAAGAAGCGCGGGATGCCTTGCGTCATCCATCGCGGCGCGAACCGCTTTGATGTCGCTGATCGAGCCGGTCGATGTTTCGTTGTGAACCACCATGACCGCCTTGATCGCATGGCGCGAATCCTCACGGAGCTTCTCTTCGATGGCCGCGGGCGAAGCGCCGCGTCGCCAGTCGCCGGGAATGAAATCAACGTCGATTTTCCAGCGCAGCGCCATTGCGCGCCACATGGCGGCGAAATGCCCGGTTTCGACCATCAGAACCTTGTCGCCGGGCGAAAGAACATTGACGATCGCGGCTTCCCAGGCGCCCGTGCCTGACGACGGATAGATCAGCACCGGATTCTCGGTCTTGAATATCTGTTTTATTCCGTCGAGCGTCGCGCGCCCTAGCTCGCCGAATTCAGGACCGCGATGGTCGATGACGGGCATGTCGATCGCGCGCAGGACGCGCTCGGGGATAGGGCTGGGTCCCGGAATTTGAAGAACATGTCGGCCGGCTTGTCTGCGCACTGTCATCTTGTCATCTCCCTGAATATTGCGGCGACCATTTCGGTCAGATCCGCGCGGTCTCGCTCAAGAGCGCGCGCAGGAGCCGGACGCATTTCATTGCGACGCTCGCTGCGCGAATATCGCGACGATTTTTCTGGAATTGCTCCGGGCCGCATTGCAAAGTCGACACCGCGTGTTTCATCGGTGAGGAGAAGGGTGCAATGCCGATCGACGAGATTGTTGGCGATGCGATTGATCAGGCGGTTTCGATCGAGATGCGCTTCGCGAGCGGACTTCCACGCGGAGTCATGGCCCCGCTTTATCGGGCCGCGCGCGAGCGCGCCGGACAGCCCCTCTGTTTTGCGGCGGCGAGCGCGCTGAAGGCGCGTCTCAAGGCGGGCGATCATGTGTTCATCATCACGGGGGCCGGCGCGCCGCCGACCTTGCCGAAAGGCGAGACGGACGGACCGCCGGGCGCGGCCGCGATCGCGCGCGCGCTCGATATCGGCTTGAACGTGAAGCCGATCATGCTGAGCGAAGAACGTCATCTGTCGCCGGTCGTCGCTTCCTGCGAGGGCGTCGGACTCGCAGTGGTGGATGAGGCGGTCTTCCGCGCGCGCGGCGGCTGCGCGATGGCGATCGCTCTTCCGCTCGGCGCCGAGCCAGGCGCCGCTGCGGCCGACGCGCTTTTCGAACGGTTTGATCCCAAGGCGGTGATTTTCGTTGAGAAGCTGGGACCCAATGAGAAGGGCGTCTGCTACACCATCACCGGCACGCCGCGACCGCCCGAGATCATGGCGAGCGCGCATCTGTTTGCGGAAATGGCGATGGAGCAGGGCGTGTTGACGGTCGGCGTCGGAGATGGCGGCAACGAGATCGGTTGCGGCAACATCCATGACGTCGTGCAGGCGGTTCAGCCGATGGGAAAAATGTGCAGGATGCCCGGCGACGGAGGCAATGCGACGGTCGTCAGATGCGATCATCTCGTTTTCGCGAGCGTGTCCAACTGGGGAGCTTACGGGATCGCCGCGGCGCTGGCGGGGCTGCTGGAGCGGCCGTCCGTTCTTCATGACGTCGACGCTGAGACGCGCATGCTGGAGCGCTGCATCGCCGCAGGCGCGATGGACGGCGGCTATGCGCGCCTGATTCCCTATGTGGATGGAACCACGGCTGCGGTTCAGACAAGCATCCTGACGATCTTGCATCAGATCGTGTCCAACGGCCTGACCACGGCGAACCGGGGATTCTGAAGGAGAGGCGCGACGGAGTCCGTCGCGCCCCCGCCGCCGCGCTGGAAGCTGGTCAGAATTTGCGGACATACTCCGCTTCGAGAGAGCGCTCGACGATGTTGCGCATGATTTCGACGACCGCCGCATTGGCCGCGGGCGGAATCCCGTCGCACCAGGCGCGGCCAGCGCCATTGGCGCCGTCGACAAGACCGAGGCCGACGCCGACATGCGCGAGTTCGATGTCGGATTCCGCGGTGTGGCAAAGATCGACGCGGCCGGTCGCGAGCCCGAGCCCCGCCGCGGCGGCGTAGGCGCCGATATTGGACGAGTTGGCCACCAGAAGCAGATCGGATTTCACCACAGAGAAAACGCCGCCGCCGCACGGCGTGACATGCTTGAAGGCGTGGTCGGGCAACTCGGCGTTCACGCGCTCATAGAGGTTGCCAAACCCCATTTCGTTGCCGCCGTCTCCAATGGAGAAGGTGGACTTTCCCTCGGCCCTGGCGCGATTGAAGACATGGTCGAGGTTCGCCCGGTGATGATC